>Ga0157369_10000966_pt1 | contig 36478 bp, 37 predicted proteins | sample C25metaG_FD_113461 | JGI IMG/M metagenome (GOLD analysis project Ga0157369, IMG submission 113461) | Corn rhizosphere microbial communities from Kellogg Biological Station, Michigan, USA - C2-5 metaG | ecosystem: Host-associated > Plants > Roots > Rhizosphere > Soil | place: USA: Michigan... | reverse complement strand
CCAGCGGATTTGTGGCCACGGTGCGCGACGCACAAAGAAGAACCTTGTCCCTGGCAAATACAGCCATGGCGGTGACAATCGATATCGGCAATCCAGAGAATATTCATCCGGCGGATAAGCAATCGGTGGGGCAGCGACTGGCGCTAGCGGCGCGCGCTATCGCATATGCAGAGAAGCTGGAGTTTTCCGGGCCTTTATTCCAGCAGGCGGGCGTCGACGGCCATAGCTTGCGTGTCTGGTTCGATCATGCCGAGGGATTGAAAACGAAGGACGGCGGTGCGCCGGTAGACTTCGAGGTGGCCGGCTCGGACCGGAGATATCACGCCGCAACGGCGCGCCTCGATGGCAGCGGTGTAATCGTATCGAGTCCGGAAGTTACCGAACCAAAGTACGTTCGCGATGGCTGGAAAGACCTACCTTCAGCCAATCTATATAATGGCGCGGGCCTTCCTGCGTCGCCATTTTCTTCTGAAGAACTGTTGCCCGGCGTGAATTAGTTTCTCGCTAACATATGTGGGTCACAGAAAGGCCCATCAACTCACCGAACTTTGCAATTACGGATTGTTTATGGCCGACACCTAAAGCGCAGTGGTGCGTGGGGCCTTCCTCACACCAGCGATTGACGAATTCGCGCGGACCCAACGGAAAACGCAGCCTGGAGTTCGTGTTGCCGATTTTCAATATCGGACCGGGCTCAGAAATTCCTTCAGCAGTCAGGAGCTTCAAGGACCCATCGGCGCTCTGCGTCATCGCGAGCAATGTGATGGGTCCGGGTTTGATGCTGAACTCGACGCTGACACCGTGGCCACGCTTGCCGTGATAGAGGCTCAGCCCCCGCAGCACGGGACGCCGCCCGCTGGTGGCGAGATGCGCCGGACCGTCATGGCCCATCAGCACGAAGTTTTCACGAAAATCCATGGCGTAGAACTCGGTGAATGAACCGCCGGCTTCGAGGCGATCCAGGATCAGCATGGCCAGGCAGGTTTTAAGATCTCCTTCACCGCTCGCCGGTATCCCGCGCGCAGTAAGTAACGAATTACCAAGGATCCAGCCCGCGCCCAGACGTTCGTAGAGATTTCCTTCGAGTCCCCGGTAATAGTAGGTAAGGCCATCGAGAGAGAAGCCTTCAACTAGGCGATCGAGACCGGCGGCTACGCGCGCAGCCCAATCAAGGTCGGCTTCGGGAGCATCCTCGATGGCGAAGACTTCAGCGGCTCGGCGGCGCTTCGCTTCGACTTCTGTTTCACTCGCGGCGCGAACGCATAGTTCCAGATCGCACATTTCCATGACTTCGATGTGCGCACCGGTTTGGGTAGTAATTGCTGTGAAATCGGAGTACAGATCAAGCATCCCCGGATAGGTGTGCCCGAGGAAACCGATCCGGGCAGTGCGTAGCACGCCGGCAACTCGCGCGGCCTGGCACCACTCCTCGATTTCGTTCCAGGCGATCGGGTCATCGTCCAGCATTCCGGATACAACGCGAAAATGGACCCCGGAGCGAGCGAAAGCATTTGCTATCTCCGGAACGCAACAGGTGGAGCAGTTGGCGAGCCATTCGCCCGTGTCGGTGTTTTCGTAGTCGAGCGCAGCGGTGGGCTGGAGATTTAGGATTAACACGGGAAGTTTGGCGCGTTGCACTACAGGCACAACTTGTGAGGACGTCGCATAGGTCCCCACGTAACAAATAATAAGGTCCAGGCCAGAGGCTGCGAACGCGTGCCCGGCTGCCGCCGCTGCCGGTGCGGAATCGACCAGGCCGCCGGAGACCACGTCTGCGCCAAAACCCGCAAGCCTCGATTCCACGCGGCGCTGATATCCTTCAAGCCGTTGTTTTAGCTCAGGAAACTGCGGCCAATAGGCAGCCAGACCGATGCCAAAGACGCCAATGCGGGCACGGTAGACTTTGCGCTTTTCCATCTCCATAGGCAGCGAGAGAAAGTATAACCGCTCAAATTCCACCCGGATTTTGCCGATGACCTGTATGTCGGTAAATTGGAATGACACGTCGCAGACGGGCCTGTTCTCATTTATTCTCGGTTCTGCTGGCGGCGATGCCTCAGCCCGCGCTTTGTGACGATGTGCTCAACAAGGCATGGACCGCTAACGAGAACTTATATTCCAACCTTCAGTCGTTTGTATGCCACGAACGGATCGAACGCTTTCAGGGACGGCTGAATGCGGAGACGGGACGGCCTATCGATATCGTCACCGCTGATCTCTCGTTCGAAAATGGCGTAGAGCATTACTCGGATGTGCGGCAGAACACGCGGCCCCGCACCAGTCTCTCGAATCTCGCGGGTGCGTGGTCGGAAGGCGAGTTCGGCACGCTGCTGTTGCAGACGGAAACACTACTTCGGACGCAGCCGATTTCCTTCCAGGCTTTCGCGACGCTTGGGGACACTCCTACGGCGGTTTATAGGTTCGAGGTGTCACACGATGTCAGCCCTTGGGACTTGGAAGTCGGCGGCCGGCACTACCGTTTACCTTTCCGGACAGACGTGTGGATTTCAACCGCGACCGGAGAAATTATGAAGATTGCGCGGACGTCGCTGGCGATTGCGCCCGAAACAGGCATCTCGGGACTCGAATGGAAGGTCACGTTGGAGCCGGTTGAAATCAACGGTAAGCAGTGGCTTCTGCCGAAGACCGGCGAGTATTCGGTCCTTTACGATCAATCGAACAGGCGCGAGTGGAACCTGATGAATTTTTCTAATTACCGCCGTTATGGTTCGGAAGTGGCTTTGCGCTTCGACACACCGTAGCCCCTACTGCGCACCGCGGCTTAGCAACATCACCTTGATGGTGTGAAAGATGATGTAAAAATCGAGCGCCGGGGCCAGGTGCTTGATGTAGTAGAGATCGAATTCGAGCTTGATCATAGCGTCCAGGTCGGTATCGCCATATTTGTGATTGATCTGCGCCCAACCTGTGATCCCGGGTTTGACCGCCAGGCGTTGCCGATAGTACGGAATTTGTTGCGCCAGCATGTCTACAAATTCAGGCCGCTCTGGACGTGGGCCCACGATTGCCATGTCGCCGTTTACGACATTCCAGAATTGCGGCATCTCGTCGAGGCGTAACTTGCGCAACCAGCGGCCAGCCGGCGTAATGCGCGGATCGTCTTTCGAGGCCCAGACCGCGCCGGTGTTGGCTTCCGCATCTGCATGCATCGAACGGAATTTGTAGACCGTGAAAATGCGCCCGTTCAGGCCAACACGCCGCTGGCGATAAAGAACGGGGCCGGACGAAGTGAGTTTCACGATAATCGCGGTCAGCAGCATAATGGGCGAACAGAGAATCAGGCCGGTTGCGCCCATCATCAGCGAATAGAAATTCTGCAGCGTAATGGCGTGCCGCCGCGGTCCAAGATCGGAGGAAAAGATCAGCTGCGAAGGCTGTATCTTGCGGCTGCAGACACGATGCATAGCGATCTCGTACGTGTCGGCGACATCTTCGATGATCACGCCGCCGAAACGGATTTCAAGCAGTTCCTGTACGGGAAGACGGTTACGCCGCTCGGCCATGCCTACAACGATTCGGGTGGGACGGTATTGCTCGCAGATGTGGCGGACTTCCGAGATGGTTCCTAAACAAGGTACCGGGAAGTCGCCGGGAAGATCCTCGCTGAGATACCCAAGAAAGGAGTAGCCAAATTCCGGACGGCGCAATAGATACGAAATTACTTCGCCCAGAATGCTCGAATTTCCAAGTAAGAGAACGCGCTCGGAGCGGAACCCGGCTATCACATACTTCCAAAAGAAAATGCGCCATAGAGGAAGGGCGATGATGACGCCCAAACTGCCAAGCATCATGAGCCAACGGCCCAGCAGAAGTTCGGTCTCGACATAGCCGATGAAAGCGGCGATCAGCAGAGCGACGCCGACCGCAAGGCAGACCTGCTGGGTAAGCAGTATCGTGGAAGAGACGCGTACATTAGCGTATAGATCTTGAAAATATAGCCCGAGGATGATGAGCCCCGTGAGAACGAAGACCTTCCAATAGTTGTTTTCGTCGAGCAGGTAAAAGACCGGGTCGATTCCCAGGAGAAACAGGGCGAGCGTATAGCAGGCGAGAACCAGAAGGATCTCGGAAACGAGCAGCGCTACAACGCTCGCCGGTATGAAAACGCGAAAGAGACGGATCAAGCTTTAAAAGTTTTCTGGAGCCGAGGCGAGGTCCCCTCATGAGACTAGCAGAGCGAATGTTGTAAATAGCGCTCGCGGGGACCATTCTTCCGGTGGGTCGCTAAAGCACAAGCTATTGAAACCCAATAACATAAAAGGCTATCTGCCCTTCTGATATTCGTGCTATAAATAAAGGGAAAAGGGCGTATTGGTCCTGAATCCCCCACGCAAAATAAATGCTTCGGCTCACTAAGAAGGCGGATTACAGCTTGATTGCCCTCAAGCATTTTGCCTCCCGACAGCGCATTGAGGGGAGTGATGGGACACTCAGCGCTAAAGAGCTCTCCGATGTGTGTGGGATTCCTCTACCGCTGCTGTCCAAATTGCTGCAAAAGCTCGGCAAAACCGGATTTCTGGTGGCAGAATACGGCACGCACGGCGGCTACCGTCTGGCGCGCGCACCTAAGCAGATATCAGCCCTAGAAGTGATCCGGGCGATCGATGGCCCGATCGTTCTGGCCAATTGCTTCACGGCTGGGGCATATTGCGGCCATTCGGATCGATGCACGGTCAAAAAGCCTCTGCGGCGCATTCACGATCGTATTCTGCGACTACTGGATAGCGTGAGCATTGAAGACATGCTGGAAGATTCCCTCGAAGAATTGCCCGAGGAACTACCGCATTCGCTAATCGCCCTGCAGAGCGCGCCCAAGTCCTCCGTAGGCAGCGAAAAAACGGGTCGATAGAACAGAAATATCAGAAATATGAAGATGCCTATCTACATGGACAGCCATGCGACGACGTGCATGGATCCACGAGTGTTTGAAGCGATGAAGCCGTACTTCATGGACGTATTTGGAAACGCCGCATCGCGCAATCACAGTTTCGGATGGGAAGCCGAAGAAGCAGTTGAGAAATCACGCAAGCAGATCGCAGATTTGATCGGGGCGACCGCGAAAGAGATCGTGTTCACAAGCGGCGCGACGGAATCGAATAACCTGGCGCTGAAGGGTGTGGCCGAGATGTATGCCGAGCGCGGCAACCACATCATTACTCAGGTGATTGAGCACAAAGCGGTGCTCGATACCTGCAAGCGGCTCGAAAAAGACGGCATTCGGGTTACTTATTTGCCGGTGAAACAGGATGGTTTGATCGATCTCGATCAATTGCGAGACGCCATCACGGACAAGACGATCCTGATCTCGATCATGTACGCCAATAACGAAATTGGCGTAGTGCAGCCGATGAAAGAAATCGGGAAGATTGCCAAAGAGAAAGGCGTGCTCTTTCATACTGACGCGGTGCAAGCGATCGGCAAGATTCCGGTCAACGTGGCGGAAGACGGTATTGACTTGTTGTCGCTTACCGGACACAAGCTTTACGGTCCCAAAGGCGTGGGAGCGCTCTATGTGCGGCGCCGGAACCCGCGTGTGCAGCTGACGGCTCAGATGGATGGCGGCGGCCATGAGCGCGGAATGCGCTCGGGAACGCTGAATGTTCCAGGCATCGCGGGATTGGGCGCGGCTTGCGAGATCGCCAAGCGCGAAATGCACGAAGAATCGAAGCGCATGAGCTTCCTGCGGGACAAGCTGAAAGATAAATTGATGACCGAATTGGATGAGGTCTTTATAAACGGCTCGATGGAACACCGCCTGCCGCACAATTTAAACATCAGCTTCGCTTACGTGGAAGGCGAGAGCCTGCTGATGGGCATCAACGATATTGCGGTTTCGAGCGGCTCGGCGTGCACTTCAGCGACACTCGAGCCAAGTTACGTCCTGAAGGCATTGGGCGCGGGCGACGACCTGGCGCACTCTTCGATCCGATTCGGTATTGGCCGTTTCAATACCGAAGAAGAAATCGATTACGTGTGTAACAAGGTAATCGACGTAGTAAGAAAACTGCGCGACCTTTCGCCGTTGTACGAGATGGCTAAAGAAGGCGTGGATCTGAGCAAAGTCACCTGGGCAGCGCACTGAGCGCTCGCGACACCGAGTGCATCATTTTTAAACGCGCGACCAGTTAAGCTAGAGAGGGAAAATATGGCGTACTCTGACAAGGTTCTGGAGCATTACAATCATCCCCGCAACGTTGGTTCGCTCGATAAGAGCAGCGTACACGTGGGCACCGGCATGGTGGGCGCGCCGGAGTGCGGCGACGTGATGAAACTGCAGGTGCAGGTAAATCCCGAGACGGGTGTGATTGAAGACGCCAAATTCAAAACGTTCGGGTGCGGCAGCGCGATTGCAAGTTCTTCGCTTGCGACCGAGTGGCTGAAAGGCAAGACGGTCGACCAAGCGCTCGCCATCAAGAATACAGACATCGTGAACGAGCTTTCCCTGCCCCCGGTGAAAATCCATTGTTCGGTGCTCGCTGAGGATGCCATTAAGGCTGCAATCGGCGATTACAAGAGCAAGCAGAGCGCGGCAAAGCCGGAAGCGGTGGCGGTTTAGAAGACAGCTATGGCTGAGCTTACTCAGCTTGGAGCCGAGGCGGAACCCCAAACTCAACAGGTTCACGTAACGCCCCGAGCCGTGCAGAAGATACGGGAAGCCTTCGCAAGAGAAGGCGTCTCCGGTGGATTGCGCCTAGGGGTGCTGGGCGGCGGCTGCTCCGGATTGAGTTACCAGTTCAAGTTTGCTGCCGAGCCGAGGCCGCGAGATCATGTGTTCGAGTTCGAGGATGTGAAAGTTTTCGTAGACCCGAAAAGCATTTTGTTCCTGGACGGTATGACGCTTGATTGGAAAGATTCGCTGATCCAATCGGGCTTCGTATTCGAGAATCCACATGCTACGAAAAGCTGTGGCTGCGGCACCTCCTTTTCGGCCTGAGGGGGCGCGGCGGATCGCCTCCGATGCCTATTCTCTCCAAAAATTTCTTTGAGTTTTTCGGACTGGAGCCCAAGCTCCGGATGGACTTGGAGTCGCTGCAGAAGCGCTTCTACGAACTCAGCCGGAATTGGCATCCGGATCGCTTCACGCGTGGAAGCGCCGAGGAACAATCGCGGGCACTCGAAGCCTCAGCGATTCTGAATGACGGTTACCGGATTTTACGCGATCCGGTGAAGCGGGCGGAATACCTGCTGACCGAAGAAGGCTTTCCGATCGGGGAGCAGCGTTCGAAAGATGTGCCGCCTGAATTGCTCGAAGAAGTATTCGAGCTCAATATGATGCTCGAAGAATTGAAGAGTGGAGATGAGGGTGCGCGGCCGCAGTTGGAGTTGGCAAAGCAACACTTTCTGGAACTGAAACAAGGCGTGGACGGTGAACTGGAGAATCTGTTTTCGAAATACGATGTGGCGGAATCTCAAAGCGAAACCGCTAAACAGGCCTTGCATGAGATTCGCGGCGCCCTCAATCGCCGCTGCTACATCGAAAATCTGATTCGCGATGTGGCGGCTGCTATCGATTCCGCCAAAACCTAGATCATGGGGACATTTCAAATAGATTTCGGTGAGAATCGCACGTCGAAGATCGTGGGGATCGATCTTGGCACGACCAACAGCTTAATTGCCTGCATGGAACTTACCGGCCCGCGGATTCTTGAGGATGCCGAAGGGCGTAAGATCGTGCCGAGCATTGTCTCGATTTCCGAAGACGGGCGAATTATCGCCGGCGAACCGGCTCGTGAACTGCTGCTGACTGAGCCCGAGCGCACGGTCTACTCGGTAAAACGCTTAATGGGCCGCGGCGTCAAGGACGTGCAGGATGAATTAAAGCTCTTTCCATTTCGCATTGCAGCAGATAACGCAGATGGCGAGTCGGTAATCCAGCTCCGTTTGGGAGACCGCGCCTTCACGCCGCCCGAAATCTCGGCCGCCGTGCTGCGTCAGTTGAAGGACAATGCCGAGGCGGCGCTCGGAACAACCGTTACAGACGCTGTGATCACGGTGCCGGCCTATTTCAACGACGCACAGCGGCAGGCTACGAAAGACGCGGGCCGTCTGGCGGGGCTGGAAGTGCTCCGGCTGGTGAATGAGCCGACGGCGGCTTCGCTCGCTTATGGTCTCGACAAGCGTAAGGATGGGGTGATCGCAGTTTACGATTTCGGCGGCGGCACATTCGATATTTCCATTCTGCGGCTGCACCATGGCATCTTTGAAGTGCTGGCGACCAGCGGCGATACGCACCTGGGCGGAGACGACATCGATAATCTTCTGCTACGGATCGCGCTTGAAGATGTGGCGACGGAGTGGGGCGGCGGTTTAGGCGCTGACGCGGAAGGCGTACAGCGGCTGCGGCGCGCGGTGATCCAGGCGAAAGAAGAGCTTTCGTTTGTTCCACAGACGCATATCGAATTAGTGTATGGCGGCAGAGCGTACCGTCGTGCAATCGATCGCGCGCTGTTCGAACGCTTGATTGCACCGATTGTAGAGAAGACACTCGCACCGTGCCGTGCCTGCCTGGCGGACGCAAAGCTCACAGCGGAACAGATCGATGAAGTGGTGCTGGTGGGCGGGTCGACACGCATTCCGCTGGTGCGGGCGGCGGTCGAACGTCTCTTCAGGGCGAAGCCTCACACGGAGCTGAATCCCGACGAGGTGGTAGCGCTGGGCGCGGCGGTGCAGGCCGGTATTCTTGCCGGTGAGGTGGAAGACACGCTGCTGCTGGATGTGACGCCGCTATCGGTTGGCATCGAGACGATGGGTGGAGTGGTATCGAAACTCATTCATCGTAATTCCACGATTCCGGCAAGCGCGACGGAGAGCTTCACCACAGCGGTCGACGGACAGAGGAACGTATTGATTCACGTTCTGCAAGGTGAACGCGAGTTGGTGAAGGATTGCCGTAGTCTGGCGCGCTTCGATTTGAAAGATATCGATCCGCTACCGGCGGGCCTGGCGCGCATTGAAGTTCGTTTCCTGATCGACGCGAACGGTATTCTGAACGTCACGGCGCGGGATGCCCGGACCGACAAAGAGCACAGTGTCGAGGTCAAGCCGTCGTACGGGCTTAGTGAAGAGCAAGTGGAGCAAATGATTCGCGAGAGCTTCGAAAACGCGGCAGAAGATATGCGCGAGCGGCAGGTTCGCGAAGTGCGCGTCGAAGCCGATAACATACTGGCAGCTACGGAGAAGGCGCAGCGGCACGAGGCCTGGGCTTCCGTGAGTGAACAAGAGCGCCAACAAATCCAATCCGCACAACGTGACTTACTCGCCGCCTATCACAGTGCCGATCACAACATCATCCATGCGAAGATCGACGCACTAAACCAGGCAACGATGACGCTCGCGGAAAACATGATGAATACTGCTGTGCGCGGGGCATTGAAGGGCACCAAGATCGACTGATCTAGCAGCAGACTTGACCTTGCGAATTCGATTCGCTGTTTACCGGCGCATTTTGCGCCTCAAAGGAACTAAAGCTAGCGTCGCGCCTTAGCGGGTCCCGTTACACAATCGAGAAATTCATTTTGGTGACCGGAATGTCCATTGGCCGACTCGATTCTCGCGACACATCAAGACAGCCCCACATTCGACAGAATTACGCAGTGCTTGGTTATATAAGCCGAGGAGCCGTGATGAAGCCTTTGATCTTTGCTCTCTGTGGCTTGTTTGCACTGGGCAGTCTGGCTGCGCAGAAGGAGGGTTGGCAGCCGCCTGGGCGTACCCAGGTGCCAATCTGGCCCGGTGTAGTTCCTGATCCACAACCAGTCAGGGGGCCGGAGGTTGTCGAGCCGTCCGGAAATACGTTTCTTGTTGCCGGCAGGCAGGTGATTGGGGTGAGCAACGTGACGCGGCCCACGACGACGGTCTACTCACCCAAGGGAAAGAATACGGGTGTCGCGGTCGTCGTTTTCCCTGGCGGGGGCTATCAGACTCTGGCCATCGATCTTGAAGGCACGGAAACCTGTGATTGGCTGATGTCTCAAGGAATTACGTGTGTACTGCTGAAATACCGCGTGACGGACGTGGGGCCCTATCCGAAGTCGGGGCCGTATCCAGAATCGCCGATGGCGCTGGAAGACGCGCAGAGGGCCATGGGGCTGGTGCGTTTGCATGCTGCGGAGTGGCACATCGATCCGCACAAGATCGGAGTGCTTGGCTTTTCGGCGGGCGGGCATCTTGTGGCAGCGATCAGTAACCACTTCGAACAGCGTCTTTATGCTGCCGTTGATGCTGCCGACAAGGAGAGCTGCCGGCCGGATTTTGCGGTGCCTATTTATCCGGGGCATCTGTCGTTGCACGCAGCGGAATGGGATGCTAAGCAAGGCACGAAGAAATTTGTGATTCCTCATCCGGAACATCAGTCGATCACGGACGCGAATCTTGCACTGAACCCCGATCTGCACGTTACCAACCGGACACCGCCTACGTTTCTGCTGCAAGCCGAGGATGACCACGTCGACAGTGTGTACGATTCGCTGGCTTATTTCGTCGCCCTGCAGAAGGCCGGGGTTCCCGCCGAGATGCATCTCTATGCGCACGGTGGGCATGCCTTTGGGCTGCGGCGGACGAAATCTCCGATAACGGAATGGCCGCGATTGGTGGAGACGTGGCTCAAAACAATCGGGATGATCCCGAAGTAGGTCGTCATGGTTCGGCCCTCACCTCAGACCAAACTTCGTGCACGGCGTCAATCACAGCGTCTGGACGCTCGAATTGGATTACGTGACCGCTGTCTTTAAGAACGATTTGCCGACCTCGTGTTGATAGGTGTGACACTTCCACCTGAAGGACGTTGATCCATAAGTTCCGCAGCTTCTCTCGAACGTCGGGCGTGAACAAAGGGTCTGGCGTAAATTCCATCTTGCCGCCCGTAACCACAATGGTGGGACGGTCGCCCAAATTTCCGGACGCTCTGGCCTGTTGCCCGCTCTCAACCATTCCTGCGGACTCGGCGGCAACCGCTTCTTGCGTTTTCAATTGCCGGTCCAAGTAGTCGAACTCTTCCATTTCGTGCGCGGAGAATTCGAACGCTGGTTGCGGCTTCTCCGGATTAAGAGCAGCTTGCAATCTTTCGATACCCAGGGGAACCTTTACCCTCGCCAGTATCAGCGCAATGCGTTCACTGCGCCTCCCTTGTTCCTCCGCCTTCATCCGCTGCACCCTCGCGGCTGGAACGATCTCATCGATGCGTTGCTGCGGTTCCTCATGACTGGCATCGAGGAATACAAGACCAGCTACGGTGGCTGGAAAAAGTCCGGTGTAAACCCGGATATTGAAGCCGCCGAAAGAAAGACCCACAAGGATATAAGGCCCTTTCTCACCGGCAGCATCCAGGAGTGCTTTCAGTTCTTTTGCGATCTGCCGGCTAGTCCTTGGGCCGATCGCCGCATCGCTCCACTCGTAACCAGCCCGGTCGTAGGAACAAACTCGTGCGTATTTAGCAATCGCCGGTTGGATTCGGCTCCAACCCAACGATGGCAGTCCCAAGCCGCTTTCCAAGATCACCGTGGGCTGATGGGCGCCATCGCAATTCAAATTGAATGCAATTCTTGCTGCTCTGACCGGCCGCCCCAATTGTGGAAAGCGCCGTGAATCTCGCAATTGGCCAATTTGCTCGTAGGCTGCGCCCCAACCAGCGAGCGCGACGCTGAGGACAAGAGCTGTAAGCGCAATGCGGCGCAGCCAGCGTCTCGTCTTGGGTTGGTCTTTTACCATCCGAACCCGCTAAATTCTATCAGTCGAATGCCCCAGACCGCTGCTGTAGCCTCGTATAATGCAGCGCATACCCGCACAAACTTCAACTGGAGAACGACGGTGACGAGGGACGAGGCTTGGAATCTGGCAAAACATTGGGTTGCGGCTTGGAACGCCCATGATCTGGATTCGATCATGAACCACTACGAGGATGCGGTCGAGTTGACCTCGCCGGTTGCCGTGCAATTGTTAGGTACGTCCGGGGGCAAGGTGATCGGAAAGGCAAACTTGAGAGCTTATTTTCAGCGAGGGCTAGAAGTCTACCCGCAACTCCACTTTCACCTTGAAGATGTTCTCTGGGGCGTAAGCAGCGTCGTACTGTACTACACGAACCAAAAGGGTACACATACAGGAGAGTTCATGGAGCTATCGGCAACTGGAAAAGTAGCACGCGTCGTAGCGCACTACAGTGCTTAACAACAGGACTGCATTCATATCAAAACAACTCCTGAGCCGTCTCCGAAACGCTGTTGCCGCTCAGACGCAACCAGTTCATTTGGGCCGTCTGGCATGAATCAGGGCGAACCTCGAGGCGCACTACTTGCTTCCCATGCAACTGAAGAGTGGCGATTCGGGAACCACTTCTGGACCGAGCCCTTACAGCGGACCAGACGGGTCACACCAGTAGTTATCGGCCTTCACGGGACCTAAAAACGTGTGATATTCTTCCGACAGTCGCGCGTTGAGTGGAGGCGTAAATCCTCCAAAAACGCTGGTGACGCTCGTTCCAAGGAGTGATCGCTATGCCGCGTTCCCGATTTCCATGTTTTGTTCCGATGCTCGTGACTGTGCTTCTTTTCTTTGGCACAATCCTGCGGGCGCAGCGGACTACTGCTGATGTTTTAGGAACAGTTACGGATGCCTCAGGCGCCGTGTTGGCGAACGTCAAAGTGACGGTACACAATCTCGATACCGCTGCGGATTTTGCCGGCGAGAGTGATAAGTCCGGAGACTATGCGATCACCCAGCTTCCAGTGGGCAGATACAGTATTAAGGCCGTTTCTCCTGGCTTCAAAGCGTGGGCCGTTCCACAAGTCACGCTGGCAATTGGCGACCGTTTGCGTCAAGATGTCCAACTGCAGTTGGGCACTCTGGAGCAGTCGGTGGAAGTGACGGCGGCCTCTCCGGCGTTGCAGACGGACAGTTCTTCTTTGGGTAGTCTGGTCAGCACGCAGGCGCTCCAGGACCTGCCATTAAATGGGCGGAATTTTGTCGTGTTGGCACAGCTCACTGCAGGCGCCGCCGAGGGCGAAGCAACTGGGCTGCCCAGCGGGACGCGTCCCGATGACCGGCGACTCACATCGGCTGTATCGGTGAATGCGCAGCCCACCAGCTTTAACAACTTCACGATTGACGGTATGGATGACAATGAGCGGTTCATTGGCACGGTGATCGTGAAGCCGTCGGTGGACGCGCTGCAGGAGATGAAGGTACAAACCAATCTCTACTCGGCGGAATTTGGAAGGACGGCCGGAGGCGTGATTAATTTCGTAACGAAATCAGGCACAAACGGTTTTCATGGCTCACTTTTTGAGTTCTTCCGAAATCAGCACTTAGACGCAAGAAGCTTCTTCGCTGGTGCGAAGCCGCCGTATCACCAGAATCAGTTTGGCGGAAGTAACGGGGGCGCAATCAAGAAGAATCGCGCGTTCTACTTCGGAGACTATGAAGGTCTGCGAATTAGTCAAGGGCAGGCGTTCGTGGACTCGGTCCCCACCGTGGCGGAACGGCAGGGTAACTTCGCGGGACTCAATCCGATTTTTGATCCGCTCACCACCAACGGGACCGCCCGCACCGCTTTTGCCGGTAATCGAATTCCCAGCAACCGGATCAATCCGATTTCGCAAAGCCTCATCAACCTGTACCCGTTGCCGCTCACCAGCGGGCTGGTCAATAACTATACGTATCAGCCCGTGAAGACGCAGAACAACGATACTTTCGACGCAAGGATGGATTACAGGTTCTCCGATTCCAATACGGCCTTTGCGCGCTACTCGTTTAACAACACAAACACAGTGATTCCCAAAGGTTGCCCGACTGCGCCAAGCGGCATCGATCCGGTTTGCGACCAAGGACGCTCCGGGACAGCGGCGCAGCGGGCCCAAAGCGCTCAACTCAATGATGTCCACACCTTTGGTCCGAGCCTGGTGATGGAGCTAAAGGCGGACTACAGCCGCTATGTGGTTCGCTCACTGCCAGTGAATTACGGAAAGAATGTTTCGCAGCAGATCGGCCTGAACGGTGTCAACATCGATGCCGATAGCTCGGGGCTTTCCATTGTCGCGATCAGCGGGTTGACGACACTTGGTGACGCGAGTTTTATCCCCATCCTGACCACGAACAATCTCTTTCAGGAAATCGCGAATTTCACATATATTCACGGCGCGCATAGCCTTAAATTCGGGGCCGATCTGCGGCGGCGGCAGACCGATGCGTTCCAAAGTCCAACGGCGCGCGGACAATTCAATTTCGATTCGAACTTCACAAATGATCCTTCGGGAGCGACCGCTGCTAGCGGTAACGCAGTGGCGTCGTTGCTGCTGGGATATCCAGCGTCTACTACCCGCAGCAAATATTTAATAAGCCCTGGCCTGCGGAATTGGGAGGCAGCGGGTTATGTGCAGGATGATTGGCGCGCGACGCGTTGGCTGACGCTGAATTTGGGCATGCGCTATGACTATTACGGTCCCAATACGGAAGTAGCAAATCGCATTTCTAACGTGGACCTGGGACAAGGGAAGATCATTATCGCCGGCCAGAATGGCGTGTCGTCGTCAGCCGGCGTGCGGGCAGATCATCGGGATTTCTCGCCGCGCTTCGGGTTCGCCGCGACCTTTGCGAAAGGGACGGTGCTGCGGGGCGGCTATGGAATCAGCTTCGTACCGAATATGATTGCCAGTTCGATGGCGCTCCGCAATCCGCCATTCGTAAGTTTGTACACACTGAACGCCACGCCACTAACACCGGTGAACTCACTTTCGGACGGCTTGCCTGCGCCGGTGGCAACGAATCCCACGAATCCGACTGGAAGCCTGACGGGCGTTTCCTTCTCTGAGCTACGCCTTACGTACAGCAATACAATCTGACTGTACAGAAGGAACTGCCGAAGGGATGGGTAGCGACCGCAAGTTACGTCGGCGCGTTGGGACGCCACCAGTACATATTCAATGGCGCAGTGAATGTGGATCTGGCACCCCCTGGGCCGGGGACAATCATCCCGAGGACGCCATATTATTCAGTTTTTCCGAATGTGTCGTCTATCGCGATCGCGGCGCCCTGGTACAACACCAACTATCAGGCGTTACAGACCTCCCTGGAACATCGATTTCGAGGCCGGCTTACGGTTTTATCCAGTTATACATGGGCTCACAGCCTGGATAACGAGCCTGCGATCCGCAACGATCCTGATAGCGAATATGGGAACTCCTTCTTAGACCTGCGGCATCGCTTTACACTGATGGGCGATTACGCGCTGCCGTTCGCCAAGGACGCACATGGCTTCGGCGCGATGCTGGCAAAAAATTGGGGGATTAACATGGTTGTCGTTTTGACGACTGGGCTTCCATTCGATATCACAAACTCGGCCGCACGCTCGAATACAGGAGGCGCCGACCGGCCCAATGCGATTTGCAACCCGACCTCGGGCTTCCAACAGAGCGTTTTCAAGTGGTTCAATACATCCTGCTTTGCTTCACAGCCGCTCTATTCATACGGCAATTTAGGCAGGAATGTGCTGCATGGACCGGGTCGAACAAATCTGGATTTCGCTCTTCACCGTGACTTCTTTATTACGGAGGCAACGCGGCTTCAATTTCGCGCCGAAGCATTCAATATCACCAATACAGCGGCGTTTTCCAATCCGGGTGGCTCGTTCGGTTCGGGGACGTTCGGCGTAATCAACAGCGCGGGCCTAGGACGGAATATTCAGCTTGCGCTGAAGTTACTTTTCTGAGAAGCCGGTCGCCCTACATTTTGCCTGGCAATTCATGGCATAATGTAGGAGACGGCATGACGCTGTTCAATTCCCAAATCGGGTACTGGCTCGGCACAAAGCCTCCCGCCACGGAAGCAGATATCCTTCAAATTGTTGAAGGTCAACTTGCACCTAGCATTGTTAAGCGACTCATTGCACTTGGTTTGCAGCGGTCCGAGATCGATCAGATAGTCATTCCATCACGGACGCTGCAGCATCGCCGATCACGGCGTGAAAAGCTGACGATCGAGGAATCGGATCGCGTGATGAGGCTGATTCGAATTCTATCCTCCGCAGAATCGGTGTATGGAAACCTCGAACGAGCTCTGGCGTGGCTGCGGACGCCGCACCCGCGACTTGCTGACCGAACGCCGCTTTCGCTTCTGAACACAGAGACCGGCAGCCGGATTGTAGCAGAATTGCTGATTCAAATTGACGAGGGCATGTTTGTCTAGGTGATCCTGTGGAGGATCAGCCGGCATCATGATCTAAGCGGAGCGGGCGGTTTGCGAACACCGGGCCACTGGCACCATGCCGGGGATCCTGTTGTCTATCTGGCTGGAAGTCCGGCTGCCGCTTTACTGGAGGTATGCGTACACACCGCCAGAGGCGATATACCGCCCGATTTCACTCTGTTGAAAATTGAAGGTCCAGACGCGGGCATTCCGGCGGTGGAGATCGCGGATCTGCCAAAAGACTGGCGCGTGCGATTTGACATCACACGGGATATCGGAACGACATGGCTTCGCAGTCAGCAGAGTACGCTATTCCGAGTGCCGAGTGCGGTGGCACCGGAAACCGCGAATTTCTTGTTTAATCCGCGGCACCCAAGCGCCAGGGAGTTTCATATTGCTGAGATTCTTCTCTATCCGTTCGACCGCCGGCTCAAGGAGTAGCAAAGCAATTCGTCCATGAGGCCGGTGTCCGGGCTGAGCCAGCGCGCCACGCGGTCCTTGCGGCTCTTCAGGAATGCGAAACGCAGGGGTGAGTAGCGCTCGAGCCGGCGCAAGTAGGAACCGCTGTAGAATTCGCTGTATTCGCTGGCGGCGCTGATGAGCAAGGAGACGGAATTTTTTCGAAGCAGTTCCCCAAGATGGTCCATATCCTTCGGGAGCGGAGGCATCGATTCCATCACGGCGCTCGCGAAGTTTAGGGTTTGGGCGGTGAGATCATCGAGCGTGCCTTTGGCAGCGGTCGCTGAAAAGAGGGTGTGGAACCCTCGTTCGCGGTCGCTCACTAGATCCTGCAAATCGTCACCTAACTGAAGAAGTACGCCCCAACCAAACGCGAACCGCGCTTCCACGGAACTCAGAGATCCTTTCGCGAGGTAGGCATCCGTCAATACCGATGCGCCTCCTTTGGCAAAACTCAGGCGCAAGATATCTGTATAGCTATGGAATCCGGCACGCTGCTGCGCGAGACTCCTCTCCTGTGCAGCATGAATTGCGAGCAAACTATCGAAGACGTCCGGATACTGCGCCCGTGGCCACTGGCCTTCGATCAGAGAAACAAGCTTCCAAATGGTGTTCTCCAGCCCTTCCTCGGGTTCGAGGTCGCCGGCCAGCCGAAGCCGGAAACGCGCGCTGAAGCGAAGCTTGGCCACCGGCGAGATTGTTCTATTGTCCAGATAGTTGTCGCTGTACGGATAGAGCATGCTGTAGGCGAAGATTGCCGACGTGAGGCGGGGCGATTCGCCGAGCAGAGCTTGCAGTCCGCAGGCCGTCCAGGCGTTGCGGCAGGCTTGCAAAATATCGCCGGTACTCACGGACTCATCCATATGGCGAGCGCGCAATGCCAGTTCTCGCGCCACGGCGGAGAAATCGTCGCGCAGCAACTCTTCGGTCCGATGGTCATTGATGTCGAGAGTCGAACAGGCAAGACACGCAATTATCCCGACAATTGCGTCGATCTCTTTGTCGTGTTCCAAAAGTCGGGCCTGGATGCCATCGAGCGTGCCGTCTACCTGTCGCTCTCGCTCGGCCTGTTCACGGGCGGTATAACGTCGCCCCATAGGCGGCAAACCGCCGGTACTCCGGTGCCAGACAGCAAGCCATTCCTCCAATAAGCCCGAATCGTTCACATTATGGGTACGAAACTGCCGACATGATCGTTCCCGGAGGGGTTAGGATGACTGGATGATCCAGTTACCGGGCGGCTGGCAAGACGTGTGGGACAACGCGCAACATATCGGTATCGCGTATCTGCTAACGGCCAGCATCGGTTGGGAGAGCGAGCGGGAGCAGCACGGGGCCGGTGTGCGGACGTTTCCCATTGTGGGGATGGCGAGTTGCGGCTACCTGATGCTCATGGGCTACCACCCGAACTCGGCGGACCAGTCGCGCCTGCTGCAGGGCTTGATCACGGGAATCGGCTTTATCGGAGGCGGCGCAATCCTTAAAGAAGGTGCGACTGTGAAGGGAACCGCCACGGCAGCAAGTGTATGGAACGCGGGCGTGATCGGCGCAGCGGTTGCGATGGATCACTACGGCATTGCGGTGACACTCGCCCTATTGAATCTTTTTACGCTACGCGCGCTGCTGCCGCTCAAGAGGCGACTCAGCCGGGATTCGTGAGGGTCAGCCTGACAAGTTCAGCGAGCTTCGTCCAATTTTCGTGGGCGCGCAAGCTTCGTGATGTGACCCAGATGATGAGCGTAATGCCAGGCGTAAAGGCCCAGCGTCCAATCAAGACGAATCTGTCCCAGTTCCGGATGCGTGAACGTTCGCGCATAGTGGGCATCGTTCAGCGAATGGAGAAGCGCAGTCCCGCGCGTATGAAGGCCCTCTAGCAGCGTTAAGGAGGGAGCGACAGGCGCACTCTTCGCGTCCGGCAGCTCCGCCCAGGCGGCTTCATCGTACGGCTTGATAACCGGCGAATTCTCCGTAAGCGCAAGGCAGAAAGAGTATAACTGCTCAGATGGCTATCCGCGAAGTGATGCACGACCGGGCGGAGAGTCCAGCCCATCGGCCGGTACGGAGTGTCTAATTGCGCGTCGGTAAGTCCGGCGACGGCTTGTTTCAGCTCGGCGGGCATGTCCTCGATTTGGCGGATCCAAATGGAACGCTGGACGGGGGCAATCCTGTCCGGAGCGTGGTAGCGGCCAACGGGGTAGCGAAGATCCATAATTTAATCGATTTTTCTCCCAGTATGATGGAAAGTTTGATTTTCGACCGGAAAATCGACCGCGTCGCCTGTTTCATAGGCACCTAGCATGCGAGACGGCAGGCCACAGGGAAGTTTTTCCCAACCCCAAGTGCAACTCCCCATAAAGCTTTCCTGTGGCCCTCGCTGGTTTAAAGTGGAGTAACGCTATGGAGCGAGCCGATTTGCTTCCACTGCCGGCAACTTGGGATGGGCAGTATGTGAAGGAAGATTCTCGCCTCCAGCTAGTGCTAGAGCACTATGATCGCGAGCAGCTACCGCTACGGCGCTACGTGGGATTTTTGGGCGTGGATGCAGAGACGGCGCGCGAGATTGTGCAAGAAAGCTTTCTGCGGCTACACGAACATTTGCTCGAAGGCGGCGACCAGACACACTTGCGTGGCTGGTTATATCGCGTAGCGCACAATCTGGCACGGAACGCCCAATCGGCGTTTCGTTCAAAAAAAACCGACCGTCTGGCGGACGCCACGCCCACCGGTGACCTAGCCGCGGCGGATGTCTCGATTGAGGAGGATTTACTCGCGCGTGAGCGGGTCGAGTTGTTCCAGCGGGCGATGCAGGAGTTGAGCGCGGCCCAAAGAGAATGTCTGGTGCTGAGGGCGCAGGGCCTGAAGTACCGGGAAATTGCGGAAGCTTTGAATCTCTCTGTGTCGACGGTTGGCGAGAATGTTCAGCGCGGGCTCGATCGGCTGAAAGGGCTATTATGACGAAGCAAGAGCATCTGACAAGCGGGCTGCTGGTGAAGGCGATGGATGCCGAGCTCACCAACGCCGAAGCGACGGTCGTCAAAGAGCATCTCGAGCGGTGTGGCGAGTGTAGGCAGAAGTACAACGATTTTCGGCGCGCGTCCGTCGCGATCGAGTCCGGGCTTGCCGCTATCCCAGTACGAACTCAACTGGGTGAGCGGGAAGGTCTCCGGCAAAAACTCGAGGCGCGGCAGACTACCCGGCAAATAAACCAGACGCCGGAACGAGTGATGTGGCGGTTTGGCTGGGGAATGGCGGTCGCCGCGAGTCTGGCTCTCGGTATCGTGATGATGCCGAAACACAAGGATAAAACAAATCCAGTTGAGATCGTGCAGGAGACGGCTACGCTAACGAATGCGATCGAGGTCGGAGGAGAGACCTTTGTTCCGCTGCCGTACTCGAATCCCGATCTTCCGGTGAACGAGTCGCGCATTGTCGAGATGCAGGTGCCGGTTTCCGCGCTGAACGATATCGGTATCGTACTCGAGCCGGTCTCGAGCCGGGAGGCGCGATCGGACGGCTCGGTGTTAGCGGATGTATTGATGGGGACCGACGGCCAGCCGCTAGGCGTACACATCCGCGAGTAGGCGAACAAGTTTGGGTGGGGATTGCTTACAAGGAGCAATCAAAATGAAAATTAAGAGTTCGGCAATTTTTTTCTTTGTCGTAGCAAGCGTGGTTAGCTATGCGCAACTGGGGCCGCCGCCTGGCATGCCTCCAGGAGGACCGCCGCACCGAGGATTCGGGCCCGGCGAGTTCGGCGCGCGTCCCGGAAAGGTTGTTACGGGTGCGCCCTATTCGGCCGACGTAACCAATTCTCTAGTGCGCAGTCTGGCGGATGGGAATAGCATCCAGCGGACGACTACAGGTCATGTAGCGAGAGACAGTGACGGCCGCACCTATTCACAGGAGACCATTACGGGCGGGTTTCTTGGCCAGAACGGTCCGACCACATTGGTTTTCATTTCGGACCCGGTCGCTGGTTATTCCTACGTGTTGAACGCCACCACGAAGGTTGCGAGACGACGCGCGCTGAAGCAATTGCCCGCAGGGGCGGGATCGCGTGGGCCTCGTGAGCACGATCGGCCTGCCAACCCGAACGTTACGACTACTGATCTCGGAACGCAGGTGGTGAACGGCGTAAACGCACAAGGCAAGAGCACCACGCGCACCATTCCGGCGGGTGCAATGGGCAACGCGCAACCAGTGGTGTCCACGTCTGAAATCTGGTATTCACCGGATTTGCAACTGGTCGTCTCATCGAAGCGCAACGACCCCATGAGCGGGCAAGCAACTTATGCGCTTACCAATATTCAGCGGGCAGCTCCTAACGCTTCCTTGTTTCAAGTGCCGCCGGACTATACCGTGCAGGATGCGCCGGCAGGGCGCGGATTCGACCGCGGAGGGCGGCACGCACCGGGACCGCCACCAGTTCAATAGCCCATTTGGCTAAATCACTTACTTAGACGAGCGGTCCAGCGGAGGTACGACCAAAGCGAGGGCCGCTCCTTCCACACGAAGCGAAAAAAAGATTTACGATCCAGCGAGTCCGCCGGGATACCCGAATAGGTTTCAATCCGCCAGCGGAGATACGGCGAATTCCACGGGCGAAGGCGATAGCTGCGCGATGCGATCCAGAGAAAGCGCAGCATTAACGTGGTGCCGGCGCCAGCAATGCATTTGACGAAGGACTTCCGCCGGCATTCTCATTGACGGAATCCGGTGTGGCGTAATAGCCAGAGCGAGTCCGCACTACCGGCTTGCCGGGCGCTTCGACGGTGACTTTTATCTGGCGATAGCTGCCATCCAGCGCCTGGATGGCAGGAGTGTAATAAATCGTGTACTGCCTACGAATGTCGCGCGCGACTTCGACGGCGAGCGCCTGCACTTCACTCACGTCCTTCGGATAGAAGACCAAACCGCCCGTGGCACTCGTCAGCTCCTTCAAGGCCCGACGCGCTTTGGACGCTTCGTGCTTTTCCTCCTCGGTAAAGAGACCGATCGCGTAGACCAGAGTATCCGCTTGGTTGGAGTGACGCACGACGCTTTCGAGAGAAACGTTGCTCGCGTTGTCATTGCCGTCGGTGATAACCAGAAGAACTTTTTTGTCCTTTTTGGCCTTGTCTCTGGTGTAGTCAAGAGACATGTTCAGGGCGTCGCGCATGGCGGTGCCGCCGCGGGAATCGATACGTGCCAAACCCTGCTCGAGCTTGTGAATGTCATTCGTGAAAGGGACATCGAGATAGGCGTCGTCGTTGAAATTGACGACACATACTTCGTCCTGCGGGTTGGATTCGCGCACCATTGCCAAGGCGGCCGCTTCCACACGGCTGCGTTTCGTGCTCATGCTACCGCTGTCGTCGATTACGATACCGAGTGATACAGGCACATCTTCCCGCCGGAAAATCTTGATTTGCTGCGGCTGACCGTTTTCGAAGATCTTGAATGCGTTCTGATCGAGATTGGTCAGTAATTTCCCCTTGCGATCCGTGACGCTCGCGTGCAGAACAACCAGCCTCGTATCGGAGCGGAATTGTGCACAAAGACATGCCGCGAAGACGGTGGCCGCAAGCGCACTATTGAGTAGGCGCATAGTATCCCAGCCGAAAATACGCTTTCAGCGGCGGCAGGCCGCGCGGTTGGTTGAGCTTCACTTGCACCTTCCGATATTTGCCATCGCGCTCTCGATTTTTTGGGGTGTAACCCAAAATATATTCATTCCGCAGCTCGATCCCGATTTTGGCGGCTATATCCGGCAACTCGGCCACGTTCTCTATAGCGTATTCGCGGCCGCCGGTCTGTTCGGCAAGTTCGTTGAGCAACCCGGGACCGGCCGCTTCTTCCGGTGTGCGGCCACGGCCACCCAATGATTCGAAAATACCTATCGAGAACATTTGGACGTCCGCCTCACGTACCCGGTTCTTAATCTCCGTCTCCGTGTAACGGCTGCTGTTGTCGCCACCATCGGAGATGATCAACAGAGCCTTGCGGGGATTGTGCGCCCTTTTCATCTCATTCATCGCCAGATAGACGCTGTCGAGCAGCGCGGTCCTGCCTTTAGATTGTGTGAACGTCAGTGCACTCTGAATCTTGTCCGTATCGGTAGTAAAGGGGACGACCAATTCCGGCCGATCGTTGAATTGCACTAGAAAGAACTCGTCCGCCGGGTTGGCAGTTTTGAAGAATTCGGCGGCGGCTTGCCGGGACTTTTGCAACTTGGCGCCCATGCTCCCGCTGGTATCGAAGACTAATCCGATCGAGATCGGGGCGTCTTCGCTGGAGAATTGCGTAATTTCCTGTTCAACCTTCTCTTCGTACAAGCGAAAATGCTCTTTCTCAAGACCAGTGACGAAACGATTAAGCGGGTCGGTTACGGTAACGTTAATCAGGACGAGGGTCTTATCGACACGGATATCGACGGGACGCCGCTCGCGTATGGGGCCGGTTGTGGCCGCCCGCCGCGTTCCTTCGGAGGCTGTTGCTTCGCCTGGCTGCGGATCTGGCGGCGAAGCTCTCAATCGCTCGAAGCGCCCGGCGGTAAGCATAAGCACACAGCCAAGAAATCCGATGTAGAGAGCGCGACGGTAGTGCCGGACGCTCGATGCCAGGATGCGAGACCAAATGCGCGTCCGCATGAAATTGGTGCTTCTGAATCGATCATAGCATCGGAAACGGCTATGATCGCAGAATCCCTTCTAACGCTGGATGCGTGCCGACCCGCCGGCGGCGAAAGCCCGCACCTGCTCGAGCGTAGCCATAGTTGTATCGCCGGGGAATGTGGTAATCAAAGCTCCGTGCGCCCAGCCCAGTTTCACCGCAGTTTCGTTGTCTTCTCCGTTGAGCAGCCCATAGATGAACCCGGCCGCGAAGCCGTCGCCCCCTCCGACGCGATCGTAAACGTCCAGTTCGGCCGTGGGCGCGACGTGCGTTGAGCCATTGATCCAGGCGACCGCACTCCAGCTATGCCGATTGGTGGAATGGACCTCACGCAGGGTGGTAGCGACGATCTTGATTTGCGGGTGTTTCTCGCGCACATTGTCAATCATGCCGAAAAAGGCGCTGGGATCGAGCTTGGACTTGGCCGCGACTTCCGGCCCCGGAATGCCAATGCCCTTCTGGAGATCCTCTTCGTTGCCGACCAGCACGTCGACATACTTCACAATGCGATCGATCACCTCAACAGCTTTTTTATGGCCACCTATGGCATTCCAAAGCTTCTCGCGATAGTTCAGATCGTAGGAGACCATCGCGCCGGCGGCCTTGGCGGCCTGCATGGCTTCGATGGTGACCTCGGAGGTACTCTCCGAGAGGGCGGAGAAAATTCCTCCGCTGTGAAACCAACGCACTCCACTTGAGAAAATGGTTTTCCAATCGAAGTCGCCGGGTTTGAGCCGTGCCGCTGCCTCGTTCGAACGGTTGTAGAAGACGACGGGGGCGCGCACACCCTGGCCGCGGTCGCTATACACGGTAGCCATGTTTGGGCCGGCGACGCCATCGTGTTTGAAATGCTTGTAAAACGGTGTTACGCCCATGGCACGAACGCGCTCGGCGATCAAGTCGCCAATCGGATAGTCGACCATAGCGCAGGCGATACCGGTGCGCATCCGGAAGCAATCGGACAAGTTAGCGGCGACGTTAAATTCGCCACCGCTCACATGAATCTTGCATTCGCTGGCTTTGCGGAATGGAATAATGCCAGGGTCCAAGCGGTGAATTAACGCCCCCAACGAAAGAAAATCGAGTGTGCCTTCTTTGCGTATGTTCAATCCATTATTCATATGTTTCTCTTCGATTAGGCGTTATACGAGCCGGATGACACGCGGCCACCGCGGCCGGTCCAGTTGGTGTGGAAATATTGTCCGCGAGGCTTATCTATGCGTTCATAGGTGTGAGCGCCGAAGAAATCGCGCTGCGCTTGCAGAAGATTCGCAGGCAGCCGTGCCGTGCGGTAACCATCGTAGAATGCCAAGGCGGTAGAAAACGCAGGCGTCGGCACTCCAAATCCGACCGCACGGATAATCGCTTTTCTCCAGGCTTCCTGATACTTGTTCAGAACGCCACTGAAGAAATCGTCCATCAGCAGATTGGTCAGCTTCGGATTCTTGTCGTAGGCCTTTTTAATTTCCGCGAGGAAACGGCTGCGAATGATGCAGCCACCCCGCCACATGAGAGCGATGCCACCCATGTTCAAATTCCAGCCTTCTTCCTTCGCCGCTTCGCGCAGGAGCATATAGCCCTGCGCGTAGGAGATCATCTTCGAACAGTAGAGCGCGCGCCGCACGTCCTCAATGAACGTCTTGTGATCCACGGAATCGACGCTGTGCTTCGGGCCTGCCAAAACCTTCGAAGCGGCCACCCGCTCATCTTTGATTGCCGAGAGGCAGCGGGAGAAAACCGCTTCCCCAATCAGCGTGACCGGCATGCCCAGATCTAACGCGCTGATGGCAGTCCACTTCCCCGTGCCTTTCTGACCGGCAGTGTCGAGAATTTTCTCAATTAGCGGCTTTCCGTCTTCGTCGTTCTTCGTGAAGATTTCGGCGGTGATTTCGATCAAGAAGCTATCGAGCTCACCCTTGTTCCATTCGGCAAAAGTTTCGTGCAGGTCGGCGGCGCTGAGATGCAGGCCTTCTTCGAGCAAGTGATACGCCTCGCAGATGAGCTGCATGTCGCCGTACTCGATGCCGTTGTGGACCATCTTCACGTAGTGGCCGGCGCCGGCTTCGCCCACCCAGTCGCAGCACGGTGTTCCGTCATCGACCTTGGCGGCAATCGACTGAAATATATCCTTGACGTGCGGCCAGGCCTCCGGATTCCCACCGGGCATGATGGAAGGCCCGTGCCGGGCGCCCTCCTCTCCCCCCGATACTCCGGTGCCGATATAGAGAATGCCTTTCTCGTTTAGGCTTTTCGTGCGGCGGTTGGTGTCGGGATAGTGGGAGTTCCCGCCGTCGATGATGATGTCGCCTTTTTCCAGATGCGGCACGATCTGATCGATCATCTGGTCGACAGTGTCGCCCGCCTTCACCATCAGCATGACCCGCCGCGGCTTCTTGAGCGATTGAATCAGCTCTTCGATGGAATGCGCGCCAACAACCTGCGTGCCCTTGGCTTCATTCTGGATAAAGTCGTCAACCTTCGAGACGGTTCGATTAAAAACGGCCACCCGGTAGCCGTGGTCGTTCATGTTCAGAACCAAATTTTGGCCCATCACCGCGAGGCCGATCAGTCCGATATCGCAATTTGCATTTGGCATAGTCGCTTCGGACGAGATCGTCCGGAAAATTGATGATAGCGCTATGCCTCGGAGCTTACGCTATCGCTTATCCGGGCTCCATGACGTCTTTCAATCTGAGATAGCCAGCCCGACTGACTGGCACTTGGGCGCCGCTCGCGAGGATCGCCAGCCGGCTGTCCTTTGTGTAGGGCTCTATTTTGGAAACGTGCTCGAGGTTGATGAGAAATGAGCGATGCACACGGACGAATTTTGCGGGATCGAGCGACTCTTCCAGACTCGAGATCGTCTGCTGTTTCAAATAATTTTTGCCACCGCTATGAAGCGCGACGTAGTCATCCTGGGCCTCGGCGTATTCGAGCTGGCCGACTGGAATGATGTGTACTCGCGTGCCGTCTTTCACCACAATTCGCTCCGGCCATTGGCCAGGAGCGCGGGCCGCTTGTTTCAATTCCGCCGTGTGAGGCCGAGGAGCACGTTCGCCCAGCCGCCGTCTGGCTTTTTCCAAGGCTGTCCGCAACCGGCTTTCGTCGAAGGGCTTGAGCAGATAGTCCACCGCCGCCGCCTCGAATGCTTTCATCGCATATTGGTCATAGGCGGTAACAAACACCACGGCTAATTCGGCGTCCACCAGTTCCAGTACCTCAAAGCCATCGAGCTTGGGCATCTGGACGTCGAGAAATGCCAGATCGGGTTTCCATTCCGCGATGGCCTTCACGGCGTCAAATCCATTGGCGCATTCGGCGACGATTTCTACGTCTTCTTCCTGGCTCAGGTACTCGCGGAGAATTTGGCGCGCCAGGTCCTCATCGTCTACCAGGATGGCCCGAATACTCATGATTTCACCGTAACGCTGGAAGGCAGAGACAGCATTACGCGGTATAGATTCGGTTCGACTTGTACTTCCAGCTTTGCCGCTGTTCCGTAGCGGGCGGCCAGACGGTTTCGGACATTGACCAATCCGAATCCGCTTTTCTTCATCGACGGTGCATCCGGATCGAACGGGTTTTCGACAGTAAAGCGTAGTTGGCCGCGATCGATCCGGGCCGTCATGGTGATTTCTCCTCCTTCAGTCAGTGCCGCGATGCCATGCTTGATTGCGTTTTCGACCAGGGGCTGTACCAGGAGAGGCGGTACTTCGCAACGCGCGCAGCCCGCCGCGAAATCCTGCTTCACACGCAGGCGCGAGCCGAAGCGCACCTGCTCTACATCCAGATAAGTATTCGTCAGCTCCATCTCTTCGCCGAACGGGATGCTGGTCTTTTCCCCGAGCCGCAGCGAGTTCCTAAGGAAATCGGAGAGCCGGATGCACATCTGGCGCGCTCTGGCCGCATCGATGCTTGTCAAGGCGCTGATCGAGTTCAGGCTGTTAAAAAGAAAGTGCGGATTCACCTGCGCCTTGAGCGCCTTGAACTCCGCCTCGCGCGAAAGAAGTTCGGCATGCCTGGAAGTCTCGAGCGCGAGCAACACATAGTGCATCGCAATCGAAAGCAGATAGAACAGGAACAACATGCCGGCCAATATCGGCAGCGCCGGATGGACGCGACCACTCAAGCCCGGATATAGTTTGTTGACAAGAAACAGGAGTATTTGCGCGGCCGCCATCATGACAGCGCTGGCGCACATGGCGCTAACCAAATTCGTACCAAGCACCTTGGCGCGGGAAGACGAACCGAGCGGCAAAGATCTCGCCAGATACAAGGGCGACAGACACACGATTGCCACTACAAACGTGAGAGGCGCGATGAACGTGACGGTCTCGATCCACCCAACATGCGCTGACACCTTAAGCACATAGGTGAGCATTGCACCCAAGGGCGCCCAGGCGGCGAGATAAGCGAGTACGCTATTTCTGTCTTGAAAGATTGGATGCATTCACCGGGCGGCGAGCCGAGCGCCTTCCTTAATTTTCGATCTCGACGCTCCCAAACATCGAGAACCCGGTGATGTTCACGAGCGGTGAACCGGCAATCTGGTTTGGAGGGATTGTCCGATCCTCATAAGCGCCCAAGACTCCCATACCGCTAATATTGACCCTCCAGGTGTCCGGGACACGAATCTTGATAGCGCCGAAAACCGCCGTGGCGTCAATGGTCACCGGATCTTGGGAAGCAATGCCGCTGCGACTCAAATCGATCTTGACCTCGCCGAAGACGGTCCGGATTTCCCCGCCCCGAAAATCCGGTGTATCTAGTTTTCGCCGTACAGCTCCAAACGCGGCGATCTCTTCGAGCACGTTGGCCTTGTCTCCGTTAGCCGTCCGGCTCCAGCGCCGTAGCCGTAAAGGATGATGGTCGCGGTCGGCCTCCAGCACCTTTATAAGAAGCCCAATGCCGAATACGATAAACAGAATCGACAACGGCCAACTTCCGTCTCGGGCGTTTATATGCAGAACGCCGAGATTCACCAGTAGAAAGAGGACTCCGAAGATAATCAGTAATCCACCATAGACACGTCCGCCCGCGCGCGGGCATTGCAGCATCCGAACGAAGCCGAGCACAATCATCCCGATAGGAACCAGGTCCCAGAGGCTATGAATCGGCAAGAGGCCCAGGTTCCCCAGAAAGAGCAGTGTTCCCGCAACGATCAGGAAGACAGCGAAAAAGATGCGCGGGCCATTCGGACCGCCCCGATGCTTTCTCAGGTGCCAGACCCAGTCGGGTGGGTGGCCAGGACCGCCTGGCCCGGGATCACCCGGTCGCGGTCCGAATGGCCCTGATTTATGAGGATCAAAATCCGGCATTGCTGTTGAGTCCAATCAGCGAATCTGGTCAAGAGAAGCGGGCACCAAGTCGGCTAACCCAACCAGGATGACCGCCACCGGCCACAAATTCTGAATACGGTCCAGCGAAAGGAGACCGAAGCCGTCTCCCGCCAATAAAATCGCACCGGTAATGATCAATACAAGCGGAAGCGCTAAGGTCTGCCAGTCTCTGTTGCTGTTACTCATGTCCTGCCCTGTTTCCGATATTAGGGCGATCCGGCCGGACGTTCACTCTGAAATCGGCGAGTGGCGGCAGGCTACCGGCAAATGCCCTACCGCAGCGGGCAAACCGAGACTTGCCAGGAGCAAGGTGTACCCATGCGGTCTACTACGCCGGGCGATCGTGAAAATAGCGCCAGAATACGGCAGCTATCGCGAGCACGGGAACCGCAAGAACAAAGCCGATCGGTCCAAAAAAGAAGCTGCCCACGATCAACACGAGAAAGACGGGAAGAGGCCGAAGCCCGAGCGGCTTACTCAGCAGGCGCGGCGTGAGAAAGAATTCGTCGAACAACAGGATCGCGAACCAAACGCCAAAGGCATACGTCCAGTGCAGCAGGTCGACGCCGCCAAGCAGATCGGCGATGGCAATCAGGACGAGCGGCACCAAAACGCTAACGCGCGGAATGAAACTCGCTAATCCGCCGGCGATAGCAATTAGCGGCCAAAGGGGAACATGTGCCAATCCAAATCCGATCGCGAACAGAATGGTTTGAACTATCGCTATCAAGATCTTGGCGCGTACGAAGAGACCGAGAACCCGCACGGACTGGACGACGGGCTCGCGCCAGCTCATCGGGGACTGTCCGCCCAGCCCTGCGTCTCAAGAATTTGTCTAAAGCCGGGCGTTTCCAAAGAAACGGCCGGGAAATACGGCCGCGTCATGGTTCGCGTCCACCAGTTGCCGGTACGATGATGTTCTTCCGGAGTGGTGAAGTGATATTCGAACAGGGTGGCGCGCACGTAGCGAGGCGGATGATGGGGAAATGCATTCTCACGCAGCAGGCTTAGCACCGCCGCATCGCCTTCGAGCAGTTTCGCCACAAAGTTCACAAACCACGGGTAATCTCGATAATCCGACATGGCAGCAAACCACATCAGCCAATCGAGCCGCAAATGATAGGGCGCGACCTGCGCGGGCCGATAATTGAGAGCGCCCGGCTTTCCTTTGAACTGATACTCGCGCCAGCGCGCAGTGGAGAGCGAGGCTTCGTCATCCGTTCCTTCGACGATGACCTCATAACGCGGCCGCGTAATGCTACCAAATGCGCCGTAAGTGCCCACCAGATGGAGAGAATTGAAACTGGTGTTCATAATCTGGCGCGCTGAGACCATATTGGCAACCACCGGAATACTCATCAACACAACCAGGGCGGCAATGGCGTAGTGGAACCATCCGAGCATGGGATGCGGCGGAGTGAAGGTGGGCGAGCGTAGGGAAATAAGCCCGCTCAGGAATTTGGCGTCCAGTGTCGAAAATGCGAGGAAGAGCGTCAGCCAGTTCAGCCAGGATAAGTTTCCGCTCGCGATGATCGTCAACTGGAATGCGATCGTGATGATGCCGGCAAGACCGGCGATGGGCTGGGGAAGAAAGTAGGCGAACGGAACCAGCAGCTCCGCGAAATGATTCCACAGCACGCCGCCCTTGTTGAGCCATTGCGGCGCCCAATGAAAAAACCAGCTCAGCGGATTCGGCATCGGCTGCGTTTCGTAATAATAATTCAGGCAGGTGAGATCGCGCCAACAGGAGTCGCCCCGCAGCTTGATCAATCCCGCGCCGAACATAATCCGGAACAGAAGCCAGCGGAACAGCCAGATGGGAATGGGTTGGCTAACAGTCTTCGCGCCGCCCAGAAAGATGGCGAAAAAACAAGCCTCCAGCAGAATCGATTCCCAGCCGAATGCATAGAACGTTTGACCAACATTTACGAACGACAAATACAGCAGATAAATGGTGAGCCAGGTAGCCACCGACAACCAGGTATGGCGAGCTGCGAGACCAGAGATCACCAGACAGGAGAGAAGGACGCCGAGCCACGCAGCCGTAAGGAATGCGCCGTCGCGTGGCAACAGATAGAACAGGCTCGGCGCGTCACGAAACGGCACCTGTTTGACGAACAGCCGAACCGGAAGAAGCCCGCGCGCGCCGAGTAAAGGCTTGAATTGATTGGCGGCTACCAGAAAGGCGAGCAGGCAGATGACGCCGATACCGCGCTCGAGGAGCAGGCGCGCCAGCCAATAGCCTCTGCCATCGACACCGGCCATACCTCCCCAAGATACTGCTCTCAGTCCCCGATGATTTTTACCAATACACGCTTCGGACGATGGCCGTCGAATTCGCCGTAGAAAATCTGCTCCCAGGGCCCAAAATCGAGTGCACCGCGGGTGACCGCCACCACCACTTCGCGCCCCATTATCTGCCGCTTCAAATGCGCGTCCGCATTATCTTCGCCGGTGCGATTGTGCCGGTATTGTGAAACCGGAGCATGCGGGGCGAGCCGTTCGAGCCACTCTTCGTAGTCCTGATGAAGCCCCGGTTCGTCGTCGTTGATAAAAACGGACGCGGTGATATGCATGGTATTCACCAGGGCCAGGCCTTCGGAGATGCCGCTCTCGCGCAAGCACTCGCGTACCTGCTCGGTTATGTTTAAGAGCGCCCGGCGCGCGGGCACGTCAAACCAGAGTTCTTTCCGATAGCTTTTCACGAGACTGGTTCCGACGTCGATCGCGCGCCGATCGGCATTCGCAACCGCAGCACTCGCTCGCGGGCGCGTTCTTCCTGCAAGTTGCGGTTGCGTGCCTTCTACAGATCGTCGAGCGAAACCATTCCCACCAGAGACTGGTGTTCATCGATGACGGGAAATCGAGTGAATCCGGTTTCAGCCATCCGATACACCACAGAGCGTAAGGACTCATCCGATTGCGCCGCAGTCGTGTCTCGCGGAACGATCTCCCCAAGAGTACGCTGGCGCTCCGGGCCGCTCGCCTCTTCATGCAGGCGCAGGATATGATTGCGACTAATCACACCGACTAATTTGCCGTCGCGGGTGACCACTGGAAAGAGCTGCTGACCATGCGCCTTCCGTGGCCGGATCAGCTCACGTGTCCCCTCAAGCGTTTCGCCAGCGGGAAGAGCTACCACCGAGGTACGCATCACTTCGCGCACGAAAAGAATTTCGAGCGGATCGGTCGCATATTCGCGGGTCAAATGGAAGCCGCGCCGCGATATCTTTTCCGTAAGAATGGATCGTTTCAACACCAGCACTGTAAATCCGTGCGCCAGGAAGTTGGCGACCAGAAGCGGCAGCATCATATTGAAATCGTGCGTTAACTCCAGGGCGAAGACTATACCGGTGAATGGCGAGCGCATGGTTCCTCCGAGAATGGCGCCCATTCCGACGAGCGGCCAAAACCCAGCGCCGAAGTGTGGAAGAAACATTTCCGCGATGCCACCCAGCGCCGCGCCCATCATTAGCAACGGCGCGAGTACGCCGCCCGATGTTCCGGAGCCGAGCGAAATCATCCAAATGGAAGATTTGACGAGGAGCACACCGAGCAGAAATGTAAGCGCCACATTGCCGCGCAGCAGGAGGTGAATGCTATCGTAACCTACGCCGAGCGCGGGAGGGAAAATGAGTCCACCGATGCCGACGCAGGCGCCTCCAATCGCCGGCCACCACATCCAGTGAATAGGCAGCTTTTGAAAGGCATCTTCGGCGGCATAGACGCCGGCCGTTAACAATGCGGAAAGACCGCCGGCCGCCAGACCAACCAAAATGCAGCCCAGCAACCCCTCAGGGCCGATAAATACAGGATGCGAGGCGACGGGAAACAGCGGCCCGACTCCTAGGATGTACCGACGCGCTGCGCCGGCAGTCGCGCTCGCAAGCGCCACGGGTATGGCGCTTCGCGGCTTCCATTCGAACAGTAGCAGCTCTACGGCGAGAAGGACCGCGGCAAGAGGCGCGGCGAAGGTGGCCGACATACCTGCCGCCGCTCCGGCCACTAGTAGCGTTTTACGCTCGGCGCTGGTCAGATGGAAAAATTGGGCGATCAGCGAGCCGAATGCACCGCCCGTCATGATTATGGGCCCTTCGGCACCGAATGGTCCGCCTGATCCGATCGAGACCGCCGCCGAGATTGGCTTCAATACTGCCAACCGCGGATGCACGCGGCTGCCGTTCATCAGAATCGCTTCGATGGCTTCGGGAATTCCGTGTCCGCGAATCCGTTCACTTCCGTAGCGTGCCATGACACCTACAATCAGCGAACCGGCAATAGGAACGAGCACGGCCATCCAGCCGAGATGCGCGTTGGCCGGCGAACTGAGTGCGGTATCGACGCGATGAAAGTAGAACAGATTGGTAAACAAACCAATCAGCTTCAGCAGCAACCACGCTACGCCCGAAGCGATAATGCCAATACCTATAGCGAGGATCGAGATCGGTATAACCCGTGCCGTTGCGGTAAAGTCGCCTAATTCTTCCCGCTTCATACAGATTGTCCCGGTACTTGAGAATTGGTTTGAAGGATCCCCTGCAGTGCGTGTGCCAGTTCCGGACCGGAACTCTGCAGTTCGCGCCAATGCTCGGCCGACAGCTTCTCGAGCATCCGCTCGCCGAGCGGCGTGAGTTCGACCAGTACCTCGCGGCGATCCTGCTGATTGGTGCGGCGCGCGGCTGCTCCGCGCTCCACCAGCCGATCGATCAATTCCACGGTGCTGTGATGCCGAAGACACAATTGCGCCGACAACGCGCTCACAGTCGGCCGCACATCGTGAGGCAAACCTTTCAACGCGAGGAGTAACTGGTGCTGCTGGGGTTCGATGCCATGCTGGCGCGCCGCCTCTTCGCTGAAGTGCAGAAACCGGCGGATCTGAGAACGAAACCTGGCCAGTTGGCGATACGCATGCGACGAGAAACTACGCATATAAATATATCGTATCACGATATGTTTATGAACAACGCTTAATATCTCGTAGTTGCCGCTTAAGAACTCGTCTCCCATGAGACTGCGGGTGCCCTGACGGCAAGCCAACACGCAGAACCCAACAAATACAGAAGCGCGATTAACCCTAGCGCGTATGCAGACTCCCAACGCTCCGTAATCCAGGCAAAGACAATCGGGCTGAGCGTGCCGCCGATCTGACCGGCCGTGTTCATGGCGGCACTCACCATTCCGGCATTCGGGCCCGACATTTCGACGCATGCGCCCCAGCTTGCGCCCAATAGAAAGTTCGAACTCGCCGCGCCGAGCGCAATGCAGCAGGCCGAGAACACGGACTGAGGCAATACCGCAGCCACCGCAATCGCCAGCGCGGCAACGGCGAGAGACGTACCGGCGACTCCGCAGCGACCGACGCGAAAACCATATCGCCTCATCAGATAGTCGGTTGTCAACCCTCCGAGCAAATCGGCGACAACGCTGAGCAGTAGCGGAAGACCTGCCAGCAGCGCCATGACTCCTGCGCCCACACCCTTCGTCTGTTGCAAATAGGTTGGCAGCCAGGTGATGTAGAAATAGAATCCATAGCCTTGCGTGAAGTACGCGGCGCAAATGGCCAGTATGCTTGGATTTGCCAGCGTCCGAAATCCCGACGGGTGGTCTGTTTTTGTAGGCGTTGCACCTGAGCGAATGTGATCGAGTTCGGCAGCACTCACTGCGCGATGCTCGGCTGGATCGTCGCGAAACCAGAACCTCCAAAATGCCGCCCAGAGAAAACCAGTTAGACCAAATAGAACGAACACGGCACGCCAGTGCAAGCGGGTTGCCAACAAGGCGATCAGCGCCGGGGTGACACCGCCGCCCAGGTGCGCGCCCATGAAAAAGATCCCTTGTGCGGTGCCCCGCTCGCTTGCTGGAAACCAGCGCGATAGCGCTTTCGCGACATTTGGCCAGGCGCCGGCCTCGCCGGAACCGAATAGAAATCGCAGCACGGCGAGCGAACGAAATCCGGTGGCTGACGCGGTCGCCATCGTGAAGACAGACCACCAGACAACAATTCTGGTTAGTACGCGCCGCGGCCCAACGCGGTCTCCCCACCAGCCCGTCGGCGCTTCAAAGAGAGCGTAGGCCAGAGTGAACGCGCTAAAGATAAAACTCATTTGCACGGGCGTCAGTGAGAGATCGTGCATAATTGCCGGCGCGGTCACGGAAATACACACCCGATCGAGGTAGGTGATAAACGCCAGACAGACCGCCAAAGCCAGGACTTTATGACGCCCGCCCGGCACCTTCACTTCAGATGTTCCAGTATCTGCTTGAGCTCGGATAGCTGTGCTTCATCGAATTCCAAGCCCGGCGCTCGTACCCGACTGGTTGAAAAGATTCCCCGACGCCTGAGCAACCACTTGTGTGTCGCAATCGAGGTATGAATCGTTTTCATCTCGAATTCAAGCAAGATTTCGAGCCGTGCGAACTGCTCGCACGCCACCGGGGCGTTGGCTTCGAGAACGCGAAAGACAGCAATATCCTGCTCGAGGTGGCCGCAGCCGCCCATCAGCCCATGCGCTCCTTGCTCGAGCGCATCCGGCAGTCCGAGCCCGGCGAACCCAACCATATAGGTAAAACGCTCGCGGCCAAACTCGGCGACCAATCGTGTGACCGTGGGCGCCGGTGGCGCAAAATCGACCTTTATCGCCTGGCAATGCGGGAAACGCCTCTCTAACTTCGCGAGGTCCGGCCACTCGATTCCGGTTCCGGCGAGTGATGGCGACCATTGCAGCATGAATGGCAGGGACGACGATTCAAGAACGCGAGCCACGTGCCGGAAGGTCTCGCTCCCGGTGGTACCGCCCACAAACGGCGGCAGGCACATCAACCCTTGGCAGCCCATGCGTGTAAACCGCTGTGCCGCGGCGACAGCGTGACACGTTGCCTGGGCCGTGATGTTCAAGATTACCGGAATACGGCTACCAGCAGCCGCGATCACAATCTCAGCAGCTCGGTCAATCTCGTCTTCAGTAAGCTTCCACCATTCGCTAGCAAAGCCAGGAAATGCTACACCATTGGCGCCCGCATCGCAAGCAAACCCCACCTCCCTTGCAAGGGACACAAGATCGAGCGTCTCACTCTCGTCGAACGGCGACTGGAGAATAGGAATTATGCCGCTGAATCGCAGGGACTCCTCCAGGCACCAGTCAGTACCACACGTTCGATTGATTCGCCCCGCGCGAAGCGATCCAGATTCGCCGCCATCTGCCGCGCACGGCGGGCGATCATAGGCGCGGTCCAACCAGAACTATGCGGCGTAGCAAATACGTTCGGCAGTTCGTGGAACGGATAACGTGAGCCGTGCAGACCCTCCCCCGCATGCGAGGGATAGCGGTACCAGACGTCCAGAGCAGCCGCCGCGAACCAGCAATCTCGCAGCGCTTCAAATAATGCCGCCTCATCGATGATCTCAGCTCGCGCCACATTCACCAGCACTGCGTGCGGCTTCAGCAGACGCAATTGCTCGCCAGAGAGCATATGCTGGGTTTCTGGCGTCAGCGGACAGGCTACTACGACGAAATCGCTGGTCGCGAGAAGCTCGGGAAGGGCTTCGGGACCCCCAAGGATGCTTACTCCTTCGCTCTCGCACGCACGCGTTCCGGAGCGGCTCCGAATTGCCTGCGTTGGGAGTCCGAAGGCGGCGGCGCGGCGGGCAACCTCACGTCCAATATGACCGAAACCGATGAGTCCCAGCTTCCCACCGAATAGTTCACGGCGCGGCTCTCCGCCGACGCGTCCGTTGCCCAACCAGTTTCCCTGCCGAAATGCGGCGCGGCTCTCCGCCTGGCCGCTGACCAAGGTGAGCAGCGCGAGAAACACATACTCTGCGATCGGGATTTCAT
>Ga0157369_10000964_pt1 | contig 36498 bp, 31 predicted proteins | sample C25metaG_FD_113461 | JGI IMG/M metagenome (GOLD analysis project Ga0157369, IMG submission 113461) | Corn rhizosphere microbial communities from Kellogg Biological Station, Michigan, USA - C2-5 metaG | ecosystem: Host-associated > Plants > Roots > Rhizosphere > Soil | place: USA: Michigan... | reverse complement strand
TGGGTTTGGGATTGGGCAGTTGGCGGCGATGGTCGCGGCGGTGGCCTTGTCGATGATGGGTATGCCGGTCATGGCGGCGATGCTTTCATCGGCGATTAACCAGCTCGCAAGCGGTCAGGGCTTCAATTTCGGCGACGTGCTGAAGGCAGGAGCGGTCGCGCTGGTGACGCAGGGCGTAGATGGGAATTTGGGGATCGGAAGCTTCGGCTCGATGGGGGCCGGCTTGGTGGGTCCGGACCTTACCACTACCCTTGAAAACGTGGGTACGACGCTGCTGGAGGTCGGCGAGCAGAGCGTAGTGAATGCGGCGATCTCGACGGCGATCGAGGGTGGCAGCTTCCTGACGGCTGTGAAGGACAATGCGGTCACGGATCTGGCGGCGGTGGGGGCTGGCGCGATTGGTACCGCTTCGCAGGATTCGGGATCGTTCCTCGCGCAAGGTTCCATTGGCTACGATTTGACGCATGCGGCATTGGGCTGCGCGGCGTCGGCGGCTGAGGGGACGGGGTGTGCGGGTGGAGCGATTGGCGGAGCGGTTTCGGCGCTCACAGCCAACGGGATCGCTGAGGCTGTGACTGGCGGTCAAGGGGTGACCAATCCTGCGCAGCTTGCCATGATTACGGCTGGCACCACGCTGTTGAGCGGGACGATCGCGGCAGCGTTGGGCCAGAATGCCGTCGGCGCGGTGAATGCTGCTGCGAACGAAACGCTGAATAACGCTTGCGACCACGCATGCGGGCAGGACAAGAACGATACCGGGAGGGTGACGGTGTCGCCGGTGCCGCCGGGTACGTCAGGGATTCACGACGAGGGTAGCAATGCGGGGGCATCGACGGGTGTTGCGACGGCAACGGAAACGGTGGGTGCGGGGCCGTTGGCATCGGGGCTTGCGGGAGCGAACCAGAGTACCGCCGCAAATGGCAATGGTGCGGCGGGGTCGAATAGGCCAGACTTTTACGTGAATTCGCAAGGAACCGCGCTGCCGGCGACGGGCTATCGATATATGGGGAGTCAATACACGCAGCAAACGCAGTCGACGATGACAGCCCCACTCAGCTACTTCGGCTTCACGGACTACTCGACGGCGGCCGGGGCGTTGAATGGCTACCAGATCGATCCCATTCAGTTCAATAACGATGCGACGCTGAAGGGAACGTTCGACACGTTGCAGCTCTTTGGAAAAAATGGATTCGTGAATGCAAGAGTGCCGCTGGAGAACGGAGGTGCTGGACCTAAACTTGAGCCATTTACTTCGTCGTACCCGCAGTTCGGAAGCGGAGGCCAAGCGCAACTCGTGCCGATCCTTCCGGGCACAACTGTTCAACTGAAAGATGTAACGGTGATACCAGAGAAATGACCGTAGACGAGCTTAGGGTGCATCTCAACAACTTGATCAACAAGTATGTTACGGACGAACCTGCACGACAGAGATTGCTCAAGTTAGTGGAGCGGGAGGACATTCCTGCAAAGGGAATTCTGGTGGAATTGACTCCATTCACTTCGGGGCTAGTGAGCGAAGAGGATAGAAGGTTGATCGGCGAAATTGCCTTTTATTATTGCTGATAGTTGCGGCTCGCCTTGAGCGAGCCCGGCCTCGGCCGGGCTCGCTGCCTACAAGCTCACTCAAGCATGCGTGATGACGAGCCTGCCGAGTTGGATTTCGATCTTGAGCCGTTGGTAAGGCATGAAGCCGGCTTGCTCGAGCCAACGGCCGGAGAGCTTGAACCAAGGCACGAGAGGTGGTGCGGGCCGTCGGCGAGGCGAGTAGGGTCGCCAGCGTGGCGATTGCTGAATCGTGACGCTGCGCGAGGGGTGAGCGTCGTCAAATGCTTTATGATCGGCGTTAGCCATATCGACTCCTGATCCGAGTTGATGGTGGTCAGCGGGTCGTATGGGTTGGCGCCCATGCGGCCCGCGCTGCGTTTACGGCGAAGGAAGGGGGTAGCCGTTCTCCTGTTAGCTGCGATGTTAAGTCTTTGATTGTATTAAAAATCAGTAGTCCTAACCATTAGCCGGTTGGCCTAGGACACACAGTAATGTCCAGCGGCCCTGCGGGCCGAAGCACACGAGGGCCGGGGGTAAATCGCGTGCTTCGTCCCTGGCGGGCCGAATCCCACGATTGAACATAACGCGGACATTAGCAACGGCCGTCAGGCCGTCGCCCATCGGTTCACAACCGTTGCCGCGGGGCGCCGTCCCGACGGCCGCTGCTAATACGCGTTATGTCTGGCGCCCCCGGCCCGAGCGTGGCGTGCGATGCCCGCATGAGTATTCCAGGGCCGCAGGTGCGGCCGAATAAAGAGATGAGCCCCGCCCGCACCACCGTCCGCCCCGAGGGGCTCCCTACCTGCTGCAGAAGTTTGTGGGACTCACGCTGCTGCCCCGCCGAGTCTAGTGTGCTCGCCGCGTCAAGGGTTCGCTTCGCCGGGCCGCGCCCTTGAGAAAACCACGGCAGAGGCGATGCTGCGCAGCTTCATGCGGGATGTGCTGCCCGTGTACGAGGGCAAGCAGGAGCTGAGCGATACGCCGATCGGGGTGGCGACTTCACCCGACGCCACAGCCCTTAAGTCTGGAAGCGGCAAGCCGTAAACCGATACGAAGGCCCGATGTACGGAGCGCGTCAATGGCTCGATCAGGCACATTCCCCCAAAGACAATAACAGGCTAATAACGAGGAAAATCCAATGAATTGGCGTTTCGCGGCATCCGTGGTTTGCGTATTGACTTCGGCTGCCTTGACAGGCTGCATATCGGTGCAGCAAAAAAGCATCTCACAAGACGGCGCGGCCGCGCTGCATGGCAAGACAATCACAGTCGATGCTTACGAAACCCCTAGTTTCGCCGCTTTCACGCCGGGCAAAGCCACGTTCGCACTGATCGGCGCGGCCCTCATGATCAGCGAAGGCAATAAATTCATCCACGATAATCAGATCGCCGACCCGGCGGTCGCGATCGGCAACGGTCTCGCTCAAAGGCTCGCCGGCCAATACGGCGTGGTCGTGAAACCCGCGAGCGGCGCGAAGCCGCTCACCTCCGATGAGATCGACGCCATCGTCGCGCAGAATCCGAACAGCGATCTGATCATGGATAGCCGCACGGTCAATTGGGCGTACGCTTATTTCCCCGATCACTGGGGCACCTATCGCTTGATCTACACGGCAAAGATCCGCTTGATCGACGCGCATGCCAAAACCGTTTTAGCGGAAGGCCTGTGCAAGCAAGTGCCGAGTTATTCGCCCGAGTCCCCCGACTTTGACACACTCACCGGCAATGGCGCTGCATGGACGAAGGCGAAGTTGAACAGCTATGTCGAGTCATGCGTGAGCGACTTCGGCGCATCGTCGCTCGGTCTGCCGCAACCCACTCACCAAGCCGCTACAGCACCCCAGGCGACGCCTAAATAATCTTACGCAATGGATGGCCGGGACTGGAGCCCTACACGAATTCATCAACCCGGCTTCGGCCGGGTTCGCTGCCTGCAAGGTCATTCAGGCATGCGTGATGACGAGTTGTAAGAAAAGTCAGTAGTCCTAACCATTGATTGGCTGGCATAGGACATACAGCTTTTCGTTGCGCGCACTCGCACACAACAACGGGCCGGCACCGGCCGGGCCTAGCTCTCGCTTAGTCCTCCGACCCGTTATTCCGTCCTATTCCCCGGCAAACAGCGTGCAAGCTTGCCGACACGATGTCAGCATGTCGACCTCCATTTCGAGCAGGTGGACTGGGCGCGCGCGGAAACCAAAATCTCCGGCGTTTACGCGTCCGGAACTATCGCTACAACATTGGGGGAGCAGATCAATGGGAACAAGCTATGAGACCGACGTGGTCGCCTGGGCTCTGGAACAGGCCGCGCTGTTGCGCGCGGGAGAGCTCTCGGCCATCGACATCGAGCATATTGCAGAGGAAATCGAGGACGTGGCGAGGAGCGAGCAACGAGAACTGATCGACCGGATCGTGAAACTGCAAACGAAGTTGTTGGACTGGCAGTTCTTGCCGGGGAGACGTTGCAGGAGTAAAAAACGAATCATTAACGCCGAGCGGCTACACATCGCCTACGTCTTGAAGGACTCGCAAAGCCTAAAGGCAAAGATAGCTGCTCCAGACTGCGCGCAGCTGGTGTGGAAAAAAGCTGTCGCTGAGATAACCAACGCAACCGGGCTCGATGTGTTCCCGGAAACCTGTCCGTGGTCGTTGGAGCAGGCGTTGGACGACGCGTTTATGCCGGGCTGATTGTCGGATGATCGGGATCGGCGATTGAGAACGGGCGGCGATGCCCACCTGCTGGCTGCACGAAACGCAAAGGCGAGCCCTTGATGGCAGCGGAGTAACAGGTGAACTTACGGGAGTGGTTAAAATGGCGCTATGCGTGACTGAGCTTAGGGGCCGAAAAATGGGAACGAGCTACGAGAAGGACGTGGTGGCATGGGCCAACGAACAGGCTGCGTTGTTGCGCGCTGGTAAATTCTCGGCGCTGGACATCGAGCACATCGCAGAGGAGATCGAGGACGTGGGCAAGAGCGAACAGCGTGAGCTGGCGAGCCGCATGGCGGTGCTGTTGGCGCATTTGTTGAAGTGGCAATGGCAGCCGGAACGGCGAGGCGCGAGCTGGCAGACCACACTGCGGATTCAGCGAACGGCGATCGCGCGACGGCTGGACAAAACCCCGAGTTTGAAGCCCATGCTTGGCGATAGCGACTGGATTAGCGATATGTGGGGCGACGCCCGTCAACAGGCGGCCGCCGAGATGCAGATCGGCGTGGCCCTGTTGCCGGAAACTTGCCCCTGGTCCATGGAGCAGGCATTGGACGATGGCTTCCTGCCGGACTGACCGAAGAAGATTTTTAGACGCGACCTTCATTGGCGATCACTGTCGTCTGCCCGCCAGCCTCCCGGCTGGCTTTTTTACGTCCGTCGCGTGATGCGCCGCGCTTGTTTCCCTCTCAGCTGACCAAAGCCCCTCGCCCCCGCCGCAGCCCGCCATCAATCCCCGAGCCCCATCCCCGCCCCCTTACGTCCAACGCAGGAAATCGCCAACAAAACATCAGGATTTCCTTACGTTTTTTTCCGCCCCGCGCTCGGTGTAGCGCAATTAAGATAAACGCGCCTGCCTATCAATTAGGAATCCTAATTAATTGACTTCACACTGCGATGCGTTCCGTCTAAACAATCAGTCGAACGCAGCATGACCGAACAGGAAACAAGATGAAGATGAAAGGTCGAATTCACCGAGGGCTCTTGGCCACCGTGGTGGTGTTGCCCCTGGTTTCGTGCAGCGGCGGAGGATCGTCGGGCACGGCAAGCAGCGCACCGCACGCATCCGCCCAAGCAATAGCCGCCGCAGCGGTTCCCGCCACGACATGGACCAGCGTCAAGTGGGGCGGTGGCGGCTATGTCACCGGCCTGATCTACCATCCGACCAACGCAAGCCTGCTCTACGCACGCACCGACGTCGGCGGCGCGTACCGCTGGGATCCGACAGCGTCGTCATGGATTCCGCTCACCGACGGTCCGGGCTTCGGTGCGACCGAGGGCCGATATCACGGCGTCGAAAGCCTCGCCCTCGATCCGACCAACGATCAGCTCGTCTATATGGTCACCGGCGATACGACGTACTGGGGCGCCAATGGCCGCATCTACATCTCCAGCGATCGCGGCAACACCTGGTCGTGGTACACGCTGCCGTTCCCGGTGGGCGGCAACGATAACGGCCGAGCCGTCGGCGAACGTCTAGCGATCGATCCCAACAATCCGTCGACGATGTTCTACGCCTCGCGCACCGCCGGCCTATGGAAGAGCGCGGATTATGGCCATACGTGGAATCAGGTCACTGGGTTGTCGCCCGCCACGATGACGGGTACCCCGATCGGCGTCGAACAGGTCGTATTCGACACCTCGAGCGTGGGTAGCGGGCAGCCGACGTGGATCATGTGGGCCTCCATCGCACCCGATTACGCCAAAGCGGCGGGCCTGACCTCGACGCTCTACAAGTCCTTCAACGGCGGGGCGACGTGGGCGCCGGTTGCGGTCCCGGCTGCCGTATCCGGCTACTACATCCCACACATCGTGCGGACCGCCGATGGCATGTTCTACATGCTGTTCAACCAGAACGCCGGCCAAGGCGCCGGCGGGCCCGGCTATCTCTATCGATTCGGCGCCAGCAACAACAACGCGTGGACCTTGCTCAGCAGCAGCACGGTCGGCGGCTATGGTGGCTTATCGGTTTCCGGCGTCGGCTCGAGCGCCCGCATCGCGCTCGGCGTGACGGGCACCTGGGGCGACTACCCCGGCCAGGTCACTCAACTCTCCGACGACGGCGGCAGTAGCTGGCGCGAGATCGAAGCCTACATGACGCACACCGGCACAACGGGCAACAGCTACTCGGGCTGGAACGACGACACCGTGATCGATCCCGCCAACCGCGATCACATCATGCATATCTACGGCGGTGGGATCTGGGAAACCACGGATGCCTCGTCGACGGCGCCGACTTGGAACCTCAAGTTGAACAACCTCGAGGAGACGGTGACGTTGTCTATTGTCACGCCGCCGGCCGGCGCGCCGTACAAGCTGATCAACAGCGCGGGCGACGTCGGCACGTGGGTCATTACGGATCTCGCGACGAAGCCAGTCCTCGGGCCCACGGCGAATTGGAGCAGTGGCAACTCGGCTGATATGGCTTGGTCGGATCCGCTCTATATCGTCGGTGCAGGCGTCGCGAACTGGTCTGGCGCCGGCGGCTTCGGCTTCTGGTCCGGCGATGGCGGCAACACCTGGGCGAACTTCGCGAGTCTTCCCGCCGGCGCTCAGGCGAACACGGCAGCCACCGGAAACATCGTGGCGACCTCCCGCAACAACGTGGTCTGGGCGCCGGCCAACACGGTGCCGTCGTTCACGACCGACAACGGCGCGACTTGGGCCTCCACCAACCTGCCGGCGCTCGCCGTCGTCGGCCAAGGCTGGCCCCGCGGCTACCTCCTGGCAGCCGACCGCCGCAACCCGAATAAGGTCTACGCCTATGATTCGGGCGGCGCGTCGTGGGCCACGGCGGGTAAGGTCTACGTCTCGACGGATGGCGGCCACACGTTCACGCTGAGTCAGGGCTCGGTATCGGCGAACCTGGCCCCGAACGATTGGGGGCACACCTCGATGGTGGTCAATCCCAATGCCGAAGGCGACCTCTGGCTGGCCGACGGCAACAGCGTGTACCACTCGGTGGATTCGGGGGCTAGCTGGACGAAGCTCAGCGGCTTTGCGTCGGCCAACGGCGCACCGGGAGCCAGCCAGATCGCTCTGGGCAAGGCCGCGGACGGCAGCTCATACTCGGCCGCGCTCTACGTGGTGGGGACCATGAACGGCGTGTGGGGCGTTTATCGTTCCGACGATGGCGGAGCCAACTGGTCGCGCTTCAACGATGACGCGCATCAGTTCGGCGGCGTTCAGCATATTGCGGCCGACTGGAACACATATGGGCGGATCTATATCAACGGTGCGGGCCGCGGTTTGCTCTTCAGTAATTGACGGGATCGTTCTCCAAGCGCGGAACGCGCTGTTCCTGACGACAAACGGGCGCGCGGTGGCGGCCGCCCGCCCCCTCGCAATGGCGGCCCTTAGGAAAACGGGGCTGGGGTTCGACACGTTCAGGCGATGCCCGATCGCGCACGTTTCAGAGCGGCGTAGATGTCCGCTGGCGCGCATCCGGGCACTAAAGATTAGCCATTTGGCTACGTATCGGGCGCCGCCCTCGCGTGCGAGACTGAGCCTCGCGTATCGACAGCTGGCGATGTCGGCCAACCTATTCGCCGACGCGAGGATCACGCAGGCTCAAACTTTGGGAGGGAGTATGATGCGCTATACATGTATAGCAAACTTGCCGGAGGCTGCCATGTTAGCCATTCGTTTATCCGAAGACATTGAAGCCCGTCTTGAGGCCCTGGCTAAGCGCACCGGGCGCACCAAGACCTTTTACGCGCGTGAGGCGATCGAGCGGCATCTGGAGGACTTAGAAGACCTCTACCTAGCCGAGCGCGTCTCCAAGCGCATCCGTGCAGGGAAGGAACAGACTTCCTCGCTAGAGGAGGTGGAGGCGCGGCTTGGCTTGGCGGATTGAGATATCAAAGACCGCGGAAAAGCAGCTCGAAAAGATGGACCGCGAGGTGGCCCGGCGCATCGCGGTTTTCCTTCGTCGCTTGACGATGCAAGACGATCCGCGTGCAACCGGGGCAGCGCTCAAGGGTAGCGAGTTGGGCGAATTCTGGAAGTATCGTGTCGGCGATTGGCGCCTGATCTGTCAGATTCACGACAATCGCATCACGATCGAGGTTCTTCGCTTTGGCAACCGGCGCGAGGTGTATCGCTGATCCCGCATGCCGCAGTGAGAGGCGCTACGACAGTCAGCGCAGCGTCCGTATGGGACGTGTATTGCTTTTCGACGATTGTTCGTCCTCGAACATAAATTCGGCAAGTCGGCGATCGAATTCGGCGAACCGCTCGCGCAACGTGCCAAAACCTGGCCGACACAACGGCAGGCCCGTTTGCATGCTGCGCTTGCGCGCGCATACGCGCTACCCAAGGACGACGAGCACGCAGGAAAAGAAGCGGTGCTAGCCACGCAGCTCGTTCGACGCCTGTTACAAACAGCGCGCCCTACAGCGTGGTCGTGCCGGTGACTTACCCTGTGCCGGCGGCCTTCCGAACGTCCCAAAATCCACCATTCCTGCGACGCCCTGAACTTAACAAGTAGGGTGACGGCCCGCGTTCGACGTTAATGCGGGTAGGCGGAAACGGCTCGCGTCTCGGCTGCTGGGCTACGGTCACCAAGAGCTGCAGGAGGCGCTGAGCGCAGGCAAGTTATACGAGGTGGAAAGCGATGAGTGACAGATTATTGAAGACGCTGCATGAGACAGCGCAGGACTTGCACGAAATCGGCCTGATGGATGCGATGACGATGCGAGAGTTCGATGTGTTGTGCTTGCCGCCGCCGCAGGCTTTCTGGCCCTCGCGGTGGCCCTTATGTGCGCTGCGTATACCTTGCGATATCTGCGATAGCCATCGATGAAACCGCAACATCAACGACGGCCTCATGCGGCCGCACGCCGGCTCGCTTGCTACCGCTTCATCACCCACCGTCCCTGCGAATCCAGCGTCGCATAAGGTTCAAACCGCCCGTTGCGGACCGTGACCGCCATAAAGGCAGCCTTGATCCGATCGCCCTTCTGATCGAACGCAATCTCTCCCGTCGCCCCGTTGTAACTCTTGAGCCCATGTAGCGCTTCGGCGATGTCTTCGGGCTTCGTCGACTTCGCCTGCCGCATCGCCTGCGCCGTCACACCCACGGCGTCGTATTCATACACCGAGTACGGGCCGGGCTCGCGCTGATAGGCATTTCGATACGCCTTAACGAACTCGCGGGCGCGCGGATGGTTCAGAAACTGCGGCAAAGGCGATGTCGTCACGATCATCCCTTCAACAGCCTCCCCACCTTTATCGATCAGCGATCGATCCGCCGTGCCGTTGCCCATGAAATACTTGATCCCCGACTTCAGCGAGCGCAAATCCTTCGCGAGCACGGCCGCTTCGGTGTAGTACCCCGTGTAATAAAGCACGTCGGGCTTCAAATCGTTCACCGTCTTTACGACGTCGCGATAGTCAGATTGTCCCGGCGAAATCGCGTTGTCATAAACGACTTCAACGCCCTCGGCTTTGAGCGCCGCCACTGTGCTGCGCGCCAGCCCTTGCGCATATGTCGTGCCGTCGTTCATCACGGCCGCTCGCTTGACGTGCAATGCGGTCTTCAACAGATTCGCCACTAATGCGCCTTGTGAGTCGGTCTGCCCGATGGTGCGAAAGGCGTTCTGCCAGCCATGTTGCGTCAAGTCAGGGAACGCGGATGCGTCGAGCACGTAGGGGATCCGCTCGTCATGCAGCACCCGCAACTCGGGCAGCGCCGCGCTAGAGCAGTAGCCGCCGTCGACCGCCACCGCACCGGCCCCTGCCAGTTGGCCGGCCGCTTTCGCCGCCACGTCGGGGTTGCAGGCATCGTCTTGCGGTATCAACTCAAGCTTCTGACCCAGTACGCCCCCGCTCGCGTTGATTTGCTCGACGGCGAGTTTCGCGCCGTCGACGATGTCGACGCCTGCGTCCTCATAGCTGCCCGACAATGGCGCCAATACGCCGATCTTGATGGTGTCCTTGGCTTGAGCGGGGCTGGACGCGAGGCCGAACGGGAGCCCCGTGAGCAGAACCGCGGCGAGCCATATGATGCGGTGACGAATAAGCGGCGTACCGCGGAATGCAGCCGCCCCTCGGGTGCTTCGGCTTGCCTCGGTGAACATCGTAATCCCCTCGCTAATGACTGGCTCATGGCGCGCAACACTTGCATTGTAGGCATGCGTTCGTGAAAGTGGTCTTGCGTCGCCGCATCGGAAAGCGTTGAAGTTTTACAACAGCTAGCGCACCTGTTGCTTTCGACAAATCGAAAGAAAAAAGAAAGACGATCGCATGTGATCGGTAAGCACTTCCGTCGCGCGACGCATCGAGCGACACTGCGAACCCTAGTAGCATCAAGGCCAAACGCCGTTGGCGGGAAATTCGCTCAGTGCTTTTGCCCCTTCCAAGGGACATCGCTCGCGCGCCACGGAAGCGTCAACTCCATAGATTGCATTCGCATTTTCAATTCGAATTTCCGGCCGATTCTTGTTAGCATTCCGCTCACAGTTTCCAAGGGCTGCTCGCCGTTCCATCGTTGAACGGTGAAGCGAATGAATCAACAAAATTGAATGCCGACCAAGAGAGCGCCGCTTCACGGCGCCCGCGCCTCGGCTAGCAAAGACCAATGAATTTGCCGATCTACCGTGCGGGGCTCACGGATAGCGTTGTCGGATCGAGGCCGACACGCTCACAACATGTCAATGCGGGGCTGAGCCGAATAGGCCGGTCCGCTTTCCCGTCTATCCCGTCGACACAGGCCGCGCGTAGCAGCGCACAAGGCATCGTGCCGCGCTAACGCAGCTTGGCCGCTTCCTAACGCTTTCCGATTCCGTTCGATGCCCGTCATCGAACGAAGAGCCGCGGCCGCCTGCTTTAGCTTTACAACGATTTTTACAACGCTCCTAAAACGTGACGTTCGGAGCAAAGCAACGTAGCCTTTGAGAGAAGACCAAATAATGAGTACTACTAAGTATCAAGCGATTGCCGCAGCCGTTCTGACGATCACTTTGGCGGCCTGTGGGGGCGGGGGCGGAGGTTCGGGGGCGAGCACGCAAACGACGTCGAGCGGCCAGACTTCGACGACGGGCTCGGGTGCAACGACGCAAGCGAGCGGCGATTATCTCTTCAGCGGTTCGGCGCCGACGGTGACGGGTACGAACGGCAAGGTGTCGATCATTTTCTCGGCTAACGCGCTCAGTTCGACTTCGATGTCGGGCCCGTCGTTTTACAACCCGGGCGTCGCACTGACGAGCGTTACGCAGCAAGCGGCCTACGGCGGCGCGTTCACGACGCTCAATACGGGATCGAACTCCATCGATTTGACCAAGGGCAGCACGATCGCCGATATCAACGGCGCTGGCGGCTTCATCGCCATCGGCCGTTGGACCAAGGGCTCGGATACGAGCGGCGGCAACTACACGGCCAATCAAGGCGGCATCTACGCGGTCGGCAATCCGCTGACGCTGACGGCGGGCACCGGTACGCTCGCTTGCTCGTCCGCGATGGCGACTTCGCCGACGTCGGTCGCAGGCAGCGTAGCGCCGGGTACGCTGACGGCCGCCACGGCAACCTTCGATAAGGCCACGCTGATGTTGACGAACTTCTCGGCGAAAGTGACGATCGGCAGCGACGTCAACGCGACGTTGACGAAGGCGAGCCTTTCGCCGACGGGGCTGCAGATCGGCGGCGGCCTGGCCACGATGGCCGAGCCCATGGGCAATGATGCGTCCAAGCCGTTCATCGCAATCGCTTATGGCGCTAAGCTGACGAATACGGGCGATATCAGCGGCATGGTCGTGCTGTCGTGTCAATAAGGTTTATTCGCTGAGCGTCGCGAGCAGGGCTCGCCTTCTTTTCGTCTATGTGACGGAGGGGGCGAGCCCGCCCGATATCATTCGAATAAATCAATTGACAGATGCGTGGATAGAAAAACCACCAAATGATTAAAAAATGTGGCGTTACGCAAAACAGTTAATGCGATCGATGCCAGCCGGTGAATGCCGCTGTAGTTATGTTGTGCGCAAACCCAATTCAGTAACAACATAAGTCTTACCATATCAAGCGACTACTAAAAACTCTGAGCTCGCTGCGGCTGTCCATCTCCGATACTCAAGCCCTCCGCTGCGTTCCGGCCGCGGCCACTGGAGGCCAGTTCAGCACAGCAGCACGTCAATAGATCCCGCATTCCGCATTGCCTCCCGTGCCAGCGGTATAAAAATTTCCGAATCCCCACGTGTCACGCCATACCGCGGCATATCGAGAAGTAAGTAATACCAATTCCGAGCCGCCATTCACCGCGTATTCAAAATAATTCGAAACTCGGCTTGTAGTCAGGCTACTTATGCGCTATTACTACTCCCGGAGTTTAGCTACATCCCGCGGGCAGCCGATTCCGCCGGGCTATCCCGGTGGCATCTATGGCCGTCCGCGCCGCATGACTGAGTTTCATCCGTAAGACGCTTTGTGCCGGGACATCCGTCTCGCGCCCTCGCTCGCCCTCGCGCGGCGTATTGCACCCGTTGTGAAGCAGTGCATGACCAAGCCATCAATCACGGAGACAAGCCCATGCAGGCAAAACGTTTATCCCTTGCAGTCGCATCCGCAGCCCTGTGTCTGTTCGCGCAGTCCGCGGCACATGCCGCCGGGCCGATCGGCGACAACCCGTTCATGGATGACATCGCGCATCGTCGTGCGGACATGCTCGTGAGGCAGTTGACGCTCGACGAGAAGCTGCAGCTGATTCACTCGAAATATCAGATGAGCGACGTGCCCGGCGGCGGCGCGGGCTATATCCAAGGCGTCCCGCGTCTGCACATTCCCGATATCAACATGGTCGATTCGGCCACCGGTTCGGGGAGCACGGTGCAGCCCAGCACGACGTTCCCCGCGACCATCGCACTCGCGGCAAGCTGGGATCGGTTCCTCGCCTATCGATTCGGCGCCACTATCGCCGATCAATTGCGCGAGGAAGGTTTCTCGATGGGGCTGGGCGGCGGCACGAATCTCGCCCGCGATCCGCGCGGTGGCCGGCTCTTCGAATACCTGGGTGAAGATCCGGTGCTAGCAGGCGAGATGTTGGCGGCGCGCACGCGTGCGACGGAAGATCATCACGTGATCGCGACGGTCAAGCACTACGTGGGCAACGAACAAGAGACGAATCGATTCGGCGGCAACGATACGATCGACGAGCGAACGCTGCGCGAGCTCTACTTGTTGCCGTTCGAGATTGCTGTGAAGGAAGGCCGGCCCGGTAGCGTCATGTGCAGCTACAACAAGATCAACGGCGATTACGCTTGCGAAAACTCGCATGCGCTGAACGATGTGCTGAAGGGCGATTGGCATTTCCCTGGCCAGGTGCAATCGGATTGGGGCGCGGCGCACAGCACCGCCAAAGCGATCAACGCCGGTTTGGACGAGGAAGAAGATGTCGGCCCGACGGTGTTCCTCACGCCTGATCTCGTGAAGCAAGCGCTGTCCAGCAATCAAATCACGCAAGCCCGTCTCGACGATATGGTGAGGCGCAAGCTCTACGTCATGATTCGCAGCGGCGTGATGGACGATCCCGCCAAGGGCGGCCAATCGATCGACTTCGACGCGGCGCGCCGATTTGCGCAACACGCGGAAGAGCAATCGATCGTGCTGCTCAAGAACCAGGACCGGCAGCTGCCGCTCGATGCGACGAGCGTGAAGAAGATCGCCGTGATCGGCGGGCACGCGGATGTCGGCGTCATCACGGGCGGCGGCTCGGGCGACACGCGCGATCCCGTGACCGGCGCCTTCCCGGGCTGCGGCGGGCTCACCTTCCCGACGTCGACCGGATGCAGCTGGTGGCCGAATCCGTGGATCAAGGTGCCCACGCCGATCACGACCGCGATCAAGAATCTCGCCCCGAATGCGACGGTCGCATTCGCCGGTAGCGAGGACATGCAATCGCCGTTCAGGGCCTACACGCAGCAGGAAATCGACGCCGCCGTGAACCTGGCGCGGCAATCGGATGTCGCCGTCGTGGTGGTCACGCAGCCTTCGGGTGAGGATTTCGGCGAGCTCTATAGCCTGGGGCTGTCCAATCCGTCGAATCAGGATGCGCTCGTGGAGGCGGTCGCGCAGGTCAATCCGCACGTCGTCGTCGTGCTCGAAAACGGCAACCCGGTATTGATGCCGTGGAAGGATCAAGTCTCGGCGATCGTCGAAGCGTGGTATCCGGGTGAAGGCGGCGGCAACGCTATCGCGAATGTGCTGTTCGGCAAGGTGAATCCGTCGGGCAAGCTGCCGGTGACGTTCCCGTTGCGCGATGCTGATACCCCCACTTGGAACAACGGCACGCCGGCGCAGAACCCGGTCTACTCGGAAGGGCTGAAGATGGGCTATCGCTGGTATGACGCGATGAACATCCAACCGATGTTCCCGTTCGGACACGGGCTGTCCTACACGCACTTCAAGTATTCCGATCTGCGTGTCCATCCGAACTTCGACGGTTCGACGACGGTGTCGTTCTCGCTGAGTAACGATGGTTCGGTCGCAGGCGCGGAAGTGCCGCAAGTCTACCTCGCAGGCTTGAACGATCCGGTGGAGCCGCCCAAGCGTCTGGTCGGATGGGAGAAGGTCAACCTCAATCCGGGCGAGATGCGCCGCGTGCGGGTCACGGTACCCGCGCAGATGCGCCGCATCTGGGATACGAGCAGCAACGGTTGGAAGATCGCGAAGGGCGGGCGCTTCTATGTCGGCGCGTCGTCGCGTGACATCCGTCTCGAGCAATGAGCAATGAGGGATATGCCATGGACAATAAGCCATGACCAATAAGCCATGATCGCTGAGCCTTGACGAACCCCGCGCGTCGCATCAGCGCTGACGGTTCGTCATCCACCCGCGGCTTGCGTCGCGATGGTCGGCGGCCGATCGATCAAAACTCGATCGGCCGCTGGTTTGTTTGCAGGCGCCGGCGTGGCGCTCGATGCCTGCGTCGCCGCTATCGCCGCCGTCGCCGATGCGGTCCGCTCGCGATGCCGTTGCATCTGAGCGAACACATTCTTGCGATGCATTTCTTCGGTCCCGCCCGCGCTGATCATCGCCAGCGCATCAGCGACGAAAGTCGCTACGCCGCCGCTCCGATAGCCATCGCTGCCATGAAGCGCCAACAAATCGAGCGCCGACTGAGTCAAATCTTGCGCGGCCGTGACCTTCGCGATCGAACAGCTTTCCAGCGCTTGGGGGTCATCGCTGAGCAACTGCCCCAGTGCGCCTAGCGCCATCCAGCGCGATCGTTCGGCACGCATGCGGATATCGACGAGCCTGCGCTGGACGTGCTGGTGCGCATCGATGGCGACATCGAGAATCTTGCGGCCGGCGGCGTAAGCCAGTGCGTCGATCAGAAACGGCTTCGCCGCATTCGCGCAGATCAACGCAAAGTACGCACGATTCATCGAGGCGATGCGCATCAATGAGCGAAGGCCGTCGCGTGGCGCGCCGATGAGGTGCGTATGTTCGACGCGCACCGCGTCGAAGCGAAACTCGCCGATCGGTAGTTCGCGTACGCCAAGCGTGTTTTGCGCTTCGCCGCGAACGACGCCCGGCATCTTCGTATCGATCATGACGAGGGCAGTGTGAGCGTGCCCCGCGTCCTCGTATCGTGCGACGACCAGGGCCAGCGACGCGTGCGGTGCGAGGCTGATGTTGTACTTATCGCCATCGAGGCGGTAGCCGTCGCCGTCGTCGGTCAGGCGCGTTTGCAGCGCGCGAATTTCCGTACCGGTCCCGCCTTCGGAGATGGCGGTGGCGCCGGGTTCACCGTCGAGCAAGCGTGGCAGCAACCTGTCGCGCTGCGCCTGCGTACCCATTGTCTGTAGGCAATCGATCAACGTGGCTTGATTCGCGACAGCCATGGCGAATCCGATCGATCGCTGGCTTGCCGTTAACGCATCGAATGCCGCCGTGAAATCGAAGCGGCCTTCGAGCGGTCGAGCGAGCAACAATCGCCATAACCCGGCTTCCGTGACAGCGCGCCATGCGCGCCAATCGAAGCCTGCGAGCTCGCTGTGCCGAGCATGTCGCTGCCCGATCTCGCGGTAACGCCGGCTCAATTCCAGTTGGTGATCGGTGTAAGCGAAGTCCATGGGCGTAACCGCACGGGGCGCGGAGCGAGTTCGATGCGCGAAATGTAGGCGTCTGGACCGCCTGGCGATACTGGCAGGAATGTCAGCGCGCGCTGGCTCGCCGGTCCGTTCAACGGGAATGCCTATTCGCCTGATGTTTGTCCTATGGCCACCGTTCGGCTATCGCCTAAATAGAAATTGCCAATTGGGGAACGGTTCGCGGACGGCCTAGATTGAAAATCGCGACGCACTACGCTGCGGCCGCCGCGCGCGGTGCGCTCGCCTCTCCCCATACCGCAGAAGATATCTGCCGCGCGGCTATGCGCGGCCAGTCCACGAAGGAGGCTCACAATGGCTCAGTTGAAAGGCTCCAAGACGGAAGACAATCTCAAAGCCGCATTTGCAGGCGAATCGCAAGCCAATCGCCGCTATTTGTATTTCGCGGCCAAAGCCGACGTGGAAGGGCAAAACGACGTCGCCGCGCTGTTTCGTTCGACGGCCGAAGGGGAAACCGGCCACGCGCACGGCCACCTCGAATACCTAGAAGCCGTCGGCGATCCCGCTACGGGCCTGCCGTTCGGCTCGTCCCGGCAGAACTTGCAATCGGCCATCGCCGGCGAAACGCACGAATACACCGACATGTACCCCGGGATGGCGAAAACGGCGCGCGAAGAAGGCTTCGACGAAATCGCCAACTGGTTCGAGACGTTGGCGAAAGCCGAGCGTAGCCACGCGAATCGCTACACCAAGGCGCTCGAAGCACTATCGGATTGATACGGGGGCGCCCGGGCCGCTGATCCGCTTGGGCGCCTTCTGTTTCGATGAAGGCGATCGCAGGCCGCGCCACGCGACGCTGCGTCGCGCGGCCGCTATTGCTCGTGCGTTCCATGCATGAACCGCCACGGAGCGTCACCTCATGCCCCACAAAGAAGGCAGTCTAGAGGCGCCCACCCGTCACCCGCTCGATTGGCGCTCGCCGGATTTCCACGATCAAGCGGCGATCGATACGGAGTTGGCTCGCGTATTCGACATTTGCGCGGGGTGCCGGCGTTGCGTCTCGCTGTGCGGCGCCTTCCCGACGTTGTTCGATCTCGTGGACGAGACCGATAGCGGCGAGGCGCACGATGTCGATCATGCCGCGTTCGGGAGCGTCGTCGATCAGTGCTATCTCTGCGATCTGTGCTACATGACGAAGTGCCCCTACGTGCCGCCGCACGCATGGAACGTGGATTTCCCGCATCTCATGCTGCGTGCGAAGGCGGCGCGCTATCAGCGGGGCGAGGTCGCGCTGCGCGACAAGGTGCTGTCGAATACCGACGCATTAGGCCACTTCGCGGGCATTCCAATCGTCACGCAAGCGGTCAATGCGGTGAATGAGACGAAGGGCGCCCGCGCCGCGATGGAACATGCGCTCGGCGTCGATCGGAAGGCGTGGCTGCCGTCCTTCGCGGCGCGCAAGTTTCGGCCGGATGCCAAGCCCTCGCCGCAAGCATCGGTGCGCGACGGCGAGCGCACGCCAGGGAAGGTCGCTGTCTACGCCACCTGTTACGTCAATTTCAACGAGCCTGGCATCGGCCACGATTTGCTGGCCGTCCTCGAACACAACGACATTCCCTATGTATTGGTGGAGAAGGAGGCGTGCTGCGGCATGCCGCTGCTCGAGCAAGGCAATCTTGAAGGCGTGGCCGCGAAAAAGGAGAAGAACGTCCCCTTGCTGGCGCGTTATGCCCGCGAGGGCTACGCGTTGTTAGCGGCGATTCCGAGCTGCGTATTGATGTATAAGCAGGAGCTGCCGCTGATGTTCCCCGAGGATGCGGAGGCAGGCGCCGTCGCGCAGGCATTCTGGGATCCGTTCGAGTACTTCGTCGCGCGTCACAAAGATGGCCTCTTGAAGACGGACTTCAAGCATGCGCTAGGCGTGGTGTCTTACCACGTGCCGTGTCACGGCCGCGTGCAGAACCTCGGTCGCAAAACATACGACGCGTTATCGCTCATACCGGGCACCGAAGTCAAAGTCGTGGAACGCTGCTCGGGACACGCGGGGACGTTCGGTGTGAAGAAAGAGTTTCATGAGACGGCGATGCGCATCGGCAAGCCGGTGTTCAAGGCGATGGCCGAGCCTTCGCCCGCGTACCTCGCTTCCGATTGCCAACTCGCGGGCCACCATATCGTTCAGGGCATCGCCGAGGCGGGGCTGGAAGGGGCGCCGCTCGCACATCCGCTGACGCTTTTGCGCAAGGCCTATGGGATTTAGCGCTAGGCGCTTCTATGTTTGCGAGGAAATGTAAATGACCATCTCACGCAATTCGCTGCTGACATTGGAAGCATATGCGAAAGTCCGTACCGCCATGCGAGCGCACGTTATCGAGCATAAAAAGAAGCGCTACGTGCAACTGGGTAATCATCTGACGTTTTTGTTCGAAGACGAGACGACGATCCGATATCAAATCCAGGAGATGCTTCATATAGAAAAAATTTTCGATGAAGAGGGCATAACTGCCGAGCTAGAGACGTATTTACCGCTCGTGCCGGATGGTAATAATTTCAAAGCGACTATGCAAATTGAGTACGAGAACGAGGCGGAGCGACGGGCAGCCCTCTCCCGACTAATAGGTATACAAGACCGGATATTCATGAGAGTCGGTAGCGAGCCGCCGATCTACGGGATCGCGGACGAAGACTTGGACCGAGAAAATAGTGAAAAAACTTCCGCCGTGCATTTTCTTCGTTTCGAATTGACCGATTCCATGCGGGGCGCCGTTTTTACCGGAGCCCCGCTCCTACTGGGTTGCGACCACCCGCACTACCCCGTCTCGCCGCGCCAAATCCCGGAAGAAATCGCCAACGCGCTGCGCGCCGACCTTCTCGAAAATTAGGGTACGTTTGCATCGCGCAAACGATTGCCTGATCGATTTATTGCGTGAGATGACAAACTTGCACGTAATTATGGTCGTTGAAATCGATTTGGAATCACTTCGTTACATATCGTCGGATTGCGGTCCGCAAAAAATATTCTAATATTGACACCTATTTCAGGAATTCCATCGGGGCGCATGCCGATGCCGCTCAGGTTCGCGGGCGTTCGGAATGCGCGACGTTTATGCGTGGGCATGATTTTTGTTACCCCGTCCCGATGGTATGCTTTCTGCGCTATTTCCCATGCACGAGCGAGAACGCTTATTTATGCGCCAACCGAGGGCGCAGCCGCACAGTGTGTGTGCGGTTTGATTCGCAGTAACGAGAACAAAACAATTTTGTGCAACCTGGCGGTCGTCGGGAGTGGGCCATTCTCTTGTCGACCAAGTGTCGCAGCCGGGCCAGGCTGCGTGGAGAAAAACATGTTCTTTGAGGAATTGACCGACGACGAGTGGGCTCGTTTGGCGCCCTTGGCCGCGGACGAGCCTATGCATCCGCACCGCCGCGGCCGGCCTCGCGCCGAGCCGCGCGTCGTCACGAATGCGGTGCTCTGGATCTTGACGACAGGCGAGCGCTGGTCGAAGTTGCCGGCGCGGTATCCGTCGGGCCCTACCTGCCGGCGCCGTTTCGACGATTGGCTGGCGGACGGCACGCTCGCGGAGATCATCAAGGTGTTATCGGAGTTTGGCCGCACCTTCGCTTATGTGCCGCAGCCCGAGGCGGCGCCTCAACCCGCGCCGAAGGCGGCGCCGGTGCCCGCGCCCGAATCGCCGCGTTTGCGCGGTGTGTTCTGGACCAACCCCGAATCGTGGCAGATGACGAACGGTTGTGCGGCGCAAAGCGGTGCGAATCAGTTCGTTGGGCCGAGCGCGCCCAATGCTTGCGCGCATACGATGCGCGGCGAGGCGCCCGTTGCGTCCTCGCGGCGTGCGCCGACACCCGGCGTCCCGTTGCGTGCGGAGAACGGGCACGCGCATGACGCGCCGCAGGTGGAATGCGGGGCGGTCATGAAACGCTCCGAAACGTATGGCGACTACCTCATTCATGCGTCGGCGCAGCCCGTCGCTAAGCAGCTGCAATTGAGTTATCGCGCATCGGTGGAGATCGTCAAGGACGGCCGGCGCGTCGAGCGTTCCGGGCTGATCGGGCCGCGTTTTACCGATAGCGACAGCGCTCAGTCGTATGCGCTCGAGTGGGCGCGCGATTGGATCGATCGGCACGAAGCCGCCGCGCAGCCGCGCCCCGTGAGCATCGAGCAGGCGCCTGCTGTCGAGCCAGCGCGCGTGGTTGAGCCGGCGGCGCCGACGGAAGCCGAGACCGAGGCCGTGATGGCGGCTAGCGCGCCGGCTCCGGGTGCGCGCGTCATCGAGCCGAGCGTGATTCGCCACGCGCCCGATTGGCTCATGCATTCGCACGCGGACGGCCGCGGCGATACGAAGCCGCCCGAACTTGTCTATCACGCGTGAACGAGGCCGGCTAAAGCACTCGGCGTTTTCAGGCATTTCTCGTTAAGCATGTGGTGCAGCCGCGCGCGCCCCAAGATGGGCGCGCGCGGCTTTGTTCATTCATGTGGATGGACATAGCCACGGCGTCGTCGAACGGTAGACCACGAAAGTGTGACAGTAAGTAAATCGACAAAAAAACGGTAACGGGCTGCCCCGCGCATCGAAGTGGTGCTTCCTTGCGTCTGCCACAAAAAAATCCGAAAAATTATCAGGACATGCGAGCCTCCGAAATTTTTGGGAATTTTGCGGCCTTGCTGTCAGCTTTTTGTTATTGCCAGATAGGGTTCTGTCTGTCGATGGGTTCGCGCATCGTCTTGCCTTCCTGCGTTCCCGTTCAATCGCACCGTTTCTCGTTGTTTCTTGAAGGGCCACCAACATGAATGTGACCATCATTGGCTGCGGCTACGTCGGCCTCGTAACGGCGGCGTGTCTCGCCGACGTCGGCAACGATGTCTGCTGCTTCGACGTCGATCGGGACAAGATCGCCTTGCTTGAATCGGGAGGCATTCCGATCCACGAGCCCGGCTTGCACGAAATCGTCGCACGTAACAAAGCGGCGGGCCGGCTGTCGTTCACGACCGATCCGCACCGCGCGATGACACAGCGCGAAGCGATCTTCATCGCCGTCGGCACCCCGAGCGGCGAAGACGGCTCCGCCGATCTGCAGTACGTTCTCGCCGCGGCGAGCGAGATCGGCCGCCACATGGAGAGCTTTACCGTCGTCGTCGATAAATCGACGGTGCCCGTCGGCACGGCGCGTCGCGTGCGCGAGGCCATTGCCGAGCAACTGACGCAGCGCGCCGTCAACTGCATGTTCTCCGTCGTCTCGAACCCCGAATTCCTGAAGGAAGGCGCGGCGATCGAGGATTTCACGCGCCCCGAGCGAATCGTCGTGGGCTGCGATGAGGATGTCCCCGGCGAACGCGCGAGGGAAACGATGAAGCGGCTGTACGCGCCGTTCAACCGTAATCGCGAGCGCATGTTGTTCATGGATGTCCGCTCCGCCGAATTCACGAAGTACGCCGCGAATGCGATGCTCGCCACGCGCATCTCGTTCATGAACGAGCTCGCCAATCTCGCCGAGCGCGTCGGCGCCGACATCGAGGCAGTGCGACGCGGCATCGGTTCTGATCCGCGCATCGGTTATCACTTCCTCTATGCCGGTTGCGGCTACGGCGGTTCGTGTTTTCCGAAGGATGTGCGCGCGCTGATGCAAACGGCGCAAGAGCACGGCCATTCGCTGCGCATTCTCGATGCGGTATCGACAGTCAATGCCGTGCAGAAGCAAGTCATCGTCAACAAGATCGTCGCGCGCTTCGGCGAAGATTTGAGCGATTGCGTATTTGGCGTATGGGGCCTCGCGTTCAAGCCCGGTACGGACGATATGCGCGAAGCCCCGAGCCGCGTCGTTATCGCGGCCTTGCTCGAGCGCGGCGCACGCGTCGTCGCGTTCGATCCGGTCGCGATGCGTGAGGCGAAGCGCGCCTTCTCGGCTGATTTGCGCGGCGAGCCGGATGCGTTGGCGCGGCTGACGTTCGTCGAGGATCAGATGGATGTGGCGGCCGGCGCCGATGCGCTGGTTGTCATGACCGAGTGGAAGGCGTTCAAGAGCCCCGACTTCGACAGCCTCAAAGCCCGGCTCAAGCAGCCGATCGTGTTCGACGGGCGCAACTTGTACGAACCGCAAGGCATGGACGAGCTCGGCATCGAGTACCACTCGATCGGCCGGGCGCGTGCTGGCGCCTCGACCGAGGGCGAGGCCGTGCGTTCGCTGGGGACGCCCGTCGCCTCGTTCTGAGCGGTGAGCGTTTTCGGGAGAGGCCGCTAGCAGCGGGCGGTTTCCTTCGGCATGAAACTGGCGGGGGATAACGGCATTGGGCGCATTGGGGGCGAGACGTGTATCATCGCCCCCGCGCCGCTCAAATACCGATTAGCCCCCATTTACGATGTCAGTCGCCGAACTCAAGCGCCGCCGCACGTTTGCGGTCATTTCCCACCCCGATGCGGGGAAAACCACGCTCACCGAAAAGCTCTTGCTGTTCTCGGGCGCGATTCAGATCGCCGGTACCGTAAAGGGTCGGAAAAGCAATCGCTATGCGACGTCCGACTGGATGGAGATCGAAAAGCAGCGCGGCATTTCGGTGGCGAGCTCGGTCATGCAGTTCGAGTACGGCGACGCCGTCATCAATCTGCTCGATACGCCGGGCCACGAAGATTTCTCTGAAGATACCTACCGCGTGTTGACGGCCGTCGATGCGGCCGTCATGGTGATCGACGGCGCGAACGGCGTCGAAGCGCAAACGCTCAAGCTGCTGGAAGTGTGCCGCAGCCGTCGCACGCCGATCGTCACGTTCATCAACAAGCTCGATCGCGAAGTACGGGCGCCGCTCGATCTGCTCGACGAAATCGAGCAGCATCTTGGCGTGGCCGCCGTGCCGTTTACTTGGCCCATCGGCATGGGCAAGGATTTCCAGGGCGTCTACGACGTTATCCGCGATCAGGTGCGCGTGTTTCGGGCGGGGCAAGACACGGCTGGCGGCGCAGTCGAAACGCTGTCGGCGCTCGACGATGCCGAGGGCGAACGTCGTTTCGGCTTTGCGTGGAAGAAGGCCAAGGAAGAGATCGATCTGATTTGCGCGGCCACGCCTACGTTCGATCGCGAAGCGTTTCTCGCAGGCCAGCAATCGCCGGTGTTGTTCGGCTCGGCGATCAACAATTTCGGCGTGAAGGAAATTCTCGACGCGCTTGTCGAGCTCGCGCCGCCGCCTTCAATGCGCATGACCGTGCAACGGCCGGTGCAGCCCGATGAGCCGAAGTTCACGGGCGTCGTGTTCAAAGTGCAGGCCAACATGGATCTCGCACACCGGGATCGCGTGGCGTTCATTCGTGTGTGCTCGGGCCGCTTCGAGCGCGGCATGGCGGTCAAAGTCACGCGCTCGGGCAAGACGTTCCGGGCGAACAACGTCGTGACGTTTCTCTCGCAGCGCAGAGAGACGGTGAGCGAGGCCTACCCGGGCGACATCATCGGCATTCCCAATCACGGCACGCTGAGCCTCGGCGATACCTTGACCGAAGGCGAGATGTTGCAATTCGTCGGCTTGCCGTTCTTTGCCCCGGAAATTTTTCAGACGGTGGAAGTCGTCGATCCGATGCGTGCTAAACAGCTCGGTGAAGCGTTGAAGCAGCTCGGCGAAGAGGGGGCGATTCAAGTCTTCCGGCCTGCGGTGGGCGGCTCGATGATCCTCGGCGCCGTCGGGCAGCTGCAGTTCGAAGTCGTATCGCATCGGTTGTCGGCCGAGTACAAAGTCGACGTGCGCATCATGCCGGCTCGCTATCGGATGTCGCGCTGGGTGACTTGTGAGGACCCTGCGGAGTTGCGGCGGTTCAGCGATGCCTACGCGGCTCGCATGGCGCTCGATGCGGCTAATGCGCCGACGTATCTCGCGTCGCATATTTCCGAAATCGAAGTGGCGCAGAAAGCCTGGCCCAAGATCGTCTTCAACGAATTGCGCGAGCATTCGGGCGCGCCGTTTAAGAAGAATATGTGAGGGCAGTTGCGGCTACTTGCTCAGGCGGGTTCCGCAGTTGCGAGCTATTGGCTTCGAGCAATCGCTCCGCGGTGGCAGCAAACGTGGCGAAGCATATGTCAAACGCTGGCTTATCCTCCGAAAATAGGAGGGGCTTGAGGCGCTGCTCGAAATTTTGGCGGATACCCTCATGCGTGCGCGCTGCGTTTAGCGCGCGCTGCAATACCGCATACGGCTGCTCGTCGAACCCTGGGTGCTGCCCGCGAAACTCTTCCGCATCTTTTGCAACCAGAGCCGCAAAGGCTCCGTGTGCGGAGTCAACGGCCTCTGGGTGGGTTTCCACGATGCGCCAGACATCGTGGATATGCCGAACCAGAGCAGTGTCGAAATCGTCGCGCTGATGGCCATCCCAATTCCACGCACACCGCCGCAGCATGGACAGTACTTTTTCCGCTAGCGTCTCGGCTACCGAAATGCAGGTCATCGTGAAGCGATGCGGCCGCTCGCGAGGTATGAACCTGTCGAGCATGTAACCCATCTCCAATTCCTCGGTGGGTAGCTTGGGCGGCCTGTGGATGAGTTCCAGTTTCAGCTCCGGTCGCAGCGCGCCGGAGACGTCGCGGAAATGTGCGCCGTAAGAGACAGCAAGGCAGTAATAGCGGCGACTATCTCTTGCTAACGGGTTGCCGCCGTCCTCGACCGTCGCATACTCGAAGCCTAGGTTGGTAAGACGACGCTCCACTTCGTCGTGGAGGTCTCCAAGCCGCTTGCGGTCGGCCTGCCTCTTTGGAAGCGCATACCCCACGGGGATATCTTCAAGCACCACTTTTATGTCGATATCTTCGGACATTCGTTCGATGAGCCCATGGGCTTTCGCCAGGCACGTCCCCCCGGCAAAAATCAGATGAGTCGAGACTTCCCTCGTTGCTGGCTGCGGGTCGCCTTTCGTCCGGTTCAACTGATGCGCAACATGTGTCAGCCGGATTTTGGCGAGAGCAACAAGAGCATCCGTGATGTGAATGTCCTTTTCGACGACGGCGGGGGCCAGGGTGCCCAGCATCCCCGCCGTTGCAGCATCTTCGATATCAGACTTGAGTTCGTCTGGAATGGTTTTCATAGGCGAGCGTGCGGTTTCCCACTGTCACCTTCCGAGTGATGCGGCGACGGCCGGTATTCACGGTTGCGCCCGACGGAACTTGTGTGGTCTTCCCGCTGTTGTATTCCTGTACGAGTCTGCTCGGCGCAATCTCGACCCCGAGCTTGCTAAACAGCTCAGCAGTGATAACTTCCAAGGTCCCAGCCGGGGTTGGTTCGCCAGTGAACTTGTTAATACGTGTCTTGGCGAATGCCCCCTTGCTAACCTTGACCAGCTTCCCGTCTTCCACAAGGCGGGCCAAAACTCGCCCAATCTGCGCGGAACTGCCCATCTTGGCGAAATCCGCGCGCAGAATGACCAGGCTTGATCGCTGCGATATCGAGCGCCGGATGCGATCTTCAAGCTTCATGGTGCAAATCTCCATGAGAGTTCATTGTAAGTCTTGCGTACAGGGACTCTATCATGATAGCGTGGTTAAATACCATAAAAACAATGACTTAAGCTATCAAAAACTGATCATCGAGGCTCATTTCTGTACCATAAATGGTCGCCCCCGGTACTCACATGAAGAGGGTTTCCAGCCGGTGTCGACCACGCGCTAGGTCAGCCGCTACAGCCCGTCGTTTACCGGAGCTTGCAACCCGCACCACCTGCTCCGAACGTTTCTGGCGCTGCCTAACTCATGCGGTCGGGCAACTGCGCCGCCAGTGCGTCGACGGCGAGCCGCACTCTCAACGGCATGTGCGGCGTTTGCAGCCATAGCGCGTAGGCGTCGTAGAGGAATTCACGTCGATTGGGCAGGACCTGCACCAGCGTGCGCTCGTCGATCCGATCGCGTACGAGCCAATACGGCACCCATGCGAGCCCCATGCCGTCGGCCGCGGCGTCGGCAATCGCGCCGAGATCGTCGAGCCGCACGCGGTTCGTCGGCGTGACTTCCTCGATGGTCCCATCGTCGCGAGGAAACAACCACGGGCGAATGCGGCCCGAGCGCCGGTAAATCACAGCTTGATGGCTAGCCAGCGCCTCGACGCCGCGGGGCCGCCCGTGTGCCTTCAAATAAGAAGGCGACGCGCATACGATCATGCGCTGACGCGCCACCCGTCGCGCGATTACGCCCGCTTTGTCTTCGGGATCCCCCGTTCGTATCGCCAATTCGTAATCGCCTTCGGCGAGATCGACAAATCGATCGTTGAACGAGAGATCGAGCTCCAGCGACGGATACTTTTTCGCCAAAGCGTAGAGAATCGGCGCGACGCAACGGCGGCCGAAATGCACCGGCATCGTGACGCGCAGCCTGCCCCGCGGCTCGGCGAGTTGATCGGCCGCGAGGGCCTCGGCCGCCTCCGCTTCCGCGAGCACGATACGGCAACGCTCGTAGAACGCACGCCCGAATTCAGTCAGGCTCTGGCGGCGAGTGGTGCGCGTGAGCAACTGCACACCGAGCCGCTCCTCCAGAAACCGCACGTGCTTGCCGACCATCGGGCCCGACAAATCCAACGCATCTGCGGCGGCCGCGAATGAGCCGAGATCGACGGCTTTGACGAACACCGCCATGCTCGTGAGGCGATCCATATTCGAAACTCCTGGTTATTAGTGTTCTGTCTGGCCGCTATTTTTCGGGAAGATATCTACCGGCATAGTGTATTCAACTCAATTACTTTCGAGTGATGACTATGACACGTGTCGTTCGTTTCCCTCGGTATGGCGGCCCCGAGGTGCTTTCCATCGAAGACGTCGATCTGCCGAGGCCCGCGGCCGACGAGGTGCAAATCCGCGTGAAGGCGCTAGGCCTGAACCGCGCCGAGGCGCTGCTACGCAAGGGCGCCTACATCGAATCGGCCGCGTTCCCTTCGGGCCTTGGGCTCGAGGCGGCCGGGATCGTCGAGACGATCGGGGAGGGTGTTGAAGGGTTCGCGCCGGGCGATAGGGTCAGTGTTGTTCCGCCTCTGTCGATGGTGCGTTGGCCCGCGTATGGGGAGCTCGCGACATTTCCAGCTGAGCTCGTCGTCAAGCACCCCGCTTCGCTAGGCTGGGAAGCCGCAGCTGCGCTTTGGATGTCGAATCTGACCGCCTACGGCGCGCTGATCGATATCGCTAAGCTAAGCAGGGGCGAATACGTCGTCATCACGGCAGCATCGAGTAGCGTTGGGATTGCGGCGATTCAGATCGCCAATGCGGTGGGGGCCGTACCGATTGCCGTCACGCGCACGTCAGTCAAACGACAAGCGCTGCGCTCGCTCGGTGCGGCCCATGTTGTCGCTTCGGCCGAGGAGGATCTGGCCGCGCGACTGAACGAAATATCCGGCGCAGCAGGCGTTCGGGTGGTGTTCGATGCTGTGGGCGGCCCCATCTTTGAACCGCTAACGGCTGCAATGGCGCGCGGCGGCATCTTGATCGAATACGGCGGATTGAGCGTGGAGCCTACGCCGTTTCCGTTATCGGCAGTCCTAAGTAAAACGTTGACTTTGCGCGGCTATCTCGTACACGAGATCGTGAGGGACCCCGCGCGGTTGGCGGCAGCGAAAGCGTTCGTCCTCGATGGTGTCGCGTCCGGCGCCTTGAGGCCGGTCATCGCGAAGACGTTTCAGTTCGAGCAGATCGTCGAGGCCCATCGCTTCTTGGAGTCGAACGAGCAACTGGGAAAGATCGTGGTGACGATTTGATGCGTCTGACGGAAATACGGGTTTATGCGCATAATGTCTGCCGGGCCTATGCATCGATGCCGGCAACGGCCTGCCCCTGAACGGACTTTTTGCGCCGGGATCACGGCGCCGCTGCCTGGTCATGATCTTCGCGCCGATCTTGACCCGCAGCCCAAGACTGCGCGGCGCCGCCCATTGCCGCGAACCACTGCGCGGTGTCCACATACCGCTGGCCCTCTGCCTTGGCATATCCGAACCGGGCCTGCGCGTACAAACGTTGCGCTTGCAATACCTCAACGAGGCTCGCCGTCCCGACACGATAGCTTTCCTGCAGCAACGCAAGCGAGGCCTGAGCCGAGTCGAGCGCAAACCGTTGGGCAGCGAGCTCATCGGCGTCATGCTGCAATGCGCGCAAAACGTCCGCGACCTGTCCGAACGCCTGCAGCACGGTCTCGCGATAGATGCCGAGCTGCGCGTCGAATGCATCGACGGCCGCTTGCTTCTGCGCTTTGAGCGCGCCGCCGTGAAACAGCGGGGCGGTCAGTGCGGCGGCGACGGTCCAAAGGCCGTTCGACGAATCGAAGAGCGGGCCCATCGATGCCGCGGCCTGCGTCCACGACGCGCTCAGCGTGATATTCGGATACAGCTGCGCCGTCGCCACGCCGATCGCGGCGCTCGCCGCGTGCAACTGCGATTCGGCTGCGGCGACGTCAGGCCGGGATTCCAGCCAAACGGAAGGCAGCGTGAGCGGTATCTCCGCTGGGAGCGTCAGCATGGAGAAATCGAACGGCGGCGGTTGCCATTGCGCGGGCGTTTTGCCGGCGAGGATAGCCAAGGCGTGATCGGCCGCATTCAACTGCTGTTCGAGCGGTGGGGTCAGTGCGAGATCGGCGGCGAGCTGGCTTCGCGCGGCAAGCACGTCGGTCATCGCGGCTTTACCGACTTCACGTTCGATCGCAACGAGCCCGACGTTGCGTTTGTCGACGGCGATGACATCGTTGACCGCGCGCAGTTGCTCGCGCACGCCGGCAGCCGTCAGCGCTTGGATCACGGTATTCCCGGTCAACGTCAAATACGCCGCGGCGAGCTGGTAGCGCTGAACATCGGCCAGCGCGGCCTGTGCTTCGATCTGGCGGCGCGTGCCGCCGAAAATATCAAGGGCGTAGCTGACGGTCGGGCCCACGGCGAATAGATCGCTCGCCGCGTGACCGCCGCCGGCTGCGCCGATCGTGCGGCTACGGCCGCGTTGCGCGCTCGCGTCAAGATCGAGCTGGGGGAATAGGCCGCCGCGTCCGGCGACGATGGCTTGCTGCGCTTGGGCTAGGGTAGCGCGCGCCGTATCGAGCGTCGGGCTGCCGGCGATGGCGAGCGATACGGTGTCGTCGAGCGCTTCGGAACGGAATGCGGTCCACCAACGAAGGTCGGGCTGCGCATCGCGCTGCAGTTGCTGCGTGACGTCCGATTGGCCGGCTGGCGGCAACGCGATCGACTGGGCGAGATATTCGGTGACTGGCGGCTTCGACGGACGCGTGAAATTAGGCCCTACCGTACATCCCACTAGTGGAACGAAGCACTCCAATGCGGCTGACGTGATGAAGGCGCGAGCCATCAACGAAACGCGCGAGGCACGCGACGGCGGTGCGGCCGCTTTCATTGCCCGCTTATCCGCGCCGCCGGACTTGCGCCACGGCGCCCGGCGAATTGACGCTTCGGAAACGCTTCGACGGTGAACGTGGCGTCGGCGTTTTCGCTCAGGCTGCCGATGTCGCTCTCGCTGACGTTCGTATCGACCTGCATCTGCGTCAAGTCGGCGGCGATCAGAAAAAGCGTAGGCGTCTGAAAGCTGGCCGCGGCGCGGATCGATCTTCGCGCAGAGCTGCCCCTTATGAACGCGCGTGTTGAAATCGCAGTATTGCTGCTGAATGACGCCCGATGCGTAGCTGCCGACGATGATCGTCAGAACCGGGTTGACCGTGCCGGTCGCGTTGACGGTGTGTGCGATATCGCCTTTTGTGATCGGCAGCGTGACGTAGTGCGGTGCAGCGGGGCGCGAGAAGCCCCACCATGCCGTAGCGCGTGCGCCGAGAAGCAACACGGCGGCGAGCACATACTTCGTCACGTGTTTTCTCCGTTTCGACCGGCCGGGCGGGCGGCGCCTCGCAAGCCCCGATACGCGCATGATCGGCGCGCCTACACTCTCATGGCTTGATAAGCGTCAAACGATTGCCGTTCTCATCTGCGTAGAGTGCCGGTATGGCCCTCGAATCTCTAGCGCGCTGGCGTGCGCGCTTCGCCGCTCGCCCGAAGCTCGGTTCGATGCTTCTCGCGCTCGTACTGGTGCTCGTGCTCGTAGCGAGCGCGTACGCCGTATGGCGATGGCCGTCGATGTTCGGTGCTGCGGAAGCACCGGCTCGAATTGTCGTCTCGGGCAACATCGAGGCGCACGAAAGCGTGTTGAGCGTGACGCAGGTGCAGGCGCCGATCGTCTATCTGCCTTTCGACGAGGGGGCGCCGGTCAAGCAGGGCACGGTGCTCGCGCGGCTGGACGATAGGCTTTATCGCCGTCAGATCGAGATCGATCGGGCCAATCTCGACGTGCAAACGGCGCAGGTGCTCGCTAATCGAAGCACGCTCGAAGCCGCGTCGAGCAGCGTCGAAAGCGATCGATTCGATTTGGCGCAAAAGCAGCTCGATTTTGCGCGTGCGGATACGCTCGCCAAGCATGACGCCGTCTCGCAACAATCGCGCGACCTAGCTTTGACGGCAAAAAACCAATCGGCTGCGCAACTCGCGCACGATCGCGCGGTAACCGAGGCCGCGCGCAGTGCGGTCGCATTGGCGACCGCGAACGTGGAAGCCGCACGCGCCAAACTTGCGCTCGACGAGACGACGCTGTCCTACACCGAGCTACGCGCGCCGTTCGATGGCGTCATCGCCGTGCGCCAGGCCGAGCTCGGCCAACTGGCGGGGCCTGGCGTGGCGATTTTCTCGATCGACGAGCTCGATCACGTTTGGCTGCGCGCTTACGTCAACGAGCCGGATGTTGGCCGCATTCGGCTCGGCGATAGCGTGGACGTGAGCACCGACTCCTATCCATCGAAGATCTATCGCGGCCGCGTGAGCTTCATTTCACCGCAGGCGGAGTTCACGCCGAAGACCGTCGAGACGCATGCACAGCGCGTCACCCTCGTTTATCGCATCCGCATCGATATCGATAACCCCACCCACGAATTGTTGCCTGGCATGCCTGCCGATGGGGCGATCGCCGCACGAGTGAGCGGGCAATGAGCGAGGCGGCGGTCGTCGTCGATCGGGTGGAGCGGCGCTTCGGTGCGTTGCAGGCCGTGCGCGGCGTAACGTTGACCGTCGAACGTGGCGAAATCTTTGGGCTTGTCGGACCCGACGGCGCGGGCAAGACCACGCTGATGCGGATGATCGCCGGCGTGCTGCATCCCGATACCGGGCGCATCGTGTTGGAAGGGATCGACGTGGCGGCCGATCCGGAGCGAGCGAAGACGGCGCTCGGCTATATGCCTCAGCGTTTTGGTTTGTATGAGGATTTGACGGTCGATGAGAACGCGTTCTTCTACGGCGAGATTTTCGAGGTGCCGCGGGAGCGCTATCGCGAGCGCGTCGCGCAGTTGCTGGAGGCCGCAGGGCTGGCGCCGTTCAAGCGCCGCCTGGCCGGACAGTTATCGGGCGGCATGAAACAAAAGCTCGGCCTCGTCTGCGCGCTGATCCATACGCCTAAAGTGCTGCTGCTCGACGAACCGACGACGGGCGTCGATCCTGTCTCGAGGCGCGATTTTTGGGCGATCTTGTATCGGCTGCGCGATGAAGGGGTGACGATCGTGATGTCGACCGCCTACATGGACGAAGCGCAGCGCTGCACGCGGCTCGCATTGTTGCATGCAGGCGAGGTGCGCGAGTGCGCGACGCCCGATCTGCTCAAACGCAAGCTGCCCGGCGCGCTGCTGGCCATCACCGGCGACGATCCTCGTGCGATTCGCGACGCGTTGGCCGGTGCCCCCGGCGTAGCGGGCATGTTGCTGATGGGTGATCGCGTGCATGTCCACGTCGATGACGGTGGGCGGCGTTCGCCCGAGATCGAGGCGCGGCTCTCCGCTGCCGCGTTGGCGCACGCGCCGATCGAAACGGTGCCGCCGGGCATCGAAGATGTTTTCGTCGCACTCGTCGGAGAGCGAGTATGAGCGCTTCGTCATCGCCCGATGGTTTTTCGAACGGAGCCCGGCTGCGGCAGTCGGGTCAGTCACGTCAAGACGGCGAGCCGGTCGTCGTGGCTCGCGGCTTGACGAAGCGTTTCGGCAAATTTACGGCCGTCGATCGGCTCGACTTGACGATCATGAGAGGGGAAGTCGTCGGATTCATCGGACCAAATGGGGCCGGGAAATCGACGGCGATTCGCATGCTCTGCGCGCTACTCGCACCGAGTGCGGGCAGCGCCAGCGTGGCGGGCTTCGACGTGGCGCGGGAGGCGGAATCGGTCCGCGCTCACATCGGCTATATGTCGCAGAAGTTTTCGCTCTATGGCGATTTGACCTGCCGGGAAAACCTCCGATTTTTCGCCGGTATTTATCGCGTGCCGCGTGAAGTGTTCGATGAGCGCTTGCGCTTCGCGATCGAGATGGCCGGGATCGCCGGCCGCGAAGATACGCTGGTCCGCACGTTAGCGGGCGGCTGGCGTCAGCGGCTCGCGCTCGGCTGCGCCATCTTGCATCGTCCGCCGGTGCTGTTTCTCGACGAACCCACCTCGGGGGTCGAGCCGCAGGCGCGCAGGCGATTTTGGGATCTGATTCATCAGCTTGCGGCCGATGGCGTGACGGTGCTCGTTTCGACGCATTACATGGACGAAGCCGAATACTGCAATCGCATTGCGTTGATCGATGCGGGCCGCTTGATCACCGTCGGCAGTCCGAGCGAGTTGCGCGGCGAACAGTTGGGCGGGCAATTATTCGAATTGGCCTGCCCGCGCCTTGGGGAGGCCGTCGCCGTTTTACGTGCGACGCCGGGCGTGCTCGACGCCGCCATCTTCGGCGACAAGCTGCACGTGCTCGTGGGCGATACGCCGGCGGGCTCCGCCAGCACGGTGGCCGCCACCTTGCCGTCGCGGCTCGCGCAGGCGGGCATCGAAGCGAATGCGCCCTTGCCGATTCGCCCGGGGTTGGAGGACGTATTCGTGCAACTCGTTTCGCGCGAGAGCCGGCGCGCGCGAAACGGCTCGGCGGCGGGAGCGGCGCCATGAAGCTGCGTCGTTTATTGGCGATGGCCTACAAGGAAGCGCTGCAGATTTGGCGCGATCCGCGTAGCCTGGCGATCGCGTTATTGATGCCGTTGATGCAGATGCTGCTGCTCGGCTACGGCGTGAGCCTCGACATCCGGCAGGTGCCGCTGTGCGTGCGCGACGAGGCGCATAGCCAAGCGAGCCGGGAGCTCGTCGAGCGATTCGTCGCATCGGGCTGGTTCGCCAAGCAACGCGCGCTCGAAAGCGAGCAGGCCGTCAGGCAAGCGATCGATCATGGCTGGTGTATCGGCGTGGTCACGATCCCGGTCGACTTTACGCGGGTGCTGACGAGCACGGGCACGGCCTCGGTGCAGACGGTCTTCGACGCGACCGATACGAATACCACGAACATCGCGATCGGCTACGCGCAAGGTGCGATCGCGCAGACAACCGCCGCTTTCTCGGCACGCTGGGCGCTTGAGCACGGCACGCCTGTACCCACCGTGGGCAGCGTCGATCTCGAACCGCGCGTCTGGTACAACGAGGGCCTCGATAGCCGCAATTTCATCATCCCCGGCGTCGTGGCGGTCATCCTCGCGCTGGTCGGCGCGCAACTGACCTCGCTGACGGTTGCGCGCGAATGGGAGCGCGGCACGATGGAGCAGTTGATCTCGACGCCTGTCACGGCGCTCGAAGTCATGCTCGGCAAACTCATCCCTTACTTTGCGATCGGTTTCGCCGATGCGGTGTTCTGTCTTGTCGGCGCTGTCTATTGGTTCCACGTCCCGTTTCGCGGCAGCCTGCTGACGCTGGCCGCCACGACGGCGATGTTCACGCTCGTCGTGCTCGGCATCGGCTACCTAATGTCGGTGCGCATTCGCAGTCAGCTCGGCGCGAGCCAGGTGGCGCTGCTGTTGACGATGCTGCCGACGACGATGCTCTCGGGCTACACCTTCGCAATCGAGCAGATGCCGGCGCCGATTCGGGCAGTCACGCTGCTCGTCTACGCGCGCTATTACGTGACGATTTTGCGGTCGATCTTTCTCAAGGGCAGTACCTTCATCGACCTTGCCGTTCCGTTCTCGGCGTTGGCGCTCTATGCGCTCGTGATCGGCGGGCTTAGCGTGCGCGCGTTCCGCAAGCGTCTCGATTGACGAAATAAAGCGGAGCGTAGAGCGATGTTCGAACGCGTGGTTGCGATGCTCGTCAAAGAGTTTCTCGAATTGAAGCGAGACCGCTCGGCGTTGTTTCGGCTGGTCGTGCCGTTGGTGCTGCAAGTGCTCATCTACGGCTATGCGGCGACATTTACCGTCAGTCATGTTTCGACCGCGGTGCTTGATCTCGACGGCAGCCAAGCGAGCCGCGATCTGATCGCACGCTTTACCGCCAATGATCGATTCGATATCGTCGAATTCGCGCGCTCGCAACAGGAGATCGCCTACGCGCTCGACAGAGAGCGGGTACAGGTGGGCGTCATCGTCCATGCCGGCTTTGCGCAAGCGCTGGGAGAGGGGCGCGGCGCCCCGCTGCAGGTGCTCGTCGACGGCACCAATTCCAACACCGCGTTGATCGCGCTGGGCTATGTCAGCAAAATCGTCGCGCAATATCAGAGCGACCGGCGCGCGCAAGCATCGCCTCTCAGCGCAAACGGTGCGGTGAGTGCGGCGCCGGCTACGATCACCGTGGCCATGCAGGAAAGACCGTGGTTCAACGATGGGCTCGACGATCGATGGTTCTTTATCCCAGGAGTGGTCGGCACGCTGACGTTGCTGCAAGTCGTGAGTTTGACCGCATTCGCCGTCGTGCGCGAGCGCGAGGTGGGCACGCTCGAACAGATCATGGTCAGCCCGATTCGCCCCGTCGAGTTCATTCTCGGTAAGACCGTACCGTCGTTTCTGATCGGGCTCGGAGATGTCGCGCTGGTGACTGCGATCGGCGTTGCCTGGTTCGACGTCCCCTTCGTCGGCAGCTGGCTCGTGATGATGGCCGGCGTCGTGCTGTTTTTGCTCGCGGTGATCGGGCTCGGGCTGCTGCTATCGACGTTCTCGCGCACGCAGCAGCAGGCTTTCGCGCTCAATTTCTTCCTCTTCAATCCGATTTTTATCTTGTCGGGGTTTGCCTTTCCGATCGCGGCGATGCCGCGCGTGTTGCAATGGCTAACCTATTTGAATCCGCTGCGCTACTTTCTCGTCGTCTTGCGCTCGGTGTTTCTGAAAGGCGTGGGATTCGGCGTGCTGTGGCCGCAATTCGCGGCCATGGCTCTGCTTGGCGTCGTCATGTTGACTGCAAGTGTGCTGCGTTTTAAAAAGTCGCTCGATTGAGGCTTGCGCACCGAAGCGCGGCATCGCCTATGCTACGAGGGCGATAACTTCGTTAGCCAGCGCGATGGATGGTGTCCGCTCTGGCTGCTTTATGCTTTCTTCCCTCACCCTCGCTAGGTGCGCGCACTCATGACCGTCCGCAATCTCGATGCGCTGTTCCAACCGAAATCCGTCGCCGTCATCGGTGCATCGGCCCGGCCCGAGAGCGTGGGCGCGAAGGTCTGGCGCCGCGTACACGCCGGCGGCTTTCGGGGGCCGATATGGCCCGTCAATCCGAAGTACGCCGAACTCGACGGCTGCACCGCTTTCTCCGATACCGCCGATCTGCTCGAAGCGCCATGCGTCGCGCTGATCTGCACGCCGAGCGAAACCTGGCCCGACATCGTCGGCAAGCTGGGCCGGCTCGGCACGCGTGCGGCGGTGATCGTCAGCGATTCGTCGGATTCGGCAACGTCCTCCGTACTCGAACGAACGCTCGCCGCGGCGAAGCCACACTTGCTGCGGATCGTCGGGCCCGCGAGCCTCGGGGTGATCACTCCTGCATTGAACGCGCACTTCGGCGCGGCCTCGTCGATGGTGAGGACGGGCGGGGTGGCATGGGTGTCGCAATCGAATGCGCTGACGAACGCCGTCCTCGGCTGGGCTTGCGCGCGCGGATTGGGCTTTTCGCACGCGATTGCGCTGGGCGGCGAGGCCGACGTCGATACCGGCGATGTGCTCGATTATCTGGCGAGCGATCCGGATACTCGCGCCATTTTGCTCGAGCTATCCGCCGTGCGGACGGCGCGCAAGTTCATGTCGGCCGCGCGTGCGGCGGCGCGCAACAAGCCGGTGCTGGTGCTGCGGACCGGCCGTGCGGACCCGGCCGACGCCCTCTACGCCGCGGCGTTTCGGCGCGCAGGCATGGTCCGCGTGGAATCGTTCGATGATTTGATCGATGAGATAGAGA
>Ga0157369_10000961_pt1 | contig 36565 bp, 26 predicted proteins | sample C25metaG_FD_113461 | JGI IMG/M metagenome (GOLD analysis project Ga0157369, IMG submission 113461) | Corn rhizosphere microbial communities from Kellogg Biological Station, Michigan, USA - C2-5 metaG | ecosystem: Host-associated > Plants > Roots > Rhizosphere > Soil | place: USA: Michigan... | reverse complement strand
TATCACCAAGCCGTTCAGTGTGAAGCTGCTGCAATTAAACGTGCGTAACCTTTTGCAGGCCAGGAACGTGATGCGCGAAAAGTTTGCGCGCACCTTAATGCTGGAACCACAAAACGTAGCGATTAATTCTACCGACGAGATATTTATAACCAAGGTGTTGCGCTATATTGAGGAGCATTTAACTAATCCTGATTTTGGTGTGCCGATGCTTGCTTCTGAAGTAGGCATGAGTCAGCCGGTGCTCTACAAAAAGATTCGTGCGCTTACCGATCTTTCCGTGAACGACTTTATTAAATCAATCAGACTGAAAAAGGCAGTGCAACTGCTGGAACAAAGGCAGCTCACCATTTACGAAATCGCCTACGCCGTTGGCTTTAGCGACCGAAAATATTTCAGCCAGGAATTCAAAAAGTATTATGGTAAAACACCAACTGAATACCTGGCCGAAATGCCCGATGAGCAGGAAAAAAATAAGGAATAGGCGAGTGGCTAAGATTCTGTACTCAATCTTCTATACGTTGAAGCCTTAACAGTGCTTCAAGAAAATAATAATCCGCATATACCAGGGGTACATCTATCTCTTGCCCATGCGGGAAGCTACCGGTGCAATGCTTCAACAAGAAGTTGGCATTGGCGCCCGGCGTTGCCAGGTATTGGGGTGATGCGAGGGAGTTTAACATCGTAATTGCAGCATTCTTGTATTCTGTACCTTTTTTGCCGGCATACTGGCTTAGGTCCAATAACGCCGAACTCATAATAGCCGCTGCGGAGGCATCGCGCGGAACAACCGGATAGGCTTTGGGATTGTATTTCCAATCGGGCGTAAAACCCGGCTGGTTAACATTGAAGTCCCAGTAAGGTATTTTGTCGGCAGGCAGATGAGGATTGTGCAGATAGAAGTCAGCAAGTTTAATGGCGCATTTTAAGAACCTGGGATCTTTGGTTTCGCGATAAACCATGGTAAAGCCATACACGGCCCAGGCCTGCCCCCTGGCCCAGGTTGAATTGTCTGAATATCCCTGACAGGTTTGCCGGTTTAGCACACGGCCGCTCACGGTGTCATAGTTCACTACGTGGTACGTGCTGTAATCGGCCCGAATATGATTTTTCCTGGTGGTTTCGGCGTGTTTAATGGCTATGTTGCGGTAAATGGGATCACCTGTCACCCTTGATGCAAAGAACAGCAGCTCCAGGTTCATCATATTATCTATAATTACCGGGTAGTGCCAGGTTGTTTTACCATCCCATGATTCGCGGCTGTTCCACGACTTAATGCAACCTACCTTAGGATTAAACCGGCTGCACAATGATTTGGCCGACTGCACCAGCACTTCTTTATAATGCTCATTAGGCATGAGTCTGTAGCCATTGCCAAAACTGCAATACATCATAAAGCCGAGATCATGGTGTGCCGTGTTATACTTGTTCTGCTCTAGCGATTCCGTCCACGCCTGAGCCTTTTCCTTCCACTTGTCCTCGTGAGTATATTCATACAGGAACCAGAGGTTGCCGGCCCAGAAACCGCCCGTCCAGTCGTTAATGGAGGCATAGCGCGTTTTATGATCAGGGCCGCTTGTGCGGGGATAAAGATGTAGCCGTTGTAGCGAGTCGGGGATGAGCTGATATTGCTGGGCAGCCAGCTCAAAGGTTTTGAAAATAATAGCGTGGTGTTTTCGCTGGCACCAGCCGCTTTTAAATAATATGATCGCCTGACAGGCAAGCAGAAAGTATTTCTTCATTGATAATGTATGTAGTACACAATTGTTCAAATTTAGCGGGGGAGGGGCCGGTGACCGGGTATAAAATCCTTAACGAATGGAGGGGGGAATAATAAATCAGCCTTAAAATTACCCTTTGGGCAAATTAAACAGTAGTAATGATGCAGGACTCGAGCTGCAATCGGGAAAGGAACCGAGGGGCTAAACGGAGCCATATTGCCCTTCATTTTTAAAACTACCGCTATTCGTTAAGGATATTCACCCTCGTTGCAGGTGTATTATAAACACTTTTGTAGCAACGAACAACCAATGCCTTAATGAAATTACTTTTTAAAGAGAAAATAATTGCTGTCGCATGCTGCCTGTTGCCGCTGGTGTTCGGCACAAACAGTAGCTATGGCCAAACAGATAAAAAATACAAACTGGTGTGGCAGGACGAGTTCAATTATACCGGCCTGCCCGATCCGCATAAGTGGCGCTACGAAGTTGGATTTGTACGCAACGGCGAGCCTCAGTATTACACCCAATCCCGACTACAGAATTGCCGTGTAGAAAATGGCGCGCTGGTTATTGAGGCCTTGAAAGAAAAGTTTGTAGGCCAGGTTGTGGTCAATGGCAAATTAAAAGATACTGTGGCTACCTATACTTCGGCAAGTATTAATACGCAGGGGTTGGAGAGCTGGAAGTACGGCCGTATAGAAGTGCGGGCCAAAGTGCCGAAGGGCTTGGGCAGCTGGTCGGCTGCCTGGTTGTTAGGCGAAAATCACGGTGTAGAAAAGTGGCCCTTCTGCGGCGAGATTGACCTGATGGAGTACGTAGGTAAGGATTCGACCCGGGTTTATGGTACGGTTCACTATCCCGATGCAATGGGGCGGCATCACGGACCAGGGGAGGAACCCGTGGTTGGCCAACCATGGGACGGGTTTCATGTTTACGCGATTGACTGGGATGAGGACCATATGTCGTTTTATTACGATAATAACCTTTACTTTACCTTTCATCTAAAAGACTCACAGACAGGAAGGGAGAACGTTTTTAAGAAAAAGTTTTATCTGCTGCTGAATTTAGCTTTAGGCAGGCGGGGTACTTTAGGCGGCCCGCTGGACGACCATATTCTCCCTATCCGCTATGAGGTTGATTATGTAAGAGTTTATCAATAGGAGGCCTATTTTATCTTTGAAAGTAAATGAAATCATCAAAACCAACGGTACTTAATTCCCTTCAATTATGCTTGTTATTAGCGATTTTTTTATTCGCAAAATCAGGCTATGCGCAACAAAAATTTGTTGAAAGAAACCTGCTCACCAAAGCTTTTGAAAATTGCGACCAGGCATTGCTCGTCAACATCGATAGTTGGCGAAGCAAAGAGTACAGCGAGCAGGTAAATAGCATCAGGCAACTGCCCGATAGCATTAAAGAAAAATACATTAAACTGGCGGATGAGGCCCTGCACTATAACTGGCCGGCGTTAACGGCCAGCCTGTACCTGGATTATAAGCATACGGGCCGCCGCACAGCCTACGAGGGGTTAATGAATGAGCGCAGGCAGAAGCTTTCTGTATTAGTAGCGGGCGAAGTAATTACACACAACGGTCGGTACATTAGCCAGATAGCCGATGGTTTATGGGCAACCCTGGAAGAAAGTACCTGGATTGAACCGGCACATGTTGGCGTGCAAAAAGCAGGAACCGGGCTGCCTGATATTGCTGATCCTTACATTGACCTGGGAGCAACAGCCACTGCAGTTACTGTAGCCGAAGCCTGTTTTCTATTGCATGATGAGTTGCATGCTTATTCCCCTGTCATTACCAAACGTGTGTTGGAGGAACTGGATCGGCGCATTTTTGCTCCCTATTTAAAATATGATCAGTTTTGGTGGATGGGTTTTAAAGGCGGCCGTGTGAATAACTGGAATATTTACAATAACGCCAACTGTCTTCATGCCGCTCTGCTTACCATGCCGTCAAAAGACAGCCTGCTGGCGCTTACCCATAAGATACTCAAAAGTGCTGATAAGTTTGTCAATGGCTATCCTAATGATGGCGGCTGTGATGAGGGCCCGAGTTATTGGGATATGGCTGGTGGAAGGCTAATCAGGCTGATTGCCTTGCTGCAAAGCGAAACCGATGGTAAGTTTGATTTGAGCAAGAATGAACTCATTCACCAAATAGGAGCTTATATTTACAAAACCCATATTGCAGGCAGCTACATGGTTAATTTTGCCGATGCTGCTGCCCGATCGATACCCAATCCTGAAAGCGTATATCGCTACGGCATGCTCTTTAACGACCAGCGGCTTAAACAATTTGCAGGCTTTCTATTTTCAGAAAAACACTACGCACTTCCGGTAACCAGTCTTGGCGATTTCGCCAGTCAGGCCACCCTGTATCATGAGCTTACCATTGCTAAGCCGGTGGCGCCGTATCCTGCAATTTCGCTGTTTCCAGATTTGCAGGTACTAACCGAGCGGAGCAAGGAGGGCAGCTATAAGGGACTATTTGTTGCCATAAAGGGTGGTAACAATGATGAGAGCCATAACCATAATGATATTGGTAATTTTATAGTTTACAAAGACGGCGAGCCTGTAATTATTGATGCCGGGGTAGGTACCTATACCAGTAAAACCTTCAGCAGCCGCCGTTATGAGCTCTGGAACATGCAGTCGCAGTGGCATAATTGCCCGGTTATAAACGGTGTAGAACAAAAGGATGGGCCGCAGTATAAGGCAACTGGCTTTCAATACAGCAAGAGCGGCGGCGTACAGGTGCTCAAAATGGATATTTCAAAAGCTTATCCCGCTGAAGCGGAGGTTAGCCAATGGCTGCTCAATTTTGCTTTTATGCCATCTAAAAATAAGCTCACCCTTACAGAAGATTATCAGCTAAAAGCCTATAAAGCGCCGTCTGCTTTCAGTTTTTTAACCAACCGCAAAGTTGTTCAGGGTAAAGGGACGTTAATATTTGGTGATGCTGGCGTTATACTGCGCTACAATGAAAATGAGCTCAGTGTATCCGTTGATGAGAAGAAATTAGATGATGAACGGCTTGTTAAAGTATGGGGCGACAAATTGTATCGCATCAGATTAGAAACCCGTAACGAAGCTACCGCTGGCAAAATTGTATTTGAAATTGACGGCGGTAAATAAAAGATTGATAGGCCACCGGAAGATTTAATTTTTTAAAATTGCGGCATAACACAGAAAAATGAAAAGAACGCTTTTAACCATTTTATCAATTTTCTTTTGCGTCGTCACCTTTGCGCAAGAGAAGCACGTCTTTAGTTTAAGTCCGAAGGGATTTATGCTTGATGGCAAGCCGTTTCAGATCATCAGCGGCGAAATGCACCCGGCAAGGATACCGCACGAGTACTGGCGCCACCGCATTAAAATGGCTAAGGCTATGGGTTGTAATACTATTGCTGCTTATGTATTCTGGAATTATCAGGAATCAGCACCGGGCGTTTTTGATTTCAAAACAGGCAACCACAACATTGCAGAGTTTATACGGATTTGTAAAGAAGAGGGCATGTGGGTACTACTCAGGCCGGGCCCTTACGTTTGTGCCGAATGGGATTTTGGCGGCTTACCAACCTATTTGCTCAAAATACCTGATATTAAAGTAAGGTGTCGCGACAGTCGTTATATGAGCGCCGTGCAAACTTATGTTCGTCGTTTGGCACAGGAGGTTACGCCCTTGCAGTGTAATAATGGCGGACCAATTTTGATGGTTCAGGTTGAAAACGAATATGGGAGTTATGGTAACGATAAGGGTTACCTGGAGCAGCTGAGACAATACTGGGTAGCGAACGGCATTAAAGTGCCTTTTTATACCGCCGATGGCCCAACCACCTTTATGCTCGAAGCCGGTCATTTAAAGGGCACAGCAGTTGGGCTGGATAGCGGCATAAGTGATGGGGATTTTGAGCAGGCCAGTAAGGCAGACGCCGATGATCCCGCTTTTAGCAGTGAAACCTATCCTGGCTGGCTAACCCATTGGGGCGAACCGCTGGCGCATGTGGATACCACCGAAATCAAGAAACAGATCACCTACTTATTACAGCATAAAAGGTCGTTTAACCTCTACGTAATCCACGGGGGTACCAATTTTGGATACACCGCCGGAGCAAATGCATTCTCGCCTACGCAATTCCAGCCGGATATTACGAGCTATGGCTATGATGCCCCTATTGATGAGCAGGGTAACCCAACGCCTAAGTATTTTGCACTACGAAGGTTGATAAGTCGTTATGTTTCTTACAAAGTTCCAGAGGTTCCGGCACACGTTAAAACTATTGCTATCCCGCAGTTTGATTTGCATCCGTTTACCTGCATCTGGCAAAACCTCCCGCAGCCGGTATCTTCACCCCAACCTTTAACCATGGAAGCATTGGGGCAAAACCAGGGACTGGTACTCTATCGTACCAAACTGATCGGCCACAAAAGTGGCCAGCTTACCATTACCGAGCCACATGATTACGCCCTGGTGTTTTTAAATGGAAAGTTTGTAGATACACTTTATCGGGACGGCGGCAAATGGACTATCAATCTCCCAAAATCTGACGTACAGGAGCCGGTGTTAGATATTTTAATTGAAGGGATGGGCCACATCAATTTTGGCCAATACATCCTAGACCGTAAAGGCATCACCGACAGGGTAACCCTCAATGGCATGACTTTGATGAACTGGCAAACCTATAAGCTGCCGCTGGACGAAAATTTCGTTAAAACATTGAAAGCGGGCGTTGCTAAAGAAAGCTTAAACGACAAGGGACAATTCTTAAAGGGCGAGTTCACCTTGAATGATACCGGCGATACCTATTTTGATGTTTCAAAATATGCCAAAGGCGTATTATTTGTAAATGGGCATAATCTGGGCAGGTTTTGGAACCGCGGCCCGCAGTCTCGTCTTTATTGCCCGGCCTCATGGCTCAAAAAAGGAAGCAATACCGTTGTCTTGTTCAATCTGCAATCTTCAGCGGCAAGAACATTGTCGGCAGAAGGACAGGCTAAGTAGGGGTGGGATTTTAAACACGAAAGGCGCAATTTGTTGCGCCTTTCGTGTTCCTCTAGCATTTTAATTAACTAAGGTGTATGATAATTTGGTTATCAGAAACTTCGGTTTTATAAGCTTTTAAATTCCGTTCCGCAGGGCCATTAGTAACGTGTCCTTCTTTATCAAACGTACTGCCGTGCAGGTTGCAGTGATAGCCGTTACCCGTAATCACAAGCGGATTATCAGCGTGGGTACAACGAAGCAGCAACGCTGTATAGGAGCCATCACCCTCCTTTTGCAACCCAATGTTGTAATTAAGACCGTGGGCCTGGATGATCTGAAGATTAGATTGCGCAAACAAACTTACCGGAACGGCGATCTTATTTTGAACGATAGCTGCTTTATAAGCAGGTATCGTAGCGCATGATGATAACTCTGTTACCACCAGGCCGGCTGCAATTGCCATACAGGCAAAGCACGATTGTTTGACAAATCCTCTTCTGTCCATCGTATTAAAATGAGTAACCTATACCCAGGTTAATTAAATTGTTGTTTTGCTGGTAAGCTAAGGTATTCGAATTTACAACTAAATTAGGATTTTCCTGACCAGTATGGATAACGCGAACATCGGCTTTTACAACTACATTTTTTATAGGTAAGTAAGTTAAGCCTGCAACAACGTGGTTTTGGTTCAATGTTTCATCTTTTATGCCGTTTGCAGGTACTTTTGCGTTTACATCCAATTTCTCATCACGTACAAATAAAATGAGTTGCTTATTGTTTAGGCTGCCGTTTCTATAGAGCAGGTCATAGCCCACCTCAGCGTATGCGCCATATTCTTCTTTAGGCGTATTATTGCCAAATGCCTTATTGATATCGGCAGCATCAGGTATCGATATAATGGTGCCTAATGCCCTAACGCTAAAGCCGTGATTAGAATACATTAAATCGGCTTCGCCAATGCCTACCGGCGTACCAAATATGCCGGATTTTACACCAAGACTATCCGCTTTGCTGGCGCTTACACCTACCGTGCCACCATAATAGCCCGATACCTGGAAGCGAAAGTTGTTCACGTAATATTGAAGCGCTGCTGTAATGGCCAGGTTATTACCTGTTGCATTTCTGCCTTCAAAACGTCCTTCTCTAATACCGCTGCCATGTTCAAAAGCTGCAGAGTTTAAGCCATTAACAATGCCCACATTATAGCTAAGCGGCAAATTGGTAAGATTACCGTAGAAACCAATCCCTAACTCGCGCCAGGTAGAAGGCAATATGAGGGTTTCTACATAGTTGCGCTCGTTACCGTTAAACTGAGTTGGTAAATGATTTTCATTAAGAATACCAACACGTGGTAAAAAGAGCCCCGCTACAATGTATTGGTTAGGGTTAAGATTAAACTTAAGGTAGGCCTGTTCAATAGCCACCTCACCGCCCGATTCACCGCCGGCTACTTTAGCATCCTCCACTTCTGTTTCTGTAAAGAGCGATATTTTGCTGTTAAACCGGTGCCCTACAAAAAGCACAAAACGCTCCAGGTCAAGTTTTGATGTGCCGAGGTTTTTATTGCTTTGATAAAAAACGTTGCCATAGCCACCAATTGTGGTAACAGGCTTTGAACTGGCACTTGAGTTTAAAGAATCTTCGCTGGTGGTAGCTTCCTGTGCAGAGGCACAGCCCCATATAATGAATAGTAAAAAAGTTAAAGTAAAAGTATTTTTCATCATGCTAAACTAATATGGCGCAAAGTAAGTCCTTATTTAGACTTAATCCAAATAAATTGAGAAATAAGTGTAAGAAAGATTAAACAGGGTTTTCAAGCAGAAAATGAGTGGACCAGCAACAGGCTTTTATATCACATCTTTGTCGCGATCAGTATTCAATCGGTGTGAGGCTATGTAGCCTCAGGTAATTTTACTATCTATTAAAAATAGTGGGCTATTTTCTCTTGGTTTAATTTTTTTTGTAATAAAACGCAACCTTTTTCGTTACTTGCGTTAGTGTAACATATTTATTACAATTTACCCTATTGCATTAATGATCATGAAAACCATTTTAGCTTTTGCTCTGTTGCTATCTGCAACGTTTTTTTCCTGTAAGAAAGATAGCTCTACGCACACTGTAAAGTACACCATTCAAGGTACCAGCAAATCAAATATTACTTATGTTGATGGAAGTGGTAACACACAAACTGTAACTAATGCCGATGCAAGTTGGACAACCAGTTTCTCCTCAGACCGTCATGGATTGCTGCTTCGTTTAACCGTTGCAAGTTTGACCAATGGCAGCCCTGTTGGCGGAAAAATTTATATTGATGGCCAGCAACAGGCCCAGAATGATGGCTCAGCCGGCTCTGTAAATATTACAGCAACGTTACCCTAATACACAGTCGTAACGCATTAAAGAGAGGGGTATTAAAAAGCATGGAGAGCAATGCTTTTTAATACCCCTTTTATATTGGTCACCATGCTACTCAAAGTGAGTGACCGCTCAAATACAGTAGGCTAAAAAGATGATAAACAAAATATCGTGATTGATAAAAGAAATTCGCAGGCGCCACATGACCTTACAGTCTCATCCAGGCAACTCATAAAATCCGAAGCTGAAAATAGGTGGTTAAACCGTCTATATGACCATGCTAGTTTGAGCCACAGTTAAGATAGCGTAATCAGTGGCTAAGAAAAGGGTACGGCCAGAAAGATATTTCGTGTTTATTTACAGGCTGTTATCGTTACGCGATTGCAGCACAAAACCAATTGTAGAAAATTATTGCTATGAACAAACTTTTTATAACCGCCTTCCTGTCGGGGGTGGTCTCGCTCGCCATGGCGCAGACTAACAATCACCTCAAACTTTGGTATAATGCGCCATCGGCTACCACCTGGGAACGGGCGCTGCCTGTGGGTAACGGCCGTATTGCCGCTATGGTATATGGCAATCCCGGTCAGGAGGTTATCAAACTCAATGAATCCTCGGTATGGAGTGGTGGCCCCAGCCGTAATGACGATCCTACCGCACTCAAAGCCCTGCCCGAAGTAAGGGCGCTGATCTTTGCCGGTAAGTATCAGGAAGCAGAGGATCTTGCCGCGAAGGAAATCAAGACCAATACCGACAATGGTATGTGTTATCAACCGGTTGGCAACTTATACCTCACTTTCCCCGGCCATGAGCAGTATGAAAAATATTACCGCGACCTTGATCTGCAGCGCGCAGTTACTACTACAAAATATGTGGTAAACGGCACTACTTTTAAGCGCGAAACCTTTGCCTCAAAACCAGATCAGGTGATCATCGTTCATCTCACGGCCGACAAACCTGGTCAGATTACGTTTAACGCGTCGATGTTCAGTCCGCAGAAATCGCAGGTTGCGCTTAACGGCAAAAATGAGCTGGTATTATCCGGCATTTCGGGTGACCGCAGTGGTATCAAGGGGCAGGTAAAGTTTAAAGGTTTAGTAAAGATAAAAACAGAAGGGGGAGAAGTAGCTGCTACCGACACTTCGGTTAATATCCGCCATGCTAACTCGGCAACCTTATTTATCTCTATTGCCACCAACTTTGTAAAATACGATGATCTGAGCGCCAACGAGACGCTGCGCGCACAGGAGTATTTAAATAAAGCCTATCAAAAATCCTTTGAGGAGCTGCTAACCAATCACGTCAACGCTTACCAGAAATATTTTGACAGGGTAAAGCTTGACCTCGGCACAACTGAATCAGTTAATAAGCCAACTGACGAGAGACTAAGCGAATTTGCAACGGGTAACGATCCGCAATTGGTGGCGCTTTACTTCCAGTACGGCCGGTATTTGCTCATTTCATCATCACAGCCGGGCGGTCAGGCAGCTAATCTGCAGGGCATCTGGAATGATAAGATGAGTCCGCCGTGGGGTAGTAAGTATACCATCAACATCAACACGGAAATGAATTATTGGCCCGCCGAAGAAACCAACCTGGCCGAAATGCACGAACCGTTGGTTCAAATGGTGAAAGATCTCTCGATTGCCGGTCAGCAAACGGCTAAGGTAATGTATGGCGTTGGCGGTTGGGTAGCACATCATAATACGGATATATGGCGCATTTGCGGGCCAGTTGATCCTGTCTATTATGGTCTGTGGCCATCTGGGGGCGTTTGGCTCAGTACCCAGCTTTGGGACAGGTATTTGTACAGCGGGGATAAAGCATATCTCAAATCTGTTTACCCAGCTTTACGCGGTGCAGCGCAGTTTTATGTAGAAGATCTGGTTGAAGAACCAGAACATTGCTGGCTGGTGATCTCGCCATCTATGTCGCCAGAGAATAATCCCGCGGCTCATCCAAGGGTATCAATAGATGCTGGTGTGACCATGGATAACCAGTTGGCATTTGACATATTTACCGCAGTTATCCAGGCCTCCAAGGCGCTGAATACCGACCACGCTTTTGCAGCCAAACTTGAAGCGGCGCGCAAGCGCCTGCCGCCAATGCAGATCGGTCAGTACGGCCAGTTGCAGGAATGGTTGCACGATCTGGATAGTCCGAATGATCATAACCGCCACGTATCCCATCTATATGGATTATACCCCAGCAACCAGATCTCGCCATATCGCACGCCTGAACTGTTTGATGCGGCCAGAACTTCGCTCATTTTTAGGGGCGATATTTCTACCGGCTGGTCAATGGGCTGGAAGGTTAATTTCTGGGCAAGATTCCTCGATGGTAATCATGCTTACAAGCTCATTGTTAATCAGCTTACACCAGCTGGTGTTAACAAAGGCAAAGGCAATAATGGCGGCGGTACTTATCCTAACTTGTTCGATGCACACCCGCCTTTTCAAATCGATGGCAATTTCGGTTGTACAGCTGGCATCTGTGAAATGCTGATGCAAAGCGATGACGGTGCATTAAATCTTTTACCGGCTCTGCCAGACGCATGGCCAATTGGCGAAGTAAACGGTCTGCGTGCACGCGGCGGTTTTGAGCTGGTAGACATGAAGTGGAAAGAAGGCAAACTGATCGAAGTAAAGATAAAATCGACGCTGGGTGGCAATTGTCGCTTGCGGGTAGGCAGTAAACTGGCCTTACAAAATGGCTCGTTAAAAGCTGCCGGGGGGGACAACCCTAATGCGTTCTACTACATTCAGCCTACAGCAAAACCCATCGTTTCAGAAAAAGCAAAGCTAAATCCGCCAAATGTAAAACCAACGTTTGTATATGATTTTGAAACGAGGGCTGGCGGTGTATATACGCTGAGAGCGATGTAATTTGTAAAGGAATTTTAAGAAGATTGCAGTTGATACAGTCTGATCGCAGAAAAATAAAAACATGTTTTTCTGTAATCAGACTGTTTATTTTTTTGCGAACAGTAATCCTACCCCTGCTGCAAGGAGCGCTAAGGAACCTGCGGTGATCAGCTTATGAGTGGTCATCCAAAACCTGGGACTAAAATCTGTCGCTTCTGCATTGAATGGCCCACGTGCGCCATGGTCGCCGGGTAGGGGATGATAAAGATTGTTATCCCGGTGCGGGTCTTTGGGTTCGTCGGTTTGTTGTCCCTGATAGCCGGTTTTCGCCAGGTATTCATCCAGAAAACCCGGTACTATTTTATTGCCAAGTATAGTTTTAATAGTAGGGTAGCCCACATAAAACTCCCGATCATGGTGAAGCGCCACGTGCACAATAGTTCGGGCCGCAAATTCCGGCTGAAATATTTTGCCCATAGGCTTTGGCTTATTAGGCAAATAGCTTTTTACAAAGCCGAATTGCGTAGTGTTCATGGCTGGCATTTGAACCATGCTGAGCTTGATATTGCTTTGATCATGAATGAGCTCGGCGCGGAGCGATTCAAAGAAACCATGAATACCATGCTTGGCCCCACAATAGGCCGACTGCAGCGGTATGCCACGATAGGCTAACGCCGACCCTATCAGAATAATGGTGCCGTTGTTTTTAGGGAGCATCCGTTTAAGCGCGGCCTTTGTACCATACACCTGCCCCAGATAGGTTACCTCTACTACTCTTTTATAGTCTTGCATTTCGATCTCCTTAAAGGGGCCGAAAACACTGTTCATGGCGTTATTTATCCAAACGTCTATCGTTCCAAAATCCCTTTCTATAGCAGCTGCCGCGCTTTCTACCTGGTCAGGATCACCAACATCGGTTGGGTAAGCTTTGGCTTTACCGCCCAGAGCCTCTACTTCTTTCACGGCGGCATTAAGTCCGTCCTCCCCACGAGCCAACAGTGCAATATTGGCGCCTTCTTTAGCAAATTCTCGTACAATGGCCCTTCCTAATCCTGCCGAAGCGCCCGTAACTACTACTACCTGATCTTTAAAACGAAGTGTGTTCATTTTTAAATGGTTTTGTCCTGATCACAGCCTTCAATTGGCCGAAATTCAATTTGAATCTGAAACCAATCTTGCATGTTTGTCTAACATCAAAATTTGGTTCATTGTTGAAATTAATTCGAGAAGGAAGTCTGTTAGCCATGAAATTGGGGTATTCTGAGAGTGAAATAGTAGAAGTGTAACTAACGATAATTACGTCATGCCGTCCGCCGGCTGGCGGATCGGCATGACTTGAGTGTTGTTTTTTTGAAATCCTATGGGGCTTTAAAGTTTGATTTCCTTAAATTTGTGTATGGAAGATAAGCAAGTGAGGCCTGTTTCCGATTTTAACAGTGAGCTTAAGCTAAAAGGCTTTAACGTGTTTCAGATAGGAAACGACAATTGTGCTACCCGGATTTACAGCAGGAAGGATTTCTATAAGATCTGCCTCACTACGGGGAAAAGTATTATTCACTATGCCGACCGGAGTTTTGAAGCTGAAGGAACTGTTTTATTTTTCGGCAATCCGCATATCCCTTATTCATGGGAAACGCTGTCAACCACTTATGCAGGTTATACCTGTCTTTTTTCTGAGGAATTTGTGAAACTGTCTGAACGGACCGCCAGTCTGCAGCAGTCGCCGCTGTTTAAGATAGGCGGTACGCCCATTCTCACCATTAATAATGAGCAACGTGAGTTTTTGACTTCTATCTTCCAAAGAATGATTGAGGAGCAGCAGACTAATTATGTGTATAAAGATGATCTGATCCGCAATTATATCAATCTGATTCTGCACGAAGCGATGAAACTTCAGCCATCAGAGAATTTTGATCAGCATAAAAATGCCTCCTCACGTATTACTGCGGTTTTTCTGGAGTTGCTTGAGCGTCAGTTTCCTATTGAGGGGCCAGATAAACCTTTGCAGTTGAAAACAGCCCAGGAGTACGCCCAGCAACTGGCCCTGCATATCAACTACCTCAATCGTGCGGTAAAAGAAGTTACCGGTAAACCCACAACAGCCCATATTGCCGAGCGCATCATCAGCGAAGCCAAGGCGCTTTTGCAGCATACCAACTGGAACATTGCAGATATTGCTTACGCTTTGGGCTTTGAATACCCCAGCTACTTTAATAATTACTTTAAACGTATGACGGGCACCAACCCATCTTCACTCCGCTCGGTGGAAGTTTGATTTTCTTAATCATTGGTTTGAAAGTCATAACCTGCAAAGGTGCAGATCAACGCATCTTTGTATGATGAAAGATATTTTCGAAAGACTAAAGGCCGGCGAACTTGTCCGACTGGAAGATGCGGAATTCTTCAAAGTGGATAAGGTGGTCAACCGCACGCTTTCACTTACGCCCGCCCTCAATGCGTCAACGGATATTAATCAGATCAGGGAAAGGTTGAGTGAGATTATTGGAACGCCGCTGGATGAAAGCGTAACTGTTTTCGCTCCCTTCTATACCAATTTCGGTCGTTTTATCAGCATCGGTAAAAATGTGTTTATTAACCATGCCTGCTCCTTTTTGGATATGGGCGGCATAACGCTGGAAGACGATGTGCTTATCGGCCCAAAAGTAAATCTCATTACCGAAAATCATCCCATGAACCCTGCCGACCGCCGGGCCATGGCAGCTAAACCTATTTTGATTAAAAGAAAAGCCTGGATTGGTGCAGGAGCGACCATATTACCAGGTGTAACAGTTGGCGAAAACGCCATTGTAGCTGCGGGAGCGGTGGTTTCGCGCGATGTTCCGGATAATGCAGTAGTAGGCGGCGTGCCTGCCAAAATCATTAAATATATAAACGAGTAAAAGTAAAATCAACTTATGGAAGTAAACAATATCAAAGCTTACGGCACAGAAGCAGCCGAAGCGCCTTTAAACCAGTTAAACATTGACCGCAGAAAGCCAACCCCGCATGATGTGGAAATTGAAATTCAATATTGTGGCGTTTGCCACTCCGACCTGCATACGGCGCGGAACGAATGGCATTCTACCGTTTATCCCTGCGTTCCGGGCCACGAGATTGTGGGTAAGGTTGTAAGTGTTGGTAATCACGTTAGCAAATTCAAGGTAGGCGACATCGTAGGCGTCGGCTGTATGGTAGATTCATGCCGCGAGTGCGAGTATTGTAAGGAAGGATTAGAACAATACTGTGAGCCTGGCATGACCGGCACTTACAACGGTCGGGACAAATATCTGCCGAACACACCAACCTTTGGCGGTTATTCTGAAAGCATTGTGGTAGACGAAAACTTTGTGCTCCGTATCCCACAAAACCTCAACCTTGCCGCAACTGCACCGTTGCTTTGCGCTGGTATCACCACTTATTCTCCGCTGCGCCACTGGAATGTGGGGCCCGGTAAAAAAGTAGGTATAGTGGGTATTGGCGGTTTAGGTCACATGGGTATCAAATTGGCTAAAGCTATGGGTGCACATGTAGTAGCTTTTACGACATCCGAATCTAAATTTGAAGAAGCTAAACGTTTGGGCGCCGATGAAGTAGTATTATCAAAAGACCCTGAGCAAATGGCCGCCTACAGAGGGAAATTGCATTTTATTTTGGATGCCGTATCGGCTCAACATGATATCAATGCTTACCTGAGTCTGCTTCGTACAGATGGTTCATTAGCGTTAGTAGGAGCACCTGAGCAACCCCTGCCTGTTGCTGCTTTCAGCCTCATTCCCGGACGTAAAAGTTTTTCGGGGTCTATGATCGGCGGTATTGCAGAAACACAGGAAATGCTCGATTTCTGCGGTGAACATAATATTACTTCTGATATTGAAATGATCAACATTCAGCAAATCAATGAGGCTTATGACCGCCTGCTGAAAGGAGATGTTAAATATCGGTTCGTGATCGATATGGCATCACTCAAAGCTAATTAAGTTCCGTAAAGTAAAGTTTTACGGCCATTGGTGAATTTAGACGATTAATAAAAATCAACAGATGACAAAATATACAGATGAACAACTGCAGGCCGAAGGTTATAAACCAGCTCCGGCAGAGTATTTTGTAGGTAAAGCTTACCTGAAATCTTATGTAATGCCGGACGAAAACACCCACTGCATCATCAGCGATGTGCTGTTTGAGGCGGGTACCCGTAACAGCTGGCATACGCATGGAAGTAACCAGATCTTAATGGTAAAAGAGGGTGTTTGCTATTATCAGGAGGAAGGAAAACCGGTGCAAAAGTTTGAAGCAGGAGGCGTGATCAACGTACTGCCCGGAGTTAAACACTGGCATGGCGCATCGCCTGATGCTTTAATGATCCACACTGCGATTGGTATTAATACAGAAAAAGGGATTGTGAACTGGCTGGAACCTGTAACCGACGAACAGTACACGGCCGAAAGCTAATGCCATCTACCGGGTATTAATATTTCGCAAAAGGCAATAAAACAAAAGCCGCGCTTATCAATCGATAAACGCGGCTTTTTTCATTTGTAATCAAAGCTGCTGTTAAGCCTTAGTGAGTGTAGTATCATACAAAACTTTACCGCTCATGTTAATGGCTTTAACGTTGAGTCGGGTAGCATCTACAGAGAAATACATAAAGCCGTGCTCCGATGCCTGGAAGCGGCAATGCGGAAGTCCGGTGGTTACCTGTGTGAGTTCCGAGCCCGCGCCCGAAATAAACTGATGCGTGTAACCATCCATCTTGAGGTGCTGCAGCGAATGTTCGTGGCCGGATAAATAGACGTCTACCTTATGGACGTCTAAAACCTGCTTCAGAGCTTCTCTGATGGCGATGGTCTCGTAGTTGTTAATGCGCGGTCCTACGGTGCAGAAAGGATGATGACCTACTACAATCTTCCACTTCACATCTACCGACGCGCTGGCCAGTGTTTCCTTGAGCCAGTCCATCTCCTTAGCTACATAGTCGGCTTTTTCCTTATGCAGAAACGGGTCGGTATCCATCATCACAAACAGTACTTTATCCTTTGTAGTGTCTTTCTCCTTATCTTTTACCTCTTTATCTGCATCCTTTTTAAGTTTAACCTCTTTGGCGTAATAGCGCGCGGGCATATTCCACCGGCGACTGATCTTGCTATAACGCACCTGGGCGTCTACATCGGTATGATAGTCGTGATTGCCGAGAACGGGATACCAGTCGCACTGAAGCGAGTGAGCGGTATAGATGTTCTCGAACGAATAATGAAATAACGGATCCTGCTCACTTACCACACCTGCGGGATAAAAATTATCACCGCAGGAGATGACAAAATTGTTCGCGTGTGCAGTACCCCATTCGCCAATGGCCATAAAGTGCAGGGCATAACCATCTTTGATCTTGGGTATCAGGGTGAGGTCCTCGCTGGCATAGTGTGTTATCCCCGGTTCTGCCAATGCACCGAGCGGGGCAATCACTGCAGCGCCGAGAGCCGCCAGCGCAGTGTTTTTCACAAAGTCTCTGCGATCCATCGGCTTACTTTAAGTCGTACACCAATACCTTAAAAGAATCGGGCAGCTGGTTTTTGGTGCCAGGCTGAAAATCGGCTACCGGAAAATAGAGCTTATGTGTTTCAGTATCCATAGCCATGGTTTTGGCGCGAAACTTGGTTTGCAGAGTTTGTAACAGAGTGTAATGATCAGCATCTTGCTGCTTAAAAATGGTGGCGGTTCCGTCACCGTTTGATGCGATAATGAGTTTAAGATCAGCGTTATAAATCACTGCGTCTACGCCGGCTCCGATAGGTAATGTTTCGATTACCTTGCCGGTTGCCGCGTTGATCACGCTCATGCCCTTATTCTCGCGGCAAACAGTGAACAGGCGCTGGTGGGCCTTATCCAGGGCAATACCGGTAGGACCGCCGCATGGGGTAAGCGGGTAGGTATGTTTAACCTTCATGGTGCGGGTATCAATTACAGCCAGCATGCTTTTGTCTTCCAGGTTATTATAGATCAGGCCCTTACCGTCGGTCACCGCAAATTCAGGTGCGCCCGGCAGGCTAACGGTAGCCACTTGTTTCATTTCTTTTGGATCGATCACTGCGGCGCTGTTGCTGTCGCCCTCAAAGGCAAATAGCTTTTTAGAGGCAGGGTCATAAATAATGCCATCGGGGCCTTTACCGGTGATCGGAATGGTTTTGATGGTGCTTAAGGTTTTAATATCAAACACCACAATGGCGTTGGCTTTGCCATCGGTAATAAAGCCGCGGCCAAGATCGTTACAGATAGCGATGCCGTGCACGCCCTTCATATCCTTAATGGCGCCGATCACCTTGCCGGCGTTGAGGTCGATCACATTGACAGCAGTACCGTGTGAGGTATAAAGGCGGTGATTAGCCTGGTCAATAAAAGCATAGTCATAACCACCATTGCCTGGGATGGCGATAGTTTTTTCGAGAACGTATTGCTGTGCAAATGCACCAATACCTGCGCATAAAAACGCTAAGGAAAGAATGATCTTTTTCATAGAAAATAGTGATATAGTAATAATATAAAAGGAAGGACCCGGTAAGCAGATCCTTCCTTTTGGCGGTTGAAATAATATTAGTGTTTATTGCCAGAACCGTCTGTAGGGTAAGCGCCAAGGTCTTTGCTTGGTGCTACAGCGGTGCTTGCGCCAATGCTGGTGGTACCTTTGCCAATAGCAGGCGAACCTGATTTAAGGTGAAAATCGTTGGTGTTTGCGGCGCCATTAGCCAGTACAAATACGTTGTTGAACGAAGTGAACATAGGGTCCACGCTGATCAGGTCGGTTGATTGCGCTTTGCCTACGCCATCGGCTGGATAAAAGTTAGCGGCCAGGTTAATGGTTACTGTTGGTGTAACGGTTTGGTCAACAAAAGTAGCTGCGGTAGCATAGAACAGGTTGTTGCCATAAGTTGTGTTTTTGGTATCGGCATCGCTGAATAACTCAAAACCCTGATAGTTGTTCACCATGATATTGTTATACACGTGACCGATAGCATTTACGCCAATAGAAACGCCACGACCAGGTTCGGCAGCGCCTCTTCTCCAGCCGCAAGATACCATGGTATTGTTATAAACATTTACCACAGTTTGTGGGAATGGCACAGTAGCGCTGGTTTCCAGCTTAACGCCGGTACCAGCCTGGCTAAAGATTACGTTGTAAGCTACATCGCCGGTTGCACCATCCTTAATGTTGATGGCTTCGCCGTCGGTGCTGCCTGATGATATAATGGTGTTACGCAGAATGGTAATTTGGGCCGGTGCTCTAACACCAATCTCATCGTCCTGACCACCGCTAATCCATGAATCTTCTATATCAACTTTGATAGGCACCAATACGGAAATGGTTTTACGTGGCGAGCCGCTTGGGTCAGGGCCACCTGCGTTGTCAATATGCGCCCATTTAATAGTTACAGCCTGTGCACTATCACAGGCTAAACCGCCCCAGCTACCTGGTTTCTGTGTGTCTGAGTTGAAAGAAACGGGGCTGGCTTGTGTACCAAGCACCTGCAACACGCCGTCTACGGTAATTTGTGCATCGTTTTTTACAACAATGATAGCGCCGGGCTGTGCAGCCAGGGTGTCGCCTTTTTTCACGGTTAGGTCGGCAGTTATCGTGTAGGTGCTGCCGGTAAGGAGGGTGCCCTTAACAAAGCCGCTGATGTTGCCTGCACTGATGGGATGCGAAACGGGCAACTTAGGCGTAACGTTAGCATTCGACTCTTTTTTAGAGCATGAACTCGCAGCAATAGCTACTGCTAAGCCGGTTACAAATAGAGAGAGCTTGTTTGTTTTCATATTCATTGTTAATTATTGCTTAGTGTGTACCGCAGGCCCACGTTATAATTAGCCTTGTAGATATCCTGTCCTACGGTAATATTGTTGATCTTGATGGTAGTTGGCGTATTGAGCAGGTTGTTGAACTTGCCGAACACGGTAAAGTGTTTACCCAGCGCTTTCTCGGCAGATAGCGACAGGAATGATTGCGGCTGCGTATAATAATCGTACCCGTAGTTGGCATAAATCTGAGATAGTGTGCTGCTGAGGTACTGATAGGCCAGTTGTACAAACAGACCGTGTTTTTTATCCCGGTAGAGTAGGGAAGCGTTGAGTGAGTGCTTGGTTTGTCCCTGCAGCGGACGGCTTTGCAGTTTAAATACTGTGGTGTTGCCTGGCCCGGCCGAATCGGGCACAATTTTGGGCGATTGCACGTTGGAGTAGATATAGGCGTAGTTAGCAGCTAGTCCGAAATGGCCAAAATACTTGGTATATACCAGCTCTAAGCCTTCAATTTTGGCCTGAGGGGCTACGTTAACCGGTTCTGATACAATATTACCGCCACTTAAACTGGCCAGGGATTGCTCAATAGGGTTATATAATATCTTATAAAAGCCGCTTACAAACAGTTGTTCATCCTCTTCCGGGTAAAGCTCGTAGCGCAGGTCAAAGTTATCAGCTGTGGCGTGTTTCAAAGCGGGGTTACCGCGGGTGGACATGCCGTTGAAGTTATCGTTTACATAAGGAACCAGCTCGTAATAATTGGGGCGGGAGAGGGATGCAAAGTATGAGGCACGCAGGTTGGTTTTATCGTTTAAGTGATAATTGAGCTGAAGGCTGGGCAATATGTCTGAATAGGTTTTACGCACATCATTCACTTCAGACGGGATGAAGGTGGCGAAATCAAAGCCCTGTTCGGTATGCTCTGAGCGTATACCACCAAAAATGTCCAGGTGGTTAACGGTTAGTTTGAGCTCTGCGTAACCCGCCGAAATATTCTCAAAAGCAGTGTAATTGTTTACATCATAACCTGCTGTACCTTTAGCATTATAGACGGACCACTGTGCTGCATAAATATCAGTGAACTGTTGTTTCTTGCCGCTCGAATCAGTAAGCGGGCGCAGATTATAGGCATCGACATTATTATACCGGTCCTTATGCCGGTATAATCCACCCACCTTTATTTCCAGCGGAAAAGAGCCAATGTGATTTTTATAGGTGAGGTTGGCCAGCGCGTTAACGTCCTTATCGCTGTTATGCTGCCAGGTGTGGGTAATGCCGTCGAAATAATAAGGGGTGCTGGTAAAATCAGGATTTACCTTATGGTCTATAGAAATATCGGCTTCGTCGGGCACGCGGCGGGTAGAGGTAGAGAAAACGCCGGCCCAATCAAACAGGAAATGTTTGGAGAGCACGTGTTTACCTTCCAGTTTAACATTTTCCAGCAGTTCGCGCTGCTCCAGCGAACGGTTGTTATTTACAATCGATCCTGTGCCGGGTCCCAGTCGGCCACCATTACCACCTACTATAGAAGTGTCTATGCTTAATCTGGCTTCCGCGAGGTAGCTGTAAATTAATACGTTATTAACCGTTATCTTGTTATTGTCGTTAATCTTGTAATCGGCGTGCAGGTTAAGACCATTGTTAAGCTGCTGGTTGGAGTAAGTAAGGTTGGATACGTCGGTAATGCCGGGCTTAAAACCGTTCTGCGGGTTGGGTACCACCGGGTTAAACTGGGAGTTGCTGCCAAAGTACTGGTTCTGCAGGTTATCGGCAATCATCAGCCCCAGTTTGCCTCCCAGGAAACGCCTGCCAAAGGTTAAACCGATAACGGTGGAAGGCAGCGCTGTTTTAGGCTGAAAATCAAGGTTTGAGCGGCTGAAATCGGAAGGTTTTGCGCTGTAACCGTTACCGAAACGCTCGAATGGGCTATAGGTTTGGATGTCTTTTTTGGAAAAATTAATGAATTTGCGATCCAGGAAGATCTGGCTGTAGCCCACCTGCCCGTTTACTTTGAAAATGGTCTCGGAGGGAGCATCTTTAAATACCAGGTTAACGGTACCGCCAATGGCATCGCCCTCCATTTCGGGCAGTAAGGTTTTGCTTACCTCAATGCGCTGCAACAAGTCAGAGGGTATAATATCCAGCGATACAGAGCGTGATTTATCATCAGGGCTGGTCACCTTTACGCCGTTGATAAGCGTGTTGTTGTAGCGTGGCTCCAAACCGCGGATCATGGCGTAAGCCTCATCGCCGCCACTATTACGCTGGATGGTAACACCCGACACGCGCGACAGTACGTTGGCGGCATTAATGTCCGGCGAACGCTCCATCACCTGAGCGGTTACCACGTTGGTGATATTGTTAGCATTCTTTTCCGAGGTCCGGCCGGCTGCCTCAGATTCTTTATTCACACTGCCGAAAACATAAACCGCTTTCAGGTCCTTGTTTTTTCGTTCTAATTGAATATTCAGCGTTACCTCGCCGGCGCTTAGTTTGAGTTTATTTTCGTATTCGGCATAGCCGATAAATTTTACCTTCACTTTGTACTCGCCCGGTTTAATGTCGGCAAACTGGTAGTTGCCGTTAACATCCGTTGATACGGCGATTTTCTTATCGTCAAAATGAACCACTGCGCCGGGTAGCGGCTCGCCGGTGGCTTTATCGGTTACACGGCCCTTCAGGGTGAGCGTTTGGGCAAAAATCAGGGTAGAAAGAAACAGAAAAAATACAGTAAGATAGAAGTTCTTGATCATCACATTCGCCGGTTTTGGAGCAAAGCACCTGGCAGATTTTGGAGAAAAATTAGATAAATTTAGGAGATCGAAATGTTTAATTGTTTGGTAATAAAGGCTTAACAAATGGGCAGTTGCAGTAACGAGAACTACACTTTGAGGTCATCAAAGATTAATAATTAGTTAAAATTGGCTGCGCTATCTTACCTTGCTCAGTAGCCAGTTTTATCCTTTCGCGATTGAAATTTTATAAAGTAGTAGAAATAAAGAAGGGGTAACCAATTTTCTCGGTTACCCCATTGCGACAGCAAGATTTTGTTGATCTGGCAATCTTTTATATCATGTATCGGAAATTTTGATTAAACCCAGGTTTAGGTTAATTCATTGATCTGCTGCACAAGATTTTCCAGATCGAAGGGTTTGGCAATAAATGCGTTGCAGCCGTAGCGCCCGAGCGAGTTAGTTAGCCTGGGATAGGCGGAAACTATGATTACGGGGATATGAGCGGTTTTTCCGTCCATTTTAATTTGATTGCAGAGCTCACCGCCGTTGACTCCCTTAAGGAGATAGTCAACCAGCACCAGATCAGGAGAATAGTGTTTGATCAGGTCAACTATATTATCGGTGTTTAATTCAGCGCGCACTTCAAATCCCTCATAATTAAGTACCTCTGCCACGGTGTTCAGTGTGTCGGCGTCGTCATCCAGGACGAGAATGCGTTTACTCATGATATTCCTTTCTGCCTTCCGGCGTTTTTATCAGAGATGTTACGTAAGAGACAAGGGTTACTTTATCAACGGCTACCAGAAAAAATTGCTTATCAGGATCATCCGGAATATGTTCTAATTCTTTAATACTTAAAAGTGTAGCGTGTTCATCTTGCAACTGCCGTAAATGAAGTTCGGACCAGATAGGAGTTAATTGTGTAAAGGCGTGCTGGTTGCCAGCTTTCTTAGCTAAGAAGTGCGTATAGCCTTGTTGGGCCAGGAAGTTTAATAAATTGGGGGTCAGCAAAATATTCATCTCTGATTATTTTACTTAAAGGTAGCTTCAGTAATTTATGCGGATAGCGTATAAATTCACGTTTGGACCGCGATAAATACGTAATTTTATCGTTGAGAAAATAAAGCGATGGTAAGCCCGTGAGATTAATGGCCTAAGTTGCGAGTTAAATGATACTTTAGTTCGCCAGCTGGTGGAGACAGGGAGCGGTTTTGTCGCTTTGCTAACCCCTTCCTCCTTCCCCAAGGAAGGAATTGCTCTTATCCATCCCACTTTTTAAGTATCACTGGGTTACTTGCAGCCTGAGTCAATTAATAAGACCGTGGAACGCCGCGAACCTGATCAGTGCAGCGGTGTTTCTTGAGCCGGTCTTATTCATCAGGTGCTGGCGATAGCCTTCCGCGGTTGGCCGTGCAAATTGTATTCGCATTGTTTTTGTTTTATGTCAATAAGCTTAGGGCTCTATGGCCTGGTTTTTCTTCTTATATTCCGTGGGGCTGCATCCGTAATGCGATTTAAAAACGGTGGAGAAATAATTGGGGTTAGAAAAGCCCGTCATGTAAGTTATTTCGGCTATGGTATAACTCTCATGTGTTAACAGATATTTTGCCTTTTTTAACCTTCGGTTCAGGATATACTCGGTGATGCTGCATCCTAAAAGAGCTTTCACCTTTCTGTAAAGTTGTACCCGTGAAATGCCGATGAGTTTGCAAATGTCATCCACATTAAACTCATCATTCCCCAGGTTTTGCTCTACAATACCGGCAAAGTCGTTAATAAATTTCTTATCCAGCGTTTTTGATACCGGTAATTTCTCGGCAGGCGTAATATCGCTGGTAAAATGTTCTTTCAAAATAAGCCTGTTCCTGATGAGGTTCTGCACGCTGGCTATCAGCAAATCAGAATTGAAGGGCTTGGTAACATATAAGTCGGCCATGGCCTGGATGCCCGAAATTTGCTGTTCTGTACTGTTTTGCGCCGTTAGCAGGATGATAGGAATATGCGATGTGCGGACATCAGACTTTAGTTTTTCGCACAGGCTTTTGCCCGAGATCTGTGGCAATACTACGTCGGTTATGATCAGATCAGGTACGCGCTCATAAGCTTCGTTTAATCCGGCCATGCCGGTTGTAGCGGTATAAACTTCAAAATGCTCCGCAAATTTCTCCTGCATATATTGCAAAAGATCAAGGTTGTCTTCAATTAATAATACTGTGTATTCTTTGGGCTGGCTAAAAGTATCCGCAAAAATGTTACTCGGGATTCTCTCCAGGTCCGTCCGGTAAACTTCCGAGCGTTCAACCAATTTCAAATCATCAGGCGAATCAATATGTTTTTCTCCTTCCAATAGATGTGCATCGCCCAAAGGAAGTGAAACCGTAAAAGTTGTGCCTCTCCATTTTTCACTTCTCACTTCAATACGTCCCCCGTGCAATTCCACTATCTGTTTAGAAAGCGAAAGCCCGATGCCAGATCCCATTAAAGGGGCATGGTCTGCCTGGTAAAACTGGTCAAATATTTTGGTTGTTTCCTCCTCGGTCATCCCTGCTCCATTGTCTTCAACCTCAATTTTTATCAAACCATCCTCTTCCTTTTTTATCCAGATCTTTACCTTGCCCTTTTCGCCGCTAAATTTTATGGCATTGGCAATGAGGTTAAAGAAAACCTTATCGAGCATGTTGGGATCGAACCACATCTGTGCGGTTTTAACCTCCGGAATTAGATTTAACTGGATATGAAGTTTCTCTGCATGAAGCCGGAAACATTCCGTGATTCCTCTTACAAAACTCACCAGATCGTTTTCAGATGCTTTGATCGTCTTTTTATCGTATTCTATTTTCCGGTAATCCAGGAGTTGGTTAACGAGTCCTAGCAGCCGGTAAGCATTTTGCCTGATCAGCTGGATGTTTCTCCCTGCAACAGCCATTACCCGGTCCTGCTTGGTAATGTCCTCCAGCGGGGAAAGCATGAGCGTGAGCGGTGTTCTAAACTCGTGCGAAATATTGGTAAAGAAGTTGAATTTAGCTTCTGTGGCAGCTTCTGCTTTGGCAGACATTTCTACCAACTGGTTCCGCTGATTCAAGATCTCTGTATTTTTGGCTTCCAGGCTCCTGGTGATCTTCCGGTTCTCAACCAGCGAATAAAAGGCTACGCCTCCAAATATAATGGCCAGCACCAGGGTAATAACAATGATATTTAACACCACCTGCTGGCTGTTATAAACGGCCTGCTGCTCTGTTAGCAATGATTGCTGTTTTTCAATGTCTTTTTGCTGGCTGCTGATGCGGTTCCATTGCATTTTCATCAGCTGCACGTTGCTGGAGTCTATTACTGATGATTGCAGGATATTTTCCCTGGAAAAAGGCTCGTGATTTAAAATATGAAATGCCGTAACAATAGCTTCTTTGCCACCGGTGGGGTAAAGCATGCTTGCGCTCAATACTTTGTCGGCCACCATTTGCAAACCTCCGCCTGTACCGGGCAAGGCATCTACGCCAATTATTTTGACATGATTTGCCGGGTTGTACCTGTTGAAAAAGTAGTGCACGCCTGCTGCCATCATATCATTATGAGCAAAAACAGTGTTAATGTCACCTAACTGATCCTTGATCTTGAGCAATTGGGCTTCCGCATGTTGCCTGAGCCAATCGCCATAAATTTTATGGACGATGTGGATATTGCTGAATTTTTTTATGCCATCCTGAAAGCCGCGTTCCCTCTCTATAGCAGGAGAGGAGCCAGGCAGGCCCATAACCTCTAATAAATTTACCGGTCCTCTGGAAGTAGAGCCAACGTATTGGCCCGCCATTTTACCTATCTGGTAATTATCAGCGCCTACATATGCTGTATAAGCATCTGAAGTTGTTTTGCGGTCGATAACAATTACAGGAATGCCTTTATGATAAGCCTCCTCTACAATAGGCGTAAGCGGCCGTGCTTCGTTGGGTGAAATTATAAGCAGGTCGATGCCCTCATCAAGCATTTTTTTAACCTGCTTTATCTGTTTGTCGCTGTTATTGTCGGCATCCTCATAAAGAAAGTTGGTATTAGGGTGCAGCGAAAGCTCCATCCTCATTTCCTCGAGCATGGTTTTTCTCCAAAGATCCGATCCCACGCATTGCGAAAAACCAATGGTATAAGAAGCATCTTTTTGAGCAGTATTCTTACAAGACGTAATAGCAAATGCTAAAACCAAGAGGAATAATACTCTTTTAAAAAAGAACTGGAGATTGAAAAATACTATCCGCATACAAAGGTGTTAACAGCAAAATTTGATCGAAAAGATTTACCAGGATGGATGGTTTTTAAATAGTTGGTATCTCAAATTTAAAAAGAAAGTCTCTATAGTGCAAATGCCTCAACTTATAGCCTCTGATAGCTGCCTTAAAAATGTAACATTTTTAGAGAACAGGTGTAACATAATCTAAAGTATTGCCTTTGGGTAGTGTCTTTGTTGTTGTGTAATTTACTGATAAACAATTAGTTGTATTTTATTTCAAAATTGTAGCATTTTGAAATAAAATCAATGCCTTCAACCGCCTGGTTGGCCTACTTTGGCATCAGTTAACCAATTAACAATAATCCTTTTTATGAGAAAAAATTCCGTCCTGGTATGGTCCTGGGTTGTGGCCCTTGGTGGCTTTTTGTTTGGGTTTGATACGGCAGTGATCTCCGGAGCCGAAAAATCGATCCAGCAATACTGGAACCTTTCTGTCTTTGAACATGGCCTTACCATCTCTATTGCCTTAATAGGTACAGTGATCGGGTCCTTATTGGGTTCTCGCCCCTGCGATAAATTCGGCAGGAAGAATACCTTATATTTTGTCGCCGCGGCCTATCTCATCTCATCGCTCGGTACTGCGCTCGCGCAAAGCTGGTATATGTTTTTGGTATTTCGGTTTCTGGGCGGGCTTGGTGTAGGCGCATCATCTGTTACGGCCCCAATTTATATCTCAGAAGTTTCTCCGGCTGATAGGAGAGGGCGGTTGGTTGGCTTATTCCAGTTTAATGTGGTACTCGGAATTTTAGTTTCCTATTTATCCAACTATCTGCTAAGTCAAACCGGAGAAAGCTCCTGGCGACTGATGCTGGGTGTGCAGGCGGTACCATCCTTTATTTTTCTCATCCTTATCCGGTTTATTCCGGAGAGCCCTCGTTGGCTGATACTGAAGAAACGGGCTATCGATAAGGCCCTGCCAATTCTTAAAGCCATTAACCCACTGAATTACGAAAACGAACTGGTGGCCATTGAAAATGCGCACATGGATGTTAATGGTCCTTTGAGTGATCACCTGTTTTCGGGCAAGTATAAAACCCCTATCGTGCTGGCCGTTTTATTCGCCTTCTTTAACCAGGTTTCGGGTATCAACGCCATCATTTACTATGCGCCCAGGATATTTGAAATGGCCGGATTGGGTGCGCACTCATCCTTACTTTCTACCGTAGGCATCGGTATGATCAATTTTATATTTACCCTGCTGGGGATCAATATTATTGACAAAGTTGGCCGCCGTATTTTAATGCTGGTCGGTTCTTTTGGGTTGATTGCCGCGCTGTTCCTGGTAGCATTTACTTTTTATCTGGGCCGCTTTAGCGGTTTTGCCATCCCGATATATGTAATGGTATTTATCGCATTTTTCGCGTTTTCGCAGGGCGCGGTGATCTGGGTGTTCATTTCAGAAATCTTTCCGAATGAGGTAAGGGCTAAAGGCCAAACGCTGGGTAGTTCTACCCACTGGATCATGGCCGCATTAATTGCCTTTTGTTTTCCATACCTGGCCGAGCGGTTGGGCGGCGCCCCAACCTTCTTTTTCTTCGGCTTCATGATGGTTTTACAGCTAATCTTCGTGTGGCGCTTTATGCCCGAAACCAAGGGCAAATCATTAGAGCAAATTGAATCGAATATCATTCTGCATTAGAAATAAGAATCATGATTAAAGAAAGTTTTACTCCTGCTTTATGTTATGGAGAGGTTTTGTGGGATGTACTTCCCGACGGGCCTCAACCTGGCGGCGCTCCGCTCAACGTGGCTTATCACCTAAATAAATTGGGCGTGGGTACCGCACTGGTTAGCCGCATTGGGATGGATGAGAATGGCCGGAAGCTGGAAAACCTTATTGACGGTTGGGGCATCAACAAACAGTTGCTCCAGCATGATGCCAGTTATCCAACCAGCGAGGTTCTCGCCAGGATGAACAATGGCAATGAGGTGTCGTACGAAATTGTGTTCCCCGTTGCCTGGGATTTCATCAATGAAGTAAACCTTATCAAGAGTCATATCAAGCCGCAAACATATTTCATCTACGGCAGCCTGGCATCCAGAAATGAAATGACTAGGAACACGTTGATCCAGCTACTGGAAAATGAAGCTATTAATGTGTTTGACATTAACCTGCGCCCACCTTTTGTAAAAAGGGATCTGCTGGAAACTTTATTGAGCAAGGCCGATATTGTAAAGTTTAATCAGGCAGAATTGGAGATGGCCCAAACGCTGTTTGGCGGCTCTTATATTAATGAGGCAGAACAGGCTCATTTTATTCAGGACCGGTTTTGTATCCCGGAGATCATTATTACCAAAGGCGAGTTCGGCGCTTCTTATTATAAGAACCGCCAAATCTATCATGCCTGCGGAAACGAAGTAAAAGTGCAGGATACTATTGGGAGCGGGGACTCATTTCTGGCCGCTTTTATAGCCGGGCATTTTCTTAACAAAGAACCACAAGAAATTATAAAAGACGCGGTAGCCATGGGCGCATTTATCGCTACAAAGAAAGGAGGTTGTCCAGATTATCAACTACAAGAGTACGAAGAATTTAACAAGAACATGTTTTGAATTAACTTATCAATTACCCTAAATGAAAATTAATGAGAAGATTATTACTTTTTTGTTCCTTGCTGATGTTAATTGTCAGTGAAGGATCTGCTCAATCCCGCTTGATAAAGGGGGTTGTAACAGACAACGCGTCCTCGCCAGTGGCAGGCGCAACCGTGGTGGTTGTGGGGACACAAAGGGCCACCTCAACCGATGCAAACGGTCATTTTCAGATCCAGGCAGCGAACGGCCAAACCCTCAAAGTTTCCTTTGTAGGCGCTACGCCGACATCGGTGGTTATCACTCCCGATTCTAAGGACCTTCAGATCAAGATTAACTACGCCGCTAACGCGCTAAATGAACTGGTGGTAACCGGTTATACATCAGAAAGAAAGAAGGATCTTACCGGTTCTGTATCTATCGTCGATCTGGCTCCTGTTAAAAATAATAGTTCGGGAAATACCATGCAGGCGTTGCAGGGCAGAGTAGCAGGTTTATATATTGAGAAAGACGGCTCACCTAACGGTGGAACGAGCAGAATTCTGGTTCGCGGGGCCAATACGCTTGGCGACAACAATCCGCTATACATTATAGATGGAGTTCCGACAACCCGGCCGGAGGTTTTTCAAAATTTGCCCACTTCAAACATTGCGTCTATACAGGTACTAAAAGATGCATCGGCTGAATCAATATACGGTTCACGTGCTTCTAATGGGGTTATTATCGTTACTACCAAAACCGGCGGAAATACACAGGGCAAAGTTGATTTTCAATTTAATAGCACTACATCCATTGAATCGGAAAAGTCGCTCCGGTACAAAGTGCTTAACGCTGTAGACAGGGGTAAGGCATTGTGGCAGGCCTCTGTAAACGACGCACAAGATCCTGCCGCCGGCTACGGTGACATCTACACTTTTAACTGGAACAACAATTATAACAACCCGGTTTTGTTTAGCGTTACGCCAAAACCTTTTGTTGGAGGTGACCCAAACACGCCTGCCGGTGATACCGACTGGCAGAGCGTGCTTTATAAAACCGCTCTTGCTACCAATAACGAGTTTATTGCAAGTGTAGGCAATAAAAATTCTTCACTTGATATAGATTTTGAAAATGTTACTAATAGTGGCCTTGTTAGGTATACTAAATATGCCCGCAATGCAGGTAGCATCAATGCGTTGACCCATGCATTTAACGGCAACGCTACTTTGGGTGTTAATATAAAAATTGCCAATTCAAACGAAAACCTACCAACAAAGGATTTGGGAGGCGCATCAACTCCGTTTTTGGCTGTTACGCTGGCCCCAACCATTCCGGTTTATCAAAAGGATGGCACCACTTACGCCGGTGAACTGGGGGCAGGTTATTCTGACAGAAATAATCCGCTGCACATGCAGTATCTGGCAAGATGGAACAATACCAATCGCTTAACCACTTTTGGAAATGTCTTTCTGGAGATACAGCCGATCAAGAACCTGTTTATCAAATCAAACTACGGCGCTGATAACGCTAATTATTTAGCTAAAGTAATTACCCCTACATTCACAGAAGGCGCTTTAAGCCGTACCACAAATAGCCTGCTTTATGATCAAAACCACTACCTAAGCACTACCTGGTCAAACACTATCCGGTACAGCTACGATCTCAACAAGGATAATCACTTTAAGATTTTAGCAGGTACCGAATACATCAAAACGTTTACGGATTATCAAACAACTTATAAAGAAGGCTTTGCCGTTCAAACTCAGGATTATTTCACCCTTGATGCCGCTACCGGCAATACTACTGTAAGCGGCACCTCCCTTGGAAATAGCTTGTTCTCAGAATTTGGGCGTCTGGATTACAATTATGCCGGTAAATACCTGATTGCTTTAACGGTAAGACGTGACGGCTCCTCCAGGTTTGGTGCCAATAATCAGTATGGTGTATTTCCCTCAGGTTCTGTTGGATGGCGGATTGACCGGGAAAGTTTCATGAAGAATCAAACCCTTTTCTCTGAGTTAAAAATGCGTGTTGGTGTTGGTAGGGTAGGTAACCAGGAAATCGGTGATCTATCGCGCTTTACGCTCTACAATACCCGCTATGGCACTACGCAAAATCAACTTACCCCAGGCTTTTGGGAGCAATATATGAACATTGGAACGGCCTATTCCCTCACCGGAGCTAACACCGGAACGTTGCCATCCGGATTTGTTCAAACCCAGGCCGGTAACCCCGATCTTAAATGGGAAACAACCGACGAGATAAACGCAGGTTTAGATTTTACATTCTGGCATGATAGAATTTCGGGATCATTTGATTACTTCACCAGAAATACCACGGGCATACTCATTACGCCGCCGGTCGCATCAGCATTGGGCGAGGGACAGAGCAAAACCGTAAATGGCGCTTCGAAAAGTAATAAGGGCTGGGAATTTATTGTGTCTTACCACGGACAGCGTCAGGGCGATTTTGATTACAACGTTACTTTAAACTTCTCTCATTTCAGAGATAAAATTACCAAGCTGCCAGAAAACGTACGCCCTGGTTATCCTGGTAACCTGGAGCATACCATCATTGGACATTCTCAGTTTGATATTTTTGGCTACAAAACTGCCGGTATCTTCCAGTCGCAGGCCGAAGTTGATGCTGCTCCTAAACAGATTGGTGCTGCCCCCGGCCGTATCCGCTACGTAGATACCAATAATGATGGCCAGATTGATGCAAATGATGAAACGTGGATCGGAACCACACTTCCGGCCCTGGAGTACGGTGCAAGAATAGACCTGTCTTATAAAAAATTCGATGTCTCTATATTTGGTTCAGGCGTAGCCGGACGGAAAGGATTTGATCCTTATACCTTCTACAATAACCTGATGCACAGTAGGGAGGATGTTGGCCCCGGGGTATTTGACGCATGGACACCCCAGCATACCAATACCAATGTACCGGCTTTGACACTTAAAGATAACAATAACGAGACAAGGACCTCCGATTATTTTATCGTAAACACATCATATTTTAAATTCCGGAATTTTCAATTCGGGTATACTGTTAAACCCCACGCGGTATTTACCAGGCTGAGGTTCTTTGCAATGGCAGAAAACCTGTTCATCGTAAAAAGTAAACAATACCTGGGCCCGGACCCTGAAAGAGCAAGTTTCGACGCGGTACCTGTTCCAAAGATCTTAAGTGTTGGTCTTAATGCTTCATTTTAAATTTCACTGATATGAAAACGAAAATATTGATCCTTACAGCTTTGGCCGGGCTTATCTCTGTGAGTTCGTGCAAAAAAGCATTAGATTATACACCAAAGGGTGTTGTGTCGTCAAGTGATTTGAATTCCCCTGCTGCAGTAGAAGGGCTGGTTACAGCTGCCTACGCGGCAATCGGAAATGGCGATATGATAGGGCCTATTTATAGCAAATGGGCGTATGGAAGCGTTCGGTCAGACGACGCTTATAAAGGCGGCGGCGGAACAACCGACGTGGGTGAGATTGATGCCATGGAGCATTATAACCTTGTTAACCCTTCTATTGATGCGTTTATTTCCAGAACATGGAAAAACCTGTTCAAGTCAATTTCACGGGCAAATGTGGCGCTTAGAGCCGTTGAAGCCATCCCTGATGCGCAGTTCCCGAACAAAACAATCAGGATTGCAGAGCTTCGGTTCCTGAGGGCGCATTCCTATTTTTTTATGAAGATTTTGTACAAGCACATTCCGATTTTTGATGAAACTGCAACGCCCGACCAGATACTAAAAACGTCGAATACGCTGTCTGATGAGGACTCATGGAATAAAATCGCTGCTGACTTTCAGTTTGCCGTGGATAATCTGCCTGCATCTCAGCCCGAATTGGCAAGAGCCAATAAATACGCCGCTGAAGCATATTTAGCCAAATTAAGGTTGTACCAGGCCTATGAACAGGATGCTTCATATCACGTGGTTAATATTAATCAAGCCAGGCTACAACAAGTTGTTGATCTTTTGCAGGATGTCATTAGCTCAGGTAAATATTCTCTAAGTCCAGACATAGCAAATAACTTCTTACCAGAAACAGAAAATGGGCCGGAGTCTATTTTTGCAATTCAGTTTACCATTAATGATGGAACTACGGACGGTCGTTTGGACTTTGAGGATGGACTGAATTATCCACATGGCGCGCCTCAATACGGTTGCTGCGGGTTTCACGCGGCCAGCCAAAATCTGGTGAATGCTTATACAACAGACGCCAATGGATTGCCCAATTTCACAACGTTTAATAACAGCATTGCAGATCTTTCAACCCAAACGGTTGATGTTCGATTGGATCACACCGTAGGCATTGATGGCCATCCGTACAAATATGATCCTACAAGGCCATTTAGCAATAGTTGGGTACGCGACCCGGGTGTTTATGGTAACTTCCACACCATGCGGAGCCAACTGCTGGCAACCAGTTCATCATACTTTAAGCTGGGACCATTTATGGGAAGCGCAAAAAATGTGGATGTGCTTAGGTACGATGATGTGCTGTTAATGCAGGCAGAGGCTTATATCGAATTAAATCAGGCGATCAAGGCTTTGCCATTAATTAATCAGATCAGGATCCGGGCCGCAGCGAGTACAGGAAGGCTTAAAAAGCTCGATGGCTCCTTCCCGTCAAAGTACAATGTTCAGCCTTATCCTGCTACCAACTGGACGCAGGCATATGCACGGATGGCTTTGCAATGGGAAAGGCGCTTAGAGTTTGCCACCGAAGGGGAACGTTTCTTTGACCTGGTGCGCTGGGGAATTGCCGAACCCACATTGAATGCCTATATTAATGTGGAGAAAGTAAGAAGGCCGTTTTTAAGTACTGCAAAATTTACTGCAGGAAGAGACGAATACCTTCCTATACCCCAATCCGAGATTCAATTTACCAATGGGCTGTATAAGCAAAATGCAGGCTATTAAACTAATAATCGGGCGGGGGACTCTAGCCAGATCGGTACGCCCCCGCCTTTAATGATTCGTAGATGAAAAATTGTTTTCTAAGTTTTATGTTGCTGCTTTCGTCTTTTGTTGCCGCAGCTCAGCAGCCGATACAACAAATACCCCGTTTTATGTTTTATAAACAGAACCGGCAAGTTTTTACGAAGCAAGATATGCTGCCGAACAAGAAAGCGTTTTTTGTATTTTTCGATTCCGATTGCGAACATTGCCAGCATGCCATGCGCGAGATCAATTCGCGATACCAAAGGTTTGACAAGACCGAAATATATCTGGTAACACTCGACGGCCCTGAAAAGATAAACCGGTTTATATCTGCCTATGGCAACAATCTGACCGGCAAAAGGAATGTGACGATTCTCAGGGATCTAAAGAATGAATTTATAAGCGATTTTAAACCGCGCCAATATCCGTCAATGCTGTTGTTTTCTGCTAAAGGAAAGCTTTTAATGTATCAGGACGATCCAAATGCATTGCCGCAGATATTTAAATTACTGTAGCAGATTTAAACTTTTAATAAAAAGTGTATGAAAAAAGCAACCATTCTGTGTTTATTATTCACAAGTTGTCTGTGTCGTTTTGTTGCCGCACAACAGGTACCAAGTGAACAGTACCACGAGCAATACCGCCCGCAGTTACATTTTTCACCCAAAGCGCATTGGATGAACGACCCCAATGGTATGGTGTATTATAACGGTACCTATCATCTCTTTTTCCAGTATTATCCCAACGGCATCACTTGGGGCCCAATGCACTGGGGCCATGCCGAGAGTAAAGATATGATACACTGGAAAGAAATGCCGATAGCTTTATTTCCGGATAGCTTAGGGTACATATTTTCCGGAAGTGCGGTAGTTGACGTGAACAATACTTCCGGATTTGGCAAGAATGGAAAAGTACCATTAGTGGCCATATTTACCCATCATGATCCGAAACGCGAACATGAAGGAAAGAATAATTTTCAGAATGAAAGTTTAGCCTATAGTTTGGATAATGGTGCAACCTGGACCAAGTATCCAGGTAACCCGGTGTTAAAGAACCCTGGGATACGCGACTTTCGTGACCCCAAAGTAATGTGGTACGCTGCGGCGCATAAATGGGTGATGACATTGGCTACACAGGATCATATCACCTTCTTTTCATCGCCAGATTTGAAGCATTGGAAAGAAGAGAGTCAATTTGGCAAGCAGGCCGGTGCACATGGCGGCGTATGGGAATGTCCCGATCTTATTAGCCTCCCTTTAAACGGTAAAGTTTATTGGATATTAATAGTAAACCTGAATCCGGGAGGGCCAAACGGAGGCTCTGCAACGCAATATTTTGTAGGCGATTTTGACGGGCATGAATTTAAACCAATGGATAGTAAAACACGCTGGGTGGATTATGGTCCCGATGAGTACGCCGGGGTAACCTGGAATAATACCGGCAGCAGAAAGATCTTTTTAGGCTGGATGAGCAACTGGCAATATGCCAATCAGGTCCCAACAGAAAAGTGGCGTAACGCGATGACTATTCCCCGGGAGCTTTCTTTAGCCCGGATAAGTGGTGACATTTACCTTAAATCCCAACCCGTTAAGGAACTAACCGAACTTGTCGATAAGCAGGCAGGCGCAATAAAGACAAGCAGCAATGGGGATATACTTGCAATCGCTCATCTTCCGAAGCAATATATTTTGAATTTTAACCCGCAAAATCAAGACGATTACACCATTACATTAGCTAACGGAGGCAATGAAAAATTAGTGATTGGTTTTGATAAGGCTGAGAATCGCTACTATATTGATCGATCTAAATCAGGAAAAACTGATTTTAATAATGAATTTACGAAGATGGCTTACGCGCCGAGATTGTCAGCAAATGCGCATACGTCTTTAAAGCTGGTGGTAGATGCCTCGTCAATAGAATTATTTGCAGATGACGACCTCGTTGTAATGACAAGTGTTTTCTTTCCTAACCAGCTTTTTGATCATTTAGAAGTTAAAGCGGCCTCAATAAGTCCAAAAAATATTGTGTTACTACAATTGAAATCAATTTGGTAAACACTAACAATTAAAATCAATAAGACTGAGAGGGCAATTTGTTGATTTAAGGCGCTTCTGGTGAGACAGGGCGCCTTTTTTAGTTGAAGTAATTTGATATTGCTTGATGTCTTGACTCTGTTGGGCGCCTCAATGCAAAGATTAAAGGGGCGAGAGCAACCTCAAGAGGGGGGATAAGAGATACCACTTTCTTCGGATCAAGCAGAATAATTGTGGGGGAATAAAAAAAATATTTGCTTTGTTGTGGAACAAATAGCATACTTTCCCTTGTCGAACGCTTACGAAACACTTATACGTCTGATTCTTCCCGAAG
>Ga0157369_10000960_pt1 | contig 36586 bp, 50 predicted proteins | sample C25metaG_FD_113461 | JGI IMG/M metagenome (GOLD analysis project Ga0157369, IMG submission 113461) | Corn rhizosphere microbial communities from Kellogg Biological Station, Michigan, USA - C2-5 metaG | ecosystem: Host-associated > Plants > Roots > Rhizosphere > Soil | place: USA: Michigan... | reverse complement strand
GTTCCTGAACCAGCTGGCCTGCGAACATTCGGTCATAGGAGACGCGCTGCATGTCGAAATGCCGGCAATCACCGATCACGGCGGACTTCACCGCCGAGTAGTCGATGACATCGCCCTCAGTGGCTGTCACGTAGCCGCGGTCAATCCAGTCCCGGAGGGGTATCTGAAGCTGCTTTTCCAGGTCGTAGACCCGTTCTTTTGGCACCCACAGCCGGGTGAAGAGGTCCAGCTCGAAGCCGGGACGGTTCGACTCCACCCAGACAGACCATGCGGTGAGGTCCGACGTGGCGGAAAGGTCGAGCCCGCCCCATGCCCTGCGGCCCCGGAGAGGGGTCCTCTGCGCGATCCGCAGCTGGTTCCACTTCTCCATGTCTACCCAGCGCATCTGAGACGGCGAGCGCCGGTTCAGTGACAGCTGGAGGAACGCCGGGAGGGTAGTGGGTGAGGACTTGGCTTTGAGCGCCTGCTGGCGCATGTACGCCAACGTCGGGGACTTGCCAAGGCCCGGGTTGGCTTTGTACCAGGTGGCCTCAGCGAAGGGGTCATCATCGGGGCCGGCGGCCCAGATCACGCCGTAGAAGGACGGGTCCTTGACGATGCCGTTGGCGACGTTGCGCGTGTAGACGTGCTTCTCGTCGTACGGTGTGCCCTCTTCCGCCTCATCTGCCGTGGTGATGAACACAATCAGCGGCTGGTCCCGGGCACCGACGCCGGTTTCGATTGCCTCGATCAGCTTGCGCTGCAACCGCAGCGTGTGGATCTCATCAATCGTGGCGCCGGAAACGTTCAGTCCGTGGGCGGTCTCCGCGACTCGTGAGAGGACGCGGAGGATGCCGGCGGTCTTCGGTACCCGGACAACCTCTTTGAGCGGCTCGATGCGCTTCCTGGCCGCCGGTGAGGTCATCAACATGCGCTTGGCGTCATCGAACACGCGCATTGCCTGCGTGGTGGATCCAGCTGCGTTGTAGACCTCCGCGCCCATCTCGCCGTCAGCGAGGAGCAGGACCCCCGAGATGCCGGAGGCGAACGTGGACTTGCCGTTCTTACGCGGAATCTCGATCCAGACGGTTCTGATCACACGCACAACGCGGTCAATCTCCGCGTCATGGTAGACCCAGCCAAAGACCGGGGCCATAACCCAGACAACCTGCCACGGGTCCAGGCCTTCGCCCAGACGCATCCGGGTACCGGCCCAGCGGCCCTTCGAGTGCTTGAAGGTACCCAGGGCCCGCAGCGCCTTGCGGGCGCGGTCCACATCGAACCAGGACCCGGGATGATCGCCTGCCTGGTTGGCAACCACCAGTGGTTCCTTGCCGGCTGCGTCCACGATCTGCTCGTGGGTCATGCCCAGTTCCACCAGCGCCTCGTAAGGCGCTGGCAGGCGGTCCGGGTCGAAGTCCGCGAGCATCAGACCTCCCTGTGATCCGTTCTACGGGTCAGCGCGGAAGGACATCATGCGTCACCGGTCCGGGACGCAGTCGTTGAACGCCTTTCGGTAGGTGTCCACGTAAGTTTCCTTTTTGGCGCCGTTGTAGGTGACCTCCCAGTACATGCCCGACACAGCGTCGGTGCTGATCAGGGCTTTCCAGTTCCCGAGCACCTTGCAGAACCAGACGATGTACAGCTCATCCGGTTCATAACGCGCCGCCACGCGGGACACAGCGTCCTTGGCCTTTTGCAGGAACCGGTCCGGGTTGCTCTCCGCGCTTCGCACAGGCACCCAAATCTCGCCGTCTACGTTGTTGCCGTGCTGATCCATGTGACCCCTGCTCCTCAGAATTGCGTGAAATCGTGGGCTGGCAGGAATCGAACCCGCATCCATCACGGCTGACCACCGTGTGCATCTTCCATTGAGCTACAGCCCTCCCGCGTTCATGTCCGCGGGCTATTCAGTTATGAGTCTTAGTCCTGCTGTTGAAACGTCAGCAGATACCTGGCGCCGGCCTCGAACGTCTCCGCTACTTCATCAGTGACGTGCATGATGACGGACAACCCGGGTGTGTACTTGGCCCAGGCCTTGTTCCGCTCGTCGTTGTAGTCCGCGTTAAAGCTCAGCTGCGTCTGGCCAGCGCTGCTCTCGCCCTTGCTGGACAGCGTGGCAACTGCTGTGGTCTGTGCGTTGCCGGAGCCATCGTGCTGGACGTTGGCCCAGTAGCCGCGGTTGTACGAAGCGATGTTTCCGCTGGGACCAATGATGTGGAGACGCTCATCGTCGTCCACGTGCCACTTAGTGGCGTTGCTGTGGGTAGTGCTGTCGTCTTTGCCGTGCTGCACGGTGATTGACATGTTGGTTCTCCTGTTGGTTCTGGTGGTGGGTGGTGGTCGTGCCGGCGTCTCTCGACATGCGGCTGGGCCCGTGACGCTGGGCTGCGCTTTCACGGAATGACGAATAATCCCTAGTCGAACGGGTCTTCGTCGTCGCCGTCGTCCGGACGTGACGGCAAACCGGTCCGGGCCGATGGAGACAGCCCCAGCTCCCGGATGTAGGTCTTCAGCTGCGTCCGGTACTGGCCGGCCACCGTGGTCATGGGGTTCTTGCAAGGCCCCCGCTGGCCCATGACGATTAGGCCTTCCCTGGACAGTTCGTGCTCGCACCACTCGAGGCGGGCCACGCAGATGCACATGTCGACAACCACGGAGTAGTCCGGGTTGCCCAGGCCGATGGATTGCAGCAGGACTGGCACTACGCGGGCCCATTCCTGGGCCGCCCGGCGCTTCACAAAGCGTGTGCCGTTGATCGCCTGCCGGCGCATCTCGTAGTCGGCCAACTGCTTCTCGTACCGGTACTCACGCTGGACGAAATGCTCGATCGACTCTTCATCGTCGCGGACGGGCTCTTTGGGCTTCCTGGGCGCCTTGGCCTCGGGCAACTCTTTAGACCAGTCCGGCTCAGGAAATTCACCAGGCGGAACGGTCGCGGACTCCGGAACTGGGCGGTGTCCGGGGTTCCCTTCACGGACAATCGCGAGCGCCGGGCGGCCAACTGGACCAGCCATTGGGGTACCCCCTGATCAAAAAGGTCTAACCTGCGGCGGGAGGAGTTCCCCTGCCCGGCGGCTATTTCGGAAGGGCTCCAAGGGGGTACCCCCACCCCCTTGCGACCCGGAATGTAGGGGCGAAACGGGCCATTTACTGCTTCCGATTCCACCCTCCGGGCTGATGTTTGGCCGTTTCGGACGAATGGCAAGGCTTGCACAGTCCGCGGCCCCGTTTGGGATCGTCAGGGTTCAAGCCCAGCGTTATCAGTCCCTTTCGGGATACCGGGAAGTGATCGGCTTCTTGAGATGGTCTCCGCATACACAAGACGCATATCGGGTCTCGTGCCAAGACTTCATCACGGAACCTGGAGTGTCCGACGCTGGTGTACCCGCGCTCGGCTGCTGTGCCGCGGCCCTGATCCGCCGCTCGTCGGTGCCCCTCGCACCTGCCGCTGCTCACCAACTCGGGGCAACCAGGGTGAGAGCATGGCTTCTTTATCGCCCGTGGCATGACGCCTCCACTGTTCAGCGCACACGACAAAGGCCCCGCCGGATTTACCAGCGAGGCCTTGACCAAAGTGTTTTGGGGACAACTATCCCGCGCACACACATTCTATGCAGAGTCCATCCCGATTAACAACAACGTCCTCGTCTCCCGCGTGTCACAGGAACGCGGCCAGGAGATGTAGTGCGACGCCCTCCCACTTGGCGCCACAGTTGCCGCATGAGGCGTGCGCTCCTCCTGCGGCGGGAACTGCGGTCAGGGCCGGCTTCCTGATCGTGTCGCCGTCCTCGTCAACTTCGTAATGGGTCAGTCCGCAAGCCGGGCACTTCCCCTTGAGTTCGATGCGGTGCTCTGGGTTGAACAGGTCTTCAATCTCGTTGCACCAGCCGCTGATCATCCGGGCGGCCTCCCGTTCTTTCTCAGGGTTCGCCAGTGCCTTCATTGCCCAGAATCGGATGCGCTTCTCCACCGAGAGCGCGGTGAGCCTGTCGGTTCCGCCGGAGGTCCAGTACTGGTAGGTGCTCGTCTCCTCGATCTTTCGCATGAGGTCAAAGGCATTGAGGGCAAGTGGTGTAGGCCGGCCTGATCCGCCACCTGAGCCAGCTCCAATGCTCCCCTTGATGGCTTCCCGTAACTGGCCCAGGAGCGAGGGCCACATTCGGAACCTGACCACAGGGTTCCCATCGGCGTCTTCAGTGCGTACTGGCTGCGGAGTGTCCCTGGTCAGGAGGCTTACTGCTGCGTCAAGGTCGAGCTGCTCTCTCATGCCTGGCCTCTCAGGTCGTTGAGGATGTGGCCGTTCGCCAAGTCCTCGGGACGCCAGACGCCGGCGTTGAGCTTGGCGAGCTGCATGCTGCTGATCCAGTCGAACTGCTCAGGGGTAAGGCGGCCTTTGGTGGTCTTCAGTTCGCGGAACAGGGCGCGCTGCCGGTGCTCGCTAACCAGGACCAGATCAGGGAAGCCCTTCTGGGACCGGCGTGAATCGTGGGTGTGGTAGACCAGCCGGTAGCCGTTGAGCTTGGCCAGCTCGATGACGGCGGACTGGAACTGGGATTCGGACATTGCGGGGGCTTGGGGTGCGTTCACTTGCCGGAGTCCTCCTGGCATTTGCGGCAGGGCTGTTCTTCGTTGTGCTCGGTGCAGGTGGTTTCGGTGACGGTGGAGGGCTTACCGCTCCAGCCGTGCCAAGGGGATCCATACCTGCCGGGTGCGTTCACTGCTGGTGTTGGTCCTGCATCATGGCGAGAGCTAGTCCCTTGCTGCCTGGAGGCAGCGGCGGGCTGGGGTTTGCCCTTGCCTCGCCTTCTTCTGTTGCGGGGTGAGCGGGAGGGTTCAGGAGCGGTAACCCCATCTCTTAACCCTTCGGTTACCCTGCCCTGCCCTGCCCTGCCCGGGCGCATGCCCGTACGCGCGCCCACGGGGATAGCTTTTTCGTCTGATATCAGCTCTGGTTCCTCCAGCGAATCAGATTTGATATCCGGCCTGATCGGCGCTCCAGCGGCGGTGCCCGGGGCCTGGGGCATCTCAGCGGCCGCAGGCGCGGGCGAGACGTTCCCAGAGGCTCCAGCGGACTCCTGCGAGCGCGGGGCGGGGTGTAGGGTCATGCCGGCTTGCTCGGGGGTGCGTGCGCCCTTCTTGCGGTTGCATGCGAGGCAGGCCAGGACGATGTTGCGGGTGCCGCAGTAGAGGTTGGGTACGACGTGGTCCATCTCGCCGCGGAACTCGGATTTGCGGTCTGCTCGCTTGATTTCGCGTTGGCAGTAGCGGCAGAGACCAACGGCTGGGTTCGCCGGGTCATCGATGCAGTCACGTGCCCAGACCGCGGCGATGATGGCCGGGTCCTTGAGTTCCTTGCGCTTCCCTCGGGTGGTCTTCACCTGCGCTGCGGTGTCGTAGCCCATGGCGAACCAGTCATGGTAGAGGTAGGTGCCGGGCTTGACGGCGGGGCAGCGTTCGCAGGTGTGCCCGGGGGTGTGCCAGAGTTCAGCGGAGACCAGGAGGTCTGCGAGCTCGACAGCTACACCGTGGTTGAGCGTGATCGATACCAGGTCCTCTACGGTGGACACACCGTCGTTGAGTGCCGCTTGGCACATCGATCCGGCCATGGTCCACAAGCCCAGGGCGGCGAGGCCCCGGACATCACTCATCAGCGCTTTGCGTGCAAGTGTTTTCGCTTTCTGGTTGACGTGGAACTGGTCATCGATCTGGAAGAACATAGGCTAAGTGCTCGCCTCCTGGACCCCCGCAGCGAGCGCATTAGCGGTGGGGCAGGGCCAGCCAACTTCGCCGTATTCGCCGGAGAGGTCATAGTTGCCGTCGTCAAGGCTCTCCATCACGGAGGAGTCGGAGCATGTGCCGCAGATGTCGCGGACGTGCTTGTCTTCCTGGACATGGCCTTCGTCGTCCAGCTCGTAGATCGCCAACGGCTCGTGCAGCTTTTCCACGGCTTCAACGGCGGCCACAAGGCGGGCCAAGTCCGTGGGAGCATGAGCGATCAACTCGGCGTCTTCTTCCTCATACACGATGTTTTCGCCTACCTCCCAGAAGTCAGGCTCACGCTCTGAGTCGCCACCGAAGCCAACTCGAAAAGGCTTGACTTCCCATGATCCGGGTGTGGCTGCTTGGAGGCGGGCTTTGATCCCGTCCAGGGCGCTCACGGCTTCTCTCCGTTTTTGCAGTGGTCGATGAAGCAGGGGGTGGAGCAGAAGTCGAGTTTCTGCCCGTCCTTTTCGGTGGAGGTGATCAACGGGGTGCCCTGAATGTCTTCTCCGCAGAAGTCGCAGACGATTTTGGCGCTCATGCTTTGCCGCCTTTGACGATGGTGATGTTGGATTCGCCGCGGAGGACCTCGCCGGTGCTGCCGTCCACGATGCCGGGGATGGCGCGTCGGCCGGTGCGGCGTTCCTGGGCTTCTGCCAGCAGCTGGCGTGCCTGCTCGGCTTCGTGTTCTCGCAGCGGTTCGATGTGGAGGATGCGGGCGGTTGCGACGTCCATGCCGGTGTCGATGTCGCGGGTGATGGACTTGCAGTCGATCATGGCCACAACCATTTGTGTGTCGGTGGGGCGTTTGACCAGGTCGATGTTGATGGATCCCAGACCGTCGTCCTCGTATTCTTTGGGCAGTGAGCTGCTGAGCTTGGTCATGCTTCTCCTTGTTCTCCGTGTTTCGGGCAGTCGGGGTTGGTGGGTCTGGGGTGGGCCGGGTGGTATCGCCACGGTGGGCAGCTGCACCCTGGTGTTGGTTGACGGCGGGTACTGGAGCCCATGGCGCACAACTCTGGGCGCTGGCCGCTGCTCACTGAGTCAGGAGGCCCTTGCGTAGCGGCGGCGGTGGTCCATGTTCTTGGCCCGCGTGACCAGGTCGTTGCGGCCCTTGCGGTAGAGCAGCCGCTCTAGGGATTCCGGCTCGACGCCCAGTCGCTCGGTGATCGCGTCCCACTTGTAGGCCTGCTCAACCAGGAACTCCACATCCTCCAGCTGTGCGTCCGTTGCCGGCACCGGCCCCTTGGTCGGGCGTCCGCGCTTCGGTTTGGAGAGTCCAAGGTTCGGCTGTGCCTTCGGGTCATCGATCGTTTCGTCATCCCAGGCGAGGGGCGGCACGTAACCGGCCTTTGCAGCGCGGCTGGTGCAGCGGACACCGCCCGGCCCTGGCTTGTCCCACAGCTGGTCATACACGCGCTTGATGGCGTCGTGCTTGCGCTTCGTGAACCACTGGCCATCCTGAAAGATAACGTTGGCGCTGGGCAGGCCCAGGAGCGGGGTAAGGTCCTGGTGACGCCAGCCGATCGCCAAGAGAGCCTGAATGCGGCGGCGACCACCAATATTCGGCACCAACACTTCACCGTTGGGGCGGACATCCTCCGGCCTCACCGCAAGCAGAGCCTCAGCGTTGCTGCGTCGCATGGTCTTCAGCAGGCCCCGGTGCAAGCGACTAACGGTCATATGGCCGACGCCGGCGGCTTCCGCTATGCCCTCCAGACTCAACATGTGGTTGTGCATGAGGTTCAGGACGTGGGCGCGAACTTCGTCTGTTGGCAGAATGCGGGCCCGGCCCTGGTGCCGCTCAATGCGCCATTGTTTCCGGTACGCGGGGGTGTCAGACCTTTTGGCATAAGTCTTTGTCGTGGTCATCGGGGCTACCTCGCGGCTCCGCGAGCGCGGCGAGCTTCAAGGAAGCTCTGGAGCCCCATGTCGTTGGCCGGCTTGGGCGCGGGGGCTTGCTTCGGTGCCGTCGCGGCGGGCGGGACCAGCGCTGTGCCGGTTGCTAGTGCCTTCTCAACGGTGGTCTTGCCGGCTGCCGCCTTGGGCGTTGCTGCGGGGGCTGGCGACTTCGCTGCTGCTTCGTTTGCCTTTGCTTGGGCGGGTTTCCAGTCCTCGGGCCAGCGGGCGTACACGTCGTACTTGGGCTTGCCGTCGCCCGGGTTCTTGCGGTGAACCTTGGTTTCGAACCCGGACTTGGTCCAGGGAGTACCGGAACTGGAGGAGCTGCGGTCTTCAGCAACCAGTGCCCACCTGCCGGGGTTGTTCTTCAGCGCCGCCACGATCGAGTCATGCAGCGTCAACGCTGCGGGCGGGTCCTGCCACTTGATTTCCACCATTGCCTTACCTTTCGCTTAGCTGCAACGGCATTCGCCGGTCTGCAAGTTGATTGGGGCGTTGCAGGATCCGCAGCGCTCCACTTTCTCGGGCCTGCTGGCCTCTACCTTCGGGCTCATACCTTGGCCCATCCGTTCAGGTTGGTGCCGGCTTGCCGGCAGGCTCCGATGGTCATCCAGCCGTAGTCGAAAGCGTCCTTGCGGGTCCGGAACTCTGGCTCGTCAATGTGGTGCTGGATGCCCATGCCGTCCCAGAGCGTGAGAAGCCACTGGCCGTCTTCCTTTCGGCGGACGCCGGCTCGCGGGAATTCGGCGCGGTCTACCAGGAACGGGTCTGATGGTGTGGGAGCGGGGAAGTCGCTGAGTGCCTTCACATGGTCCAGGACTACCTGCCGGGCCATCCACTGCTTGCCGATCGGGGCGAGGTCGTCCAGGACCTCGGGCCGGTAGCCGCAGCCGCAGACGTGCTCGTTGTCCGGATTCTCCGTGAGGAAGTGGTTACTCATTGTCGGCGTCCTCGTCTTCCTGCTCTTCGCTTGCGGCCTCAGCGAGGCGGGCATCATGGGCCTGCTGGAAGTGGTCCAGTACTTCCTGCTCGACCGCGGACAGCTCGTAGTGGTAGACGCTGCCCAGGTCCTCGATCCAGCCCTTGGGCCCCCACGTATGGCGGTAGTCGCCGGCGTCCCATGCCCAGAGCTTCAGCAGCTCGTCTTCCTGGGACCGCTCGGCCATGTGCAGGAGCAGGGCCATCTGCTCCACGGTCATCGCTGTGAGCGCGGCTTTGATGCCTTGGTGGTCGCTTTCGCTGTCCGGGTGGCGGCCGGTGATCTCTGCGAAGAGGTTGACGTGGGAGTGGAGATGGCGGACCAGGAGGCGGTAGAGGGCTTCGTCTGCCGCGCCTTCGGGAGGGTCGTTGATGACGCCCTTGAGGTGTTCGGCGCGGACGGCGTGGGCGATGTCCAGGGCGGCGGTGAGCTGCGCTTCGCGGCGCTTGGCTTCCTTCTCTTCGTCGGTCAGTTCCGGCGTTACCTTGGGTGCCTTCGTGGGCTTTTCGAACCACTCGATGTCGCCCCACATGCTGATGTATGCGCGGTGGCCGGCGGCGGCGTGTTCTTCCATCGTGCGGGCGGCTTCGTGTTCGTAGAGCCTGTTCCACGGGCCTGAGTAGCGGTGCTCTTCGGGGATCAGTTCGATGCCGGCGGCCTCTAGCGCGGCCTTTGCATTTGCCACCTTCACCGGCGCGTTCCGGCGGCGGGTCTCCATCTCGACTGTGTAGTTCCAGTTCCGTCCCTCGGCGGCGGCCTCAAGGAGCTTGGCCGTCGCCTCTTCGTCATCGGCGAAGTCGACAAGTACCAGCGCCTGGTCAACATTCAGGGTCTGATCTTCCAGCTTGCCCTTGGCGTCCTCGTTGAGCTTGGTCAGCAGCAGGCGCTTCCGGACGTGGCTCTGGGATCGGCCGGTGGCCTTGGCTACCGTCTTGACGTTGAAGCCGTCCCCGAAGTCCAGGATGGTCTGGTAGGCCGTGGCCTCTTCCACCGGGGTCAGGTCCGCGCGCTGGGTGTTCTCGACCAGCATGGCCACCAGCTGCTTCGGCTCGGTGTCCAGGTCTTCACGGATGACGCACGGCAGGGAATCGACGTTGGCGAGCTTGGCCGCGGCATGCCGGCGGTGCCCGGCAATGATGGTGTACCCATCACCGGCGAGCGCGGGGGCGACGACGAGCGGTTGGAGGATGCCCTGCTCGGTGATGCTGTTGGCCAGGTCGGTGACGATCCCGACATCCTTGCGTACGTTCTTGGCGTGGATGACGAGCTGGTCGATGTGGACTTCTTGAAAGGTCGCGTTCACAGTCCGGTGTCCTTTCGGGTAAAGGCCACCAGCGCTTCGTTGGCCGCGTAGACCTCTTCTGCTGCTTGGTTCTCTACGTCAAGGGCCAGCTGCATCGCCTCCTCTGCTTTGACGGACTCGGCCTTGGCGATGGCCAGCTTCCGGTTAGCGGCCGCGCTCTTACGTGCCAGTGCGGTCAGCTCGACGTTGTCCACGGGAGACCACGCCGGGCGGCGAAGGTGGGCGTTGGGGGAGTAGTGCTGCCGCTGCTTCAGCAGGTCATCCAGCTTGGGAACGTGGACGGCTACCAGATCTGCGGGCGCTTCGTTGCCGAGGAACTGCTGTTCGGTCTCGACGGGCTGTTCGGTCATTTCGTGTGTCCTGTCTCAAGGATGAATCCGGCGGCGCCGGCCACTAGGAGGGTGACGCCTGCGAGGTAGGCGGAGTTGATGACGGGGGCGGTCTCGGTGGAGGCGAGGAACAGCAGCGCGCCGATGACCAGGAACGGGAGGTAGAGGAAGATGCGGCGGCGATTCCGGCCGACCCGCACTGAAGGTGACTTCATGCTCATGGGTTGCTCCTGTGTTCGTGGATGGAGTAGCTGGCTCTGTGCTGGCCGTTGATGAGGATGTGCTGTGCGTGGACGTCCACCGCGATCTGCTGCGGCATCGGCCACTTGCTCCGGGCGTACATGGCGATCTGGTCCGCCAGCTCCTTGTTGTCCCGGTAGTGCAGCTCGGCGCGGTCCTTGAACGGCGGCTTCCCCACGGGATGGACGACGGCGAAGCGCCGGACCCGGGTCTTCACGGGCCGACCGAGTAAGCGACGCGGCGGTCCAATGCCCGTTCCAGATTCCGCTGGACCTGGACAACATCGGCGGGGCTAGGGTAAGCGTGGGCGGCAGCCGCAGGAGCCTGGGGGGTTAGCTCTGCGGCTGCCGCATTGGGGCCTGCTGCCACCGTTGGGGGTTCGGTGGCAGCAGGGGCATTGAGGGCGGCGAGCGCTGCGGCTTCGTCGCGGGTGTGGATGTGGTCTAGCTCGTCGCCGTAGCGGTCTACGGACTTCTCTACCTCGGAGGTGAGGTTGTGGACGTGCTTGTCCAGGTCTTCCAGTGAGGCGTTCAGGTGGTCCAGTACCTGGTCGGCGTTGCCGGTCCGGTCGAACTTCCGCATGGTGCGGATGGCGTCGGCTACCTGGATGGCTGAGTCGATGACGCGCTGGGCCAGCTGCTGCCGGCGGCTCTTCTCGAAGGGCAGGTATTTTTCCGTCAGGCCGGCGGGGCCGCCCAGCTTCCGGTCTTCAACACCGAAGAACAGGTTCCGGGGTGGCTCCACTTCAAGGTTTTCCTGCGTGGCTGAGGGCACCATTGATAGACTCGATTCTGATTCGAGGGTCGGCAAAGCCGGCGTTTGGATTGGTTATCGGGCGGTCCAGTGATTCTTTGGTGAGAGGTGCTGGACCGCCTTTTTGTGTGCCGAGTGGGCTTAGGAGGTTTCGGCCGGCGGCTCAGCTGGTGCTGGCTTTAGGGCCTCGATGTCGCTGGGGTGGAACAGGTAAGCACCGCGAAGACCAGGAAGCTTCTGGGCGGGGCTGAGGTCGCCCCGTTCCACAAGCCGAATGATGGTCCGCCAGTTCTTGCCCGAGACCTTGGACGCTTGCGCCGTTGTGATCAGGCTGGGTGCGGTTTTTGGCATGTGTCAAAGATAGCGCACCCTTGGCATATGTCAAAGACTTGCATCAAGGAAGTATCAAGGCGTGAGTTTCGAATTACACGAAAACTTGTGTTTTGGAATGTAGACAAAGCTTTGTCTGTGACATAGCTTTGTCTCATGAGCACTCAACCGATGCACAGCCGAACCCCGGAATTTCAGCTGAAAGACCGGCTCCGCCTAGCGCGTGAACTGAAGAACTTTGAACAGGCAGACATTGCCGCGGAGTTGGGCATCAGTCGCGCTACGGTGTCGAACTACGAGCGTGGGGCAACAGCGCCAGGCAAGCTCGTTATCAATGCCTGGGCAGTCGTCTGCGATGTTGACGTGGAATGGCTGAAGACGGGGAAGGCTTGCGAGGCCCTCAACCCGACCGATCCCGGCGGAGGCGAAACCGCCCCAAAACCTAAGCTGGTCTCAGATCGCAAGCCTTTGGATTACAAGGTTGGCGATTCGGCAAAGGTTGTTGAGTTCCCAGTCCGCCGTACGTTTGACCTTCCCATGGAGGTAGCAGCGTGAGCCCGGCAACGGTGCCGGCCGCTGTGGGAGCCATCCTCACGACCGTGGGGGAGTTGGACGCCCTGCCGCCCCACTCGGTGGTCATAGCCGACCCGGAAGGCCGGAGTGCCCGGGAGGAGGACCGGCAGCTGGCGATGCAGAAGCGAAGCGACTTCGACAGCACGCCCTACTGGTTCGTCGCCAAGGACGCCGGCATGTTTGATGCCATCGCCTCGGAAGAAGCGGTCTACCGATTCCACTACGGACCGTTCCTGGTCACCTGGCTCCCCGCCGCATGACCCGCGAGCAGCGTCTTGCTGAACTGCTGGCCCTGTACAACAGGCTCCGGCAGCAACCCAACGCAACGCAAAAGTAAAGGCCGGCTGGATGTCCTACCATCCGCCGGCCATGCAATCAGTCCCCGGCTACGGACCCTGATCGCGCCACCAGTCTAACCACTGCCACCGCACCAGTCCATAGCCCGTGACGCCCTCATACATCTTGAGGCGGTACGGCTACCCCGCCTGGTGCTTTCGTGCACCCAAAAACACGCTAAGCCTTCATTCACGGGCTGCTTACTGGGTCAGAGCCAGTTCCATTTCGAGCGCACGGGCAGGGTCCATAAAGCGAGCCGGAAGGCCGCACATGCGAAGGAGTGCCAAGACCGATCGTGAGACCACCACTAAGGGTGTATCACCAGATCCGTGCGCACATGCCGCCACTGCCCAGGAGTAATGCCCTGGGCCTTGCTAGCTGCCCCTCCGGGCAGCCAACCGACGACAACCGACCGACTGACGCGGTGTCTCACCAGCTTGCCTTGAACGACCACAAATTCTTTTTGTTGGTCCGACAAGGGCAGGCCCTGCCCTCCTCGCCCCTCCCTCCCTCTGCGGTGATGGAAAACAAAGAAAGGCCCTGCAAAAGCAGTGCCTGAGCAGGCAAAACTTCCAGACTATCGGCCAGAAATCAAGGCCAAATCAGTGTACAAACGACACCGGAAACACACACTAGAGCAGGGGGCAAACATTGGAGACCAACGACACGCTGAATTACTGGACGGCCTGCATGAAAGCAGCCGACCTTACCGACAAGACCATCCGCGAGCGCCTGATCTTCATCCGGCAGCTGGCTCGCGACGTTGACCTGGAGACCGTGACCAGGAAGCAGCTGATCATGTGGATGGCAGGACAGAACTGGTCCAACTCCACCCGCGTGCACCGCCGGTCAGGGCTGCATACGTTCTTCGCATGGATGCAGGACGAAGGTTTGAGGTTGGACAATCCGGCATACCGGCTGCCCAGGGTTGCCACCAGGAAACGCGAACCGAACCCGTTCACCGTGGATGAGATCAACGCGCTGCTGGAATCCGGGATCTACCGGAAGACCCGCGTCATGGTCGCGCTGCACTATTACCTCGGGTTACGAGTCTCCGAAATCGCGGCCGTCAACGGCGATGACATCGACTGGGACAACCGGACACTGTCCACCATCGGCAAGGGCCGCAAGCCGGCCACGCTGCCCGTACCAGCAGCCGTCTGGCCGTTGTTCCTCCAGATGCCCAGGACTGGCTACTGGTTCCCCAACCGGACCAAGAACAAGCTCCACGCTGCCGGCGAGGGACACATCATGGGCAACTCAGTCTCCGGGCTGATCGGGGAAGCCATCAAGCGCATGGGCCTCAAGCACCGGCCGCACGATCTCCGTGCTGCCCTGGCTACCGAGATGCACGAAGCCGGCGTCAGTGACTTTGTCGTCCAGCGCAGCATGCGGCACTCCAACATGGACACCACCACCCTGTACCTGAAGCTGAAGCCGGAAGGCATCCGCCACGGATTCGACAGCTTGCCCGTCATCACCATCCCGGAACGGTCCGGCCGGCGCCGAGCTGCCGACCGGAACGAACCGCTGGCCGCCTGACCAGGGGCAAAAGGAAAGGCCCGGGCACCCTTGGGGAAGTGCCCGGGCCTGCGTGCCCCAGGAGGGAATCGAACCCCCGACCCGAAGATTAGAAGGCTTCTGCTCTATCCCCTGAGCTACTGGGGCAAGGCGCAATCCAGTGTAGCCCTACGCGGCTCCGGCAAGAAAAGCGGCCACGACGTGGCTGGCGTGCCGGTCGTGGTTGTGCCTGGCGCGGTCGTAGCGGGCCGTGATGCGCGGGTCCGAGTGCCGGGCGGCCACCTGCACATCGCGCAGCGGCACACCGGCGTCCAGGGCGGCGGTGACGAACGAGTGCCGGAGGCCGTGCGGGGTGACGTTCTTCTTGATGCCAGCTTTCTTGCACAGCCTGGTAATCGTCAGCGCCGCGGACTTCCGATTTACCGGCAGCCCGGATTTGTTCCGGAGCAGCAGCGGCCCGGCCGTGCGGTCCCCAGCTGCCGCGTCCAGGGCCCGCAGCACCGGCACTGGTAAGGGAATCGTCGCGGGCTTCCCGCCCTTACCAACCAGCCGCAGCACCCGGTGGCCGCGTTCGATCTCCTGGTAGTCCTCGATCTTCACGTTGCAGGCCTCCGAGACCCGCAGGCCCAGCATGCCCATCAGCGTCACCAGGGCAGCGTCGGACGGCGAGGATGCCCTGGCGGTCTGGATCAGGCTGCCCAGCTCCATCCGGTCCAGCCCCATGGTCCGTGACTCGTCCTGGAACACCCGCGGCATCCGGATATGCGCCGCCGGGTTGCGATCAATGTACCCGTCGATCTCCGCGAATGAGTAGAAGCCCCGGACGATGGACAGGTGGTGGGCCACTGTGGCCGGCGAGTTGTGGCGTTCGTCCTCGAGGTAGCGGGCGAAGAGTTCCAGCACCGGCCGGCGCATGCCCTCCAGGGGATCGACGCCGAGGCCGGCGCACCAGTTGAAGAGCAGCTTCAGCGACACCTTGTAGGTTTCCCTGGTCCCGCCCCGGTACCGGGCGAGGTAGCCGGCAGCGGCGAGTTCCGCCGGCGTGGTGATCCTGGTTGTGGGTACGCCAATAAGCGTAGTGTTCTCCATGTCGTCTCCATGAGTCTTAGCGGGTGAATGGTGGCGGCATAGGCCCTGTCAGTGTTACAGCACTGGCGGGGCCGCCGTCGTTTTAGTGGGAGAGAACTACCACCTTACGACGAAAAAGCCCCGCCCTCCAGAGAGGGCGGGGCTTTGTGATCGGGCTGTGATGGTTGGGGAACTTAACCGGTCTTATTGGCCCGATAGACTGTGTCCGTTTGACTTTCATAAAGGGGGAACTTTGGGTAAGAAGCGCATGTCCAAGAGCAAGCTGTCTATCGCTGGACTTAGTGTTTTGGCGGCTGGCACCCTTGCTGTTTGCGCGTATGCCCTAACCCCGCAACAGGCCGGGCAGGCTGGCGCTGTGGTCGTGACACCATCGACGAAGGCGGTATCTAGCCCGTCTGCATCCGCTCCGGCTCCGCCGAAGCTCAAGCTTCCCGCGAACCCGAGTGTGCTGATCGTCGGTGATTCGTACACCGAGGGTACTGGCGCTGGTAAGGAAGAGGACCGCTGGGCGAGTGTCGCTGCCGGCCTACTGAACCTCAACCCCCGTATCGACGGTGTTGGCGGCACCGGCTTCGCCTGGGGTGGCGGGAAAGCCAACGATCAAGGCCAGCAGTTCATCGTCCGGATCCGGAAGATCGCTGACGAGAAAATCATCAGCCCGGACGCTGTGGTTATCCAGGGCGGCCAGAATGACGTCCTGCTCAAGAACGATCCTGCCGTGACTAGGGCGGTCGTGGACACGGTCAATGAGACTAAAAAGCTTTGGCCCGCAACTCAGGTCCTCATCATGGGGCCGTCAGCGCCGGAGCCGAACGCCACCAAGTTCGCTTCCACCAGCGCCGCCGTCCGTGCCGGTGCGGCCACCGCGGGGGTGCCCTACATCGACGCGGACGGCGAGAACTGGTTTGACCAGCAGAACAGCGGCACGTACAACTTCGACGGGAACCACGTCAACACTGCCGGTCACCGCCTCATTGCTGAGAAGTTCGCGGAGCACTGGCGGGAACTGACAAAGCCTTAGCGCGGGCTGATCGCGGAAACGATGGAGTCCGCCATCAGGGAGTGCCCCTTGTTGGAGGGGTGCCCATCGCCCATGGCTTGCCCATAGCTGTTGATCTTGGCTGACTCGATTCGGGTGTTCAGGTCGATAACCGCGCACCCGTTGTCCAGGGCTGCCTGCCGAGTGATGTCCACGAACGTCTGCCACACGTCCGTGTAGGTGCCGATGTCCTCGTAATCGAGGATCAGGGCGATGGACGGCGCCAAGGTCGCGGAGTTCTTCACGTACCAGATGACATCGCGGAGGCGGGCATCGAACGTTGCCGGCGCTACGTTGGTGGTCCACTCGTTGATGCCCAGCTCGATCGTGACCAGATCCGGGTTGATGTTCCACAGCTTCCGCATGTCACCGTTGCCGGCGGCTACGGTCAGGTTGTCCTTGAAGTCGGACGCCTTCCAGCCGTGGTGCCCCGCGTCGTAGACCTGGATGCCCGCCGCCTCGTCGCCGTTGTATACGACGATGCCGGTCACGTAGGCAGCGGCGCCCGCCGTTGCACAACCCAAGGTGAGCGTGTGCGTCCCCGCGCTGAGGCTGATCCGCTGGAAGTTCCCGTCCTTGCCGCTGCCTGCCGTGGCGTCCGCCGTGACGAACGTAGTGGTGGCTCCTGAGTCGATCCGCCAAGAGATGTCGCCTGTACTGGTGCCCTTGACGAACATGATGTCGATGGACGTCCCGGACAGGTTTGGGATGGCCAGCTCTGACCCTGCCGGGATATAGAGGCAGCGTCCGCCGGGGCCGAAGTTGTACAGCTCGACGCAGCCGGCGGAGCGAGCCGGGTCAGTAATTGAAGGAGTGATGAAGAACGGCGGCAGGTAGCCGGTCCCGCCAGCCACTCCGGGCACCGGGAAGCGCTGCCGGATCAGGTCGCGTGAGCGGTCGATCCACCGGTTGCCCAGTGCGGTTGCGCCCGTCCCTTCTGTGAAGGAGTGCCCGATCCTCAGCCACTTCGCCGGGGCGAAGAACCGGTTAGCCAGGGCGGCGTGCCAGCGCCGGTAGGGGACAGGGTCCACGATGCCCGACGCGCCGGCGATGAGGTCCGGCTTGGACAGGTTCCACTTGGAAGCGTCAAACGAGGCCCCGGACGTGAAAGCCGTCTTGGCAGCAACGATGGTGTTGTTCGGGCTGAGGACGACTTCGCCAGCACCGTATGCGTAGTTGGCCTTCCACTTCGGCAGGGCCTGCGCTGAAATCTGCGTCCCAATGGTGGGCGAGAGATTCCAGTTAGCGGCGTTGAACGTAGTCCCCGACGTGTGGTTCGCGATGGACGAGACAACATCGCCATTTGGGCTCACGACTTTGTCCCCGGCGAGGTATGCCGTGGAGGCCTTCCAGCGCGGGACATAAGTGGCAGTAAGTTGACCAGCCGAGAGACGGTTCGGAAGGTTTCCGTCCGCTACTTTGACGGCCGCCGGCAGGGTGAAATCGTCCCCGACGGAGACAAGTCTTTGCGTCATGGGTCATGCTCCAATCAGGTAGAAGCCCGGGTTGTCCGGGTCGGGGGACACGGCGAGCGCCGGTTCCAGTGAGATGGGGTCAACCTCGATCAGATCGGTGTAGTTGACCGGGCCTGTGGCCGGGACCGTGAGGTAGCGGCGGCGGGATGGCTGGCCGACAAAGAGTTCAGTGACGCACCAGGACCATTGATCGGTGGATGGGTCCAGGTCCACGGACGCGGCCCCCATGACGAGCTGAATCGGGAACCCTGCGGGCAGGACCAGCGCGCCGCCGGCGCCGGTCCTGCGGGTGCTTGGTTCCCATCGCATGGAGCCCGCTGCTGGCACCAGCGAGCCGTTGGCGGGGACGTGGACCTGGATGTTCACGACGGTCACGGGGCGGCCTCCTCAGAAGGTGTAGAACCCGGGGTTTGCCGGGTCCGGGGTGATGGTGGGGCCGGCGAAGTAGTACAGGCCGGGCCGGTCAGGGTCCGCGGAGAGGCCGACGCCGCCGGCGCCCGCATCGACCTTCGCCTCAGCGATACCGATACGGGCGGCCAGCTGGGCGTCCGCTGCTTGGCCGGCGGCGATCAGGTCCTGCGCTTTCTGCGCATTCGCGGCAATGACGTTCTCGCCGTCTTTGGCCCGCTCGTTGCCGTCCGGCTTCAGGAAGCCGAGCGGGGTGGGGGTGATGGCCATGCATCCCTCCTAGGGTTTATGCCCGGTGGTCCGGGCCGTCCACGCGGGCAAGGGACTGGGAGGCGACGCGGGCAGCTTCAGCGGATGTGGCGGAGGCGGGGTTCACGGAGGCGGAGGAACTGTACAGGGGGGTCTTCGCGGAGCCGAGTACAGCGCGGGTCAGCCACAGTGGCAACCGCGGCTGGAGCCACCGCCACGCCGCGTACCAGGCGCCGATGACGACGGCGGTAACCGCGGAGGTCACGGCCGTGGTCACTACGTCGGACTGGCTGAGCAGGTAGCCCTGCAAGGGGGCCAGGGCTGGGAGCAGCAGCACTGCCCACGTGATGAAGCTGCCCCACAGGGACGGGATGACGGTCCGGAGGACCGCAGTGAGGAACTGGCTCACTTGGCTACCTCCTCGCGGGTAGCGACGAACTGGAGATCGGAGGAGCCCAGGGCAGCAGCGATGCTCGTGGTGCCCTTGATCTCGTTGGTGCGTGGCTCCCGGTAGGGGAACGGCGCGTTCACAGTGGCCTGGCCGGTGAGCTCTGCAACGTCGATGCCCATGGTGCCCAGGGGAAGGTTCTGCTCTTCGCCGTTCTTGAAGAGGTTCAGCTTCCCCTCCACGGCGAGCTTCTGCATGTCGGCCAGTTCTGCCGGGTCGGAGATGTGCCGGCGAAGGATGCCGTTGCCGATCCATACCTTGCCGTCGCCTACGGCGCTGTCTTTGAAGATCGTAGCCATGTCGTCGTCCTCTGCTTCCTGTGCTTGGGTGGTTGCTGCGTTGGTGATGGCGCCTTGCAGGACGATGCCTGTGGTGCCGAAGAGTGGTGTCGGGTCGACGCATCCGAAGATGATGCGCGGCCAGTCGGTGGAGTAGTTCACCGGGTCGGCCACCGTCACCACGTGCAGGTGTGGACCTACCTTCTCGGTCCGGGTCTTGGTGTCACCGGACTTGCCGATGTCCTGGGCTTCGGCCACGTGCATGCCGATGCTCACTTCGTCGTTGCTCGACTGGTGGCCGTAAATGTCGAACTCTTCGGCGCCGTCGGCCTTGATGACGGTGACAATGCCGGGGAAGTTCTTGTACATGCCCCAGCGGCGAAAGTACCCGGACGGTCCCCAGGAGTCGTCGCCGGGAAGGTCCTCGCCCCAGCCTGCGTACACCACGGTTCCGGCGCGCATGGCCCGGATGGGGGTTCCGACGGGGCAGGCGATGTCCACGCCGGCGTGGCCGTAGTGCTGGTAGTCGCCGTACAGCCAGACCAGGTACTCGACCTCCGTACCGTCTGGGCGGCCGACAACTCCTGCGGTGGCGAGGCCGGCGAACAGTTGGCTGATGGGGAACTTGGCGTCTACGGGCCTCATGGCAGGAGCCCTCCTTCTGCTGTGCACGTGTAGGTGGTGGATCCTGGCGGGTCGGGCACGCAGGTCTGCGTCCGGCCGGTTTGGTCTTTGAAGGAGAACTTGGCCGGCGGCGGGCCAGTCTCTCCTGGAGGACCCGGGACTGTTGAATCAGCGCCAGGGGCTCCGGGAGTACCCGGTTCCCCCTTGGGTCCTGTGCAGGCCCCGCTGCCGCAGTAAGCGGCTACCGCTGCGAACACGGCCTCAGCTGTTGGCCCTTGCCCGGGTTCGCCCTGCGGGCCAATACAGCGGCCGGAAGCGCAGTAGGTGGTGACGGCAGCGAGCATCATGTCCGGAGTCGGCGCCTGGGCGTCTTTGCCGTCAGCGCCCGTGGCCCCGGCCGGACCTTTGCAGCGCCCGTCAGCGCAGAACTGGGCAAAGGCTGCGGCTACCTCTTCCGGGGTTGGCTCCGCACCGTCCCGGCCGCGGCAGTTTCCGTCCGCGCAGTACTCCCTGAATGCCTGGACAAGTTCGGCCTGAGTTGGACCGGCAGCCACGGCCACGGGCGGGGTCTGCGGTGTGACTGTTGGCTCCTGCGCAGCCTCGGCCCATTTCTCGCACAGCTGCTGATCGTAGATCTCCATGTCGCCGGACCCGCACAGGGCCTGCCGTGCCTCGCTGGCGATCTGCTTTTTCTCGTCCTGCTGCGCTGCCCCGAACTGTGCGTTCTCCGCAGCGAGGCGCCCATTGGCGAGCGCCAGGGAAGCGGCCACGATGGTGACGGCGGCGAGCAACAGTGACAGGGCCGCAAGCAGCAGCTTCCAGCGTTTGTCAGACTTCCTGGACCGGGCCGCGGCGCGTGCAGCAGCGGCTATCTCCGGGTCGTTGTAATCACTCACTCGGTTCCTCCTCTGGCCATTCGGCCGGGACTGGATCGATGTGGTTGGCGATCAATTGCTCACGCCACTTTCCGGCCGCGCCTTTGATGCGCGACGAGTACCGGCGAAGGGCTGAGACTTCCGATTCGTGGGCCAGCCTCTCGCTCTCCTTCTCGGCTTCAAGGGTCGCGACACGGGCCTTCAGGAGTTCCTCCACCTTGACCTCCCGTCGTTCCCGTTTCTTGTCTGCCCGGTCGATGAGCTTCCATGCGCCGGCACCGAGAGCGGTGAACGCGCCCACAATGGCGGTGATGGTTCCTGCGTCCACACGTGTGGCCCTCCCGTGCTAGACGGCACTTGTCTGGTAATTGATTTCGAACTCCATGTAGTCGCCGTTACCGCCCGGGTACCCTGCCTCGCCTGGAGTTTTCACGGGGATCGTGGGCGCCCACACGGACGCTGAGGTCGAGGACCCGGCGAAGATCACCAGCGGCCGGATGATGCCGGCGCCGGTGACGTGGAAGCCGGTGCCCAGGGTGGCGTTCTCGCTGCCCGCGATGGGGTAGCCGGTCGGCAGCGGGCAGTACACCGCTCCGGTTCCCATGGCACCAGCGACTTTGTCGGGGTTGGCGGTGGTGCCAAACTTGGCCTTGGCGCGGACTGTGACGCGGTCACCGTTCACCCAGTACGTGCCGGTCAGGGATCCACCGGAGCCGAAGTCAGCGACGCCGGACCAGAGCGGGGTGTAGGGTACGCCTCGCTGTGATACCCAGGCTGAGCCGTCCCACCATTCGAGGGTGCCGCGGAAGTCCAGTCGGCGGACGGTCATGCCGATGAACTTCCCGGTTAGCGCATCGCGTTGCGCCTGGTTGTTGACGGGAATGATGACGTTGGCGGTTTCCCCGAAGGTCTCCATGTCGTCTGCGAGGTTGTACGGGTCGCCGTTGGTGAAGACCTTGATGCCGTTTTGCAGGGTCTGCATTATGCTGTCCAATCCATGTCGAGCTTTCCTGATTCGGGGTCTTCCAGCCGGGACTGGAACCAGACGTAGTCGCCGCCTGCGATGCTGATGCCGCCGCCGGCCGCGATGATGGGCCCGACTTCGTTGGGGAGGGTGATGATGTGTGCGTCCTCGTTGGGCTGTACGGTCACCACGTAGGGGCCGGCCACCCGGGCAACGTCCCCTTCCGGCCGGTACGGGCTGGTGTGGGCGTAGATGTTGACTGTGGCGGGCGCGTTGTAGTTGCCAGCCTTCAGGCGCTTGGGGAGCCGGAAGCGGACTCCGGTTGTGGTCTTCCCTGCGAGCTCGGGGCGGGGCGGGCCGTAGAACCAGGAACCGGTCAGCGTGGTACCGGCCCAGAACCCGGAGTAGATATGTTCTCCGCCGCGCTGGGACAGCGCCCACCGGCCCCACCCGCCGACGCCGAAGGTATCCGAACCGATGGCAGACAGAGACGTGGACCCGTTCCCTGCTGGACCGGCCACGGGCGGCGGGGCGACTGCGGCCGGGGGCGGCGTGCTGGAGGCCACCTTGCCGATCACCGTTGGCGTTGCCGCGTCCCACGTCACATACACGGGATCACCGGGGGAGTAGGACCCGATGAACCGGTCAGTGGTGTACTTCACGCCGTCTGACCCGGTGAACACCAGCTGCGTTGCGACTCCAGCTGGAATTACTGTGACCACCGTGCCGGTACTGGGCCTTGGCTGGTCGGTGTAGCCCCCGATGACCAGGGCCGCGTACTGGCCGCGGCCCTCGTTCGATACGTCCACCACGATGTTGCCGCCCTGGAGGGGCTGGATGGGATCCAGCCAGCGGCAGCCGACAAGCTTGCCGTTGATGTTTGCCCACCAGGTGGAGCCGTCGTGATACGCCGTGCCGTACGTGCGTCGGGTGCTGCCCTCCGGGATGGCTTCCAGTGTGTGCTTGAAACCGTCCAAAGGCGGGCCTCCTAGGGCAAGTCGTTCCAGGTCAGGTCTGGGAGGGAACCCCAGGTGCCGGGCATCCGGTCCCACGTCAGTTCGGGCAGGTCACCGGTGAGGTGGTCCGCCCACTCCGTACGGGACAGCGCGGTGAGGATGTCGGAGTAGGAGCAGGACACGGTCAAGCTGGTCTGCCCAGGGACGTTCGTTCCTTGCCGGCTGATCTCCGTGATGGTCCCCAAGAAGTAGGCGACATAGCCTTCGGGGAGCGGATACCCAACCTCGATGCGGTCACCGGCTTGCAACTCCGGCCTCGGGCTGACCTCCACCCGTAGCTCGATGGCGATACCGGCGAGGAACTCTTCGCGCATCTGCCGGGCATACGCCCGTGCCTGGTCGTAGGTGGTGATCATCTCGGAGGAGTAGAACGTCTGCGCGCGGCCGTGGTCCCCGCCGAACCGCAGCGGGCCCGTGTCTATGGAGACCGTGGCACGGACAGGGGCGCCGTTCGCTTCGTCCTTGCCCTCCACAACCCATCGGTTGTACAGGCCATCGATGGACTGCTTCCGGGAGACCGAGACCATGCAGTTTCCCGGCTCGACCCGCCACACGGGGGCAGTCGTCCGGGGGTAGATATGGCACTCACCGTCCCCGCCCATCCGGTACCTCGCCCCCACCCGGGTCAGCAGATCCTGACAGGCGTCCAGACGCTCCCGGTCAAACACCAGCAGCCGGGAGACCCCAACGTCCGCTACGCCGTCGTCCACCACCGTGGGGAAGTAATCGCGCGTGAGGCGCTTGAACTCCCCGACGGCCGTCGCCAAGGGCCCAGGCGATTCCGGTCCCTCCAGTTTGTCCCGGTCCGCGTTGAACGTCAGGTCTACCGCCTCGAGCTTCACGACGGCGGCGACGACTGGACGCAGCCGCTTATGCGGGCCCGTCTTGGAGTCCGGTACGTCAAGGCCGTACTCGTCAATTTCGCGCCAGTCCACAACCTCTGATGGTTCATTGCTGGTGATGCGGAACCGGCCGAAGTTGATGGCCCCGGCCCCTCCCACCCGGTAGATGACATAAAGCTGGGTGCCGCCCACACCCAGAGGATCATCGAAACGCCATGCGCCGAGGGAGCCGGTGGGGTCAGCAATGGTCACGGAGAACTGCTGCTTGACCTTCTGGGAGTCCGACGACGTGTCCCGCTCGGACCAGTCGATAACGTCCAGTGGTTCGCTGATGATGAGATTTCCGCCGCGCCACGCCCACACTGTGATGGTGTCGGCTGGGCGGGAACCCTCCAAGGCTTGGAGCGTGGCTGGGTCAACGGGCCGCAAGGTCACCCTCCAATCGGGTTCTTCAGGTCGTCAAGGTACGTCCTACCCGCCATAAGATCCTGCTTCTGCTGGTAGGTGGACATCAGCATGGCCACATCCCCGTAGGTGAAGATGGCCGTCAGCACACGGATGGCAGGTGCCGCAACCACATCGGACACGATGTCCCACCAGGTGAGATTCCCACCGAACTGCACATTCACCGGCAGCCTGGTTACTTTGCCGTTCGCCAAGTGCATGGCCCCCTCGAGACCCATGTCCCCCCATTCGGGGAGCGGCCGGAACACTAGTTGCGCGGTGTCGTCGACCAACTTCTTCAGCCTGGCGTTCTGCTCAGCAGAGCGGGTGGCAACCGACGTGTCCAACCCCCTCTCCGCCATCCGCTCACCGATCAACGCCATTGGCTTCTTGGCGCCCATGATCCTGTAGATCGACATGTCAGCCTCGCGCTCCAAAGCGGCGAGCGCAGGGGAGCGAAGGTAGATGTCATTGTTGTCGCGCCGCTGCCCGACGAGAGGAACCGAAGACTGGGGGACCAGGGCGTCTTGCAGCCATCCCGTCGTGGACGGCAGGATGACTGGGGCGGAGGTGGTGCGCGAGGCGCCCAGCGGACCGCTGAGCACCTCCACTTCATACTGAACGTTCCGCTGAAGCGGGCAGTAGTAGTCCACGACGTAGGCCGCGTCATTCAGGGCCACCCTGCGGTAGCCCGGGACCGGGTTGCGCGCCCCGTCCGCGAGCTGCCACACGGTGACCACGGATTCGCCCACACCAAGGCCGGTGATGGTGATCCCTGCCCGGTCGCAAGGGGCGTCCATTAGGGCTTCCACAGTTACAGCTACCACGGTCTACCTGCCGCCTTTCCTCATGAGTCGGGATTGACTGTCTGCGGCCTTCATCGCGGCGCCAGCCGCTTGCGTCGCAATGCCGTGCACCTTGCCCAGGAACTCACCGGAATCTAGGTAGAGGTTGCCCTCAAAGGCCGCAGGAGCAGCGGCGGTTGGAGGTGCGTATCCGAAGGATTGAGCGGCGTACTCGCGCCCACCGTTCGTGAACCCCGGCAGTTTCGGGAAGGTCCCGGCGTTGATCGCCGCGAGCTCCCTGTCAAAGCGCTCCGAAGAGTTGCCGTTGATGATCCATTCCCCACCGTCCAGACGTGCACGTGGCACCCCGGCAGAGTCGATTCCGAGGATGCCGTCAGTAACCTCAGTGCCAGGCCCTGTCGTTGGGAGTCTGCCGCCGTCCGCAAGCGCCGGGATCCGCCCACCCGTCGCACGCCGCAGCGCCGTCATGGACGGGTCATCACCAAAGCCGTCCGAACCCCCCTTGACCTGAGTCTCAATGCTCTTGATGGTCCGCTCGACAATGGTGACTGTGGAGACTTTGCCATCTAGAGCATCAGCCTTACCCTTGATGCCTTCGAGTGTCTGGCTGGCCTTGTCATTCACCCAAGTGTTGATCGGGATGTCTTTGGGGATACCCAAGGCCTTGCGCGCCATAGTGTCTGCCGCGTCGCCAGTAATGCCAAGCTGGCCGGCGGCGCGTATCAGGTCGTCATAGCTCTGCTGAAGGGAGCCCTGCAACTGCTCCTGAGCGGCGGCAGCACCCTGCGTTGCGTAGGTCTCAGCCGCAGTTGCTTGGGCGGACGCGATTGCCGCCGACGCAATGTTGTTGTAGGCCGACTGGTTAGCCCGGCCCTTCTCCGTGTTGATGTCCAGACTCGTGCCGTTCTTCTGGACGGACTCAGTCATCGCATCGATGGCGGCCTGGTAGCTGATCGCGGCGTTTGAAGCGGACAGGCTAAGCAGGCCGGCGTTGAAGAGGGTCTGCGTCCACTTCTCAATGTCGGTAACCGCACCTTGGGCCGAGAGCCCGACGTCCTCAAGCGCCTTCTGAATCGCCTCTTGGTCAGCCGCCGACGCCTGAGCAGCCCCGCCGGCTCCTTCGAGAGAGCCCTTGACTTTGTCGTTCTCAGCAGCGCTTTCAGTGGCCGCCGCTTCGGCCTGCTTCAGGGCATCTGCGTACTGCGGGAACTTGGTCTTCAGGTCATCAATGCTGACGCCCTGATCCTCGGCCGCTTTCTTGACCCGATCAAAGGTCTTCGCTGCGTCTTCAGCTTTACCTCCGGAGACCAGATCCGCGAGCCCCTTATCCAAGCTCGTGAACTGGTCGGCAAGGATCTGCGAGGACCCCTTCAGGCCGGTGACCATATTGACGACGTTCTCACCAAAGTCATTGAACTGCTGACCGGCGTCCCTATTGAAAGTCCGCTTGATGGCAGATTCAATGCCCGTAACGGTGTTGATAAGATCGCCACCGTTGCGGTCCTGGAAGACTTCGTCCAGGGACTTTGTCGCGGCCGGACTGTTGGTTGCGACATCAGCGAGCGCCTTGGAAATGCGGCCCATGCCAGTGTCGATCTTTGACATGTAGTCGGCCTCGGCCAACTTGCCCAGCAGCAGGCCAGCGGTAGCAAAAGCGCCGAGGGCTTCAGCCCCCTTAGCTGCCTTGTCCATGGCCGTACGTGCCTTGCCGCCGGCCGGGGCCAGATCGTTCAGGGCGTCCCGCGTGTCGCGGATCTTCGGGATCACCGTGATCAGGCCGCCAGCTACAAGCGCTGCGCCACCAACAAGGGTGGCAATCCCTACACCGGCGTTGAGAACCGGAGTTGGGATCTTGCCCAGCCAGTCCACTACGCCTTCGAGGCCCTGCACCATGCCGCGCAGAACCTCGTTGGCGCCGGAGCCAGTCTGAATCAAGACGGTATCGAAGGACCCGCCCAGCTTCTCCAGGTCGCCGGCAAGGTTGTTCTGCATGCGCTTTGCAGTGTCCGCGGCGTAGCCGTAGTCATCGACCGCGGCTGTCATCTCGTGGACGCCGGCGGCGCCATTCTTGTACAGGGTTTGGGCGGCGCCGAGAGCTTCGTTGCCGAAGATCTGAGCAAGTGCCGCGTTCCTGGTCATCTCATCCAGGCCGCCCAGGCGCTCTTGCAGAACCTTGCCTGCGCCGTCGAGACCGACGAACTTGCCCTCGGCGTCCTTGAAGGAGATGCCAAGGGAGTCCATCAGCTTCTGGGTGGTGTCGGCCGGCTTGACCATTGCGACAAGCATGGCCCGCAGCGCGGTACCAGCCTTTTCACCTACGATGCCGGCCTTGGCAAACATCGCCAGGGTGCCCGTAGTCTGCTCAATGGATATGCCGAGCCCGGCAGCCGGCACGCCAGCATAGGAGAGCGCCAAGCCCAAGTCCTGCACCGAACCCTGCGCCTTGCCCGCACCGGCCGCGAGCAGGTCAGCGATGTGAGGGAGGTCCTTACCCTTCAGGCCAAACTGCACCATGGCCGAAGCGGCGATCTCTGACGCGTCGCCAACATCCAGGGCGCCCGCCGCAGCCAGTGCGAGAGTGCCGTTTAGACCACCGCTAAGGATGTCAGATGTGCTGACGCCGGCCTTCGCCATCTCTTCGATCGCGCGGCCAGCATCCACGGCAGAGAAGGCCGTGTCGGCACCGGCATCAATGGCTGCTTTGCGCAGCTTGGCCATATTCTCAGCCGTCTCGTGCGTGGCTGAATCCACAACCGACATCTGCTTGTCAAAGTCCGAGTAGGACTTGACCGCAAGGCCGATGCCAGCGAGAGTTGCAGCGCCCACTACAGTGGCGATGCTCCCGACACGCTCCAACGCCTCGCGACGCTTCTCTGTCGCTTCAGCGGCCTTCTTCTCAGCCTCAGCAGCCGCCTTGGCCGCGGCCTCAGCATCCTCACCAGCAGCTACCGCGGCGCGCCCGGCAAGGTACGCCTCCGCGGAGAACGTTTGCAGTCCGTGCGTGGCCGCCTGCTGAGAGCTGACAGCCTTGCCGTTCATCGTGACAAGTTGACCAGTGTTGTCGTATTGGAGCCCTACAGCCTTGGCAGCCTCATGATGCGCGAGGCCCTGTGCCTTGACGTCCTCGGCAGCCTGGTCAGCGGCCTTGCCCGCGCTATCAGCAGCCTTCTTCGCCTTTTCGTTGGCCTGCGCGGCCGCCTCCATGGCCTGCTTGTAGCCCTGAATTTCGGCGCTGTATATAACCTTGACTCGGCGCTCCACTGGCTACCTCCACTATTCGGGTGTGCTGCGCTGCGGTATGCTCGCGGGCATGACTACTCAGGGGGATGTACATAAAAGGCGCGGCGCGTTGGCCATGAAAACCGGGCTCGCTCTACTCGTTTTCGGCACCGTGATTGCGCTGGCCGCAGCAGGGGAGAACGGCAACCCGCAGCTAAACGCCTTCGCGGTTGTCGTCGCCTTCGCCGGGTTCATCACTCTGCTCATCGGCATCGGGAAGTGGCGCGAACGTCCTGCGCGTGATTAGCTCGTCGTCAATCTCGGTCGCGTAGAACCGCTGCCCAGGCTCAGGCTTGAAGCCCTTCTGCCCGGTGTGCTCTTCGATTGCCGCCTGCCGGAAGCATGTTGTCTCAGCGACTTGGTACAGCCCGCGGTTGGCCTCGTTGCGGCACTCGTGCTTCGGCGCGCCGCACTCACACATGCCATCGAGGTAGAGCGTGTAGGCGAATTCCAGCAGCCGGTCCTTCCACTCAGGCAGTATGCCTGGAAGATAGTCGGACGGCGGCCGCTGGTAACGCTCAGCAGTCTTGAGCGCTGCTACTACTCGCCACCATCGCCCTGTGTAGAAGGCTTCGGCAAAAAATCTGCGCTCACAGACGGCATCGCCTCGCACGCTTCGTGGTAGCGGGTCACGACCCGGGAGAACTGCACCTCACCGATCCGGGCCGCCAGCTTCTCAAGCTGCTCCGGAGTGAACTTCGGGGAGACAATGGCGTCAGCTAGGGCGACGGCGCCGCGCTGCTTGGGAGTCAGGCCCGGGACCGCCAGAACAACCTTCTCCCGCTCACTCTCATCCCGGCCTTCAATCCGGATGGTCAGCGCAGAGTCATGGAACTGCTGCGCCAGGCGGGCGTACTCGGCGCGGAGCTTATCCGACTCCGACAGTTCCCCGAGGCGCCGTTCGTCAACGGACTCAGAGCCTCCGTCAAGGTCTGCGTTCAGGATCTTCTCTTCCAACGCATCGAGGTCCGCGATCAGGCCGGCGCGCTGATAGATGGTAACGCTACGGACGGGGCGCTCCGCGCCGCTGATCCAAGCATCAACGTCAAATTCCTGAGGTGTGGTCATGGTTTAGGCTCCATTTCTATGGGTGCATAGGCTCTGTGAAGTGGGTTGAAAGGGTGGCGGCGCGGAGCCTAATCACGCGCCGCCACCAGTCTCATCAGGAGGCTGCGATGGATACGAACGGGTACCCGGCCTGTACCTCACACGGCACGCGGTACTTGATGAACCCCGTACCGTCCGTGCGCTGGGCGTTGTCCGGGGTGAACTCGGCGGCGAGGTAAACCTCATCCGACGCAGCCCAGTCCTCGGTCGCTTCCTTGTCCGTCTGCCGTGCCAGGGCATAAAGCTCAACGCCCTTTTCCTTGACAGCAGCCCAGCCGGTTTCGCTGGCTGCGTCGAAGCCGCCGGCGGTGGCAAACTTCCGCCACAGGGTGAAGCCAAGCTGGAAGTTCGAAGCGCCGATGGCGTTGGCGTTACCGCCGCGGCCGAGGGGCTTCTCAGCAACCTTGTCGGAATCGACAGCGCCGAACGTGAAGTCGTTAGACAGCACGTCCAACGACAGGTCAATGCCAGCGTTCGCCTCGGTCGCGGTCACGCTCGGCCAGTTCGCCGGCTTCGTGGTCAGGACAGTGAACTTCGTCTTGCCATCAGCAAGTACGCGAGCTCCACTCATGGTTAGGACTCCTTCTTAGTGTCGGCCTTAGCCGGGGTGGACGGCTTCGCAGCGGAAACCTTCTTGAACTGGTCGGGGAACGATTCCAGGTAATGCTCAGGAACGGTCTGAATCTCGCCGTTATTGTTTTCGACGTCGATGAACTTCGCCATTGCAGCCTCCATGGATGAAAAAAGCGCCCTTACCAGGCGCTTGATTGTGGGTTGGGTTACAGCTTGTGTGAGATGAGCAGGAACTCGTCCACCGCAAAGGTGGGATTACCCCCGCCGGTTAGGGTTACGTCCCGGTCCACCTGGCCGTCTAGCAGGACGGACTGGCGCAGCGGGTCCGTCCGCCACCCCTCGACAATGGGCGACTTACGATTGAGGGCCCTTCGCGTGTTGCGAGCGATGATGAGCATGGAGTCACCGTTCACTCCCACGTAGGTGGCCCTGATCCGCAACGACAGCAGGTTAGGAACATCCGCCAGCGAGTCTCCATCCTGGGCGCCCGACGACTCGTTCCCCAGATCGCCGCCAAACATGACGTAGGGATAGCGGGGGAGCACTATCTTTCCGGATGCGTCCCGCTCTTCGGCCTTCCACATGTAAGTCTGGATCGTTGGCGGAAGGAGGGCCTTGATCGCATCGTAGTGTTCCTTGATCACAGCAGCCCCTCTGTGGCCCGGTACGCGTACTCATAGAAGTTGGGAGCTTCTTCCAACATTGCGTCCTCAGGGTTTCTGACGGTTCCTCCACCCCGTGATGTACCGAAGTAAGCGATCCCGGCAAGGGATGCGGCTCCTCCACCGGAGGGCCCAATTTCCGCTTCAATCACACCGTCTCCACCGAACTCATGCACCTTCAAGTCATAGTCGATGGTTGGTGCCACCTTTTTGAAGCTGCTGGACTTTCTGGCATCCGCCTGCATGATCTTCTTGGTGTTCACTGCCGACTTCGCGACGACGCCCCTGACCTTTGGGACCATGAGCGCGGGAACCGCAAGGAAGTCTCGGGACAACTTGTCCTGATCGGATGTGTCAGCGCTCATAGGATCTCCTCCACAGGTAGCCGTGATGCGGTCTCCAGACTGTCAGGAGTGAAGCCATCCACCTTGTACTGCTTCCCGACTGTAAAGGCGGTGTGCCTCGTGGCCGTCAGAGTGACAACGTCACCGTCCGCCACATCTGCTGAGTTGGCGGGAATCTTGACGACCCTTGCCACGACAGTAAAGGAATGCTCACCCGCCTCAGGTTTGGCCGCCACAGTATCCTTGGTCTTCACCTCGCACTTGCCTGAGTAAACCTGCTCGCCCGGCTCGTTGGTAACCTGGCCCGTATCCGGGTCAGTCACTGTGGCGCCAGGGCGGGTTATGAGGCATTCATCCACCATTAGGCGTTCGGCGGCCCGCCTGCCCCGTGCAAGCATCGCGCCCTGCCTCACAGCGAGCCCCCGACCGTCGCGCCACCGCCAAAGCGTTTGGCGAGGCGCTGCCGAGTCCGCTCCGGCAGGGTCATCTCCGTGATGGCCTCGACTTCCTCACCGGTTGCGTACGCCTCCCGGTAGTCGTCGATCGCGAAGGACGACAACCTGCCGTTGTTCAGGGCCAGCGCGTCGGCACCGTCCTGGGCAGCGAGTAGACCGGCGATCGTCATCCGGGCCACCAGATCCTTGATGTCCGCGGGGACGAACGGCAGCCCATGGGTGTAATCCACCGTGACCGTTTCGAGGCCGTAGGTTGACCAGCCACGGGGCAGGTACAGGCCTGCGGTTATGCGCGTCCAGCCTGTGACCGCCAAGCCACCGATGAACACGGAATGGACCTCTGTCACCGGGAGCCCCGGAAGACGGAGGACCCGGGACGGCATGGCCGGAATATCGACCACCGAACGGGTTTGGGCGATAGGTGACCCGGCGGCCTCAATGACCGCCTCCGATGCAATTTGAATCATCATCTCGACGCGAGGCCCATCGAGATCGATGCCCGCGCCGTACTGCACCAGGTCGGCTTTGCTGATCAGTTCAGCCACCGGGCCACCTACTTCCTACTCGTTCGGTTCGCCCTCGGGGTTGGCGGGCGGGGTGCTTGCACCCTCTCCGCTGTTTTCGCCGTCGCCGGCGTCCGAGAACAGGGCGCGAATCTCGGTCTGCTTCAGGCCGTTGATGTCGTCCTCGGTCTTGCCGTTGGCGAGGGCGTATGCTGCCCACTCCTCACGGCTGGCGTTGCCCCGGGGCCGGCCGTCCGTGCTGGCGTCCAGGTCCGGCTTGGGGACCACGTCGGAGACGGAGTTCCCAACCGGGTAGATGACCGCTGGGGAACCCTCGGGATTGAGGACTACCTTCGGGTCCACCCGGTTCAGCAGCTCGTCCTCAGACGCGCCGCCGGCCAGCTTGGCGAAGCCATCGCGGACCAGGCCGCGGGCCATCTCCACATCAACGTCCAGCTCGACCCCTGACGGGCCCACGATGCGGGGGCTCATGCGGCGGTCCAGTGGGCGACTGCGGTCGGGCGGACAACCTTGCCGCCGTAGACGTGGAGGCCACGCATGCGGTCGGCAAACTTGTTCTGGGCCCGCATCGCTTCCGTCTTCTCGATCTGGGAGACGTAGGCGAGCGCGGACTTGTGGAAGGCCACGATGGAGGGCTTGTTGACCGTGGGCAGGTTCTCGGAGCCGAAGCCGTCGAAGCCCAGGATGCGAGGAAGCTGGGCTTCCTGGAGGCCGGCAGTGGTGCCGGACGTGTTGGCCTGCATCAGCTTGGAGTCGTTCTCTTCCAGGAGGGCGGAGAACTCGGCGTTGGCGACGAACACGCGCTCACCCATGGGGACCTTGGCCTTGTTGAGGGCCTTGCGGAGGTCACGGATGACGTTCCATGCGGTCTTCGCGTCGGTCGCTGCGGCGCCCGGCGTGACGGCGGTTCCCTGAAGGAACAGCAGCGCGGCGAGGAACTTGTCCGAGTCCTCCACCAGACCGGCGGCTGCCGAGTCGGTGTAGGGGGTCAGCTTGCCCGCGGCCTGGACACGGTCGATGTCATCGACGTAGAAGTCGAAGTTCTTCTCCTGGTTGATGAGGAGATCGATCGTGGTGTCAGTGATCTCGTCCGGGGTGGTGGTGCGGGGGAGGGTTCCGCCGGCGCCGTCCGGGAGTGCGCCGGCCTTGTAGTCCTTCACGGCAACGTCAACGACGCCGCTGATCTTGACCGTGTTGCCGGAACGGGCTTCGCCCTCGTACTCACGGTTGGCCAGGCCAGCGAAGATTGCCGTCTGGCGGAAGCTGACCAGCATCTTGGCCGACCAAAGGGTCGGGATGAAATTGGCAATAGCCATGGTGCTCTGCTTTCTTTTGCGTTTGGCGGTCGGGGTGGATTACCCCTGGACGCGGCCCTCGTCGTACGCCTTGGCAATGGCCTCCGGCGACATCTTTTCAAGGTCCGCTTTGGTCAACTTCGCCTTCTGCTTGGGCTTGCCCCGGGCAGAGTCGAACTTGGTTGCGCCGCCTTGCGCGGCAAGATACGGGTTCTCCTCAAGGAGTGCGCTGATCGCTTCCGCGATCGCGTCCTCATCAACGTTCCCGTCTTCATCAACCTCAAGGTCGTCAAGGTCGATCAGTTTGACGGCGAGCGCAGGGTTGGCCAGCTTGCCGGCTGCCGCTGCTTTCACCTCAGAGCGCAGGATGCGCTTGTTTGCTGTGGAGAGGGCCGCCTCGGTCGCTTCCCGCTTGGCGTTCTCGATGGCCTGCTCGTCCGCGGGCTTGCCGGCGTTGGCCTTCTCAGCCTTGAGCTGGGCGGCTTCTGCCTTCGCGCTGCGTTCTGCCGCTTTGGCGGCTTTGACTCTGGCCTTCATGGCGTCCAGGGCGCGCTTGCCCTTGTCGCCAAGGTCCTCGGCGCCGTCGTCGGAATCGTCGGTACCGTCTTCGCCCTCCTGACCGCCGTCGTTCTCGGCGTCCTGGTCGTCGGCGTCGTCGTTCTCGTCGTCTTCGCCGTCACCGTCCTTCATTACCGCGTCCCCGAAGGTGGCGTAGTGGAAGGCCAGCAGCTGCGCGACAGCACCGGGGGCGGTCATGTCGATTCCATGCAGGAGTTTCTTGGGCATGTGGGACTCTCCGTTTCTCGCGTTGCGCGATCAATGGTTGGGAGGCTGGGCCGATTGCCGGTCAGCCGTTGAGTCAGTAGCGTCCGGAGAATCCCCGGGCGCCGCCGACTACGGGTCCGTCCGGCACTTGGCCGGCGGGAGTTATGTAGCCGTACTCCTCGAGCAGGGCTTTCGCCCGCTCGGGTGTTTTGGCTCGTTTGTAGATCTCCTCGGGCATCATGCGCTGCCGTACAGAGACGCCGTAGCGTTCCGATCCCTTGCGGTCCCGGGTGACTTGCTGGGATCCCCAGTAGCCGCGGCGCGTGACGCCCTCGCGGGTGACCTGGGAACCGCCGGCGGTGGTGTACATGCCCTGGCGTGCATTGACTACCTGCGAGATGTCGGCGCCATCGCGGATGGCCTTGGCGCCGGCCTTGGTGAAGACCCTGTCCTGCTCGGCGTGCGGCAGCGATCCGAAGTACTCGTATGGGTCCGTTGTCACGTCCTCGGCCGCTGATTCCGCGGACGGGATGTGCCGGCAGTCGCAGCCGGGGTGGCGGGCGAAGCCCTGGTTGTATTTGAACCATTTGCCGGCCAGAACGGTGCAGCGCGAGCATGACGGCGGGTTGAGCATCCTCACCCACCCCGCGGGCCGGTCCCGGCTCGCCATGACGACGGCGCCTGAGTTCCTGGCAGCGTCCGCGATCTGCATCTGCGAGCGCAGGAGCAGGTCGTTGAGGCCGCCGCCCATGGCCCGGTCCAGCGTCAGGCCTCCGCGGATACCTCTCAGCGCCGTGAAGGCAGGGGCTGAGAGGGTGCCTGCGAGGTCAAATGCGGGCGCGTCGGGGGTGAGTGGGTAAGCGACGCCGGCGAAGGCCGCAGGCACAGCCTGCGGGCCTCGGGTGTCCAGCCGCTGCGCCGCCAGAGCCGCTGCCATGTACCCGGTTCCGTCTTCCGCTGCCGCCAGCTGGGTGGCAGTGACGATACGGACGGCCTCGGGCAGCGCTTCCGTCCACGACGCGAGGATGTGGCGCCGGTCCACCCCGCGCCAGAGCGCCAGCAGCTTGCCGGCGGCCTGGGCTTGGAGGACCTTGCCGTACTCGTAGTGGACGTTGGCCAGATCAAGCGCCGATACCATTCGGGATCCCCGTCTGCATGGCGCGCTGCGCCGCGAGGAGCGGGTCAGCCTGCTGCTCTTGCTGGATCATCTTCATGATCCGGTCAACCTCGGCAGGGTCGGTGACCAGCTTCTCCGCGATGTACTCCATCGGGAAACCAGCGCCGCGGAGCTTCGTGGCCACGTCAGCCATCTGAGCGTCCGAACGATACTGGACGTTCGCCCAGATGAGCTTGCCCGCGTTGATCGCTGTGATGCGCTGGTCATTGGCACCCATGGCCTTGGCCATCAGCCGCTTGGTCTTCTTCAGGCCGCGGCCCGCGTAGGTGATGCGTTCACCAGTCTTGGAGACCAGACCCGCCTCAGCGATGTTCAGGGACTCCGCGGCCGTGTTCACCATTTTCGCTACCAGGTAGTGCGGTGGGGTCCTGGTCTGCGCGGCGATGTGCTCCACCAGCTGCTCGATGACCTTGGAGAAGACGTCCAGCGATGCGGCCGTCCACTCCTCAATCGAGGCATCCTTGCTGGGGATCCACAGGATGCGCTCTTTCATGAGCTCGTCCAGCTCGACATCGCGGTACCCGGCGACTTGGCCGTCTTTGTTCAGGATTGGAACCTTGGGCAACTCGGCGCCGGTCACCACACGGGCCGGCAGCGAGGCTTGGTCCAAGGCGTTCAGCAGGTAGGCCCAGATCAGATTGGCCGTGTCCTGGAGGCCCATGACGCCGTCGATGTCCGAAATTGGCTCATCATCCAGCAGTGTCTGGTTCCGCAGCTCCGAGAGGGGCATCTCGCCCAGCGGGTTCAGTTCAACCTCAACCTCCGGGTTCCTCAGTTCCCAGCCGCCGTTGAGATCAACTGCCGCGCCGTTGCGCTCGTGCCGGTCCTGGCTCGTCTTCCGCTTGAACTTGAAGATCTGGTTCGGGCCCGCATACAGCGTGGCGTAGTCCATCTGGTCATCCGCCCAGGCCACCAGCCCAGCACGGTCTATGCCCGTTTCGGGGTCGGTGTCCACAATGGCGGAGTCGGGGTGCTCCCAAGTAAGACGGGGCATACCGTCCGGGCTGTTCGCCGGATGCACCAGAGAGAACGCGCGGGCTGCCACACCGAACAGCAGGAACGCTTCAGAGGAGCCTGCCTCGCCGTCGTTGGTGATCCATGCCCGCTCAAGGTCCCTGTCTACACCGGTGGCCTGTCCGTATGGTCGAAGGCCCAGCAGGTTCATGCGCTCCGCTGGGGCCTGCGCCACGGGCATGCACCAGTTGTCCGAAAACCCGGCGTACTGCTTCTCGAAGTACTCCGCAAACTTGGGGGACGCGAAATGCAGCTTCCCCGTCTCGCCCTTGAAGTACTTGATCCGGCTGTCAATCTTCGGCCGGCGGGAGTTGAGTTCGCGGCTCAACTGCTCGGTCTTCCGCTTCGCCTGGTCAAGTGTCAGATCCACGCTGTCACCCCCACTTCGTACTTGTGCCCGTGTGGATCACGGACTGCCGCTGTGTAAGCGAGCTACGGACAATGCCATCAAGGCCCGTCACGGCGGCTTGGAAGCCGTCAATGCGGGTGCTGGACTTCTTACGGTTCGGCTTCACAGGGCGGATGTTGTCCAGGTCGTCGGTCTTGACCTCAACCACGGACGCCATCCACTTCATGGCAGGGTTGCCGTCCCAGCCCATCGTCTTTGACCGCCACAGACGCTCCATCTCTTTCGCCGCGGGGGAGAGCCCGTAGAAGGTCTGAGCCACCGGAGCAATCTCGATGCCGCTGAGTTCCTCGTCCAGTTCCTGAACCAGCTGGCCTGCGAACATTCGGTCATAGGAGACGCGCTGCATGTCGAAATGCCGGCAATCACCGATCACGGCGGACTTCACCGCCGAGTAGTCGATGACATCGCCCTCAGTGG
>Ga0157369_10000959_pt1 | contig 36619 bp, 30 predicted proteins | sample C25metaG_FD_113461 | JGI IMG/M metagenome (GOLD analysis project Ga0157369, IMG submission 113461) | Corn rhizosphere microbial communities from Kellogg Biological Station, Michigan, USA - C2-5 metaG | ecosystem: Host-associated > Plants > Roots > Rhizosphere > Soil | place: USA: Michigan... | reverse complement strand
TCCCCACCACCGCCGAGGTCCGCACCGAGAGCACCAGCTCCCGCCCCTTCTGCGCCAGCCCCGCGTGCTGCAGCGTCGCCTCGGCGGCGAGGGCGCTGGTGGGGGCGCAGGCGATCACGCTGAGGAGCAGCGCGGCGGCGCACAGGATCTTGCGGGTGGGCGAGATGGCTCGGTACCTGGTGGGAACTTGCGGAAGGCTTGGGATGTTAAGCCTGACGGGCTGATCCGTCGCCGCCCGCAGCGCTTAGACCTTTACCGTGTTCCGACCAGTCGTGAGCGACCAGACCCAGACCTGCAAGCGCGGCGCCCTGGCGCTGCTGGCCGCGACCGTGGTCGTCGCCTGCTCCGTGTTCGCCCCCGCCGCCTCCGCCGAAACCGGCGGCGCCGGTCAGGTCGAAACCGGCGGCAACGTCAGCAACACCGCCTTCGACCGGCAGGGGATGTGGGTCTGGTACGTCTCCCACTCCGAGGGCGGCAGCATCGCCGCGATCCTCGCCCGCGCCAAGGCCAACGACATCGGCACCGTCTACATAAAGGCCGGCGACGGCGGCGGCGCCTGGAGCCAGTTCAGCCGCGGCCTGGTGCAGGCGCTGCATCGCGGCGGCCTCGACGTCTGCGCCTGGCAGTTCGTCTACGGCGACAACCCGCTGGCCGAGGCCCGGGTCGCGGCCGCCGCGGTCGCCAAGGGCGCCGACTGCTTCGTGATCGACGCCGAGGCCGACTACGAGGGCAAGTACGCCGCCGCCGACCGCTACGTCCGCGCCCTCCGCGCCCGCATCGGCGCCACCTTCCCGGTCTCCCTCGCCGGCTTCCCCTACGTCGACTACCACCCGTCCTTCCCCTACTCGGTCTTCTTCGGCCCCGGCGGCGCCCAGTACAACCAGCCCCAGATGTACTGGAAGACGATCGGCACCTCGGTGCGGACCGTCTACGAGCACACCTACCTCTTCAACCGCATCTGGGGCCACCCGATCTACCCGATCGGCCAGACCTACGAAGGCCCCGGCGCCGCCTCGATCCGCCTCTTCCGCCGCTTCGCCGAGAGCTACGGCGGGCTGCCGCCGAGCTGGTGGGACTGGCAGGAGACGAGCGGCTCGGAGTGGGGGGCGGTCGGCGCCGCCAGCGCCCTGCAGCCGGTGCCCGGCTACCGGCTCGAAGTCGTCCACCCGGAACTGAAGAAGGGGAGCAAGGGCGACATGGTCGTCTGGGCGCAGGAGCACCTGATCGCCGCCGGCGCGACCCTGCCGGTGACGGGCATCTTCGGCCGCCAGACCGCCCGCGCCGTGCGTGCCTTCAAGGAAGCCCACGGCCTCCCGGCCAACGGCATCGTCGACACCGACACCTGGAACGCCCTGCTGACGCTGACGCCGGTGCGGGCGAACTGGGCCGCCAGCCGCGCCCGCCCCGGCGCTCGCGCCCGCCCCGCCAGCCGCCCGCTCTCGGCGAGTCTGCCCGCGAAGGCCTACGAGATCCCGCCCGGTCCGTAGTTTGCGTGGTTCCTTTGTCGGGTCAGAGCCGACAAAGGAACCACGCAACTGCTCAGAGGCTGACCCGCGTCGTCAGTCGGCCGAGGGTCGGCGACTCGATCGCGATCTCGTCGCCGTCGGCGAGCCAGACGCGGGGTTTGCGTCCCATGCCGACGCCCTCGGGGGTGCCGGTGGAGACGATGTCCCCGGGCTCGAGCGTCATCAGCTTCGAGAGCTGAGCGACCAGCTGCGGGATCGAGAAGATGAGGTCGTCGGTGGCGCCGTTCTGCATCTCCTCGCCGTTCAGGGTCAGCCGGATCGCGATCGCGTCCGCCGGCCCCGCCTCGTCGGGAGTCACCAGATAGGGACCGCAGGGTGCCGAGCCATCAAAGACCTTGCCGGGCATCCACTGTGGCGTCGCCCCCTGCAGGTCGCGGGCGGAGAGGTCGTTGAGCAGCGTGTAGCCGGCGACGTAATCGAGCGCCTCCGCCTCGCCGACATCCTTCGCCCGCTTGCTGACCACGAATGCGACCTCCGCCTCGTAGTCCGTCTTCGCCGTCGGCACCGCCACCGTCGCCCCGTCGGCCACCAACGCGTTCGGGTACTTGGCGAAGATCGTCGGCACGTTGGGTAGGGAGTCGACATCGACCCCGACCTCGGTCGCGTGCTTGCGGTAGTTCAAGCCGATGCAGACGATCTTCTCCGGGTCGGGAATCGGCGGCAGCAGCTGTACCGAGGAGAGCGGATGCGAGGGCGCTCCGGTGTCTCCTAGCCGCCCCCGCAACTCCTCGATCCGGCCCGCGGCGATCAGCTCGCGCAAGCTGCCTCGGTGCGGCTCCCCCAGCAGCGCCCAAGCATCGACCACCCGGTCGTCCTCGAGCAGCCCCGCCCGCGCCCCGTCACCGGCGTCGAAGGTCAGCAGCCTCATCGCTCGCTATTCCAGGGAGAAGGTCGCGTCGACAGTCGCCGTCACGGTTGACTTGCCGGGCTTGGCGGGCGGCGTCGGCGCCGCGCAGGCGCTCTTCTCAGCCCGACTGCGGGAGACGCCGTCACTGCCCTGCGGCGCGGCAGCGCACTTGGTGACCGGCTCCGCGGCACCGGCTTCGATGATCGGCGTGACGGCGCCGCCCTCGGTGATCGTGATCGCCGGGCCGAGCGTGGCGCCGGCCGCCGCCGCCAGCATTCCGGCCTTCGCCTTCGCTTTTTCGAGGGCCTCGACGAGGGCAGCGTTGTAAGCGGCTTCGCGGTCGCCGACGAAGAAGTTCGGGCCACGGGTGCCGGTCGCGCCGGCGGCGACCCCGGCGGCGACGAGTTCGCCTGCGGATTCGGGGCTGTGGGTGATGACGGTGACTCCCTCGCTCGCCCGGTAGACCGGGCGCTCGCCCTTCTGCACCCGACGTACCGTGATCGAGCCGGTGGTGACGTCACCCGGGCCAACCCCGGGGGCGGCCTTCGCCGCCGCGATCACAGCCCGTAGGCGGGCGGCTACCACCTGCAGCGCGGCGCTCCGCCCCGTCCGTTCCTTGCTGACCGAGAAGTGAACTTCCGCGGCGTCGTTTGGCACCTCGCGTTCGACGGTCGCCTGGACGCTGACGGTCCGGTCCAGCGCCGCGGCGCTCGCGGGCGCGGCCAGGGCGGCGAGGAGCGACAGAAGGATGATGCGGCGCACGGGCCGCATCATCGCATCTGCCGCTCGACGTCTACGCCCGCGCGGGCTCGACCTCCGGCTCGACCTCGAAGGCCGTACCCTCGAGCGTCTCGCGTTCGATGTCGCTCTCGCGGACCAGCCAGAGCCCGAAGACCGCCCCGGCGAAGGAGAGGATCGCGCCGAGCACGAGGATCTCGTTGAGGCCGTGGAGGAAGCCCTGCTGGGCAGCGTTCGCGGCCACGTTCTGCGCCTGCGCCGGCAGGGCCGAGACCGCTTCGCCGAGGTGGCCCGAGGACGCCGCTTCGACGAGGCCGCGCGACTGGTCGTTGGTGAGCGCGCCGTCGGCCGCCTGCTGGGTCTTGTCAGCGCCGGCGCCGAGGAAGATCGCTCCCCAGGCGGCGATGCCGACGGCGATCCCGACCTGGCGGAAGGTGTCGTTGATCCCGGCGGCCATCCCGCTCTGCTCTTTCGGGACGACGCTGAGGGCGACGTCGGCGATCACCGGGTTCAGCAACCCGACGCCGATGCCGCTGATCAGGAAGCCGGCCAGCAGCGCGGTCCACTCCGAGTCCATCTGCAGGCCGGACATCAGCAGCAGGCCGAGGCCGGTCAGCGCCAGGCCGGCGCTCAGCAGGTAGCGGGCCTGGACTTTGGCCAGCGCCATCCCGGAGAGCGGGGCGACGATGAACGAGGCGACCGTGATCGGCAGGTAGCGGAGGCCCGCTTCGATCGGCGAGAAACCGAGGAAGCTCTGCAGGTAGAGCGTCAGGTAGAGGAAGAGCGCGAACATCGAGCCCGAGACCGCGAAGGCGGCGAGCTGGACGCCGGTGAAGGCGCGGCGGCGGAAGAGACCGAGCGGCAGCATCGGCTGCTCGACCCGCCGCTCGATCGCGACGAACGCCGCCATCAGCACCGCCGCGGCCGTGAAGAGGCCGATGATGAAGGTGCTGCCCCAACCCTCGTCGTTGCCGCGGACCAGCGCCAGCACCAAGACGAAGAGCGCCGCCGAGAAGGTGACGAGGCCGCCCCAGTCGATCTGGGTCGCGTTCGGGTCGCGGGACTCGGCGACCTTCCAGTAGGTGACGGCGATCGCCGCCAGCCCGATCGGCACGTTCAGCAGGAAGACCGACTCCCAGCCGAAGCCATCGGTCAGCAGCCCGCCGACCAGCGGCCCGACCGCGACCGCGATCCCGATCGTCCCCCCATAGATCCCCATCGCCATTCCGCGTTCGGGGCCGCTGGGGAACTCCTGGGCGACCAGCGCCAGGCTGACCGCGAACATCACCGCGCCGCCGACGCCCTGCAGGCCGCGGGCGAGGTTGAGGAAGGTCGGGTCCGGGGCCAGCGCGCAGAGCAGCGAGGCGAGGGAGAAGATCCCCAGCCCGATCGCGAAGACGCGGCGGCGGCCGAGCCGGTCGGCGAGCGAGCCGGCGGTCAGCACCAGCGCCGCCAGCGAGAGTGCGTAGGCGTCGATCACCCACTGCAGGTCGGTGAAGCTGCCGCCGAGGTCCTGCTGGATCGCCGGCAGGGCCGTGTTGACGACGGTGATGTCGAGCAGAAGCATGAAGGTCGCGACGCAGACCGCGCCGAGCGTCCACCACTTGCGGTTGGTGGCGGCGGCGGCCGTCGCGCTTGAGGTCGAGTCCATTTGTGGTCTCCTGGTCATCGGGTACAATTCGTAAGGCAACCTTGTAAGGCGTCCTGACCAGGCGACCTTATCAGGCTTCCTGACGATATGACGCGAGACAGCAACAAAACCGACTTCTGGATCCCGATGGCGGGTCTCTTCGAGATCGCCAAAGACGCCTTCTTCGAGGACTTCCGCGCCGAGCTCGAGCAGACCGAGTTCGGCGACATCCGGCCCACCCACGGCTGCGTCTTCCGCTTCGTCAAGGGCGGCGGCCTGCGCCTGACGGTCCTCGCCGAGATGGCCGGGATGACCAAGCAGTCGGTGGGGGAGATCGTCGACGACCTCGAGGCGCGCGGCTACGTCGAGCGGATTCCCGACCCCGACGACAAGCGGGCGAAGATCATCTGCCTGACCCCCCGCGGCGAGCGCGCCCAAGCCACCGGCCTCGCCCTCTTCGCCAAGGTCGAAAAGCAGTGGGCCAAACGCTACGGCGCCGAGCGGATCGCCCAGGTCCGCGAGCTGCTCGAGGAAGTCGCCGCCCACGAGGCACCGGCGGCTGCCCCCGAGCTCGCGCACGCCTAAGCCGCGGGCCCGGCTTTCGCGATTAACTTCGGCCGATGGAGGTTCGAGTAGTTGAAGGCGGATGGATGAAAGAGCTGCGCGCAGCGCTTGCGGCCGACTCGTCCCAGGTCGCCATCGCCAGTCCGTTCATCAAGCGGGGCGCGGTCGAAGATCTGCTGGCCGGTGCCGACGTCGGTTCGCTGCGCGTGGTGACGCGTTTCAACCTTGACCACTTCAGCGAAGGCGTCAGCGACACCTCCGCCCTGCGGGAGCTGATGGCGCGGGGGGCCCGCATCCGCGGTATCAAGCGGCTGCACGCGAAGCTGTACCTGTTCGGGGACGCTCGCTCGATCATCACCTCGGCGAACCTCACCGAGGCCGGGCTGCTGAAGAACCACGAGCTCGGGGTGGTCGCCGAAGGGGCACCTGCGAGCGCCTGCCGCGACTACTTCGAGGCGCTGTGGGACGCCGCCGGAGAGGACCTGGAGAAGTCCCGCCTCGCCCATTGGGAGGAGAGGATCGGGGTCGCCCGGCTCGCGTCGGGGGCCGCCCAGCGCCCGGGGCTCGGCGACGAGGGTGCCGAGGTGGGACACGGGTCGGAGCCGGAGATGCCCGCCTGGTTCGCCGAGCCCCGTCGCGGGTTCGTCAAGTTCTTCGGCGAGGCGACCAACCGGGCGCCGCGGGATTACCCGGTTCTCGAGGAACTGCGGCGCGGCGGCGCCCACTGGGCCTGCACTTATCCGGTCGGCAAGCGCCCGCGGGCGCCGCGCGACGGCGACGTGATGTTCATGGGACGGCTGGTCCACAGCCCCGACGACACGATGATTTACGGCAGGGCGGTCGCGGTCCGCTATGAGGAAGGCCGGGACGACGCCTCGGCCGAGGACCTGGAGTTGCGGCCCTGGAAGAAGGACTGGCCCCACTACATAAGGGTCCACCACGGTGAATTTCTTGACGCCCCCGTCGGCGAGGGAGTCTCTCTGCGGGAGATGATGGACGAGCTCGGTGCCCACGCTTTCGGTCCGACCGAAGAGAACCTGGAAAACGAAAGCGGCAACATCGACCCCCGGATGTCAATCCGCCAGGCGGCGGCGATCAGGCTCTCCCCGGTCGGGCTGAGCTGGCTCAACGAGCAGCTCGAGCTCGCCTTCGAGGAACGGGGCAAGCTCCAGCCGGCCCAGCTCGCCTCGCTCGACTGGCCGATCCTCGATCCGGCGGCGTAGTCCGCGGGACCTCCCCGCCGTCCACCCGCTAAGTTTTGGAATCAAGGCCGCTCCTCACGGCCTGTCTGTGCCATCTCGGGGGCGTAGCTCAGCTGGTTAGAGCGCCGGCCTGTCACGCCGGAGGTCGCGGGTTCGAGTCCCGTCGCTCCCGCTCTCCGAATTGTCTGCGAATCAGCATCGCGATTTCTCAGCAGCCGCGGATGCCCTCGAGGTCTCGATCGAGCTGACCGGAGGGTAGGGCCGAGTCTCGGCGCCACCCCGCCCCGTTCGCTTAGCGAACCGCGCCCTGACCACCGAGCCCATCGCGACGGGCTGCTGCACCCGCCGCTAAAAGCCCAGAGCCAAAGACCACGCGATCTAGATCTGCTGTTCACTGGAATGAATCCCCGCCACTCTGAAGATCCCCATTTTCTAACCGCCATTGACACCCTCCTGGCGAGCTCTTAGCGTCGCCGGAGACTCGCGGTCACCAGGGAGGCGCGAGACAAACGGGGAACAGGAGGTACGGATTGATGAAGACCGTCCGTGGGCACGGTCCTTTAGCGAGGGAGCTTCTCGGGGCGCCGGAGGGCGAGCTCGCGGGAACGCGTGGGCGCCCTCGACCCTGGCCGGCATATCTATGTACCGGGCTTGACACGAATGCGGACTTCAGCCTAAGCTCCGCCACCTACGTGGCAGGTGGCGAATCCCAGCAGGGCGGCCCTATGGGTCCTGGGCGCGCCGATCCCGAGCGGGATCGGTTGGTCGCTGCCTTCGGCAAGGCGGCGTCGGAGCACGGCTACCGAGAGCTCACGGTCGAGCAGGTGGCCCGGTACGCCGGTACCTCTAGCGCCCGGGTAGAGGCATATTTCGCCAGCAAGGATGAGGGAATAGCCGCCGCCCAGGAAGCCTTTTTGGAGCGGCTCTGGCTCGACATCCTCGACGCCTGTGCCGAGTCGCTGCCCTGGCCCGAGAAAGTGCGGGCGGTCCTGCGCTCGGTTCTTGTCTCGCTGGCCGAAGCTAGCGCGCTGGCGCGCGTCTTTGCAGTCGAAGCGCGAGCCAGCCTCGCCGCCGCCGAGCGCCAGTTCGCCGTACTCGACAGCTTCGCCGAGCTGCTGCGGGGCGGCCGCGAGCATTTTCCCCAGGCGGTCTCGATGCCGCGGAGCACGGAGCGGGCGCTTGTCGGCGGCGTCGCCTCCATCATCTCCAGCCACCTGCTCGACGAGGAGCCCCGGGCGTTGATCGCGCTGGAGCCCGAACTGCTCGAGCTCGTCCTCCTGCCATATCTCGGGCGGGAAGAGGCGCGGCAGCTGGCCGAAGAGTGAAGGAGCCGCAACTACTGCAGCGGGGCGAGTGCCAACCGAGTGATCTCCGGCGCCAGGTCGGGCAACGAGTCGACGCGGTCGTTTGCGATCTCGCGCTGGATCACGGCCCAGATCCCGGATCCGATTGCTTCCCGCACGGTCTCGGTGACCGGTCCGCCGATGCCGCTCGGGGCCTTGCCGGGGGAGAGGTAGGCGGTCATCCGATCCATGATTGCGTCGGACCGGTCGAGGGCAACAGGCCCGGCGGTTGGCAGCTCGAAGAAGGCGAGCCGGGCGAAGATGCGATGGCTGGCGATCCGCTCGGTGAGCGCCCGGATGCCGATGCCGATCGCTGCGGGCCCGTCCTCGGCCTCCTTGAAGGCGGTACGGGCGAACCCGAGGACGTCGCCGGCGACGATCTCGAACGCTGCCAGGAAAGCGTCGCGTTTGCCGGAGAAGTGCTGGTAGAAGGTCTGGTTGGAGGTGCCAGCGGCGGCGGAGATCGCGGGGATGCTGAGCGCGCCGTAGCCGTCTTCGACGACCACGCGTGCCGCCGCCCGCACGATCCGCTGCCGCTGGCTCAGGGTGGTCCGGCTGAGCCGACTGTCAGGGGGGTCCTCCCAGTCAGGCTTCTCGGGATCGGCGAACCGCGCCGGGTCGATCGCGGTCGGCGCCTCGGCGGCGGCGACCGCCTCCTGGACGGCGGGGGTGTCGGGCCGGGTGTGAGTGAGGGCCCACTCGATCAGGGTGTCGACCAGGCCGGGGAGCTCCTCGGCCCGGCCGGATCGAAGCCGGCGGTAGACGACGCCGTTGACGCCGTTGACGATCCCGCAGACGGTCACCGGCGAAATCCGGGGCTTGCCGGGGGAAGCTTCGAAGCTCTTACGGACGGCCGCCTCGAAAATCTCCGAGGCACGTTCCCGGTGGGCGACGCCGGCCATCCCCAGAGTGAGCGACTCGACGACCGCCAGCGAGGCGGCGCTCTGGTCCTCGACCACCAGGTCCATGAACGAGGAGAGGCCGGCTGTCATCCCCTCGCGGAAGCCGCCGGACCCGCGGTAGGCGGCGCCCGCCCGCCGAGCGGTCTCCGCGATGATCGCGTCGAAGGTGGCGAGGAAGCACTCCTCCTTGCTCTCGAAGTGATCGTAGAAGGTCGTCTTCGAGACGCCGGCGAGGGCGACGAGCTCGCGCAGCGTGGTGCCGGCGTAGCCGTGGCGGGCGACCGCCTCGACCATCGCTCCCTCGAGGCGCGCCCGCTGGTGCTCGGCGACCTGCTCGGCGGGCATCCGCCGCGGGCCGCCGCTGAGCTGCGGGAACAGAGGTTTACTCGGCTGAGGAGCGGATTTGGCCGGCGCCATCTCGAGTCCAAGATAGTCGGCGAGTGACACGCGGGCTACCCAGCAAACAAGCGGATTCCCTGTACCAGGGCTTGCATTTCGCATACTCGGCGTTACAAGACTTGTGTACCGTGCTTGACAGTGAGTACGACACTGTGCTTTAGTGCCCGTTGTGGCCCGCAGGGAATCGGGCCGACAGGGCTTCGCGACAGGCGCGAGGGCCAGGGACCCAGGGAAGGCAGGAGACCTTGAACAAGACGTTTCGCCGCTCGCGCCGTCGACGCGTCCGAGCAGCCACCACCACGCAGAAAGGGATGCAGGTGAACAGCCACCGGCGCACCGTCCAGGCCAGCTTCCGTCGTACGGGCTTCGCCGCGGCTGGGCCGCCGGCGGGCAGCGGCGAAGTCCGAGTCGCCGACTTCTTCGGCGACTCGCCCTACTCGGACTGGGCTAGGCCAAAGGGAGGAATGTGATGCGGGGAGATTTGGTGGCGACGACCATGCCGATTGGGATGCGAGTTAGGTACGTATTTTCCAGGGGAGCGGGTTCGCTCTCGAGCCCAAGCCTCCTGCTGACCGGCTTGGTTGTGTTCGCCGCCACGATGATCTTCGGTGCCTCGGCCGCGACGGCCGCGACGCCAACCGTGACCATCGACCCGACCGTCACGGCCGGTTACACCGCTGCGCATGTGACCGGCACGGTTGACCCTCACGGGGAGGAAGTGACGGTTTATGCCGAATACGCGATTCAGCCCGATGGGCCCTTCAGATTTCAACTGGTCGAACACATTCCGGCCGGCACGTCGGGTGCGACGCCGATCAGCTTCGAAGTCACCGGTCTCGAACCGAACACCGAATATTCCTTCCGTCTCGATGCCGAAGACATCGCCCACGTCGAAACGTACTCGCCTCTACCCAACCCGACCGCCAAAACCAAAGCGGTGGAAGTCTCGCCCGCGGTGAGCATCGAACCGGCCGAAGATGTCCATGCGACCACGGCCCACCTCACCGGACACATAAATCCGAACGCGCCCGAGCCCGCGCCCACGTCCGACGATGTCGAAGCGGCGTTCGGTGTCGATTGGCACTTTGAATGCACTCCCGCGTGCCCCGGCCTCGCCGGTGGCTACGTTCCCGCTGGCGAAGCGGCGCAGTTGGTTGAAGCGGATGCTTCGGGCCTGGAACCGGGCGAGGACTATGAGGTGGAATTGATCGCCGAAAACGCGGGAGGGGCTGCCACCCGGGCAACTTCCGGACCCGAGCACTTCGTCACGCTCGCTGTCCCGCCCGAAGTCAGCCATCCATCGGCGTCGGGAACTTCGGCGACCGGAGCGACCCTGAATGCCCAGGTAAATCCCGGTGGTGCTCCTACCACTTATCGCTTCGAGTACCTGACCAAGGCCCAGTACGAAGCTGCCGGTGGCTTTGCCGGCCCGGACCTGCGATCGACCCCAGGGTCCTTGGTCGGTTTCTCCGACAACGAATTTCACCCGGTAGAAGCCCCCGTCACGGGGCTGGAACCGGGGGCCACCTACTACTTCCGGGCCGTCATATCGAATACCTCACCCGGCGAACCCACGGTCTACAGCCAGGCAAGGTCCTTCATCGCCTATGCCGGTCCGGCCGCCGAGCCTCAAAACTGCTCGAACGAACAGCTTCGTTCTGAAAACAACTCGCTCGCGCTACCGGACTGCCGAGCCTACGAGCAGGTAACGCCTCCGTACAAGCAGAGCCACGAAATTTACCTCTCCGGGGCAATCTCTCCAGATGGCTCAGCGGTCATCGCCCAGTCTCCTGGCGCCTTTGCAGGCACCGAAGATGTGCCACGCGGCCCGGGCAGCAGTCTCGGGGTGGCAACCTATCGGTTTGACCGAGCTTCGACGGGGTGGCAGACCACGCCTCTCGATCCATCGGCTGCAGACATCATCGGTAATGGCGGCAATAACGCAGGAATTTGGCCGACCGTTGATGCGAAGGAACTGGTTTTTGTCCTGCAGACGAAAAATTCGAATGCGGAAGAATTCTACCTACGTCGGTCTGATGGATCATTCAAACTCCTCAGCCCGCTGCAAGATCCAGCGACGGTCAATCCGTCGCTCAGCCGCAATTTCGAGATGCCGGCAGCTAGTGCCGACGATTCGGTTGTTCTCTTCTACCTGAAGGAGATGAACGGTCGCTGGCCAGGAGACGTCACCACTGAAAAAAGCATCTGGTCTCTTTACGCTACCGACGGATCGGCCGAACCGAAGCTGGTGGGGGTATCGAACACCGGGCGTCTTCAGAGTAACTCGGAAGCCAATCTCATCACCGACTGCGGGATCAGGCTAGCCAGGGACCACGAAGGGCGGCCTAATGCGCTCTCAACGTCCGGCACCTTCGCATATTTCGTCGCTGAACCACTTAACGGATTCTGCAGCTTCGGTCCCGAGGTCGAAGAACTCTATGTGCGGGTCGCTGGTGAAAAGACCATTCCGATCTCGGAGCCGACTCTTCCGCCGGGTCAAGAATGCACTGGCCCCTGCGCCGCCGCCGAAGCGGAGCCCGCGGAATTCCAAGGAGCCACCGAAGACGGCAGGAAGGTGTTCTTTTCCTCCGCACAGCCGCTGCTGAATGCCGACCACGACGAAACGACCGACCTCTACGAGGCCCAGATTGTCGGCGATGGCACCGAGGCAACGCTCGGTAGCCTCACTCTCGTATCGGAAGGAGGCGCAGGGGACTCGCAACCGGGGGAGGGCGCTGAAGTACTGGGAGTACTCGCATTCTCTCGGAGCGGCTCGCGGGTCTACTTTGCCGCCGAAGGTGTCCTTACCTCGACTCCCAACAAGGCTGGCGAAAAACCCCAACCAGGGCTTCCCAACCTATATTCAGTCAATACGGCTAGTGGGGCGACCACGTTCATCGCCACCCTGGAACCGCAAGATGAAAGTTGGTTGGGAGGTCGCGGATTCTGGGCCCAGGCGACTCCTGACGGCCGCTATCTGGTCTTTAGTTCGACCGGTGACCTGACTCCGGACGACACCAGTAGCGCGCGCCAATTGTTCGAGTACGACGCTCAGAATGAGACCCTGGTTAGGGTCAGCGCTGGAGATCGTGGCTACAACAACGATGGCAACACCGAATTCGGTAACGCGTTCCTCGCGTCTACGGAAGGGCGCCCCAGTAGACAGATCGCGGACGACGGAACGGTCGTCTTCACCAGCCCTATCGCTCTGACTCCGGGAGCAACCAGCGATCCCGACTTCAACGTCACCAACATCTACGAGTTTCGCGCAGGCCGCGTGTCGCTCGTCGCGCCCGGCGTAGGTGCGAATGCAGGCAACGCTGAACCAACTGCCTCAGCGACCCGACTGTGGGGGATCGACCCAAGCGGAGAAAACATCTTCTTCACGACCCTCGCTCAACTCACGCCCACCGATACCGATGGGCGCCCGGATCTCTATGACGCACGTGTCGGGGGTGGCTTCCAGGCACCTGCCGTCGCGGCAAGCTGCGCTGCTTCAGCCTCTTGCCAGGGGCCGCCGTCATCGCCTCCAGGATTTTCGCCGCCGGCGACCGCGACCTTCTCCGGACCTCCGGACAAGAAGAAGCACCACAAGAAGAAGCACCACAAGAAGAAGCACCACAAGAAGAAGCAGGGCGGGTCTTCCAAGCAGCGGGGGACCGGCAAATGATGGCGCACATGAACTCGATCGTTGCTTCTGAGAAGCCGATGAAGGAGCAAATTCCAATGTACCGTTCAATCCGCCTGATGAGCATCCTTCTCGGCCTGCTTACCTTGGCGATGACGGTCACCGCCGGTGCGCAGGCCGCCTCGGCCCCTGCCCCGGGTTGGCGGATCACCATGATCCCCCAACCAAGCAATTTCACCAGCGCCCGCAACGCGGAATGCGAAGCAATGATCGAAATTGAAAGCCCGTACATGGCGGCAGAGCCCGCGAAGGCGTGCGATCGCTTCCTCGTCAGCGTGCGGAACGAAGGGACCGAACCAAGCGAAGAAGGCTCACCGGTCGCGGTGTCCGCCGTGCTTCCGCCGGGATTGACCCTGGTCGGTCTTAGTAAAGCGGAAGGCAAAGCGGGTGGGTACCCAAGCTATGAAGGCCTCCTGCCACCGCTGGATTGCGACATTGCGACGGTCACCTGTACCCTCGATTCAACGCTCGAGCCCGAAGAAGCCATGGCTATGACGGTGCTGGTCACCGTCGATCCGTCCGCCGAAGGAAAGACTCTTTCGGCATCCGCGCTGGTTGAAGGGGGCGGCGCCCCTGCGGCAAGTGTCTCAGCTCAGGTGTCGGTGTCGTCTACTCGTTCGGCGTTTTCGCTCGACGGGTTAGCTCTCGATCCGCTGGGCCTTAACGGGTTGACGGACTCAGAGGCAGGTGGCCATCCCAACGCGGTGACGACCAGCTTCACGATCCCAACCTTCAAAAGCCTCAAGTACACCCATGTGGAAGACCCCAAGAACATCGTGTTCGACCTCCCACTGGGTTTGGTAGGAAATCCACAGAGCCTTCCGACCTGTCCTGAACAGCTGGTACGGAATGCCCAATGCCCCGCCAACACCCAGGTCGGCCGAATTGGACTAGAAATAAATGAAGAAGGCGGGACGGCCGCCACTGAGACCTTCGCTCTTTGGAACGTGACTCCGCAACGAGGCTACGCGGCGGAGTTCGGAGCCGAATACACGAGTCGAGACTTCTTCCTATACGCGGATGTCGTCCATACGGCCTCGGGTTATCACCTACGTGTCTCTTCGCCCGGGATCGTTCACCTTGCTGAAGTTTATAGCCTCACCGGTGTGCAGGTCACGTTTTGGGGTGACCCCGCGGCAAGAAATGGCAGTGGTGGAAGCGGCGAAACTACGCCATTCTTCTCCAATCCTGCGGATTGCAGCGCAGGAGCCATTCCCACGACCGCTTGGGCTGTGTCGTGGCAGCAGCCCGACAGGGTTGTCCGAGCCGAATACCCCAGCTACCCGGACGGCGTGACCGCGTGTAACCAGCTGGCCTTCGCGCCGACGTTCACCTCGCGGCCGTCAACCAACCGGGCTGATAATCCGTCGGGCCTCAACTTCGATCTTGACGTGCCACAGGCATCGGGCATGACCGATCCAGCCACGCCGCCACTCCGGACCGTCACGGTCGCACTGCCGAAGGGCATGCCGATCAATCCGTCCTCGGCCGATGGGCTTGCCTCTTGCAATCCGGAGGGCCCCGAAGGGATCAATGTCGGCTCGGACGACATCTCGGTCCGAGGTCAGGATCTCGGTGACCCCGAAGCGACCGAATACGGCGCCGGCCACCCTGGTGGCAACGAAAGCTCCTACGACGACGGTCTTTGGCATACGGCGCCTGGGCACTGCCCGGATGCTTCGCAGATCGGCACGTTGGAAGTGATTACCCCGCTTCTTGATCACCCGTTGCCGGGCAAGCTCTTCCTCGGTACCCCGGAGTGCAGTCCTTGCGGTAATGCCGACGCGGCCTCCGGCAAGTTGATCAAGCTCTTCATGGAAATCAACGACCGCAAGAGTGGGGTGGTCATCAAGCTCCCAGGGGTCGTAAGGGTTGATCCGGGCTCCGGGCAGCTGACTGCGACGTTCCGCGACCTCCCCCAGCTTCCATTCAGCAAGCTTCATCTACAGCTGAACGAAGGCGGGCGGGCGCCCCTGCGGACCCCGGCCGTCTGTATGGGTTACGAAACGACGAGCAACCTCACCCCATGGAGCTCGCCGGAAACGCCAGACGCACGGCCCAGCGACACCTTTGCGATCTCGAACGCGGCCGGCAGCGGCCCGTGCCCAGGAAGCGAAGGGCAGCAGCCGAATGCGCCGAGTTTCACGGCAGGCACCCTGAATCCCAGCGCCGGGGCGTACAGCCCGTTTGTGTTCAAAGCCGCCCGCGAAGACGGCACCCAGGAGTTCGGTTCGCTCGAAGCGACCTTGCCGAAGGGTCTGCTGGGCAAGATCGCCGGGATTCCCTATTGCTCGGAGGCCTCGATCGCGGCGGCCGGCGGGACGTCCGGTCGGGCCGAGCGCACCAGCCCGAGCTGCTCCTTCGCCTCCGAAGTCGGGACTGTGACCGTCGGCGCGGGTGCCGGCCCGAATCCCTACTACGTGCAAGGCCACGTCTATCTGGCCGGCCCTTATAAAGATGCGCCGCTCAGTCTGGCGATCATCACCCCGGCAGTGGCCGGGCCTTTCGACCTCGGGACGGTGGTGGTGAGGACTGCGCTCAACGTGGATCCTGAAACCGCCCAGGTACGCGCCGTCAGCGATCCTCTGCCGACGGTTCTCGCGGGTATCCCCCTCGATATACGAAGCGTCGTCGTCGCTCTGGCCCGCCCACAGTTCATCTTCAATCCGACCAGCTGCGATCCAACCTCAGTGACCGGTTCGCTGGCTTCGACGCTAGGGGGAGTAGCGCCGCTCTCGCAGCACTTCCAGGTCGGCGGCTGCAATAGGCTGAAATACAAGCCGCGCGTGAAGCTCAAGCTGGAAGGCGCAACCAGGCGCTCGGGTCACCCGTCCTTGCGGGCGATCGTCACCGCGCCTCAAGGGGCTTACGCCAACACCGGGCGCATACAGGTCGGCCTGCCCCACGCCGAGTTCCTCGACCAGAGCAACATCGGCAAGGTCTGTACTCAGCCGGAGTTGAAGTCGGCGACCTGCCCTGCCCACTCAGTCTATGGGCATGTCAAAGTCTGGACGCCACTGTTTGATGCACCGCTCGAGGGCAACGTATATCTCGGTGTCGGCTACGGCCATAATCTCCCCGACCTCGTCGCCGAACTGAATGGGCAGGTCCGTCTTCTGGTCCATGGGAAAGTCGACACGACCAAACATGCAGGGCTGCGCAACACCTTCGAAGTCGTCCCCGACGCACCATTCTCGAAAATCGTCTTCGAATTAAAAGGAGGCAAGAAATACGGTCTGCTTCAAAACTCTGAGAACCTCTGCAAGAAAAAACACCGCGCAAGCGCTCGCTTCGTTGCCCAAAACGGCCTCGTCTCCCAGCTACACCCAAAGATCGCCAACAGCTGCAAAGACGCCGTTAAAAAGAAGAACAAGAGGGATAAACGCAGCAAAGAGCTGAAGGACAGCGCTAAGAAAAAGCACTGACCCACGACGCGGGGGAGCACACCACCGGTCGTGGGATGCGGATTAGCATGCGCATCGAGCCGATAAGTCGGACTCTCAGCGTGAGACTGCAGTGTCGCTGTCCCGAGATCGAACAGGCGACGCTCACCCGGATCAAACCCCTTTTGGGTGTCCGGGAGGAATCAGACCCTGAATACCAGGATGGCTTGCAAGCCGCGATTTCGGCGGCAATGGGGTACGGGATCGAAGCGCTAGAGCGCAGTGAGGATCACCCAGCGCCGATCCCCACCGCTCTGCTCTCACAGGCTCGATTGGCGGCTCGCCGTGGTGTTGCGCTTGACGCCGTCCTTCGTCGCTACCTCGTCGGCTACACCCTATTGGGCGACTACATCATCGAGGAGTCAGATCGCGATTCCCGAATGGACAGCGCCGCCCTAAAGCGTCTATTGCGCGTCCAGGCCAGCGTACTGGATCGCCTTGTCACTGCTGTAAGCGAGGAGTACGCGCGTGAGACGACGGCGCGACCGAACTCGGCCGCGCAGCGGCGACTGCGGACGGTCGAACAGTTGCTCGATGGCCAGCGCGCGGATCCTGAGGGGCTTGCGTACGATCTGAATGCCCTCCATATCGGCTTCGTCGCTTACGGCAACGGTGCGCTGGATGCGGTCGACGCGATCGCAGAGTCGATGGACTGCCTTCGCCTTATCCTGGCCCGCGAGGAGAAAACCGTCTGGGCCTGGTTCGCAAGTCGCCGGCGAATCGAAGCAAAAGATCTCATACTCCGTCTGCCTGGAGAGTCATCGGTGCAGATCTCGATGGGAATCGGCGAGCCCGGAGAGGGATTGGCGGGCTGGCAGCGCACTCACCGTCAGGCAAAGGCGGCAGCCTCGGTGGCCCGATTACGCGGGCCGGGGCACGTGCGCTACGCCGATGTAGCACTACTGGCATCGGTCAGGGGCGACGATCTGCTCGTCTCCTCTCTGGAGAGCCTCTATCTGATCCCCCTCAGAGATAGGCCGGATGACGGACTCGCCCTGCGCGACACCTTGCGCGCATACTTCGAGACAGGACGAGCCGTGTCCTCTGCAGCCGCAGCCCTCGGCGTTCATCGGCGTACGGTCACGAACCGACTCCGCACGGTTGAGGAACGTGTCGGGCGTTCCCTGAATGAGTGCGCAATTGATCTCGAGGTTGCCCTTAAGCTTGACGAGCTCTTAGCCAAATAGGCACTTGAGGCCGGCCGATGTGATCAATTTGGCCCATCGGAACGGTTCGTTCCTCGAAAAGATGGCCTTAGCTCTGCGCACGAGCGGGGCCATGTCACTGCGACCTGCCCCAAATGGGGAGGGACGCAGGGACGTGTACGGAACAAACTCCAGGGAGACTGGAGAAGGGAGTGTGCCCAAGTGAAAATAAGATCACGATCGCGGAGATCCACCAAGGGGTCTCTAGTCCTCGCAATGCTCGCGATCACGGCCCTCAGCGGCCTGGCTGCTGGGACGGCTCAAGCCACCACGACTGGCCACTGGACGGTCGGCGGAATAGAAGTCAACAGTGTGTTCCCGGTCGAAATGAAAGGTGGATCGACGACCTTCAACGTGCCCGGATTGCTCCAGTATTCATGCAGCGCCTATAGCTCTTCGGAAGCTTCGATCCTGCCCGGGGGCAAAAGCGAAGTTGGTGCACTCACCTTCACTGGTTGTACCCTGTCCTCCGCTCCGAATTGCGTCATGCATACTGTGGGATACCCGGTTGGTACCTTGTCGTATGGCCCGTTTCTCGGTGAACTCGTTTTGGCGAACGGCCATTTCGTCGATATTATTTCCGCAAAGTATCCCAAAGCCGAATACCCCCTAGGGCAGTTCAAAATTGAAGCGACGACGGGCAAAACCTGTTCCCTGTCTGGCACCGGGAAACAGTATGGAAGTCTCGCCTTCGAACCGTCGACCGTTTCGGCCGTCGATCTCGCGGTGACGACGAATGAAAAATTGACGAAAGAATTAGAACCCGGCTGGGTTCATTTCGTGGGTGGCCTATTTAGCTCGACTACCTATGTCGGCACGTACAACAGCAGCATGCACATCACGGGCAAATCCGCGGGACAGCTGCTTGGGGCTTCTCTCTAGATCGCAACCAGCAAAAATTACGGTATGCCGGGGGCAGGGCCAGCTCAATGCGGCCTTGCCCCCGCTTTACTCCAGGCATGGCCCCGACGCCACTTCGGCCGGAGGTCGGCTTCCCAATTCTCAGCGGGCCTTGCCGTCCGCGGCGCTCAGCAGTCATTCGCCGGCTCCATGCGCGGCTCCCGATGGGTTTCCGGGGGCAGCTTCCGCTTGGCGAAGGCGACCTACGGTTTCGAGACCGACGAGACATCGCGACGCGACGACTGTCCTATGCAGCTGCCAGGTCTTCCCTAGACTGGGTTTAGCGCCTTGACAGGTCGTGTACCGTCCTTTACAGTGCGTTTTCAGCCCGCCTTTCCCCGAGGCGGCAGAGACACCCGTCTGGCAGCCGCCTTTCCCTGTGGCTCTGCCATGACTCCGGGCCGGGGGCGAGGCGGGAAATGTCCCGTCCTCGGTCCCGGCTGCTACCGGTTCCAGGAGGAGCCTGAAGCCTGCCGTTGAAGTTCCTTTCCGAATGCCGAACCTCGACCTTCATTCCGAGAAACTCATCGAGGGCCTTGGGATTGTCTTCTACGTCGGCATGGCGGTGGCGCTGCTGACGGCGCTCATGGGATCGCCGGGGTGGGCGTTCCTGCTGGTCTTCGGCTCGTTCGCGCTGGTGGCGCGGACGGCGCTCGAATCGGTCTAGTCGCTCGGCTTCAGGTGGGTGACGGGGGTGCCTAGCTCCCCTTCCAGGCGTGCCGCGATCAGCGAGCGATGGCAGGCCTCGGGGTCGCGCTCGACGCAGAGGAGGGCCGCTCGGTTGTTGCCGACGAACCTGAGGATCGGCTCGAGGTCGACGCGGTCGAGCACCTCCTCGGTGTAGCGCTCGACGTAGGCGGGCGCCAGCTCGCTGCGTGAGCGTTTCCCCTCGCCGCGGCGGGCGTCCTCCTCGTACTGCAGCTGCCGCATCTCGGTCGTCGGCGCCAGCTCTGGCAGGTGGCTGTAGCCGATGCCCGCCTCACCCAGCGCCGCCTGCAGCCGCTTCGAGTTCGCCCAGGCGTACTCGCTCCCCCGCACGCCGCGCCGCTGGCGGACGTCGAGGACGATCCCGACCTCGGCCTCCTGCAGAGCCCGGATGAACCCGGGGCCGTCGAAGCCGTAGACGCCAATCGTGGCGAACTGCGCCATGGGCGCAACCTATCGCTCACGCACGGCCGGGAGGTGGCGGTCTTGTCCCGTTCAAGGCGCGGCCCGGCGGGCCCCGAGATACATACGGTGAAAGAGCACGTCCTCCAGCGGCTATCTGCCGGAGCGACGGCCGCTTGACCTGGCGATGCCCGAGGCCGAGGGAGCAGAGGAGCCTCTGCTCGCTTGCTGGAACCGTCGCGGCCGGTTGTTCGTCGACGCGACCACTTTGCGGCGGCTGCGGGACGGGGCGAATCAGCGCTGGGCTGAACTGGAGGCGGCCGAGGTCCTGCCGCCGGCCTCGAGCAGGATGCTGGTCAGCCTCGCCTCTTTCCCTGGAGGCATCGGCGCGGCGGACCCGCTGGCGGCTCATCGGATCCCTGTCCAGGGCGCCAGCGGTGTCCACCCCTCCTAGCCGCCAGGCCGCACCAGGCCGGTCTCGTAGGCGAGGACCACCGCCTGGACCCGGTCGCGCAAGCCGAGCTTCATGAAGATGCTGCCGACATGGCTCTTGATCGTCGACTCCGAGAGGACGAGCTCGGAGGCGATCTCGGCGTTGCTGAGGCCGCGGGCCATCAGGCCGAGGATCTGCCGCTCCCGCGGCGTCAGCTCCGCGAGCTCGGGAGGCCCCTCGGGGGGCGGCGCCGGCCGGCGCGCGAACTCCTCGATCAGCCGTCGGGTGACCGCCGGGGCCAGCAGCGCCTCGCCGGCGGCGATCACCCTGATGGCGGCGAGGAGCTGGTCCGCGGGCGCGTCCTTCAGCAGGAAGCCGCCGGCGCCCGCCTTCAGGGCCTCGAAGACGTACTCGTCGAGGTCGTAGGTGGTGAGGACCAGCACCCGCGGGGGATCGGCCTTCGCGCAGATCCTCCGCGTCGCCTCCAGCCCATCCAGGTTCGGCATCCGGATGTCCATGAGGACGACGTCGGGGCGGGTTCGCGCCGCCGCCTCGACGGCCTCCAGACCGTCGGAGGCTTCGCCGACCACGCGCACCTCGGGGTCTGACTCGAGCAGCTTGACGAACCCGGTGCGAACCAGCTCCTTGTCGTCTACCACCAGCACGCGGATGCTCAAGCTCCGACCCGCCCCTCGACCGGCAGCCGCGCGCGGACGCGAAACCGCTCCCCCTCGGCCGGCCCGGACTCCAGGCTGCCCCCGTACATCGCCACCCGTTCTCGCATCCCGATCAACCCGTGGCCGGCGCCGTTCGCCTCGGCGACGGTCTGCGGTCGCGGGTTTTCGATCTCGATTTCCAGCAGCCGGTCCCGCCACCTGAGCGCGAGTGCAACCGGGTTGCCGGGGGCGTGCTTCCGCGCGTTCGTCAGGCCCTCCTGCACGATTCGGTAGGCGGTTAGGTCGAGGCCCTGCGCGAGCTCGACCGCATCGCCGGAGACCTCGACGTCCACCTCCTGCCCCGCGTTCGCCGACTCGTCGAGCAGGTCGGGCAGGCGCGACAGCCCAGGCTGCGGGGCAAGCCGGTCTTCGGAGGGCATCCGCAGGACGCCCAGCAGCCGCCGCAGCTCCGTCAGCGCCTCGCGGCCGGAGTTCTCGATCGTCTCCAGCGTCTGCGCGGTCCGCTGCTCGTCCGCTGAGAGCAGCCTGCGCTCGGCTCCGGCCTGGACGACGATCAGGCTGACCGAATGGGCGATCACGTCGTGCAGCTCGCGGGCGATCCTCGCGCGTTCGTCCGCCGCCGCCTCGGCGATCTCGTACTCGCGGTTGCGCTCCAGCCGATCGGAGCGCTCCCGAAGCAGCTCGACGAGGGCCTGCCGGCTCCGTAGCGCCCGGCCCAGGGCGATCGCGCCCGCCCACCAGACGAGTGCCGGGAGGGCGTTGCCGACGGCCGATCCGCCGGCGGCCAGGTCGACCGCGGTCGCCGCCACAGCGAGGCCGAAGATCGCGATCCCCGCCCGCAGCTCGGCTTCCTCGGCGTGGAAGCCGAGGGCGAAGCAGGCGACCACGCCGGCCGCGAAGGGCTCGAAGGGAGGCTGATGGGAGCCGTGGTAGTAGAGGGCGACCCAGATGCCCTGCGCGACGAAGACGGCGGCGAGGACGGCAGCGGGAAACCGCCGGCGCAGCGGCAGCGGCAGGACCACCGCGAGCAGGAACGCGAAGTTGGCCGCCCGCGGTCCCTGGTAGCCGGCGCTCTCGTACGAGGTGCTCATCAAGGTCGCTCCGAGCGCGAGCAGGGCGATCGTGGGGGCGAGGTCGAGCGCGAGGCGTCGCTTCCTTGCGGGCATCCCGGAAAAGCTAATCGCCCGCGCCGCCGACGACCTCCCCCCAGGGGCCCGGATCGGGCGCGTGGATCTCCTCCTCGGGTAGGAGACGGCCGGTCCCGCGGCCCGATGCGGAGACCCGGCTGCCGTCCTAGCTTCAGCCAAAAGCAACCGAAGGAGGCAGCAGTGCTCAAACGTATGACCGCCCTGGTCGTCCTGGCCGCCGCCGCGGCGGCCTTCCTGCCCTCGGCCCTCGCCACGGCGGCGCCGGAAGGAATGCTGACGCTGACGGCGGCGTTCGAACCTCGATCGATGGTCAAAGTCGGCGGCGGGCGCAGAGGGCCCTCGGCCGGGGAGACGATCGTCTTCTCGACCTCCCTGCGAAAAGAAGGAAAGCCGGCCGGCCGCGGCGAGTTCGTCCAGACCGTCGTCGACGATCGCTACCGCGGCATCTCGATCCGCGCCGATCTCCTGCTTGCCGACGGGACGATCGAGCTGCAGGGAGCGGGTTTGAGCATCCGTCCTCCCGGCGGCGCCAAGCCATCCCGCGAGACCGATATGGCGATCGTCGGCGGTACCGGTGCTTACGCCGGCGCCACCGGAAGCGCCGACCTCAGCGCGGCCGGGCACCTGAAGCAGCGATTCGAGCTCAGCTTCAGTGACTGACGGCAGAGGGCGACTCGGCGCGGGTCGCCCTCCCCGCCGCACCAGGGGCGCCGTTGGCGGACGTCGAGGACGATCCCGCCGGCGTCCCTCAGTTCATGGCTGCGCCCTAGTAGCGGGGGGGCGCGTCGCGGTAAGCCGGGTCCCGAACTTCGCGACGTTCTTCCACGGGGGCGCCGGGGGCGGCGCCTTCGACCGGGCGCCGGCGCGACCAGACGATTTCCTGGAAGAGCCCGATCAGCAGGCCAACGAGGCCGGCGACCATCAGGATCACGCCGATGGTGTCGATCGAGATGCCCTTGACGTGGACGTTGGTCGCGAACTTGAGGATCGCGCCAACAGCAATGAGGAAGATTCCTGCTCCGATGGTCATGGCGCCTGAATACCCCTGGTTTGGATCGACAAACCGAAGCGGCGGCGTCTAGACGGATCGCTGAGGGCCTCGCACCGTTCAAGGATTTGGCCGCGGCTGTCGAAGGAGTAGGCGCGTGACCAAGGGCCCGACCAAGGTGGCGGCACTCACGCTGGCGCTCGTCGCAGCGCTGGCCCTGTCCGCCTGCGGCAGCTCGGGCGGCTCGGGCAGCGAGGGCGGCACGCTGAAGGCGACCTTCGGCTCCTTCCCCGACTCGCTCGACCCCGGCCTCGCCTACACCGGCGAAGGCTCGACCGCGGTTTACGACGTCTACGTCCCCCTGCTCACCTACGCCCACGCCGCCGGCAGCGCCGGCAGCAAGGTGATTCCAGGGCTCGCCGAGGCGATGCCGAAGATCAGCGACGGCGGCCGCACCTACACGCTGACCCTGCGCAAGGGCCTGAAGTACTCGGACGGGACCCCGGTCGAGGCCTCGGACTTCGGCGCCTCGATCGAACGCCTCTTCAAGCTCAACTCCCCCGGCTCGCCCTTCTACACCGACATCGTCGGCGCCGAAGCCTTCGCCAAGAGCAAGCAGGGAGGGATTCCGGGGATCGAGGCCGACGACGCCAGCGGCAGGATCGTCATCCACCTGGTGAAGCCGCGCGGCACCTTCGCCAACGAGCTGGCGCTGCCCTTTGCCGCGCCGGTCCCCGCCGGCACGCCGGCCGAAGACCTGACCGCGCAGCCGTCGCCGGCGACCGGTCCCTACGTCATCGCCTCCGCCCAGCCCGGGCGCGGCTGGGACTACCGGCGCAACCCGCAGTGGGCCAAGAACAACGCCAAGCTGCTGCCGCAGATCCCCAGCGGCCACGTCGACCGGATCGAAGTCGACGTCCTCCGCAACCCCTCGACCCAGGTCAACGACGTCGAAAGCGGCCGCTACGACTGGATGGGGAACCCGCCGCCGGCCGATCGCTACGCGGAAGTGAAGAGCCGCTACGAGGGCTCCCAGTTCAAGGTCGAGCCGACGATCAGCACCTACTTCTTCTGGATGAACACGCGGCAGGCGCCGTTCGACGACGTCAAGGTGCGGCAGGCGGTCAACTACGCCGTCGACACCCGGGCGCTGGAACGGATCTACGCCGGCCAGGTGACCGGCACCCACCAGATCCTGCCGCCGGGAATGCCCGGCTACAAACGCTTCGACCTCTACCCGCACAGCCTCGACAAAGCGAAGGAACTGGTCGCCGCGGCGAAGCCGAGCGACCGCGCGATCACGATCTGGACCGACAACGAAAGCCCCAACGACGAAGCCGGCGAATACCTCGAGGGCGTGCTGAAGGAACTCGGCTTCGACACTACCCTCAAGGTCGTCAACGCCGACAACTACTTCGGCCTGATCGGCAACGAATCGACGCCGAACCTCGACATCGGTCTCGCCAACTGGTTCGAGGACTACCCGCACCCCAACGACTTCTTCGAGCCGCTGCTCTCGGGCGAAAGCATCGTCCCGACCGGCGCCACCAACCTCGCCCGGATCGACGACCCGCGGCTGAACGCGGAGATCGAGCGCCTCGGCGAAGGGCCGCTGACGCCGGCGGTCGAAGCCGAATACGCCGGCCTCGATAAAGAGTTCATGGAAGAGGCGCCGTGGGTGCCCTACGGGACCAGCACCCTGCCGACCTTCGTCTCGGCCGAAGTCGACCTCGACAAGGTCATCTTCAACCCGACCTTCGCACAGGACCTGACCAGCTTCCAGTTCAAGTAGGCCGTTTCAGGTAGGGCCGGGCTCAGGCGGCCGAGTCGCCGAGAGCGGTCCAGAGGCGCCGCTCGGCGTCGAGCACGCCGGCGGCTCCGGCACCCACCGCCTGCCACAGCTGCGGCACCGGCTCATCGGCCTCGCTCGCTGCTCTGAAGGCCTCGGCCAGCTCGGTCCACCGCGCCGCCGCCTCCGCCGCGAGCGGCGCCTCCTCGCGCCCCGCCTCCTCCAAGAAGCGCGAGTACATGAGCCGGAAGCAGCCGCCGCCGGTGCCGCGTCGCTCGATCACCTGGTAGCCGAAGCGGGCGCACCACTGCCAATCCTCGACCGCCTCGGGCCAGGAGCCGGCCTCCTCCGCCAGGCGTTCCAGCGCCGGGATGCCGGCAAAGGGGCCGAAGGGCGGCTCGAGCATCTCGCCCGCCGCCCGGGCGATCGCCCGCGGCACCGCCGCTTCCAGCTGCGCCCGGTCGATCTCCTCGCTGACGGTGAACATATGGCCTTCCAGCGGGTAGGCGGGGTGGCCGCTGTGGCGGGCGCGGGCGAGGTTCTCCAGGCGCGTCGTCTGCAGCTCCTCGAAAGCGGTGTCGGAGAGCTGGGCGACCGCGTCGTCGTAGCCGGCGAGGACGACCGCGTGGCCGGGGAAGTGGGCCGAGTTGCCGTAGTGGTCGAGGTAGTAGATGTCGGTGAGGAGCAGCGCCGGGTTGCCGGCGTCGACCTCCGAGCGGGCCGCCTCCCAGGCCGTCTCGCCAGCATCCTCGGCGAAGGTGCGCAGCTCCAGGGCCGCGCCGGTCAGCTCGCGGAAGGTCTCCTCCAGCCGCGCCGTGCGCCCGTTGAACCAGCGGCTCGGCGAGCTGTCGTCCAGCGCCAGGTAGTAGAAGCCGGCGCCGGCGCCGAGCCCGAAAGCCATCTCCTCGCTGATCTCGACGCCGTGGAAGCCGAGCAGGTTGCGCAGCGCGGTCGAGCCGCAGTGGTGGCCGGGGGTGTGGACGAAGCCGGGGACGGAGGGCATGGATCTGACATTCTGCCGCCGATGCGCGACCTCGACCTGAAAGCGCTGCGCTGGATGCGCACCCACGGGCACTCGCCCGCGGTCGAGGACGTCGCCGTCGCCCTTGGCAAGGCGGGCAACAACGCCCTCGTCTGGTTCCTGCTCGGGGTGGCGCTGGCGATCATCGACAACGGCCGCTGGGAATCGTGGCTGATCTGCGCCCTGCTCGGGCCCTTCGCGATCGGCCTCAACTACGCGATCAAGCTGGCGGTGAAACGGCCGCGCCCGGTGCTCGAGGCCCTGCCGCCGCTCGGGGGCGCTCCCAGCTCGCTCAGCTTCCCCTCCGCCCACGCGACCTCGTCGTTCGCGGTGGCGACGGCGATGGTCCGGGTCGATCCGGCGATGGCGGCCGCCTTTGTCGTCGCCTTCGCCCTCGCACTCGGCCGTCCCTACCTCGGCATGCACTACCCCTCCGACGTCCTCGCCGGCGCCCTGCTCGGTGTCGTCCTCGGCCTGATCGTCCCGCTCACCTTCTGATGGGAGGCGTCTCGTGAAGGTCGGAATTGTGGGGCTGCCGAACGCGGGCAAGTCGACCCTCTTCAACGCTCTAACTAAGGGCGGGGCACAGATGGGCGACTACCCGTTCACGACGATCGAGCCGAACGTCGCCGTCGCCCAGGTGCCCGACGAGCGCCTCGAGCAGATCGCCGAGACGGTCAAGAGCTCGGAGCTGGTGCCGGCGAAAATCGATTTCCACGACATCGCCGGCCTGGTCAAAGGCGCCTCGGAAGGGGAGGGGCTCGGCAACCAGTTCCTCGCCTCGATCCGCGAGACCGACGCGATCTGCCACGTCGTCCGCTGCCACACCGAATCCGACGTGCCGCACCCCGATGGCCGCGTCGACCCGCTCGCCGACATCGAGACGATCGAGACCGAGCTGGTGCTCGCCGACTACGACCAGGTCGAGCGGCGGCTGCCGCGGGTCGCCAAGCAGGCGAAGTCGGGCGACAAAGAAGCGCAGGTCGAGCACGAGTGGCTGCAGGCGGTGCACGAGGCGCTCGCCGCCGGCCGCCCGGCCCGCTCGATCCCGGCGCCCGAAGGCGCGCCGCACGCGGTGCGCAACCTGCAGGCGCTGACGACGAAGCCGATCCTCTACGTCGCCAACGTCGACGAGGGCGACGCGCAGCCGCCGGAAGCGGTCGTCTCCCACGCCAACTCGGTCCACGCCGGCGTGGTCGCGGTCTCCGCCCGGATCGAGGCCGAGCTGGCCGAGCTCGACCCAGAGGAAGCGGCGGAAATGCGCGAGAGCTACGGGGTCGAGGGCTCGGGCCTGGCCCGCCTGGTCCGCGCCGCCTACGACCTGCTCGAGCTGATCACCTTCTTCACCGCCGGCGAGGGCAAGGAGGCGGTCGCGCGTCCGCTCCACCGCGGCGCCACCGCCCTCGAAGCCGCCGGCACGATCCACACCGAGATCATGGAAGCGTTCATCAAAGCCGAAGTGATCGGCTGGAAGGACCTGGTCACCACCGGCGGCTACGTCGCGGCGAGGGACAAGGGCTTGCTCCGCATCGAGGGGCGCGACTACGAAGTGCAAGACGGGGACGTCATAACGATCAAGGTGTGAGGCGTGTCGATCTAGGTGCCCTGGGGGGTCAATAAAGCGACACGGCCTTAGCTCTCGACGATCTCCACCACGCCGCTTGGCGCTTCGAGCAGCTCGACGGTCTGCCGCGCCGCCTCGGCGACGTGGACGTAGGGCGGCTCGGGACGGTCCTCTTCGTGGTAGGTGCCGGGGCCGTAGAAGCGGCCATAGTGGGCGACTACGCCGCCGGCATCGAGGATCATCGCCTCGTGCTCTTCGACTGGCGTGTGCGCGTCGCCCGGCAGGCGCCAGGCGATGCTTTGGGCGAGGAAGCGCGGCGCCGCGGCGGTCTGGGCGGCGGCGATCAGGTTGCGGGTCCCCTCGGTGCGGACGCGAGCGTTGTCGGCGGCCTTCTCCGAGATCTGCCGCGGGTCCTGCGGCAGGTCGGTGAGCTGGTGCATGACCAGCTCCGGGCCGAAAGCGAGCACCGCGTCGCGCAGCCGCTCGGCGTCGTAGACATCGATGAGGACCGGCTCGGCGCCGAGCTCGCGCAGCATCTCGACCTTCGCCTCGCTGCGGGTCGTCCCCGCCACCTCATGCCCAGCCGCAACCAGCAGCGGCACCAACTGCCGCCCGATCGCCCCACTTGCACCGGCCAGGAAGACGCGCATGCGCCGAAGGTACCGCGCGCGCCAATCGCGTGGTTCCTTTCGCACGACATAGGTGCAAAAGGAACCACGGGATCGGGCTAGGGTGTCGGTATGGAGGAACGGGCGCGGTTTCCGGAGGTGGCGGCGAAGGCCGGCCACTACGAGAGCTTCTACATCAAGGCCTGCGAGCCGGAGGGCGGGCGCGGGATCTGGATCCGCCACACGGTCCACAAGCGCCCCGGCGCGGAGCCGAACGGTTCGATCTGGTTCTGCTTCTTCGATCGCAGCGCCGCCGGGCCGCGGGCGACCAAGGTGACGGTGCCGGCGTCGGGGTTGGAGGCGCCGGCCGGGGACTGGATCCGGGTCGCCGACGCCGAGATCGGTCCCGGCCGCGCCGAGGGCTCGATCGACACCGATGCCCTCAGCGCCGCCTGGTCGTTCACCTTCGAGGGCGACGCCGAGCCGTGCAAGTACCTCCCGGCCGACTGGCTCTACAAGGCGCCGCTGCCGAAGACCAAGTTCCTCGCGCCCTATCCCGACGCTCGCTTCGAAGGGCGGCTGGAGATCGACGACACCTCGATCGAGTTCAGCGGCTGGCCGGGGATGATCGGCCACAACTGGGGCTCGGAGCACGCCGAGCGCTGGGTCTGGCTCGAGGGCACCGGCTTCGCCGACGCTCCGAACACCTACTTCGACGCCGGCGCCGCCCGCGTCCGCCTCGGCTCCCGCACCAGTCCCTGGATCCCCTCCGGGATGCTCGTCCTCGACGGCGAGCCGCACCGCCTCGGCGGGCTCGGCGCAATCCGCGCCGCCGAGATCGATGAGCGGCCCACGGTCTGCAGCTTCCGCCTCCCCGGCAAGGACATCGTCGTCCACGGCCGCGTCACCGCTCCCGAGAAGGACTTCGTCGGCTGGGTCTACGCCGACCCCAAGGGGCCCGAGCACCACACCGTCAACTGCTCGGTCGCCGACCTCGAGCTGACCATCGAACGCCCGGGGCTGCCGCCTCGCGAGTTGACCCTGAACGCCGGCGCGGCCTACGAGCTCGGCATGCGCGATGCCCCAGACCATCAACAGGATCACGGCATCCCGATCCAGCCCTACCCCGACGGGTGATGTCGCTTTTGTCTCCTATAGCGAGACAAAAGCGACACGCCTACTTCCCTGAGACCACCTTCTGGAAGGTCATCCAGGTGTCGTAGCCGCCGAGGGCGACCTCGAGGTCGGTGCCGGTGACGGTGCTGACGCCGCCGGTGCCGTACAGCTTCGCTTCGATGATCCGGGGGGAGACGCCGCGCTTGGTGACGACGACCTTTTTCAGGCGCCCCTTCAGGTAGGAGCTGAGCTTGGCGCTGATTTCCGGGCCGCTGAATTTCAGCGTCCATTCGTGCAGCGGGCAGGCCGAGTCGAACGGGTCGGGGACGCCGACGAGGTAGGGGACGGGGGAGCCGAAGACGTTGACGGCGCTCTCGGTGTGGCCGCCCGAGCAGGCCGAGTAGAGGGTCTGGGCGACCTTGCCGCCGTACATAACGACCTGGCCGCGGGTCGCGGCGACGGCGGCGTTGGTGCTGGCGTACTCGCTTTCGAGCCCTTTGTAGACCTGGCTGCGGGTGTCGGAGTAGAGGTCGAAGCCGTTGCCGCGGACGTCGCCGGTGAGGGCGATCGAGCGGACCGCGACCGCCTGCGCCTTCAGCTCCTCGACCGGCCAGGATGGCGGCACCTCGTTCGGCATCACCCCTTTCACGTACTGCTCGAGCGCCAGGGCGTTGACGACGTTGAGGGACCCGGCCTGGCTTTCGGTCGGCACCGTCTCCAGCGCCCCCCGGTAGGTGCCGTAGCCGGCGATCGTCACCTTCCCCGACCCGGCCGCGCGCAGCGTCCGCCCGCAGTTGGCGAGCCTTTTGCCACTGGAGCTGCGCAGCCTGACGCCGCTGCCGTCGCGGTGTGCCTGGTAGCTGCGGGCCGGATCGAGTCGCACCCCGCAGGCGCTGGTGGCGCCGCTGAAGCCGACGTCGCCCCCTTCGATCCCCAGCAGCACCCGCACCACCCGCGCCCCCTGGACCGTTCCCAGGCTCGTCCCCGTGTAGTAGTGGCCGAGGATGAAGCGGTAGCTCTTGCCGTGCTCGGCGTAGCCGTAGGCGCCGTAGGCGCTCATCCCGACCCCGTGGCCGAAGCCGCGCCCGTGGACGACCCAGCTGACGCTGGCCTGGGCGGTAAGCGGGTAGAGGGAGAGCAGGGCGAATCCCGCCGCGCAGGTCGCGAGGAGGGTGCGGAGGTGGTTCGCGATGACCCTGATGACGTTGACCTTGTTGACGATGACCCTGTTGACGATCTTGGACATCTCCGAAGGAACAGATTCAACGTTGCGGAGTAGCGGCCTGCATCGGCGGGGGCGTACCCTGGATGGACACCCCGAATCGAGGAGGGCGCGATGGCGACGCAGACCGTAGAGGCAACCGACCACAAGCTCCTGGCCGCCGGCGAGTGGCAGGCGACGGGCGAGTGGGACGAGGTCAAGAGCCCCTACGACGGGAGCGTCGTCGGCCGGGTCGCGCAGGGCGACGAAGCCCTCGCCAAGAAGGCGATCGAGGCCGCCAACGAAGCCTTCGAGGCGACCGACTTCCCCCAGCACGAGCGGGCGCGGGTGCTGGACCGGGCGGCCGAGCTGGCGGCCGAGCGCCGCGACGAGCTGGCGGCGACGATCGCCGCCGAGGCCGGCAAGCCGATCAAGACGGCGACCCTGGAGGCCGAACGCTGCGTCTCCACCCTCGAGTTCTCCTCGGTCGAGGCGCGCAAGCTGACCGGCGGCACGGTGCCGATGGAGGCCGCCCCGGCCGGGGTCGGCAAGCTCGGCGTGATGCTGCGCGTCCCCTATGGCGTGGTCGGCGCGATCAGCCCCTTCAACTTCCCGCTCAACCTCGTCGCCCACAAGCTCGGCCCGGCGATCGCCGCCGGCAACGCCGTCGTCTTGAAGCCCGCCGGCCAGACGCCGATCTCGGCGTTGAAGCTGGCCGAGATCCTGGTTGACGCCGGGCTGCCGGACAACTGGCTCTCGGTCATCCCCGGGCCGGGATCGAAAGTCGGCAACGCGATCGTCGAGCATCCGCTGACCAAGGCGATCACCTTCACCGGCTCGGCCCCGGTCGGTTGGGACATCCGCTCTAAGGTCCCGCACAAGAAGGTCAACCTCGAGCTCGGCTCGAACGCGCCGCTAATCGTCGACGCCGACGGCGACTGGGAAGCGGCGGCCGACAAAGCCCAGCTGCACGCCTTCTCGCACGCCGGCCAGAGCTGCATCTCGATCCAGCGGATCCTCGTCCACGAGTCGATCGCCGACCAGTTCACCGAGCGCCTGGTCAAGAACGTCGAAGGCTTGACCGTCGGTGACCCGCTCGACGAGGCGACCGACGTCGGGCCGCTGATCACGCCGGACGACCGCGACCGGGTCAAGGAGTGGGTCGACGAGGCGGTTAAAGGCGGGGCGGAGCTGTTGGTCGGCGGCGAGCTCGTCGACGAGGGCCGTTGCCTGGCGCCGACGCTGCTGAAAGCGCCGCCGAAAGAGGCGAAGGTCTGGTGCGAGGAGATCTTCGGCCCGGTGGCGACGATCGACACCTTCTCGATCTTCGAGGAAGCGCTGACGATGGCCAACGACTCCAAGTTCGGCCTCCAGGCAGGCGTCTTTACCCGCGACATCGGCAAGGGCCTGGAGGCGGGCCGCACCCTCGAGTTCGGCGGCGTCCTCATCAACGAGGTCCCGACCTTTCGCGCCGACCAGCAGCCCTACGGGGGAGTCAAGGACTCCGGCAACACCCGCGAGGGCCCCGCCTACGCGGTCTACGAGCTGACCGAGGAGCGCTTCGTCACCCTGCAGGGGTAGGGGCGCCGGAGAGGTTCAGTGAGGGAGGTCACGTTCCCTTGCTACTTTTCTTGATCTTGTAACTCAACAAAGTCAAGAGGAGGCCGACCGGCAGGGACTCCGCAGAAAGGAAATCGCTCGATGAAGATCAGATCTCGTGCACTCGGAGGGCTGGTGGTCACGGCTCTCGCGCTGCTGGCCCTGGCGCCGGCTGCCCTCGCCCAGCGCTATGGCGAGCACGGCCATGGCCACCAGTCCGGCAGCGACCCCGTCGCCCATGACGTCGGCCTCAGCTGGTTCGATACCACCCAGCAGACCGTCGCCGCCGCGGCCTACCCGGAGGCGGTGAGCGGCAGCGACGCCTGGTCGATCTCCTGGATCGCCGCCGCCCGCGCGGTAGGGGGCAGCAGCGACCCCGACTACGCGACCGCCGCCTTCGCACAGGCGCTGCACGACGCGCTGGTCCAGCTGGTGCCCTCGCAGGCCCCGGCGCTCGACGCGAAGCTGGCGGCGACGCTGGCGGCCGTGCCCGCCGGTCCGGCAAGGGAGGGCGGCATCGCCGCGGGCAAAACCCAAGCCGCCCTGGTGCTGGCCCAGCGTCAGAACGACGGCCTCGACACCGCCTCGGTCGACGTCCCCTGGACGCCGCCCTCGAGCGACCCCGGCGTCTGGCAGCCGACCCCGCCCAACTACGGCCCCGCCACCCGCGCCGGCCAAGGCGACGGGACGCCGTTCCTGCTCGAGAGCGGGGATCAGTTCGACCCCGGCCCGCCGCCCAGCCTCGGCTCGAAGACCTACCGCCGCGACCTCGCCGAGGTCCGTGCCTACGGTGCCGCTGACAGCAGCGTGCGGACGCCGGAGCAGACCGAGATCGCCCAGTTCTGGTTCCCCGGCCTGGGCGTCCATTTCAACCAGGTGCTGCGCGCCGTCCTCGACGACACCGACCACTCGCTCGCCTGGCAGGCCCGCTTCGTCGCCGCCTTCCACGCGGTCACGACCGACGCCCAGATCGCCGTCTACAACGCCAAGTACGAGTACGCGTTCTGGCGGCCGGTGACGGCGATCCGCAACGACTCGGTCGATCCCGACCCGAGTTGGACGCCGCTCGACGCCACCCCGACCTACCCGGAGTGGGTGAGCGGTCACGGCGGCTACGTCGCCGCCGCGCAGGCGGTTCTCGCCGCCTTCGTCGGCCCCCACGCGCCGGCGCCGATCGCGCTGACCAGCCCCAGCGCCCCGGGCGTCGTTCGCACCTACGACGACTGGAAGACGATCACCGACGAGGTGGTGGACGCCCGCGTCTGGGAGGGGGTCCACTACCGCTTCTCCGACGAGGCGGGGGTGAAGCTCGGCAAGCAGGTCGCCAGGTGGGACCTGGGCCGGCTCGACGTGCTGGGCCTCTGAGCAGCACCTACATCTACTGATTCGCCCATCCGCGCTCCGGGTAGTCCGGAGCGCGGATGAAGCAACCGGGCGCCTGGACGAAGGCCGCAGCGCTGACTGGGGCGTTGGCCTTTGTCCTTGGCGCTTCCCCGTTCGGTCTTGCTGGCGCCGACCCGCTCGGCCAGAGCACGATCGAGCAGCGGATCGTCCCGGGCGGCGGCGCCGGCTTCGACCAGCTGGGGACCGGGCCGGGGGAGCCGTACACGGTGCGCGAAGGCGGCTTCGGGGCGGCCCAGGCGGGCCGTGAGAACAGGCGCGTCTCGCTCGCCTATTTCGGCCAGCTCTCCGACTTCCAGCTCGCCGACGAGGAGAGCCCGGCGCGGGTCGAGTTCAGTGATCCCGCCGGCTCGCCGGTCGAAGCCGCCTTCCGGCCCTGGGAGGCGCTGGAGCCGTTCATCGACGACGCGATGATTCGCCAGATCAACGCCTTCTCCGGCGCGGCGCCGGTCGCCGCGGGCGACGGCTCGCGGGCGCCGATGAACTTCGCGATCGACACCGGCGACTCGGCTGACAGCCAGCAGCTGAACGAGACCGAGTGGGTGCGGACGCTGCTGGAGGGCGGCACCCTCGACCCCAACAGCGGCATCGACCCGGCGGGCTACTCCCATCCGCTCTGCCCGCCGCTCGGCGTGCCCGGCGCGGTCGAGGCCGCCCGCTACACCGGCGTCCAGGACTACGACGACTACGTCGAGGGCCTCAACCCCTACTTCTACGATCCCGACGAACCACGCGGGGCGGCGGCCGGATGGCCCGCATACCCTGGGCTGATGGACCGGGCGCAGCAGCCCTTCGAAGCGGCCGGGCTCGACGTGCCGAGCTACGTCGCCTTCGGCAACCACGACGGCCTGGTGCAGGGGAACCAGGCGGCGAACGCCGCCTTCGAGGAAGTCGCCACCGGCTGCACGAAGACGATGGAAGGGGTGCCGACCTTGGTGCCGCCGGACCCCGACCGCCGCTACGTCTCCAAAGCGCAGTTCAAGCAGGTCTTCGAGGAAGGAAATCAGGCCGACGGCCACGGCTTCGGCGACGTCGACCCGGTCGAGGAAGACGCCTCCCACGGCGCCGCCGGCTACTACAGCTTCGTGCCGAAGCCGGGGTTGCGGATGATCGCGCTGGACACCGTTTGCGAGGGCGGCGTCGCCGGCCCCTGCGCCGACGGCAACGTCGACGACCCGCAGTACCGCTGGCTGGAAGGGGTGCTGGAGAAAGCGACGGCGGCCGACCAGCTGGTCGTCATCTTCAGCCACCACGCGATCCCCAGCCTGACCGCGAACGTCCCCGACGAGGCGGCGCCGCCCTGCACCGGCCCCGATGCCCACGGCCACGACGTCAACCCCGGCTGCGATGTCGACCCGCGGCTCTCGACCCCGATCCACCTCGGCGACGACATGGTCGCGCTGCTGCACCGCTACCCGAACGTGATCGCCTGGGTCGCCGGCCACAGCCACGTCAACGACGTCACTCCCTACCCGGACCCGAGCGGCAACGGCCACGGCTTCTGGAGCATCCGGGTCGCCGCCGAGGCCGACTGGCCCCAGCAGGCGCGGCTGCTGCAGCTATTCGACAACCGCGACGGCACCCTCTCGATCTTCGGCACGATCGTCGACCACGCGAGCGCGGCGACCGCCCCGGCGCCCGGCACCGCGGCGTCCTCGATGTCGCCGGCGGACCTCGCCTCGGTCGGCCGCACCCTCTCCTACAACGACGCCCAGACCGGCGGCCGCGCCTGCTCGCCCGAGCCCTGCGGCGAGGGCGGGCCGGACGACCGCAATGTCGAGCTGCTGGTCGCCGATCCGCGCCGCAGCGCCGCGACCTCGCCCCTGCGGGTGACCACGGTGAAGCGTCAGGTCGGCGCCCCGACCGGCCCCTGCTCCCACCGCATCTACGGCAGCCGCAAGGGCGAGCGCCTGCGCGGGACCGACGGCGGCGACCTGATCCTCGGCCGCGGCGGCAAGGACCGGATCCGCCCGCGCGGCGGCGCCGACTGCGTCTACGCCGGCCGCGGCGCCGACCGGATCAAGGCGAGGCGCGGCGGCCGCGACGTGATCCGCTGCGGCCGCGGGCGGGACGTCGCCTACGTCGACCGCCGCGACCGGACGAAGGGCTGCGAGCGCGTGGTGCGACTGCGGCGCAAGCGCTAGCCGGGCGCCGCGCCCTCAGTCGAGCTCGCGCTCGACCTCGTCCGCCAGCGCGGGATGTTGGTAGGGCCCGGGCTCCCGCAGCCGCTCGACCACGTTCCGCCGGCTGACCGGGTCCTTGTCCTGGCTCAGCTTGCGCTTGCAGGTGAAGCGCTCGACCCGAAGACGGATCCCGACGGTGCCACGGGCGAACGGCGTCGCCCACTCGCGCTCGAGCAGCATCGGCTCCTCGACCTCTCGCTCGAAATGCGCGACTAGCCGCGTCAGCGCTGCCAAGTTCTCCTCCTCGGACAACATCTCCGGCGTCCCATAGAGATGAGCGACGCTGAAGTTCCAAGTAGGCGCCCGCGTCGCGCCTGGCGCGTACCAACTAGGCGACACATAGCCGTGATGCCCCTGCACGATCGCCAGCATCTCCCCGTCAAGATCGTGCAGCTCGTCATCGGGCTTACCGAGGTGGGTGACGATCGTCATCTCCTCCTCGGGCTCAAGCAGAACCGGGCAATGCGAGGCGACGAGCACATCGCTCTGACTCACCAGAGTCGCCCAAGGGTTCTCCTCAATCAGCCGCCGACAAGCGCCGGGTCGTCAGAGGCGTATGCCGGGTTGTGGCGCACGCCCAGAACTATGCCGGCGAATCTCTACTCGTGCGGCCGCGCCATCCGGCGGTGGTCCAGGGCCTCCTCGAGGACCGCGGGCTCGACGCCCTGCTCAAGCGCGACCTCCCGCAGCGATCGCCCGGACTCCGCTGCCGTCTTGACGATGTCGGCGGCGCGGTCGTAGCCGATGTGGGGATTGAGGGCGGTGGCCGTCGCCAGCGTCGCCTCGGCGTGGCGCTCGGTCATCTCCTCGTTGGCCTCGAGGCCGGCGACGCATTTCTCGTTCAGCAGGCGCGAGGCGGAGGCGAGCAGCTTGATCGAGTCGAGCAGGTTGCGGGCGATCAGCGGCACGCGGACGTTGAGCTCGAACTGGCCCTGGCTGCCGGCGAGGGTGATCGCGGCGTCGTTGCCGATCACCTGGGCGGCGACCTGGATCACGACCTCCGGGATCACCGGGTTGACCTTGCCGGGCATGATCGAGGAGCCCTTCTGCAGCTCCGGCAGGCGCAGCTCGGCGAGGCCGGCACGGGGGCCGGAGCCCATCAGCGCCAGGTCGTTGGCGATCTTGTTGAGGGAGACGGCGTAGACCTTGAGCGCCCCCGAGAGCTCGACCAGGGCGTCGCGATTGCCCTGCGCCTCGAAGGCGTCGAGCGGGGCCGAGATCTGCAGGCCGGTATCGGCGGCGAGCTGCTCGCGCACCTTGGCGGCGAACTCCGGGTGGGTGTTGAGGCCGGTGCCGGTGGCGGTGCCACCGAGCGGGATCTGGCCGACCCGCCGCAGCGTCGCCTCGACCCGCTGGACGCCGAGCCGCACCTGCGCCGCGTAGCCGCCGAACTCCTG
>Ga0157369_10000957_pt1 | contig 36640 bp, 35 predicted proteins | sample C25metaG_FD_113461 | JGI IMG/M metagenome (GOLD analysis project Ga0157369, IMG submission 113461) | Corn rhizosphere microbial communities from Kellogg Biological Station, Michigan, USA - C2-5 metaG | ecosystem: Host-associated > Plants > Roots > Rhizosphere > Soil | place: USA: Michigan... | reverse complement strand
GGCCGAGGCCGAGCGGCAGCGCGAGGAGCCGGAGAATCGACAGCGCCTGGCTCTGGCCGTTTGCCAGCAGCGGATATCCCGAGGCCGCGGTCGGCTCCCACAGCGGCGCGTGGAACGAGCGCCAGTGCTCGCGCACGGCGTGCGCCCACGGCACCAGTTGCAGCGCGACGTCATTGACGAACGGATTGCTCGGATGCGGATGCTTGATCACGTTCACCCACGGCGGCAGCGACTCGTAGTAGTCGACCGGCGCGTTGATCGTGTCGGTAGTCAGCGGCTCGCGAAAGAAGAGAAGGACGAGCGCGAAGAAAAAGAACGCGATCCGTTTCGGCAGGTCAGCGCCGGCGCGGCGGCCGAGAGCGACGGCGGCGGCGTAGACCGCGCCGGCGTAGAGCCACGTCAGGTTCGGCATTCGCGCCGATGATATAGGCCCAAAGAAAAAGGCCGCCAAACCGCGGCGGCCTTTGACATCAGTGAATGACGCGAATCAATAGCGTCCGTCCCGAACGTCCTCAAGGCGCAGGCCTTCGAAGAGACCGGAGCGCGTCCAGTCGCCTGCGACTTCGACGTAATCGCCGGGACGCAGGGTTTCCAGACGGCGGTCGCGGATGAGCGTCGTCACGAAGCTGCCGGAGACGTCGTCGCGCACGACCATCGTGCCGCGGCGATAGTCGACCGTCTCGACGATGCCACGCAGCAGGCCGGAGCTGTACGCGCCGCCGCCGTAGTAGCCGTCGTTGTAGTAGTCATAGGCGTCGAGGTAGCCGAGCGGATCGTAGTAGCCGCCGAAGCGGATCGAGAGACCGACGCGCAGCCGCGGGAAGAGGCTGATGCGCGCTTCGGGAATCCAGACCGGGAACCTGCCGCCGTCGATCCACACGCGGTAACCGCCGCGCTCGTGGACGAAGCGGTTGATGCGGCCCGACACGAAGTCGCTGCGGCGTCCGCGGTTGTCGAACTGCGGGCGATCGTTGTGGTAGCTGTGCGAACGATCGTAGCTGCGGTTGTTGTTGCGGAACGACTCCGCCTGCGAGCGGTCGAACGAACGGTTGCTGCGCGAATCGTTGCGGTTCCACGTCTCATTGCGCGTCTGACTGCGGTCGAACGTCCGCGTCTCGTTGCGGTTCCACGTCCCGTCGTTGCGCGTCTCGTTACGCTGGAATGTCTGCGGCGCGGTGGTGGTGTCGCGCCGTTGCTGCGTCTGCGTCTGACTGCCGGAGTGATCGCCGCGCCGCTCGTAACGGCTGCTGCGCTCGCCGCTCGATTGGCGGTCGTGATCGCGCTCCGTCGCATCTGAGTGACGGCTTTCCGCGAAAGCGGACGTTCCGACGAGCGCCGCGATCGCCATCGCACCGATCACCTGTGCTGCTAAGTTCTTTCTGCTGTTCATGTTGTCTCCTTAGGACCGTTGACTGCCGCGGTGCATTATCGCAATCGTCCTGCCAGGTGGATAATCGCCGGATGCCTGACGCACTCGAACCGCTTTCGCTGCCCGAATGGAAACCGACCTGCGACACGCTGCACATGTGGATGCAGATCGTCGGCAAGGTCCGCCTCGCGCTCGCGCCGCGCGTGAACCACTGGTGGGAGACGGCGCTCTACGTCAGTCCGCGCGGCCTGACCACATCATCTATCCCCTATAGCGACCGCATCTTCGACTGCGAGTTCGATTTCATCGATCACCAGCTCGTCATCCGCTCCAGCGACGGTCGCGGCGCTCGCGTGCCGCTCATTCCGCGTTCCGTGGCGGACTTTTACGAAGAGACGATGACCGCGCTTCGCCAATGCGGCATCGACGTCAAGATCTGGACGATGCCCTCCGAGGTCGACAATCCGATTCCGTTCGAAAAGGATCAGGAGCATGCGTCATACGATCGCGATGCCGTCGAGCGCTTCTGGCGCATCCTCATCTTCGCCGACCGCGTCTTCAACCGCTTCCGCGCGCGATTCATCGGCAAGTGCAGTCCGGTGCATTTTTTCTGGGGCAGCTTCGACATGGCCGTGACGCGTTTTTCCGGCCGCCGCGCGCCCGACAATCCGAAGGCGGATTCGATCACGCGCGAGGCCTACTCGCACGAGGTCAGCTCCTGCGGCTGGTGGCCCGGCAGCGACGCCCTCGGCGACGCCGCGTTCTACGCCTACGCCGCGCCGGCGCCGGATGGCTTCAAAGAGGCGAAGGTCGAACCGCCCGAGGCGCACTACGACGAAAAGCTAAACCTCTTCGTCCTCGCGCATCACGACGTCCGCAACGCCCCCGACCCGGAAGACGCGCTCCTCCGCTTCTGCCAGACGACCTACGAGGCGGCGGCGAACGCGGGGAAGTGGGATCGGGAGAACCTGGAGCGCCACGAAGCGTAGTGCGGACGTCTCGTCTGCATCCGGCGGGCGTCTCGCCCGACGGTGGTTTCTGGGATTCAAACACGGAACGTTCAATGACTCACGAAACCCCCGCCGGGCGAGACGCCACGGCGGATGCAGACGAGACGTCCGCACTACGTCAGCCGAAACAACAGGCTGCAGCAGGTGACGCCGCCTTCTGCCTTCGCCAGCTCTCCCGCCGGCACGGCGATCACCTCGACGCCCGCGGCTTCCAGCTTCCGTCGCGTGCATGGAAACTCCTCGGGGAAGATGACGCGCTCTCCGATTCGCAGCGCATTCGCGGCGGCCGGCTCGGCATCGTCGACGTCGATGATTCGTCTGCCGTCGAAGAGTGAGGGCGATACCCATCGCGGATTCATTAGCAACGCATCGGCACCGACGCGTGTGACCGCCGATTTCAGATGCAGGCAGCCGTCGACGTCGACCGCGACGACGCGATATCCGTACGGCGCGATCAAGGCGCGAAGTTGCGCGATGCCGTCGTCGCTCGTGCGCGGCGTGCGGCCAACGTAGAGGACGTCATCGAGTTGCAGCACGTCGCCGCCGTCGATCGTCGCGGGCGCTTCGACGCGCGCGAGCGTGCGGTACTCGCTGAGGACGGAGGCGACGGCATCCAGTTCGCCGCGGCGCGACTCGGCGCCGGGACGCGTGATCACCGCAATCTCGTTGAGAACGATGGCCGTGTCTTCGATGAAGACTGCGTCGGGATAACGGTCGTCGGCCGGAATGCGCCGAATCTCGCAGCCGAGGGATGCGAGAGCGGATTCGTAGGCGGCGTGCTGTTCGCGAGCGAGCGCGACGTCGATCGGCGTCCGCGCCAGATGCGTCAGCTCGCAATCGTTGATCGTCGCGCTGATGCCGCGCGTAATGGCAACGCGCGTCACAGCGGCAGCCAGTACGACACTTTCACGAGAAATACATCATGCGACGGTGCGGTGGGGATGGCGCGCAGATCGCGGCGAAAACTGAAATCGCCGATCGGCGCCACGTCGGCGCGGTTCTCGTTCCAGACCACGTACATCGCCGATCCGGGACGGAACTCCCAGCGCACCACGGCGCTTCCGCGCACGCTGCGGAAATTGAAATCGGGATTGCCGACGGGCCGCGTGTACGGCTCGAAATCGCGCGTTCGCGCGGCGGCGAGCGAGTGGTAGTCGTGGTAATCGCCGGATGCGATGAACGGCTGCAGGTAGAGCTGGAACGAGAGACGCGCGTTGACGGTCCAGTCGGCGCGCGTGCTCAGATCGAACGAGCGCTGTTCCAGGTCGCCGAACACGTAGCGCCGGCCGAATGTCCGCGTCGCCGCCGCGTCATTGACGGTTGTGACGTACGCGGTGTGATCGTGCGACCAGTTGTACGTCGGCCCCACGCTCAACTGCAGATTCGGCCGCGGCCGCACGTTCAGCGAAATCCCGGCGGTGCGGCTGTACGACGAATCGTCGCTGCCGTCCGCGTGCGTGTTGATGCTGAACGACAGCGGCTTGCGATCATCGCTGCCGAAACTCTGATCGGAGCTCCAGCTCGCCGGCGTCCGCGCCAGCGGACCGCCGCGCGTGAGACGGTCGGTGAACGCGCCGGACGTCAGAAACAGGCTGACGCGCGCATTCCAGTAATTCGAAAACGTTCCGAACGTATCGGCGAAGACGCCGCGCTCCAGCGTGTTGCCGTCAAAATTGCGGTTCTGCCAGGTGCCGAACCAGAGGTTCTTGTCGCGGAAGTTCTTCGACGGCGTCTCATTGACGTACTGCATGATCGCGATCGACGAGATCTCGTCCGTCCGCTGCATGAAACCGGTGTCGTTCGTTTCGAATCCGGGCGAAAACGCCTGCACCTGCACGATCGGACGCCACAATCCGGTCGCCTTCGAAATCATGGCCCGGCCGCCCCACCCTTCCAGCGAGGTGCGCGTCGAATCGAAATGAACGTTCTCTGCATCGGGACGCTGGTAGTAGCGCGATGACGATTCCTGCGCGATGGCGATCGACTGCGCGCTCCCTTTGATCTCCGATCCAACCAGCGATCCTTCCAGAATCCACGATTTTTTTTCAAACGATGTATAGCCGTCGATGCCGCCCGACACCGCCGAATCGCGCAGATACGAAAGCTCGTCCGGCAGGCGGCGGTTGACCGACGTGAGCATGAATCCGACGCGCGATTTGTCGCCGATCTCCTTCGTCCCTCGCGAGATGAAGTAGTTCGTCATCGGCTCGACCTGCTGCCGGCCGAACGTCGTGCCGTTCACGAAGCGCGCATGTTCCGCCGCTGTCAGCGCGTCGAGCACGCCGATCGAGAGTCCGCCGATTTTTCCGGTTACCTTCGCCGCGCCGAGGATCGTGGTCTCCGACGGAATGTCCGCGAAGTCGGCGTCCGGCGATCCCTGCGGCGCACGGCCGATGCGTCGCGTGTAGAAAAGGCTCGGCGGAAAAATGAAGTTGAAATGGCTCGGCGCGGGCGTGTCGTCGAAACGGAAAACGTTCAGCCCTTCGGTGAAGAACGGCCGTTTCTCCGGATAGAAGGTCTCGAACTGGCTGAGATTGACGACGGCCGGATCGACTTCGACCTGCCCGAAGTCGGGATTGATCGTGCCGGTCAGCGTGAGATCCGAGGTCAGCGCGTACTTCACATCGAGCCCGCCGTCCGCTTTGTAATCGGAGCGCTGCAGCAGCGGATTGTTCGCCGCGCCGCGCGTGAGCAGGTCCGACCGCGCCACGCTGTACGGCACGAGCTCGAGCGGCTTGCCGCGATGGATGCCTTCCAGTCCATCGATGTCGGCAAAGTGCGACACGAATCCGGTCTCGCCCTTTTTCGTGTTGACGATGCGCACGACTTCGTTTGTGCGCACCGTGCGCCGCGTGATGTTGACGCCCCACACATGCACCGGCTTGTCCGGAAACCGCAACTGCGAAAACGGAATCCTGACCTCCGCTACCCAACCATCCGGCACGATCTTCATCGCCGAATCCCACACGCCATCCCAGCTCGGATCCTCGTTGATGTCGTTGTAGAGGATCGTGTCCACCTGCACGCCCGCCGGCTGCACCGTGAATGCATTGCCGGACAACCGATCGTGCCGCGGATCGAGATTGATCGACAGAAAATCGCTCTGCACGAAGTTGTCGCGGCGCGCCAGGAGTCCCGTCGGCTTCTGCGTATCGGTCATCTTCACGCCGAAGTAGATGGCGTGATCGTCGTACACGATGCGCACGCTGGTCGGCATCGTGGCCGGCTTGCCGTCGTCGGGATCGTGCTGCGTAAAGTCGGTGAACTCCGGCGCCTTCTGCCAGGCTGGATCGGAGAGATCGCCGTCGACGACCGGCGACTGCGTCGCGCGAACGGCGTGCAGGACCGGATGCTCGGGCCAGTTCGCGGCGTAGGCAGCGGCGGCGGACAAAAGAACAATCAAATTGACGATCAGGCGTCTATGCATGGGCACCGGAAGAATACGAGATCGGCCCACACAAAGTTGCTGCGAGACGGCTACGTTTCGAACATACACTCCGCCATCCAATGAACGACTTCACCGGACGGGTTGCCATCATCACCGGCGCCGCACGCGGACTCGGCCGCGCCGCCGCCGAACGGCTGCACGAACGCGGCGCGAGCGTCGCGGTGAACGTTCGCGATCGCGAGCGTGCCGAAGCGCTTGCAGCGTCGATCGGCGAGCGCGCGATTGCCGTGCCCGGCGACATCACTGCGCCCGGAGTTCCGGAAGAGATCGTTCGCATCACGCTGCAGCGATTCGGCCGCATCGACATCATCGTCAACAACGCCGCCTTCGCGCGGTCGACGCGTTTCCCGAATCTGACTGCCGAGGAGTTTCGGGAGGCGCTGGAGGTCAACCTCGTCGCGCCGTTCCTGCTCACACAGGCCGCGCTTCCGGCGATGAAGGCGCAAAACTACGGCCGCATCATTAATATCTCTTCGTCCGCTGGCCGCATGGTCAGCACCCTCGGCGGCGCGCACTACACGGCGTCGAAGGCCGGCCTCCTCGGCCTCACGCGCGCGGCGGCCAAAGAGCTCGGGCAATTCGGCATCACTGTCAACGCCGTCTGCCCCGGCATGATCGATACCGAGCTGACGCACGAGAATGCGTCGCCGGAATTGCTCACACGTCTCGCCGCCAGCTACCCCGTTCCGCGCCTCGGCACCGCGCTCGAAGTGGCCGACCTGATTTGCTTTGCAGCATCCGAGGAGGCTGGATACATCACCGGCGCGTCGTTCGACATCAACGGCGGCGACCTGATGATGTGATCGCCGCTATGAAAGAAAGTACGCGCGTTCTCGTCGCCCTCGGCATCGCCATCGCTGCCGGCATTGCCATCGCCGCGTCGCACAACGATGCACTCATCCACGCCGCCGACGCGATCGCGCCGATCGGCACGCTCTGGGTCAACGCGATCCGGATGACCGTGATCCCGCTGGTCATTTCGCTCGTGATCACCGCGGTGGGGTCGGCGTCCAACATCAAAGCGGTCGGCCGCCTCGGCGGACGAACGCTGGTCGTGTTCGTGCTGCTCCTGGCCGGAACCGCGGTGGTCGTGATGCCGTTCGGTCCCGCGCTCTTCCGCCTCCTGCCTCAACGCCTCGGCGCGCCGCAACTCCCGCCCGGCGCTGCCGAAGCCGCGGGCGAGCTCGCGGCCGGCGGCCAATCGCAAACGTTCGGCGCGTGGGTGACGTCATTGCTTCCGTCGAATCCGATCGCTGCCGCGGCCTCGGGCGCGATGATGCCGCTGATCCTGTTCACGCTGCTCTTCGCGCTTGCAGTGGCCAGCAGTTCGACGCCGACGCGCAATACGTTGACGCGATTTTTCCAGGCGCTCGGCGACGCGATGCTGACGCTCGTGCGATGGGTGGTGATGCTCGCGCCGATCGGTGTCTTCGCGCTGGTCCTGCCGCTGGCGACCCACGCCGGCACCGCGCTGGCGGGAGCGATCGGCTTCTACGTCATCGCTTACTCCGGCGGATGCCTGCTCGTCACGCTGCTGCTCTACCCCGTAGTCAGAATCGTGGCCGGCATTCCGATGCGGCGTTTCGGCCGCGCCGCGCTGCCGTCGCAGCTCATCGCCTTCAGTTCCAGCTCCTCGATCGCGTCGCTGCCGGCGCTCGTCGAAAGCGCGGAACGCGGACTGGAGATGTCGCCGGCAACCGCGGGATTCGTCCTGCCGCTGGCTGTTTCCACGTTCAAGATCGCCGCGCCGTTGTCGTGGACAGTCGGCGCGCTCTTCGTCGGCTGGTTCTACGGAATCCCCATTCACATTAGCGGCCTGGCCATGATCGCCTTCGCCGCGATCTTCCTCGCCTTCGCCGTCCCTGGCATCCCGCGCGGCGCGTTCATCATGCTCACACCGCTCTTCCTCGCCATCGGTCTGCCCGCCGAAGGCATCGGCCTCCTCATCGCTGTCGACGCCATTCCCGACGCCTTCTCGACCATCCTCAACGTCACCGGCGACCTCGCCGCGGCAGCATTGGTCGCGCGCGGCGAGACGTAGCACTCCACTCCCTGTAGAAGTTGCGCGCCGCATTTTTCCGAGGGAGCCTCGGTGGCGAAAGGAGTGTCTATGAACGACACCATCAGGAGACTCAAAGCCGAGGTCGAGCGCCGTGGCGGACGCATTTACATCAACGACAACCTTCCCGACGAGATCACCGAAACATTTCTCCGCGAAATCCTCGCCTGCCCCGACTGCGCTCCGCGTCAATCGGCGAAGCCGCGCAAGCAATCACACGGTCACTGAATGAAGGAGAAATGATGAGAACAAAAACGAAAGCAATCGCCGAACGGATTCGCCAAACGATCTTCCTCATTCGCGGCGAGAAAGTGATGCTGGATGTGCATCTCGCCGAGCTTTACGAGGTCGAAACGCGTGCACTGGTGCAAGCGGTAACCCGCAACAGGACTCGATTTCCTCGCGATTTCATGTTTCAACTCACGAAGCGAGAATTCGCAAACTTGAGATCACAAATTGTGATCTCAAGTTTGTGGGGCGGTCGCCGCAGCGCTCCGTACGCGTTCACGGAACACGGCGTCGCGATGCTCTCCAGCGTGCTGCGCAGCAAGCGCGCGATCGGCGTAAACATCGAGATCGTGCGTGCGTTCGTCCACCTCCGAAGAATCATTTCGGAGCACGCCGATCTCGCCAAACGCATCGACGAGCTCGAGGAGCTTTATGACGGAAAGTTCCAGATCGTCTTCGACGCAATCCGCGGTTTGATCCAGCCGCCCGCGAAGGAGAAGAAACGAATCGGCTATCTCGTCTCTACACCTGGTTCAGTGAGCCTTCAGCGATCTCGCGACCAGACCGATGCCGCCGGCTAGCAGCACCAGCATCATCAGCGTGTTGAAAAGCGACGTCGGGCGGAAGTAGATCGCGAGGTTCGTGATGATGCCGGCCAGGATGATGACCGCGCCGCAAAGCGTGAGCAGCCATCCGATCACGGAGCGGCCGTTGAAGAAGAGGACTGCGATTCCGGCGATGAGCGGGATCAGCGAAAGGCCGAAGGAGTTGTAGCCGCCCCACTGCCAGTAACCGGAGGTGACGGTGACCTGGTTCGTGAGCAGCCAGCCGCCGGCCACCGCCATGACCAGTCCGATGAGGAAAATGCCGATGCCGCCGCTGGTACCGCCTGCGCCGCGAACGCGTTCATTCATCCGCTGATTCTACGGCGCTTCCGCCAGCACTTCGTCGATTCGCCGGGACAACTCGGCCTCGGACAGCCTCGTCGGCGCATAGAGCCGCACGATCCCTTTGCGGTCGACGAGGACGAACGTCGGCGTCGCCGAGACGCCGTAGCGGACCATCGTCTCCGTATCGATGATCGCCGGAACACCTTCGAGGCCGGCGTACAACTCGTTCCAGGTCTTTGCGATTTCCGCTTTCTCCGCGTCTGCGGTCTTGTCGTCTTTCGCGTCGTAAAGCCGCGTCGCGGTGATCATGGCCAGCCCGCTGTTCCTATATTTCTGCCAGACGCGCGTGAGCGACGGCGCCTGCCCTTTGCAGTCGCCGCAGCCCGCGGCGAAGAAAAACATCAGCACCGGTTTGCCGCGCAGCGATGCCAGCGATGGCGCGGGAGCGCCGATGACGTTCGCCGTATCGAGCGCCGGAGCCGGCTTTCCTTCCAGCGACAGCAGGTTGATGTTTTTGTTGATGCGCGAGCGGAGCGAAACGGCGTTGGCGCGCGCCAGCTCGCCTTCGAGATAACGGACTGCCGCGCGGCGCCCGCTCTTCGCGGCGATCAATCGCGCGTCCACTTCGATCGCTGCGCCGAAGGGCACGACCAGTTCCGGCTTCTCCGCCGGAATCTCGCGACGCAGTTCGGCCACGAATTCTTTCGCCAGCTCCGGACGCCGCTGCATCTCCGCGCCGCGCGCCAGCCAGCCGACGGCATCCAGATATTCGGCGTCGACGCCGGTGGCGCGTTTGTAATCCTCGACCGCCGCCATCCCGCTGGCGAGATCGCCGGCCGAAAGTTTGTAGCGGACGATGCGAACGAGATCGCCGGCGTTCGCGTTTGCGGCGATGAGGGCGAGGGTGACGAGCGCGGGCAGGAGCTTCCGGGCCATTCGTGCCTCCAGCAATCGGTTTGTGGTGGGACGCGAAGGCGGGCGAATAGGTTCCTGTGATTTCATGCGGACGATGTCCACCCGTCTCGCGCTGCGCGTTCTTCAGATCGGTGCGATCGCGGTCATCCTCGCCGTCACGACCTTTCACGCCTTCGAGCTCGATCGCTTTTTCGTTCCGAAAGAGCTGGTACTGCACCTCGCCGCGGCGGTGACCGGAATGATCGTGATCGGTGCGCTGTGGCGAATGCTCGTCACGCGCGTCGATCTGTTGCTGGCCGGCTATCTGGCGCTGAGCGCGCTCTCCGCGTTGCTCGCGACGAACCACTGGCTGGCGATGCGCGCGCTGGCGCTGACCGCGTCGAGCCTCCTGCTTTTCTGGATAGCGCGCTCGCTTCGCGACGCCGGCCTTGCGCGCCCGCTCCTCGGCGCGCTCGCGCTGGGCGTCGTCGCAGCGGCCGTGACGTCGCTGCTGCAGACGTACGGACTCGACATCGACTTCTTCTCCGTCAATCGCGCGCCGGGCGGGACGCTCGGCAACCGCAACTTCGTCGCACATGTGGCCGCCTTCGGATTTCCGCTGCTGCTCCTCTGCGCATTGCGCGCCGCTCGCCGCGCGACGTATTTGCGATGGGCGATCGGCACCGCGCTCGTCGTGGCTGCGCTCGTGCTCACGCGATCGCGCGCGGCCTGGCTCGCCTTCGCGGCGGTCAACGTGGTGCTGATCGCAGCCATGCTCATCTCCGCGCCGCTGCGTCGCGATCGCACGATCTGGAAACGCATCGCCGGCGTGGTCGTGCTCTCTTCCGCCTGCGTCGCCTTGTCGTTGGCGCTTCCGAACGCACTTCATTGGCACGGACGGAATCCGTATCTCGATTCGGTCCGCAACATCGCCGGGTATTCGGAAGGGAGCGGACGCGGGCGGCTCGTGCAGTACGGGCATTCGCTGTTGATCACGCTTCACCATCCGCTCCTCGGCGCCGGGCCCGGAAACTGGCCGGTCGACTATCCGCTGCGCGCCGCGCGCAACGATCCGTCGCGCGATTCGAACGATCGCGGGATGACTGCGAATCCGTGGCCGAGCAGCGACTGGTTCGCCTGCATTTCCGAGCGTGGCATCGCCGCCTTCGTTCTGCTCGTGCTGGCGTTCTTCCACCTGACGACATCCGGACTCCGCCAACTGCGTCGCGCGATCGACGCTCAGGAGGCTCTGGCCGCAGTCGCGCTCCTCGGCGTCATCGCCGGCGCCGCCGTTGCCGGCACCTTCGACGCCGTCCTGCTGCTGGCCGTTCCGGCGTTCCTGGTCTGGTCCGCGCTCGGCGCCTTGTGGATTCCGGAGGACGCATCGCCGCGGACGTGGTCGCGATTCGTCGTCATCGCCGCGATCCTCATCTCGATCGCGGGCGTGGTCCGCAGCACGTCGCAGATCGTGGCGATGGACATCTTCGCCTCGGCGCGTGACCGCGCGTCGCTGATTCGCGCGGCGGAGATCGATCCCGGCAGCTATCGTCTGCAGATGCGTCTGGCCCGCAGCGGTGGGAAGGTGCGATGCGAACATGCCCGCGCCGCACACGCGCTGTTTCCGACCGCCATCGCACCCGTCGAAGCGGGACACGGCTGCAGGTGAGACATAGAATCCGCGCATGAAACTCACCGACGTTCGTGCACTCGTCACCGGCGGCAGTTCCGGAATCGGATTCGAGATCGCCAAACAACTCAAAGCACGAGGCGCCGAGGTCGTGCTGTGCGGACGCGATGAAGCGAAGGCGCTCGAAGCCGCGAAATCGATCGGCGCACACGGACTCCGCGCCGACGTCAGTATCGAGGGCGACGCCGTCGCGCTCGTGAAAAAGACGATCGAACTTCTTCCCGACTACAACGTCCTCGTCAACAACGCTGGCTTCGGCTCGTTCGGCCCGCTCGTCGATCTCGACCTCGGCGAGATGCAGCGGATCATGGCCACGAACGTCTTCGGCGCGATGGTCGTGGCGCGCGAGTCGGCGCGGCATTTCATCAGCCGCAAGCGCGGCAACATCATCAACATCTCCTCGTCCGCGGGCGTGCGCGGCTTCGCCGGTGGCACCGCCTATGTCGCCAGCAAATTCGCCCTGTCCGGCATGACCGAGTGCTGGCGCGCCGAGCTTCGCAAACACGACATCCGCGTCATGCAGATCAATCCGAGCGAAGTGCAGACCGACTTTTACCGCGGACGGCCGCTCAGCGACCGGAAGCTGCGCGCGGCCGAAATCGCGCACGCCGCACTGTCGATGATCGAGATGGACGACCGCGGCTTCATCACCGACCTGTCGGTGTGGGCGACGAATCCGGATTGACTATTCGCTGTCCGTGCGCAGCGTCGCGCTCCAGTCGCCGTACGCATCGCGCGTGAGCTCGACCTGCCACGGCTGACAACACACCGGACAATCCTGCACGAACGACTGGCGGCTCCAGCCGGTCTCTTCGACGGCCAGCTCGACCGGCTCACCGCAATACGGACAGGTCAACGGAAGATAGTCGCTCATCAGATCAAACCTCGCTGACGCGCATATGGGATGGCCGTCAGGACTGTTCCGACAATGAAGACTAATAATGTATTCGAAAACAGGTACGGATAAATGATGAGGATCGCGCCGACCACGATGTGCATCACGCTCGATTGCCGCTTGCCGTAAATCATGTAGACCATGCCGATCGAGCCGAAGAGCAGGCCGAGGAAGAGACTCATGCGCGGAGAGTATGACTTGACCGGAGGCGCGGCGCGGACCTACGGTACTGCCATGCCGCACAAACGAATCGCCGCGCTTCTCCTTCTTTACCCCGTCATCGCCCTCGGCGGCGACGCCTCGGGACAATTCACCGCGAGCAAGCACCCTCCGATCAAGCCGAAATTCGCGGCCGCGTATGAAACGCACGATCAGCGCGACGCGCGCAAGATCGCCATCGAGGTCGTGCTCTCCGAGGAGCCGATCGACGTCGCCGAAGCGGCGGCGGAGCTCGATCCGCATACGGACGTCATCAATCAGAAAGCGCTGCGCGATCACAACTATGTCCTGCTGTGGGTGCGTCCCGATAACGACGTGAGCATGAACGCGACCTACTCCGACACGATGACGCAGTACGTCGAGATGACCGGCAGCCGCATGACCGCGGACATGACCACCAATACGCGCGACAAGGTGGCCGGCCGCATCTTTTCGCCGAAGCCGCTGAAGACGATGGACGGCGATGAGTACACGATCGATCTGAAGTTTTCGACCGAGGTCACGCATCCGCCCGCGGGAACGAAGCTGCCCGCGGATGGCGGCGAGCCCGGCAAGACGCTCAAAGCGTTACAGGCGGCGATTGCGAAGAAGAGTTGGGACGGCATCAAGAGCAACGTGAGCGCGAAAAACGTCGAGTCGTTCGATGAGAGCTACCGCACGCCGAAGGAAAATCTCGACGACGCCATCCAGACCCTCGGCTTCTGGCTTCCGAAGAAGCCCGGCAAGATCACCGGCGGCGAGCGGCGCGGCGACGTTGCGATCCTGAACATGGAAGGAGAGCTCTTCGAAAATCAGAAAGCGCTCTTCCTCGTGCGCATGGTCAAGGAAAAGGATCGCTGGGTCTTCGACCGCGCCACGAAGGCGGGGATGATCGATAAGTAAGCGTTACTCGGCCGCCGTCGCTTCGACGTACGCCATCGGGATCGTCAGCCGCAGTTCACCGATCGTGTTCAACCGATCTTGAAGCCGCGCAAAGACCTCGCGCTCGTTGCCTGCGACGACTTTTTTCCAGCCATCGAGGAAGCCGAGCTTGATGAAGTAGTGATTGAGGAGAGCCGTACCGTTCGCGAAGCGCATGACGGATTCGCGCTCGACGACGCACGTGATTGTGAAACGGCCTATTTCGAGCAGCTCGCGAACATTGGCGATCGTCGCGCGATGTTCGATGTGATCGCGAAGCCGTTTCGATGCCTCGGCGTCGTCGCGGACAACTTCGGCGAAGACGTCGTAGAGCTCGCGCATGTGGCCTTGCAGATTCGTCGTCAGCGCGAGCGTGGCTCCGGATTTGGCAACGCGCCGGCATTCTCTGATGGCAGCAGTTCGGTCGTCGAAATTGTTGACGCCGAGGTTGGAGACGATCAAATCGAATGTTGCATCGGCGAACGGCATCGCCGACGCGCTTCCTTCGTGCAGCGTCACGTTGCGCGTTTCACGTCCGGCGATTTTTTCGGCGGCGCGTTGGAGGCCGCCGCTCCACGGATCGATGCCGTGAACCTGCGCGCGATCGCCGAGCCGTTCGGCCAGCTCGATCAGCGGAAAGCCGGTGCCGCAGCCGACGTCGAGAACGCTCGTGACGTTCGCCAGCGGCACTTCCTCGAGCAACAGCAATCCAAACATCGCCGACCAGAGCGCGACCTCGTCGTACACGGCAACGACTGGCGGCGAGTTGAAGTCGGGATCGAAATTCAGGAAATCGAGATCGTCCGCGTCTCGGCTCATTTTTTCTTCGGCTTGCCCTTCGCGAACGGCTTCTTGAACTTGTCGAATGGCGTACTTTTCTCGAACGGCTTTTTGCGATCGAACGGCTTGGCTGTTTTATCGAATGGCTTCTTGCGGTCGAACGGCTTCGCCGCTTTCTCGTACGGCGTCTTGCTGCGATCGTACGGTTTGGCAGTCCGGTCAAACGGCTTCTTGTCTCGATCGAATGGTTTCTTGTCGCGATCGAATGGTTTCTTGTCTCGATCGAACGGTTTGCGGGGAGCATCATCACGCCGGAAACGCGCGCCCGGAGCTCCGCCGAATTTCGGACGATCGGAGGGCGGCTCGGCGCCGGCGACTTTCAGGTTCACCGGACGTCCGCGGAACTTTGCGCCGCCGAGTTTGGCGATGACGTCGTCGCGAAGACGCAGCGGGATGGAGACGTAGGTGATCTCGTCGCGGATGTCGATCGGTCCGATCTCACGTCCGGAGATGCCGGCTTCGTTGGCGATCGATCCGACGACGTCCGCGGGACGGATACCGTCCTTCTTGCCGACCGCCATCGACAGCCGGACCTTCGGTTCTTCGTCGTCACGCTCAGCCTCGCGGCGCATCGGCGGCGGCGCGGCTTCGACAACCGGCGCCGCGACCGCGCGCGCGCCATGCGCGAGACGCGCCGCGGCGGCCGCGACTTCGGCCATGTCCGACGGACCCTCGTCGGCGAGCTCGGTGACGACCTGCACGTAGAGATCGAGGTCGCCGTTCTGCAGCTCCTTGCGCAGCGTCTCCTTGAAAACGGCGATGCGGCGCGCGGCCACGTCGGCGCGCGACGGCATCTTCATCGGCTTGATCTGCGTGCCGGTGAAGCGCTCGATCTCGCGCATCATCCGGCGCTCGCGCGGCGTGATGAACAGCGTGGCTACGCCGCTGCGGCCGGCGCGTCCGGTCCGTCCGATGCGATGGACATACGCTTCGACGTCGTTCGGGATGTCGTAGTTGACGACATGCGTGATCTGCTCGACGTCCAGGCCGCGCGCGGCGACGTCGGTGGCCACGACGATGTCGATCTTGCCCGCTCGCAATTTTCGAATCACCGTCTCGCGCTCGGCCTGTTTCATGTCGCCGTGCATCGGCTCAGCCGCAAATCCGCGTCCGCCGAGTTTTTCGGCCAGCTCGGCCGCGCCGTTCTTTGTGCGGCGAAAGATCAGTACGGCATCCGCTTCCTCCAACTCCAGCATCTGCGTCAGCACTTCGAGCTTCTGCCCCTCGGCCACATTGAGAAACCGCTGCTCGATGTCGGGCGCGGAGAGGCCGTGATGCTCGATCTCCACGCGCTCCGGTTTGACGAGATGGCGCTGCGCGATGCGCGCGATCGGCTCCGGCATCGTGGCGGAGAAGAGCGCCACCTGCCGCGGCGTCGGCACGAGCGAGAGCATCCGCTCGACCTCGTCGAGGAAGCCCATCTTCAACATCTCGTCGGCTTCGTCGAGGACGACCATGCGCACCTTGGCCAGATCGAGCGTGCCGCGGTCGAGGTGATCGATGAGCCGCCCCGGCGTGCCGACGACGACGTGCGCGCCGCGCTGCAGATGCTTCATCTGCCCGAAGATCGGCGCGCCACCGTAGACGGGAAGGACCGCCACGCCGTCGAGTTTCTTCGCGTACGAATGCATGGCATCCGACACCTGCATGGCCAGCTCGCGCGTCGGCGTGAGCACGAGCGCCTGCGTGGCCTTGCTCTTCAGATCGAGCTGCTGCAGAAGCGGCAACGCGAAGGCCGCGGTCTTGCCGGTACCGGTCTGCGCCTGCCCGATCAGATCGCGGCCGGCCAGCAGCGCGGGGATCGTGCGCGCCTGAATCGGCGTGGGAGCCTCGTAGCCGAGTTGTGCGAGCGACTCGAGGAGCGGAGCGGATAGTCCGAGGGATGCGAAGGTTGCGTCGTCGTCAGGCATGGGGAGACTTTATCAGCCAGTGCCACAATGCTCGTCATGCGACGTCTGCTGCTCCTTCTTCTCATCGCCCTTCCCCTTGCCGCGCAAGAGATCGGGAAGCCGTTGCCGGCGTGGTCGCGCGGCATGCTCGACATCCATCAGATCAGCACGGGGCGCGGCAATTCGGCGTTCCTCATGTTTCCGGACGGGACCACGATGCTGGTCGACGCCGGCGCTGCGAATGACGGCGTGAAGATGGCCGATACCGATCCGCGCCCGGACGCATCGCGCACGGCCGGAGGGTGGATCGTGCGCTACATCCAGCGCGCCATGGCGCCGGCCGCGCCGCATCTCGACTACGCCGTCCTCACGCATTTTCATCCGGACCACATCGGCGCGCCGACCGCGGCGTCGCTGCCGTCGAAGAGCGGCACGTTCAAGCTGAGCGGCATCGCGGAGGTTGGCGAGGCCATTCCGGTCGACACGCTCATCGACCGCGGCTACGCCTATCTGCCTCCTCCGGACGATGCGATGTTGAAGAACTTCCACGCGTTCGTGAGCGCGTACAAAGAGCGGATGCGCGAAGAGACGATCAAGGTCGGACGCGCGGATCAGATCGTGCTGCGGCATGACGCGAAGGCCTTCCCGAATTTCGAAGTCCGCAACGTTGCTGCCGACGGAATGGTTTGGAGCGGCAACGGCGACGACGCGCGATCGATCTTTCCGCCGCTCGATTCGATCGCCGCCGAGGACAAGCCGTCGGAGAACATGTGCAGCATCGGGCTGCGGATTCGCTACGGCAAATTCGACTACTTCGCCGGCGGCGACATGCCCGGCGTTCCCGATGCCGGTGCGCCGGAATGGCAATCGGTGGAGACAGCCGTCGCGAAAGTCATCGGCCCGACCGACGTCCACGTTGCCAATCATCACGGCTCGATCGATCCGGAGAGCGCGTTCTTTCTCTCCACGCTGCGCTCGAGCGTGATCATCGTGCCGGCGTGGTCGGCCACGCATCCGTCTCAGGACTCGCTGAAGAGGATGATGGCCGCGCGGCTGTATCCCGGTCCGCGCGACATCTTCATCACCACGCTGCGCGAACCGACCAAGTCCAGCATCGGTTCGCGCGTCGACCAGCTCAAAGCGCAGCACGGACACATCGTCGTCCGTGTCGCACCGGGCGGTGACGAGTACCGCGTCTTCGTCATCGACGACATGAGCGACAGCGGCAACGTCGTGGCGATGTTCGGACCGTACGCGGCGAAGTAGCGGCTACTGCGTCGTCGTTGGCGTTGGCGTTGGCGGCACGACCTCCGGCTCTTTCACGAACTCCTTGTAGTTGCTCCAGCGCTGCAGGATCTGATCGACGTAGGCCACCGGCTCGGTGCCGCGCGCGAAGCCGTGTTTGACGACCGGATCGTTGTAGACGCTGCGCTTCGATTTGCGGATCAGCCAGTAGCTCACGTCCAGCCACGAATGCGGATCGTCGCCGTTCTTCGCGGCCAGGCGAACGGCGTCCTGCACGTGGCCGGTGCCGACGTTGTACGAGGCCAGGATGAACTTGATCCGCTCGCTGTCGGACTTGATCTCCTTCCACTGCTCGTCGATGGTCCAGAGATAGCGGCAGGCCGCCTCCACGCTCTGTTTCGGATCAGCGGCGTTGGCGTGAAGCTGCCGCGCCGTCTTCGGCATGATCTGCATCAGCCCCACCGCGCCGGCCCACGAATGCGCGCGCGGATTGAATCGCGATTCCTGAAAGGCCTGCGCGGCCACGAGGCGCCAGTCCCAGCCTGGGATGCGCGCGTACTCGCGGAACCAGTCGTCGTACGGTGAAAGCGTTCCCGTCTCCGCCGTCAGAAACGGACTGTTGATGCGTGCGGTGTAGGCGCGGCGGTCGAGAAAATACTTGCGATAAAGAACGGCAAGCAGGCCGGCCTTGCGCTTTTTCGCCAGCCATTGATCGAGCGCGGCGAGGAGTTGCGGCGCGTTGCGGCGGACGGCCCAGACCACCGGTTGCGGCGGACCGATGGCCGGCTTGACGATGAGGTTCGTGTACTCGCCGCTCTTCAGAGCAGCCACATTTTCCGCGGCCACGGTGAAGGCGATCTCCCCTTCCGCCAACTGCTGAATGAGACGATCGCTCGATTCGTCCACTTCGACGACGTCGATGTCCTGCGTCAACTCTTCATTCAGTTCGACGAGGCGTTGCCGGTACGGTGACGTGCGCGGAATCTGCACCTGCTGCCCGGCCAGATCGCGCGGCGTCGAGACCAGCTTCGCGCGAATCTCGACCGTGGACGGCGTCTCCTTTTCTTCGCGCGCCAGATCTTTGGCGACCGTCGGCGTGGCACTGCCGCCCGACGGCGAACGCTGCACGACGACGGGCGCCGTCTCGTACAACGAATCGGTGACGGCCACGCCGATCGGCGTAGACGGCGACGGAATCGATAACTGCGCCGCGACGACGTCTCCATCGCCGCGATTGAGCCGGTCGAACAACTCGCTGCTGTCGCGAACGACCACCGGCTCCAGCCGCAGCTTCGCATCGTGCGCAAACATCGTCAGCAGTTCGTATTCATACCCGAGCGTTTCGCCGCGATAGAGAAAGTATCCGGTGGAGTTGAACGTGAAGAGAACGCGCAACGTGCCGCCGCTGGCGATCTCCGGCAGGTCGCGCGCCACCGGCGCGATGTCCGGCGCCTTCGGCGGCGCGGCCTCGGCCGGTTTCGGAAGCTGCGGCGGCGCGACGGCTGGCTTCGGAGGTGTTGCCGGACGAACCGGCGCAGGCTCATGTCGCGCGCACGCGACCAGCAGAAACAGTACGAAGGCGCGGCGCACAATCACGACGGCGACGCAAAATGCATTTCGCGCGCCGCGCACGAATGAGTGATACCCGCGACGCGCCAATGTCGATCGACTGCGAGGACCTATCGGCTGCGCCAATGTATGTTTCAGCCGGCTGAAATAACGAAAGGCCTTATTTTAAAAATCAGTCACTTTTTAAAATAGTAAACGCCGATTTCTAGTCTTCATCGAGCGCGTTCTTCACGTCGTCGAGCGTGATCGGCGGATGATCGGCTGAGATGTCGAACATCGGAAATCGTGCGGCGCTCTCCCTCACAAACAGATCCACCACGATCTCGGGGAAGCGATGTCCCAGTTGTTCGCCGGTGAAGGTGGCTTCGTAGGTCATGCCGAGACGGGTGGCGACGCGTTTGGAGGGGTGGTTGTCGGGATCGATGATCGCCACCACGCGCGGGCGCGCGAGCGTTTCGAGGACGTAGCGCATGCAGGCTGCGCCGGCTTCGGTGGCGAAATTGCGGCCCCATGCTTCGCGCGCGAGGATCCAGCCGATCTCGATGTCGTCCGTTGTGCCGAGGGGTTGGACGCCGGAAATGCCGGCGAGGGCGTTCGTCGATTTCTCGACCAGCGCGCCCATGCACATGCCGTGTTCGGCGATCTGCCGCGCCTGGCGCTCGAACCACTGATCGACTTCCGCCTCGGTGTACGGCATGCCGCCGTGGATGTACTGCGTCACCTCGGGATTCGACATGACCGCCGTGAAAGCCGGACGGTCGTCCGGCTGCCACGGTCGTATGACGAGACGTTCGGTCTCGATGAGGAACATGAAGGGCGCTACTTCTTGTCTTTCTTCGGCTTCTTGGTCTCTTTTTTCCGCGCGTTGTTGCCTTTGGCCATGAAGTCCTCCTCAGGTTTTTGTGACGCGTGCAATGGTAACGCAGTGCGGGAACGGATCATGAAATCCGATTGCACATGCGCAAAGCGATTCCGTTTTTTCTTCTGCTGATCGCGTACGGCTGCAGCGAGACCGCCAAGCTTCCCGTGTCGGCGGTGACGGGACCGAATCCGACGCTGGTCGAGCCGAAGCCGCAACTCATTCCGACATTCCAGATCGCGCCGGCGAAAGGTTGGCCGGCGGGAACGACTCCGGTCGTCGCGAGCGGCTTCGCCGTCAACGCGTTCGCCACCGGACTCGATCATCCACGCTGGCTCTACGTCCTGCCGAACGGCGACGTCCTCGTCGCCGAGACGAATGGGCCGGAGCGTCCCGACGATCGCAAAGGCATCAAGGGATGGTTCATGAAGAGGATGTCGAAGAAGGCCGGCGGCGCGGTGCCGAGCGCGAATCGCATCACGCTGTTGCGCGATGCGGATGGCGACGGCGTCGCGGAAACGCGCAGCGTTTTCCTGCAGGGACTGACATCGCCGTTCGGCATGGCGCTGGTCGGAAACGACTTCTACGTCGCCGATACCGACGCGCTCTTGCGCTATCCATATGCCGAGGGGAAGACGTCGATTACGGATGCGAGCGTGAAGATCGCCGACCTGCCGGCTGGAACGATCAACCATCACTGGACAAAGAACGTCATCGCCAGCCGCGACGGCGCGCGGCTTTACGTTTCGATCGGCTCGAACAGCAACGCCGCGGAAAATGGATTGGACAAAGAAGTCGGCCGCGCTGCGATCCTGGAGATCGATCGCGCTACGGGTCACTCCCGCATCTTCGCGTCTGGACTTCGCAATCCGGTGGGCATGGCCTGGCAGCCGCAGAGCGGCGTGCTCTGGACCGCGGTCAACGAGCGCGACGAGATCGGCAGCGACCTCGTCCCCGACTACATGACCTCGGTCAAAGACGGCGCGTTTTACGGCTGGCCATTCAGCTACTATGGTCAACATGTTGACGATCGCGTGAAGCCGCAGCGTCCCGATCTCGTCGCTTCCGCCACCGTTCCTGACTACGCCCTCGGGGCGCACACCGCGTCGCTGGGCCTGACTTTCTACGACGGCAAGCTCTTTCCGCAGCGCTATTCCGGCGGCGCGTTCGTCGGCCAGCACGGCTCGTGGAATCGCAAACCTCTCAGCGGCTACAAAGTGATCTTCGTGCCGTTCGCCAATGGACGTCCGAACGGAACGCCCGAGGATGTGCTGACGGGATTCGTCGACGAGAAGGGCGATGCGCACGGACGTCCGGTCGGTGTGGCTATCGACAAATTGGGCGCTTTGTTAGTCGCTGACGACGTCGGCAACACGATCTGGCGCGTAACGCCGAAACGCTGAGGCGGCAGCAGTGACGCTGCCGCCTCGCTGCGGAGATCAGTCGCCTTCTTTGACCGAGACCGGGCCGTTGTGCGTGCTCAGCGTGACCATGCGCGCGCCGGAGCCGAGGTCGATGCGGCGCGGCCAGCGCGGACCGTAGTCGTCATCGTCGTCGCCGCTTTCCGCGTAAGCCTTCTTGGCGGCGCGGCAGGCGGCGCCGCGGCAACTCACCGGCGAGTTGCCGTCGGTTTCGACGTGCACGCCCGAGCCGTAACCGGCAGGCACCTTGAGCGAGAGCGGACCGTTTTCGGTCGACGCGTCGAGGTTGCCGGTGGTCCACGCGGAGCCGGCCAGCTTCACCGAAATCGGTCCGTTGGTGGCGCGCAGCTTCACATTGCCGGAGTTTCCGGCGAAGGCGATCGGGCCGTTCTGTGTGTGAATGTCGAACGTTCCAGTCGAGTCTTTCAGCGCGATCGGACCGTTGAGCGCGTGCGCGGTGACCGAACCGTCGACGCCGTCGATCGAGATCGGGCCGTTGTTCGCATCGAGGTCGAGCGTACCGTTGCGCGGCGCGAAGACGAGGAAGTAGACGATGGAGCGCGAGTCTTCGTCCACGCGATCGGCGCTCACTTCGTTGCCGCTGACGTTGACGCGGAGGTCGTTCGCGTTGCCAAGTGCCGAGGCCTTGCAGGCTTTCACGGCGAAAGTGGAGGCGTTGGTGCCGATCGCGCGGATGGAGCCGTTGCGGTCGCTGCGCACTTTCAGCGAGCGCATGCTGCTCACCGGTACGTTTTCCTCGACCACCGGAACCGTGCGGTCGTTGTAGGTCACGTGCAGCGCACTGCAGTCGCGAACGTCCTCCCAGTCGTCGATCGAGACCGAGAGTCCGTGATTCGAATAGTTGCTGTGTCCGTGGTAATCGGAGACGGCCGCGAGGGGAAGGGCGAGGGCGATGAGGGCGGATACGAGGGCAAGTCGTCGCATGGTGTTCCTCCGTTTCGAGGTGTTGGACGCCGCGGTTGGGGGAAGGTTAGCAGCGGTGGCGGCGACGTCGGCGAAACTTCGAACGCCGCGTTAGCGGCACGAAGAGTGTAGCGAGGGGTGCGAGCGCTTTTTGCGAGCACCCCTCGTACCGTGCGTCGTCGATTTCGTGCCGCGTCAGCGGCACCCGAAGACTCGCATTTGCGCGCAAAACTCGAGTGCCGCTGACGCGGCACAACTTCATCTCGCCCTCATTTTCCAGGGGTGCTCGCAAATAGCGCGCGCACCCCTGGCTACCCTCTTGAGCCGCTAGCGCGGCGTGGAGTCGTTCACCAAAAACCGACGCGACAGTTCTACGCCTGCTTCCCCGTCGATGACGATCCTGCGTTTAGAATCGCGCCCCAGTGTCCGACTTCTTCAAACGCGCGGCGCGGCGGTTGCCGTGGCTTGGCGATCTGCATCGGTACATCGTCGCACTCGAGGCGGAGCGGGATCAGCTGCGCGCCGATCTCGCGCATTGGAAGACGTGGATGTCGCCGGGGCACTTCTACTCGCCCATTCCCTCGATCGACGAAATTCGCACGCGCGAGGACGAGATTTTCGGACCTCCGCCGCCAGCACTGCCGGGGATCGATCTGCGCGACGACGAGCAGGTCGCGCTTGTGCGGGAACTGGCGCGGTTCTACGGCGAGCTGCCGTTTCCGCGGACACAGTCGAATGAGTCGCGCTACTGGTTCGAGAACTGGGCGTACTCCTACGCCGACGCCATCTTTCTCTACTCGATGCTGCGTCATCTGCAGCCGCGACGCGTCATCGAGGTCGGATCGGGATTTTCGTCCGCGGCCATGCTCGATACGGCCGATCGATGGCTGCCGCAGACGTCGTTCATCTTCATCGATCCCGATACGTCCACGCTCGATGCACTGCTCCGTCCGAACGATCGCGAACGCGTGACGATCGTTCGCGCGAAATTGCAAGAGGTTCCGCTGACGACCTTCGATACGCTCGCCGCGAATGACATCCTCTTCATCGACTCCACGCACGTTTCGAAAACCGGCAGCGACGTGAACCGCATCCTCTTCGAGATCCTGCCGCGGCTTGTGCCCGGAGTTCACGTCCACTTTCATGACGTCTTCTATCCATTCGAGTATCCGAAGGAGTGGGTTTACGAGGGACGCGCGTGGAATGAGGACTACATCCTGCGTGCGTTCCTCGAGTTCAACGATGCCTTCGACGTCGTGCTCTTCGGAACGTGGCTGGCGCGATTCCATCGCCCGCTGCTCGCGGAATTGATGCCGCTGACGCTGGAGAATCCGGGCGGCAGTCTCTGGCTGGCGAGGCGTTCATGACGCGGCGGCGCGCCTGGATCGGCGTGGCAATCATCATCGCGCTCAGCCTAGGGCGCGTCGCGGCCACGCATCGCGTCTTCGCGCAGACCAGCGACGAACACCTCCATCTCATCGCCGGCTACGACGTTCTCAAGCATCACTCGTGGATGACGGATCTGCATCATCCGCCGCTGAGCCGCGTCTTCTTCGCGCTGCCGTTCATCAATGCGCCGGAGCCGGCCGGAACCGACCGCGCTGTCCGCGGCAACGAGCTGCTGATGAACGGCCGTTACGAGAGCAACCTCGCGCGCATGCGCTTCGGCAACCTCCTTTTTCTCGCGCTCGGGATCCTGTTCGTGGCGCGGTGGGCCATGCATCTCTTCTCGCCCGAAGTGGGCCTGCTTTCGGCGGCGCTCTTCGCCATGCTTCCGCCAGTCCTTGCGCACGGCGGGCTGGCCACGACGGACATGGTGGTGACGGCGATGATGCCGTTCGCGCTCGACGAGCTGACGCGGCTGGCCGAACGCGCGACCTGGCGGCGCGCGGCGATGACCGGCATCGCCATCGCCGCGGGGGTGCTGTCGAAGTATTCGTTCCTGGTCTTCTTTCCCGCCGCGGCCGCGGTGCTGCTGGTTGTGTTGCGGATTCGCGGCCGCAAAAACAATCCACCAGTCCCTCCGATGTTCGTCGCCTGCGGAATCGTGGCGCTGATCGTCGCGGCCGTCTTGGTCTGGGCAGGATTCGGATTCAGTTTCGAGCCGCTGATCAGAGGCATCGGCGACGTACGCAATCACGACGCCACCGGCCATCGCAATTTCCTGTTCGAGCAATTGAACTGGGACGGCTGGTGGTACTACTTCCCCATCGCTCTTTTTTTCAAAACGCCGATTCCGTTTCTGCTGCTGGCGCTGATTGGATGCGCGATGCTGGCGCGACGCCGTCCCGAAATCCCGCTCATCGCCGCGGCGATCCTCGGCGTGGCCATGACCAGTCACATCAACATCGGCATCCGTCACGTGCTGCCGATCTACGCGCCGCTCTCCATCGCCGCGGCGGCCGCGATCCTGGCGCTGCCGCGTTTTCGCATCGCATCCGCATTGCTCGTGCTCTGGCTTTTCGTCAGCGGCGTCGCCGCGCATCCCGACTATCTGCCGTGGTTCAACGCTTTCGCGCCGCATCCGGAGAAGGTGCTCAACGACAGCAATCTCGATTGGGGCCAGGACGTGCTGCGCCTCGTGCGCTACACGCGCCGCGAGCACATCCCGAGCATTTCCCTCCTCCTTTTCACCTCGGCCGACGTCGAACGCCTCGGCTTTCCGCCGCACAAGGTGATCAAAATCGTGGAACCGGTTCACGGCTGGTTCGCCACCAGCGAGATGGAAATCGCCATCGGCGAGACGCACAGCGCGAAGGTCAAGAACTGGCTGGACGGGATGATCGGCGGCAAGCCGTACACACGCATCGGCAAGTCGATCCGCCTCTACCATCTCGACTGAGCGTTAACCTTCGCGGCGCGATTTCGTTCAATGTCGCATGACGCTCAACATCGTCATCGCGGTTCTGCTCTCGTTCACCTCGATCGATGTCCGTGATCCGGTCGTCCACGGCGTGATGAAGGACCTGCTGCGCCATGGCCGTTTCGGCATGAGCAACACGGAAGAAGCGGCCTTCCTGATCCGGAACGCTGCCGGCGCAACGTTCTTTCTGCACTGGCCCGGCGACGGCGAGCTGAATCAGGCCACATGGAATGGACCGATTCCGAAGGGCACCGTGGCCATCGTGCACACGCATCCGAACTACCTGCCACTACCGTCGAATCGCGACAATCGCGTCGCCCGCGCAGTCGAAGTTCCGGTTTACGTCATCACGCGCACGCGCATCACGCGTACTGACGGCGACAAGCCGATGGTCGTCGTGGACGGCGATTGGAGCGGACTGTAAACGCGCGCGGTATTCTGTTCGTCAATCCCCCACTACTTAGCCCGAGTAGAAAGGATTCTCATGACGAATCGGATTCTCGCCGGCGTCATTCTCGCCAGTGCAACGTCTACGCTGCTGTCCGCGGCAACCGTTCCCGTGAAGGTGAACTCGGACGGCTCGTTTTCACCCTCGATCGTGACCATCGCCAGCGGCGACACGGTCGAGTGGACGCTCAATGGACCAGGCGATTCCATCATCCCCGTCAATTGGGATGGCGTGTCGAGCGGCGTTTGCTCGGCCGTGAAGCCGTATTCGCCGACCGATCCGAACGACTTCACCGGTCCGATGCCGCTGGCGGTTTCGGGCATCTTCACACTCAGTCCGATCGACCTCGGATTCACGATCGTGCCGACAAGCAGCACCTGCGTTGGCGGCCAGCCGGCGGCCGTCGCCGGCTCGCAGATGCTCTGCCGAGGAGGATTGAACGGTGCCACGATGGATGCGACGTGGCAGGATCCGAATCTCACCGGCGTTTTCATCCGCCTTCTCTGGAAAGACGTTCAAATCGCGCCCGGAACGGCCGACTCCAGTTTCGATTTCACAATCCTCGATCGCGAAGTCAACAAGGCCGTGAAAAACGGGAAGGTCTACAGCCTGGCCATAAGAGCCGGCGACGACGGCACTCCCTCCTGGCTCTTCACCAACGGCGTGACGGCGTTGCAGCTTCAGGATTCGGGAGACGACACCGAAGGCTGCGGCTTCAAAATGACTCTCGGCAGTCCGACAGAGATCGCGTATCAGAATCACTACTTTGACCTGCTGCGGAAGGTTGCAGCGCATCTCAAATCGCGCGCCGACTGGTACCGCGCGCTCGCCTACATCAAGCCGTCCGGCGCCAATCTGCTCACGCACGAAAATCGCCTGCCGAAACGATGCTCCGCCGGATGCATCTGTAATTCACAGGTCTTCGCGCAACACGGCTATACGCCGAATGGTCTTTACGCGTTCTATCAGGCGCAGACGAATCTGCTCGTCTCGGAGTTTCCCAACAAGACGATGGTTTACGCGCTCATTCAGGACGGATTTCCAAGGATCAACAACAATGGCGGATACGAGACTGCCGACGGAACCTCCTCCGGCGGCGGTGCGTTGCCCGGCGGCACAGAGCAGACACAGACCATCCTCGATAACGGTCAGGCCGCCCACGGTCTGAAGTTCGCCGTCGCTCACAATGGCCTGCAGGTAAAGAAGACCGATAACTGCCTCAACAACACCAATGGCCCTGGATGTCCGAACAAGTGGGTGTTGCAGGAGGGATTGGAAGGACAGGTCACCGGTTGGCAGACCACGAATTCTGAAAAAGTGTCGAATCCGGCGGACGTCGATTCCGCATTACAGAATGCGTTGGTCAACTCGCAGGGCGTCTACGTCGAGCTTTACGAAGAGCGCTTCTGGGAAGCGGTCCATCAATCCAACGGAGTCCTCGATCCGCTCGGGTCGGGCCGAACGATGGCGCAATGGGCCACCCAGTTCCACAATCGCCGGCGCACTTTGTTCCCGTCGCTGGGCGATCCATTTCCGACTACGTATCGCCACACCTTTACGAGGACGCAATCGACCGGTAACCAGATTTTCTATTACATCCACGGATCAAAGTGCGGCACTGGTAGTTCGGCCGCGGGAACAATCGTCATCGCTCCGCCGGGCGGAACGCCTGTGCGTCATCGCGCGGCACATCATTGAATTCAGGCTTCGACCATCGTTCCGAGCAACTGCGGCTCGTTCGCGCCGCTGTGGACGATGCTCGCGCTGATCATGCCGAGGAGCGACGTTCCGTCTTTGCGGCGGAAGGGCATGCGGATGTTGAGCATGGTCCGGTTTTCCTGCACGAGGCGGATCAGCTCTTCGCGATCGGCGCGCTGGTGGTAGAGGTTCCACGCCGGCTGGGCGATCAACTCCTCGCGTGAGTCGTAGCCGAGGTACTGCGCCAGCGACTCGTTGCAATCGAGGATGCGGCCGTCGAGCGTCGACCGGAACACGCCCGCGATGTTGCGGTCGAAGAGCATGCGATAGCGCGCCTCCGACGCTTCGAGCTCGCGGAACGTGCGTGCCTGCAGCAGCGCGGCCGAGGTCATGCCCGCGAGCAGTTGGAGCACGTACGCGTCGAGATCGGAGAACGCTTGCGCGTTTCGAGAGAACGTCTTCAGCGCGCCGACCGCGATCGATCCTTCCAACAGCGGCGCGATCATCATCGAACGGATTCCGAGGGCGCGGCAGGCGGCGGCGTCGACGCGGAGATCGGTCTCGGTGTTGTCGCAACGCAGCAGCGTCTTCTCCCGGACCGCCATACCCGAGAGACTTTTCGTCATCGCCAACCGCAGTCCGGCGTGATCCTTCGCCGCGCCCGATCCGGCGCGGTAAATCATGTCGTCGCCTTCGACGACTTCGATGACCGCGCCATCGCCCGTGGTGGCCTCCGGCGTCCGCTCGACGACGAGCGTCATCACCTTGTCGAGATCGGAGATCGACGCAAGCACTTCCTGCTGCGTGGCCACGACTGCAGACAAACGCCCAGCCAGCTCAATCGATGACGCCATGGTTCCTCCCGGATGGAGGCAATGTCGTGCGGATCGGGTCGAGAGTCAAGGAGCGGCGATCACGGAAGTATCCGCAGATGACGCAGATGGGACCGAGATGGATTAGTGCAGCACCGTGCGCCGCCGCGGTTGCGTCACGGTGATCGTGGCGAGGTTGCTGTCGGCGGTGCCGCAGGCGTTGGTGATGTGGGCGCGGAATTGCGTGGTCTGCGTCAGCGCGGTTGTGAGCGTCGGGCCGAAGGCGATCAGATTTCCGTTTGCGAACCAGGAAACTGACGTCGTTGTGCCGAGGACATTGACGCTGAGCGTGACGGTCGTCCCGGCGAGTACTGTCTGATCTTTCAGCGTGTTCAGAATTTGCGGCGGGACGCAGGCGGCCACTGCGACCGTTGCCGCGTTGCTGTTCGCGACGGGCGCGCAGGCGCCGGTGACGCGAACCCAGTACAACGTCGTAGCGGCCGGCGCGACGACGATCGTCGCTGTCGTGGCATTGGCGACAGGCGTCGACGTATCGCCGGTGGCACCGACGAACCATTGATACGACAGCGGCGCGGTACCGACCGCGGCGACGGAGAGCTGCGCCGAGTTGCCGCTGTTGATCGACGCGCCGAATGGCTGCACGGTGATCGACGGCGGCGTGCAGGCGGACGCGGTTCCGTAAACGGCGTTGAGGGCGGCGTTGTCCCAGGCCAGGAGCTGTCCGTTCAGACCCGAGACCAGGATGTGACTCATGATCGCGGAACTGCTGCAATCGAGCGTCGGATCGCCGTTGCACGATGCCGTGAGGTTGCGCGTCTGATCGGAGTGGCGGAAGCCGAGCGTGTGGCCGATCTCGTGAACGAGCGCGCTCTTGAACGTCTCCTGCGGGAGATTCGAGCAGGCTCCGATGCCCTGATTGAAGCTGACGTCCGCTTCGAGCGTCGTCGCGAACGTCTCGCCGTGAAAGACGTGCGTTCCCGCGCCGAAACTCGCGTGCGTCATCCCGGCCACACCGAGCACGCCACCCGAGGAACAACTGAACGGTTGCGAGCCGGAGGAAGTGAGGTCCTTCTCGAAGACGATGTTGTTGACGCCGTCGGTGGCGTCGAGGAATCCGTTCGGATTCGCATTCGCGCTGGCGAGGACGTAGTGCGTTCCGCCGGCGTTCCAGGTGGTGAAGGCGGCGTTGATTTCGTTCGTGCCGCTGCCGAGCGTGCCGGTCTCGGAGTTGCCCTGATTCCAGTTCACGGCGCTCGGAAAAACGTTCCAGCGCGTGCCGAGGCCGCCGTTGTACATGAGCGTGTACGAGGTTGCGGTGAAGGATGCGGTTGCGATCGGATGTAGCGATTCCGCCTTCGCCATCAGCGGCATTCTCGCAACGACGTAATCCTCGGCCACATCCTCGCCGCGAACGACGCCGCGAACGTAGCCTAGGAATCGCTCCGCCGATCGCTGCTGCTCCATGTGGACCCCGCCGCGTGCGTCCCACCCTTCGACTTCTGCGTCGTTGCGCACCGCGAGCTCGCGGCCGATCGAATCGCGCATGAAACGAAATGTGCCGAGCCCGAGGTCGCTGATGACGTAGGCACCGTCGCGGCGCTGAAACAGAAGGAGGAGGACGCGCTCGCCGTCCGCGAAAACCGGAACGCCGGGAATCAGGCGCGTTTCATCGCCGATCGTTCCGCCGGGTGTATGGACGTCGACGACACTGCCCGTTTTTCCCTTGATCGTTTCTTCGAGCGCAATCGTGGTCACCGTCTCGATGCCGAATCGGGAGGCTTCCACGCGCGATCCGGCCACCCGTCCGATCACGATCGCCGTTGCTCGTTCGATCTCGAAGCGGTCCGGCGGAACAATGTACGTGATCGCGAACGACGGCGCCGCCACCGCGAAGATGACGAATGCGAGGAGGACCTTTGATGAGGACAAGCCGCAAGGATGCGCCCGCGGGGCTGCGCAAACCGTAACGGCGGTCACTGTAACGGCGAAGCCGTGTGGCACAGACACTCTTGTCTGTGCGGCTGCGAGGCTTGCGCGTAACTTGAATCTTGCGCGGCTTCAAAAGCACAGACAAGAGTGTCTGTGCCACACGATTGACAACGAACCTCCATCGCCTTACATTAGCCCAATAAAACAAACCGACCAGTCGGCAAGTTGCGGATACGCCCCGTCCCCTTCCACCATACGATTCAACGATGAACCTCAATCTAAAGGACAAAGTCGTCGTCATCACCGGCGGCGGCGCCGGGATCGGACACGCTTCCGCGGACGCTTTTCGCGCCGAGGGGGCGAAGGTTGTGATCTGGGACGTGACCTCGGAACCGAAGGTCGACGTCACCAGCAAAGACTCCGTTGAAGCGGCCACCGCGGCGGTCCTCGCCGAGCATGGACGGATCGACGTCCTGCTCAACAACGCCGGCATCGTCCGCGACGCGCAACTCGTGAAATGGAAGGATGGCGAGGTTGCCTCGATCATGGACGACGCCACCTTCGACGCCGTCGTCAACGTCAACCTCAAGGGCGTTTTTCTCTGCACGCGCGCCGTCGTCCCGCACATGATCCGGCAGTCGTCGGGCGTCATCCTCAACGCGTCGTCGATCGTCGGTCTCTACGGCAACTTCGGGCAGACGAACTACGCGGCCACGAAGGCGGGCGTGATCAGCTTCACGCAGACGTGGGCGCGCGAGCTGGGACGATTCGGAATCCGCGTCAATGCCGTCGCGCCGGGATTCATCGCCACCGAGATGGTGAAGGTCATGCCGCAGAAGGTGCTCGACTCGATGTCCGCGCGCACGCCGCTGGCGAAATTGGGCGAGCCGGCGGACGTGGCCAACGCGTACGTCTGGCTGGCGTCGGACGCTGCGCGATTCATCAGCGGCACCGTGCTCTCGGTCGACGGAGGACTGGTGCTGGGGACATGAGCGCGCCCGCGTACGCGAACATCGTCAGCAGCGGGAGCTATCTGCCCGAGGTCGAAGTCACCAACGACGATTTGCGCGCGCGATTCGCCGAGATCGCCCCGGAGTTCGTGAACAAAATGGAAAAGGCCAGCGGCATCCTCAAGCGCTGGCAGGCGCCCGACGGATGGGCGGCCTCGGATCTCGCGCTGCAGGCGGCGACGCAGGCGCTCTCCCGCGCGGGCAAGCGGCCCGAAGAGGTCGACCTGATCATCCTCGGCACCGACTCTCCCGACTACATCACGCCCGCCACGTCGGTCGTGCTGCAGTCGAAGCTCGGCGCGGTCAACGCCGGCACGTTCGACGTCGGCTGCGCCTGCGCGTCGTTCCCGACCGCGCTTTCCGCGGCGGCGGGCTTGATGAGCAGCAATCCTTCGCTGCGCACCGTACTGGTGGTGGCCGTCTACCTGATGCGCAAACTGGCGCGCGACGACGATCCGTTCGTTTTTTTCTATGGCGACGGCGCCGGCGCGGTAGTCCTCGAGCGCGGCGATGCGCCGGGCTACATCGCCTCCGCCTTCGCCGCCGACGGCTCCTACCATCGCAATTGGCTGATCGAGTCGGGCGGCACGGTCGAACCGGCCACCACCGAGTCGGTGCAGGCCGGCCGCACCTCGGTGCGCATGGTCGAGCGCTATCCGCCCGAAATCAACGACGCCGGCTGGCCGAAACTGGTCCGCCGCCTCGCCGACAACGGCGGCTTCGCGCTGACCGATATCGACATGATCATCTTCTCGCAGGTGCGCAAGCCGACCATCGAGATCGTGATGAACGACCTCGGGTTACCGATGGCAAGGACGCACACGATCATGGAGCACGCCGGCTACACCGGCTCGGCCTGCATTCCGATGGCGCTCGATGATGCGCTGCGCGCCGGCAGGATCAAGCCGGGCGATCTGGTCGTGCTGGTCGGCTCCGGCGTCGGCTACAACCAGGCCGCGGTCGCCGTGCGCATGCCGCTCGATGAAGGGCGGCTCTTTGCCTGAAATCACGTCGCACGCCGACTTCATCGCACAGACGCGAGCGATGCTGACGCTGGCCGGCCTGACGCGAAAATCGCTCGACGGCACGGTCTACTGGACCGGCGGCAACGGAGATCGGACGCTCGCCCTGATCCACGGCGTGAACGATCACGCCGGAACGTGGTCGCTCGTTGCGCCGTCGCTTGCGAAGTCGTACCGCCTGATCATTCCCGATCTTCCCGGCCACGGCGAGAGCGAGCCGCAAACGGGCGCATTGAACATGCAGTTTCTCGTCGATCGGTTTGGCGCGGTACTCGACGCGGAGGGAATCGCGAACGTGACGCTGGCCGGCAACTCGATGGGCGCGTGGATCAGCATCCTCTACACGCTCGCGCATCCCTCGCGCGTCGCGGAGCTCTTCCTCGAATCGGGCGGCGGCCTGGCAATCCCGTTGGGCGTTTCGCTGGTGGCGTCGAACCGCGACGAAGCAGTGCCGATTCTTCGCGCCGTACACGGACCGAACGCGCAGCTTCCCGATTGGGCGATCGACGCGCTCATCACGCGCAGCAGCGACTCGCCGATGCTTCGTCTGATCGCCGGCGGGATGATGTCGTACTTCATCGACGACCGCCTGGCCGGCATCCGCGTTCCGACGACCGTGATCTGGGGCGCGAATGATGGCGTCGTCACGCGCGCCTACATCGAACAACTGCACGCCGGAATCGCCGGCGCGCGGCTCTGCATCATCGACGATGCCGCGCACATTCCGCACGCGCAGCAGCCGGAGCGATTCATCGCATGTTTGCAGGCGACCTCCTAGCCGAACGCGCGCGGATCACGCCCGATCGCGTTGCACTCGTCTCCGTCGAAACCGGCGAGCGGCTGACCTACGCGCAACTCAACAGTCGCGCGAACGACGCCGCGGCGATGATTCTCGACGCCGGACTCGAATCCGGCGATCGGGCCGGTCTCTTCGCGCATAACAGCATCGATTTCATCGCCCTCTTTTTCGGCGCGCTGAAAACGGGCGTGATCGTCGTGCCGCTCTCGACGCGAGCGACCGCGCACGAGTTGTCGATCATCGCTGCTGATTGCGGGATGAAGATTCTCTTTCACGATGGCAGCGCGCCGGACGTGAATGGCGTGACGCTGACGAAGATGAACACCGTCCCGTCCGCGCGAACGATCGCGCATTGGATTCACGATCCCGAATCGACCGCTTGCCTGCTCTACACGAGCGGTACGACCGGCAAGCCGAAGGGCGTGATGATTCCGCATCGCCAACTTCTTGCGAACGGCTACAACACCGCCATCAACTGGGGGCTGCGCGAGGACGACGTCGCGCCGATCTTCACGCCGCTCTACCACGCCGGCGGCGTCGCAGTCTTCCTCATCCCGCTCTTCCTCATGGGCGGAACGATCGTCCTTCACCGCGGCTTCGACGCCGCCGAGGTTTGGGAAACGATCGAACGCGAACGCTGCACGATCGTTTTGGGCGTGCCGACGATCTGGAAGATGCTTCGCGACGCTCCGCAATTTGCGGCCGCCGATCTGAGTCACGTGCGCTGGTTCATCAGCGGCGGCGCGCCGCTGCCGGCGTTTCTGATCGATGCGTACCGGCAGCGCGGTGTTACTCTCAAACAGGGTTACGGTCTGACCGAGGTGGGAGTGAACTGCTTCACGATGACGATCGAGGATGTGCGCAACAGGCCCGGCTCGATCGGCCGGCCGATGATGTTCACCGAGGTTCGTCTGGTTGACGACGCCGGCAACGATTCCGACACCGGCGAGATGTGGATTCGCGGTCCGCACGTCAGCAGCGGCTACTGGAACAATCCGCAGGCCACAGCGGAAGCGTACGTCGATGGCTGGTTCCACACCGGCGATCTCGCCCGCCGCGACGCCGACGGATACTTTTTCATCGCCGGCCGCCGCAAGGAGATGTTCATCAGCGGCGGCGTCAACGTCTATCCCGCCGAGGTCGAAGCGGAGCTGCTGCAGCATCCGAATGTCTCCGACGCCGCGGTCATCGCCATCGCCGACGAAACGTGGGGCGAAGTCGGAGTCGCGTTCGTCGTCGCACACGGCATCGCGGACGTCGATCTCGTCGAATTTCTCAACGCTCGTCTTTCGCGATACAAAGTCCCGCGCCGGTTCATCTTCGTCGACGCGCTGCCGCGCACGCCGTACGGCAAGGTGGTGAAGGAGGAGTTACGAAAGCAACTCGCCTGAAAGCATCGACGCAGGAGGAGCGCTCCGAGAAGTCGCGCCAACTGATCCTCGAAAGCGCGCTGAAACTCTTCTCCCACCGCGGCTACGGCGCGACGAGCGTGCAGGACATCGCCGCCGATGCCGGCCTTTCGAAGGGCAATGTCTACCACCACTTCCCCGACAAGGAGTCGATCTTCCGCTCGCTGCTCGACCGGTATTTCCTGCTGATGTCGCAGCCGCAGTTCCCGTTCAACCGCGCCCTTTCCGAAGGCACGTTCCCCGAAAATCTCGAAATCCTCGGCATGGCCGCGCGCGACATGGTCCGCGAATACCGCGAGTACGTGGCATTGATTTACGTGGACGTCGTCGAGTTCGAAGGCGCGCACGTCCGCCAGTTCTACGAGGACATGGCCGTCCGCTTCGATTCGTTTTTCAAGTCGCACGGCATGGAAGAAGAGCTACAGTCGAAGCTCGCGAACGGCCTCTCTCCGATCTCGGCGGTGATGCTGGCCACGCGGATTTTCATGAACTACTTCTCCGTCGAGATCCTCTTCGGCGTCAAAGACCACTTCGGCATGGGCACGGAGGACGCAATCCGCGAGATCTCGCGGATATTGCGCCATGGGATGTTGAAGCAGAACTGAACGCGCGTGATACCCGTCGGCGAAGCCGGCGTAAGAACCGTAGCCCACGCTTTCAAGCGTGGGTCAGCGAGGTCGTCGCCATTTGTGAGCCCGCCTTGGCGGGCGAGAGAAAGCTTTCTTTCGCCCGCTGAAGCGGGCTCACAACCCCGCGCGCACGTCGTTCCCACGCCTGAAGGCGTGGGCTACGCATGTTGAAAGCACGCCCCTTCCTGTAGGTTTGGAGTTGACGAAACCCGAACGACAGGAAGGAGCGGCAGCCATGAAGAATCAGGCGGTTCAGTATCTCGCGATGGATGTTCATCAGGCAACGATTGTGGCGAGCGTGCGAAACGAGCAGGGAGCAATCACGATGAAGGCGACGGTGGCAACGGAGGCAGGAGCGATCCTCTCGCTCGTTCGAGCTGTCGGAGCGCGAGTGATGGTTGCCTTCGAAGAAGGGACGCAGGCGCAGTGGCTGCACGATCTGATTGGGCCGCATGTCGAGCGCGTGGTGGTGTGCAACGTTCGCGGCAAGAGCGAGCTGACCAACAAGAGCGATCGGATCGACGCGGATGCGCTCTCCGAGTTGCTACGGCGGGGAGCCTTGAAAGCGGTCTATCACGGCGCACCGAGCATGCTCACGCTCAAAGAACTTGTCCGAAATTACAACACCGTGGTCGAGGACGCCACGCGGTCCACGCTGCGGATCAAGGCACTGTTCCGCGCTCGAGCGATTCCAACGTCGGGGACTTCTATCTACCGGGTGAGCGATCGCCCAGGATGGCTGAATCAGCTCACCATCCCGGGAGCGCGCGTGCGCGCCGAATCTCTATTCAAGCAACTCGATCTACTGCGCGAACTGCGGCCGAAGGCGAAACGGGCCATGATCGCTGAAGCGCGGAAGCAATCAGGATGGAAACCGCTTCGATCCATCCCCTTCCTCGGCGACGTACGCACGGCCCAGCTGATGGCCATCATGGCCACGCCGCATCGTTTTCGTACGAAGAGGAGCATCTGGCCGTACGCCGGACTGGCTGTGGTAACGCGATCGAGTGCCGATCAAGAGTTCGTCGGCGGCCAGCTTCGCCGGCGGAACCGGCCGCCGCAAACGCGCGGTCTGAATCGCAACCACAACCCGATGCTCAAGTCGATCTTCAAAGGAGCAGCCACCTCGGCGGCCGCCAAGCCAGGGTCACTCAAAGACATTTATGACGCGTGCGTTGCACGCGGGACCAAGCCGGACATGGCCAGGGTCACCCTGGCCAGAAAGATTGCCTCGATCGCCTTGCGGCTTTGGAAGAAGGGAGAGCTCTGGGATCCAGCCAAACTGACGATGCAAACGACATAGCGCTCGGCTGACCACGACCGAGAGTGCGGGCAACCGTCTCTGTGTTCAACGTCAGATCCGAGCCGATGGTTCGAGGGAAAGTCTCATCAAGAACCGTCGCCTGGCCAGCAGTCGCCAAGGCACTCGGGCTACCACAGGCCCCCTCGTATGACCAGCACAAGCGTCAGGCCGCGCCCCGCGCGAGTCTCAGATAGAACCATGGTCGACACCCACAAAGTGATCGCCGTCTCGCTTGCAATCGTCTCAACTGGATCAACCGAGAACATCGACGATGAGTTCAAAGCGAACCACTGCACCGCCCGCCCCTGAGCACTCACGATCGTCCTCTTCGGGTCGGAAGGGGCTGATTGC
>Ga0157369_10000956_pt1 | contig 36674 bp, 42 predicted proteins | sample C25metaG_FD_113461 | JGI IMG/M metagenome (GOLD analysis project Ga0157369, IMG submission 113461) | Corn rhizosphere microbial communities from Kellogg Biological Station, Michigan, USA - C2-5 metaG | ecosystem: Host-associated > Plants > Roots > Rhizosphere > Soil | place: USA: Michigan... | reverse complement strand
CGGAGTGTTTCTCCATAAACTCGGACATGTCGATACGCACCATGGCGTCGTCGCTATCAAACATAAAGTTTGCCAGCGCCTTGCACAGCTCGGTTTTCCCGACCCCGGTCGGCCCAAGGAAGAGGAAGGAGCCAATCGGGCGGTTCGGATCGGACAGCCCTGCGCGGCTGCGGCGAATGGCATTAGAGACCGCATCGACAGCCTCATCCTGACCAATCACGCGGTGGTGAAGATCGTGTTCCATGCGCAGCAGTTTCTCACGCTCGCCTTCCATCATTCGCGAGACGGGAATACCGGTCCAGCGCGCCAGCACTTCGGCGATCTCAGCATCAGTTACACGGTTACGCAGCAGGCGCATGGTTTTGCCTTCACTCTGCGTAGCCGCCGCCAGCTGTTTCTCCAGCTCGGGGATTTTCCCATACTGCAACTCAGACATTCTGCCCAGGTCGCCATTACGACGTGCCTGTTCCATGGCGATTTTCGCCTGCTCAAGCTCAGCCTTAATCGTCTGCGTACCGGAAAGAGAGGCTTTTTCGGCCTTCCACTCCTCTTCAAGGGAGGAGTATTGACGCTCTTTCTCTTCCAGCTCCTCGTTCAGCATGTCGAGGCGTTTTTTACTCGCCTCATCAGACTCTTTCATCAACGCGCGCTGTTCCAGCTTGAGCTGGATAATGCGTCGGTCAAGCCGGTCGAGTTCTTCCGGTTTCGAGTCAATCTGCATACGGATGCTGGATGCCGCTTCATCGATCAGGTCGATGGCTTTATCCGGCAACTGGCGATCGGAGATATAGCGATGTGAGAGCGATGCCGCCGCAACAATCGCCGGGTCAGTAATTTGCACATGATGGTGCAGTTCATAGCGCTCTTTCAGACCGCGCAGAATAGCGATGGTGTCTTCAACAGAGGGTTCAGCCACCAGCACTTTCTGGAAACGACGCTCCAGCGCGGCATCTTTTTCGATGTACTGGCGATACTCATCAAGCGTCGTTGCGCCGACGCAGTGCAGTTCACCGCGCGCCAGCGCCGGTTTCAGCATGTTCCCCGCATCCATAGCGCCATCGGCTTTACCGGCACCGACCATGGTATGCAATTCGTCAATAAACAGGATGACGTTACCTTCCTGTTTGGAGAGATCGTTGAGCACGCCTTTCAGGCGCTCCTCAAACTCACCGCGATATTTTGCCCCGGCGACCAGTGAGCCCATATCCAGCGCCAGCACGCGGCGGCCTTTCAGACCCTCCGGCACTTCGCCGTTCACAATGCGCTGCGCAAGCCCTTCAACGATGGCGGTTTTACCGACACCCGGCTCACCAATTAATACCGGGTTGTTTTTGGTACGGCGCTGCAGCACCTGGATGGTGCGGCGGATCTCTTCGTCACGGCCAATGACCGGGTCAAGTTTGCCCTGCTCGGCACGCTCAGTCAGATCGACGGTAAATTTTTTCAAGGCCTGACGTTGGTCTTCAGCCCCCTGATCGTTCACGTTCTCTCCCCCACGCATTTGCTCGATAGCCTGGGTCACGTTCGCGGTCGTTGCGCCAGCGGATTTCAGCAAATCCGTCAGCGTGCCGCGTGACTCCAGCGCAGCCAGAACAAACAGCTCTGACGATATAAAGTTATCACCCCGTTTTTGCGCCAGCTTGTCGCAAAGGTTAAGCACGCGCATCAAATCTTGCGAAGGCTGCACATCACCGCCGGTACCTTCTACCTGCGGTAAGCGGCTCAGCGCTTGTTCGATCGCAATACGTAACTGGCCAGCATTGACGCCGGCAGAGGTTAATAAAGGTTGAACCGAACCGCCTTCCTGGTTCAGTAAGGCGCTCATTAAATGAAGTGGTTCGATGAATTGGTTGTCGTGCCCCAGTGCGAGCGACTGGGCATCGGCAAGAGCAAGCTGGAATTTATTAGTAAGACGATCCAGACGCATAACTCCTCCCATAACAGGTCAAATTTGCTACTGGAGATTAAATGAGGTCATCCCTCAATTATTCAAGGTGATTGACCTGATTTATGTGAAGAAAACTCACGCGTACTGGATCGTCTTGATTCGTTAGGTTATATCAGCCAAATGAAACTTGCCATACGCCCGGTCGTCTTGTCCCGGCGGTATGAGAAAAAATCACTCTGCTGGCTGAAGGTGCAGTGCTCGCCGCCGTAGATATGCTCGACGCCGACGCTTGCCAGCCGCTGACGCGCCAGCTGATAAATATCAGCAAAATATTTATCACCCTGCGGGCGAAATGCGCGTTCGGCTTCAGCATCGTGAGCCATAAATGCCTCACGCACTTCCGGGCCCACTTCGAAGGCCTCCGGACCAATCGCTGGGCCAAGCCATGCCAGCAGGTTTTCAGGTTTGTCAGCAAAACAGGCTACCGTCTCTTCCAGCACGCCTGCGCACAACCCGCGCCAGCCAGCGTGCGCTGCCGCCACTTCACTGCCATCCCGGTTACAAAACAGCACCGGCAGGCAGTCCGCGGTCATCACCGCGCAAACCGTGCCCGGCGTATTGCTGTAAGAAGCGTCCGCGCGTTTTGAGGCATAGGGCTCCCCGTCGAGCTTCAATACCGCCGTGCCGTGCACCTGCTCAAGCCAGACCGGTTTAGAAGGCAAACCCGCCGCCGCAAACAGGCGCGCGCGGTTCTCTTCGACATGCTCGCTGTTGTCACCGCAGTGCGCGCCGAGGTTCATGGCATCATAGGGCGGCAGGCTTACACCGCCGATACGCGTTGAGCTGCAGGCCGCCACGCCTTTCGGCAGCGGCCAGTCCGGGACGATCAGTTTGGTCATAACCAGGCGACATCATCCTTATGGGTTTCAAAATCCGCGCGCATCGCGGCGATAAGATCGACCATATCCTGTGGAATTGGCGCATGCCACTCCATTTCAATACCGGTAATGGGATGGTAGAGACGCAGCATGGTCGCGTGCAGCGCCTGGCGGTCAAACTTGCGCAGCGCATCAATGAACTCATCCGATGCGCCTTTCGGCGGACGAGGACGACCGCCATAGAGCTGATCGCCCACCAGCGGATGGGTGATATGCGCCATATGCACACGGATCTGGTGCGTACGCCCAGTTTCAAGACGCAGACGCAGGCGCGTATGGATACGGAAATGCTCCATAATGCGGTAGTGCGTGACGGCCGGTTTGCCCATCGGGTGAACGGACATATGGGTGCGTTTGGTCGGATGGCGGCTGATAGGCTCTTCCACCGTACCGCCCGCGGTCATATGACCGATAGCAACCGCTTCATATTCACGGGTGATTTCACGCAGCTGCAAGGATTCAACCAGTCGGGTTTGCGCCGGAACGGTTTTCGCCACGACCATCAGGCCAGTGGTGTCTTTATCCAGACGATGCACAATACCAGCGCGCGGTACGTCGACAATTGGCGGATAGTAGTGAAGCAGCGCATTCAGCACGGTACCGTCAGGATTACCGGCGCCGGGATGTACGACAAAGTCGCGCGGCTTATTAATGACGAGAATATCGTCATCTTCATAGACGATATTGAGAGGAATATCCTGCGGCTCAAAGCGCGCTTCTTCTTCAATTTCCGCATTGATAGCAATGCGCTCACCGCCCAACACTTTCTCTTTCGGTTTGTCGCTAACGACATCATTGACCAGCACGCGCTGATCAAGAATCCATTCTTTTATACGCGAACGTGAATAATCAGGGAACAATTCGGCCAAAGCCTGATCTAAGCGTTGACCGAGTTGATTTTCGGATACCGTTGCGGTGAGTTGTACCAGTTGTGCCATATACAGCTTCTTCGTTAACGTTGGGTTTTACGGCTTCGCCGTTTAATATAGTGTGCTATTGTAGCTGGTCTTAGTCGGGAGCAGGAGTAAAGAATCTCCCGCATGAACATTCTGAGGAAAGTCTAAACGTTATGACGCGCTTGAAATATCTGGTGGCAGCCGCCACGTTAAGTCTGGCTTTGGCAGGTTGCTCCGGTTCTAAGGAAGAGGTACCTGATAATCCACCAAACGAAATCTACGCGACCGCCCAGCAAAAGCTGCAAGACGGTAACTGGAAGGCGGCAATAACGCAACTGGAAGCTCTGGATAATCGTTATCCGTTTGGTCCTTACTCCCAGCAAGTGCAGTTAGATCTTATCTACGCCTACTACAAAAACGCCGATCTGCCGCTGGCGCAGGCCGCTATCGATCGCTTTATTCGTCTTAACCCAACGCATCCAAACATCGATTACGTGATGTATATGCGCGGGTTGACCAACATGGCGCTTGATGACAGTGCGCTGCAGGGCTTCTTTGGCGTTGACCGTAGCGATCGCGATCCGGCTCATGCGCGTGATGCGTTCAATGACTTCTCACGTCTGGTGCGCGGTTATCCGCAAAGTCAGTATGCGACCGATGCCAACAAGCGTCTGGTCTACCTGAAAGATCGTCTGGCGAAGTATGAATACTCCGTCGCGCAGTACTACACCGATCGCGGTGCCTGGGTTGCGGTGACCAATCGCGTGGAAGGCATGCTGCGTGATTTCCCGGATACCAAAGCGACGCGCGATGCGCTGCCATTGATGGAGCACGCTTACCGCGAGCTGCAGCTCAATGCGCAGGCTGACAAAGTGGCGAAAATTATCGCCGCCAATAACAGCAACGCATAACGCCTGTAAACGCAAAACGGCAGCCCGCGGGCTGCCGTTTTTTTATCCGTTGAATGCCTGGCTGTCGTGCTTTCGCGCCAATGCAACCTATCAACTATGACCGTTAACTTCTCATCCGACAAGCTATATTTCCCCTCTTCCTGCCCTGCCTCACAAACCCCTCGCCTTTGACAAAAAGTGACAAAATTACGTGATTTTAATCACACATTTTGACATTAGGCGCGCTATGCTGAAGTGACTTAGACGGAAAGACAGAGAGGTAAGATGTATGACAATGAACATTACCAGTAAACAAATGGAAATTACTCCGGCAATCCGCCAGCATGTCACCGACCGTCTCGCCAAACTGGATAAATGGCAAACTCAGCTGATTAATCCCCATATCGTCCTCTCTAAAGAGCCACAGGGTTTTACCGCCGATGCGACCATCAGCACGCCTAACGGGCAGCTTGTCGCCAGCGCTAAACACGATGATATGTATATCGCCATCAACGATTTGATCAACAAGCTGGAACGGCAGCTCAATAAAGTGCAGCACAAAGGCGAAGCGCGTCGCGCCGCAACATCGGTGAAAGATGCCAACTTCGTTGAAGAAGAAGAAGAGTAGTCTCTACATTGAGTTTCCAACGCGCCTGCGGGCGCGTTTTTTATTGACAGAGCGAAAAGAGAGCAGTTACTTTAACTCCCTCGCTCAACAGGAAAAATGATGAAAACCACCCCGTTTCTCTTCGCACTCTTTTTTACCTTCCCCAGTTAGGGAGGCGATTCGTTTTGTGAGAAAAAGTGCGAAGACGAACAATAAAGCCTCCCAAACCGGGAGGCTTTTTTATTGATAACAATGAAAGGCAACAACATGACGGCTGAAAACCCCTTACTGGATTTACGCGTGAAGATCAGCGCGCTCGACGAGCAGTTGCTGACGCTGCTGGCCGAGCGCCGCCAGCTCTCCGTTGAAGTTGGCAAAGCGAAGCTCGCCTCCCACCGCCCGGTACGCGATATCGACAGAGAGCGGGCCCTGCTGGAACATTTAATCGAGCTTGGCAAAACGCATCATTTAGATGCCCATTACATCACCCGCCTGTTTCAGCTCATCATTGAAGATTCTGTTCTCACCCAGCAAGCCCTGCTCCAGCACCACCTCAACAACATCAACCCACGCTCTGCGCGTATCGCGTTTCTTGGCCCGAAAGGCTCCTATTCGCATCTTGCAGCGCGCCAGTATGCCGCGCGTCATTTCGAGCAGTTTATCGAGAGCGGCTGCGCACGTTTTCAGGATATTTTTAGTCAGGTTGAAACCGGCCAGGCGGATTACGCCGTCGTGCCGCTGGAGAACACCAGTTCGGGCGCGATTAACGATGTCTACGATCTGTTGCAGCACACCAGCCTGTCGATTGTCGGCGAGCTAACCGTTCCCATCGATCACTGCGTGCTGGTATCAGGTACCACCACTCTTGAGCAGATCCAGACGGTCTACAGCCATCCGCAGCCGTTCCAGCAGTGCAGCCAGTTCCTCAACCGCTATCCGCACTGGAAGATTGAGTATTGCGAAAGCACCTCGGCGGCGATGGAAAAAGTCGCGCAACTGAACTCACCGCACGTCGCGGCGCTGGGCAATGAACCGGGTGGCGCGCTGTATGGTTTACAGGTGCTGGAGCGCAACCTGGCGAACCAGACGCAGAACATTACCCGTTTTGTGGTGCTGGCGCGTAAAGCGATTGACGTATCCGAGCAGGTACCGGCAAAAACCACGCTGCTGATGGCGACCGGGCAACAGGCGGGTGCGCTGGTAGAAGCGCTGCTGGTGCTGCGCAACCACAACCTGATCATGACCAAGCTGGAGTCGCGCCCGATCCACGGCAACCCGTGGGAAGAGATGTTCTATCTGGATATTCAGGCCAACCTGCACGCCAGCGCGATGCAAAAAGCGCTGCGCGAGCTGGGCAGCATCACCCGCTCACTGAAAGTGCTGGGCTGCTACCCCAGCGAAAACGTCGTGCCGGTCGACCCGGTTTAACGCTCGATAAAGAGCGCTTTCTTCATCCCTGCCACCGACACCGGCAGGGTGAAGATCGCCCCCGAAAGCGGATAATCAGCAATCTCCTGCTCATCCATATTTTCGCGGGTAGTGGTAATAAACAGCGTCTGCATATCCGCCCCGCCAAAGCAGACCATCGTCGGGCAGCGCACCGGCAAACGGTACTCTTCCAGCTGTTCGCCCTGCGGTGAGAAACGCGCAATTCGCCAGCCGTCATACATTGCGCTCCAGTAGCACCCTTCGACATCCATTGCCGCACCGTCCGGAATACCTTCGCCCGGGTTAAAGCGACGGAACAGCTCGCGCCGCCCTGGCTCGCCCTGCTCATCCAGCGGCGTACGGTAAATTACGCCGTGTGGTGTATCAGAAGTGAACATCCACTGTTTGTCATGGCTGAAGGCCAGCCCGTTTGCGCCGTGAATGTCACACTGCACCACTTTCGGCGTCAGATCGTTATCCACGCGCAGCAGCAGCGCGCCGTTATAATCCCCCGGTGCCCAGAAGGTGCCAGCATAAAAGCGACCGTGGTGATCGGTACCGCCATCGTTAAAACGCGCCAGCTGCGGGTTAGAGGGGTTATCGCACACTTTCTGTCGCAGCAGACCGCGCTCGTCCGTCAGCCAGATAGCCTGCCGCATGGCGACGATAAAACCGCCCTTCTCACGCAGCGCGAAGCAGCCCACCTCTTCCGGGAACGAGAGCACCGTATGCTCGCCCGTCTCCAGCCGGTAACGGTGGATTTCACCTTCGAGAATATCAGCCCAGTAGAGCGCCTGTTCGGCTTCGCTCCAGGTCGGACACTCAGGTAAATGTCCGGTGTAATCAAACAGTCTCTGCAACTCAGCCATTGCGCATCCCTTAAATAAAAAAAGCCAGCGGGTGACCACTGGCTTTTCAGTATAAACGGCTTTTGAAGTTACGCCCGGCTGTCGTTGGCCTGACGCAACAGGGTACGGCTCTCGCTCTGAAAACGCTGGGCATAATCGCCGAACCAGCGCTCCACTTTGCGGAAGCTGTCGATAAACGCCTGCTTATCGCCCTGCTCCAGCAGGCCAATCGCTTCGCCGAAGCGCTGGTAGTAACGCTTGATCAGCGCCAGGTTATCGGGCGAGGACATAATAATGTCGGCATAGAGCTGCGGATCCTGGGCGAACAAGCGCCCAACCATTGCCAGCTCAAGACGATAAATCGGTGATGAGAGCGACAGCAACTGCTCAAGCTGCACATTCTCTTCCGCCAGGTGCAGGCCATAGGCGAAGGTGGCAAAGTGGCGCAGCGCCTGGATAAAGGCCATGTTCTGATCGTGCTCGACGGCACTGATACGGTGCAGCCGCGCTCCCCAAACCTGAATCTGTTCCAGGAACCACTGATACGCTTCTGGTTTGCGACCATCACACCACACGACTACCTGTTTGGCGAGGCTACCGCTGTCCGGGCCAAACATTGGGTGCAGACCAAGCACCGGGCCGTTATGCGCCGACAACATCGCCTGTAACGGGCCGCTTTTCACCGACGCCAGGTCGACCAGAATACAATCCTCCGGCAGCGGTGGCAGCTTCGCAATTACCGCTTCGGTGACGTGGATCGGTACGCTGACAATCACCATGCCCGCATCCGCCAGCAGCGTCTCTGCCTGCGCCCAATCCTCTTTCTCCAGCGTACGCACCTGGTAGCCAGAGAGCGTCAACATCTTGCTGAACAGTTTCCCCATCTGGCCGCCGCCGCCAGCAATGACCACCGGACGCAGCGCAGGACAGAGCGTTTTAAACCCTTTGTCGTTTTCGCTGGAGTAGGATTCGCGCATCACGCGGCGCAGCACATCCTCAATTAGATCCGGCGGCACGCCCAGCGCCTCGGCCTCTTTACGCCGCGAGGCCAGCATTGAAGCCTCACGCTCGGGAACATAAATCGGCAGCCCGTAATGGCTTTTGACTTCGCCCACCTGCGCCACCAGTTCCAGCCGGCGCGCCAGCAGCCCCAGCAGCGCCTTATCCACTTCATCAATTTGATCGCGCAGCGCGGTCAGTTCAGCAACCATAACACCCTCTTATGCAAAACGCGCCGCCAGGCTATTGCGCAGATCGCTGTCGATTTCACGCAGCAGCGCTTCGGTCGCCTCCCAGCTGATGCAGGCATCGGTAACAGAAACACCGTACTTCATATCACAGCGCGGCTGCTCGGATGATTGATTGCCCTCGTGAATGTTGCTCTCAATCATCAGGCCGGTAATCGAACGGTTGCCATCTTTGATCTGCGCGACAACGGATTCGGCAACGGCAGGCTGGCGACGGTAATCTTTATTGGAATTCCCGTGGCTGCAATCTACCATCAGCGACGGTTTCAGTCCCGCCTGCTGCATCTCTTTTTCACACTGCGCGACATCCGCCGGGCTGTAGTTCGGCGCTTTGCCACCGCGCAGGATCACATGGCCATCCGGGTTGCCCTGGGTTTGCAGCAGGCAGACCTGTCCGGCCTGGTTAATGCCGACAAAGCGGTGCGGCATCGAAGCCGCGCGCATAGCATTGATGGCGGTAGCCAGGCTGCCGTCGGTACCGTTTTTGAAGCCGACCGGCATCGACAAACCGGAGGCCATTTCACGGTGAGTTTGTGACTCCGTGGTGCGCGCGCCAATCGCCGACCAGCTAAAGAGATCGCCGAGGAACTGCGGGCTGTTCGGATCGAGCGCTTCGGTCGCCAGCGGCAGGCCCATGCTGACTAACTCCACCAGCAGACGACGCGCAATCTTCAGGCCAGCTTCCACATCAAACGAGCCATCCATATGCGGATCGTTAATCAGCCCTTTCCAGCCAACGGTGGTACGGGGTTTTTCAAAATAGACGCGCATCACCAGGTAGAGGCTATCGCTGACCTCTGCGGCAAGGGTTTTAAATCGACGGGCATACTCCAGCGCTGCTTCCGGGTCGTGAATCGAACAAGGACCGCAGACCACCAGCAGGCGCGGATCGCGCCCGGCAATGATGTTGGAGATGGTCTGGCGGGATTGCGCGATTTGCGCCTCTTGTTCGCTGGTCAGCGGGAAAGCGGTTTTCAGCTGTTCGGGGGTGATCAGAACCTGCTCGTCGGTGATGTGTACGTTGTTCAGCGCGTCTTTTTGCATGATCAAATCCTGTATGGCTCGTGTGCGATAGGTTTCCTCAAGCGAGGGAGCTGACACCATATCACATCAGGTAAAGATTTCAATCCACAAAACGTACAGATATCGTTACACCACCAACTTTAATAGCGCTTATATGGCCGCCAACTGTAATTATAACTTTACATATGGCGGCCGCAGGCGTTTTACACTGCGTTAACGGGCTGCTTTTTCCGCTGCCAGCGCAAAACATCAAACAGCATGAACAGCAGTAAACTACCGCCCATGACCGGCATTGCCAGCCCCAGCAACAAGGCGACGACCAGCACTACACAGCGGCCCACGACGGGGAGTTGCAGCCAGGCGTGGAGCAGCGTCTCGCTCGCCGCCGGGCGGCGGATCCACCACAAACGATAGCCGACGATAATCATCACGCACAGCGCGCTGCCAAAGGCGATCAGCACCAGCTGATTTAAGATGCCGAACAGCACGCCCATATGGAAATCGACGCCCCAGCGTGTCAGCTTCGCCATTAACGGGAAATCGGCGAAGTGCACGTGATCGATCACTGCCAGCGAACTCCCCGCTATGGCGACCGCATCTACCTGCGTCGGCCAGCGGCGATCAATCTCCGTAACCGTCCATGCGTGCTCCATATCGCGCGGCGGGCGGATTTCTATTTTCTTCGCCGCGATCCCGGCCGCCTGCGCGCGGGCAAGCACCGCGTCAAGTTGCGCCGGGTTAAGCGTCATGTCGGGCATCGCCATCCCTTCGTGATTCATATGGTGCTCAGCGTGTGGATCGGCCGTTGCGGCTTCGCCCTGAAGCTGCGTATTCACCTGCGGCGTCATCCAGTTAAATGCAGCGCGCAGTTTATCGACGTTGCCGCCCGCCCACTGCGACCAGGTAAGCCCGGTGGCGGAGAAGAGCAGCATCCCGGCCAGCAGCAGCCAGCCAAGCGTGACGTGCAGGCGGCGATGGTTCTGCACGCGGTTATTGATGCGCCGCTTCGGCCGGGTAAAAAACCACAGCGCAATGCCGCCGAGCGCGGCGATCCACATCCACGACGCCGCCAGCTCACTGTAGAGCCTGCCGGTATCGCCCAGCAGCAGCGAGCGGTGCAGGTAATCAATCCACTGGCGCAGCGGCAAAATACCGCTGGTGCCGTAAACCGTCATATCCCCTTTCACCTCTAACGTCACCGGATCGACAAAAATCGCCCGGCTCTCCGAGACGCCAAGCTGCGGGTCAGCAAACATCACCCGCGTCGTCTCGCTATCGCTCAGGCCAGGCCGCACGGCCTGCAAGCGTAGATGCCCGCCCGTCACCTGTTCGGCGACACGAAGCTGGTCAGCCAGCGGTTGCCGTTCGCCGCTCTCCACGCCATACAGCGCCTCGTGATAAAGCCAGCTCTCCAGCTGCGGCGTGGCAACGTAGAGCGTGCCGCTCAGCGCAGCGATAAAGATAAAGGGGCCGACAAACAGGCCAATATAGAAATGCAGGCGTCGTAGCAGATTAAGCCACGCCGCGCGAGGGGTGCAGGAAGTCATACTTTTCCTCAAAAAGCGCAAAGGTGTGCCATTCCGCGCAGGCGGAACACTATTTTGGGGTCAGGAAAAGCGTGAAGATGGCGGCGCGCGGGTGTCCGGCCAGAGCCAGGGGATAAAGTGCCACAGCCGAGGGCGCGTGGGGGCAGGCGGGCAGGTCACGCGCAGCACGCGTCCCAGCAGCAGCAGAACAAGCAGGAAAATCAGGCCGGGAACATGGGCCAGCAGCACACAGTAACCACACGCTTCGGCGTGATCGAGCGGCATGGCAGGCGGCGGGCTCTCTGGCGGCGACATTGCATGGTGTGAACGATCGTGGTGGGCATGATCGCTCTGCGCGGGCATCGGCATACTCATCTCATGATGCATACCGGGCATCGCGCTCATCGGATCTTTTTGCAGCGCGGTAGAGATAAGAGGAGCAACAAGGATCAGCAGGATCGCAAACAGCGCCAGCCACAGGGCTGAGCGTTGGGCTCTCGTATGATGAAAAACGTGCTTCACCGCGTCTCCTTCAGGTCGAAGCGGCATTGTAAATTAAACATCACCAGAAGGTTAATCATTTTACCCGAAGAGGCAAAACGGCGTGGCGTAAAAGGGCCAGATAAGTTAGTTAAGCCGCTTTTGCAGGCCCCACCACGCCATCTGCCCTGCGCCCTGATTTTCCGGGCACGCCAGGCAAGTTAAGTGCAGTGAAATGCAGGGTTATGCATCTTCTGCCGCCACGTTGCCGCCATTAAACGCCGCCAGCGGGTTGAGCGTGACCGCCTCTTCGAGGTGATCAGGAGCGAAGTGGGCATAACGCATGGTTTCACGAATATTGGCATGGCCAAGGATGCGCTGCAGCACAAGGATATTGCCGCCATTCATCATAAAGTGCGAGGCGAAGGTGTGGCGCAGAACGTGGGTTTTCTGCCCCTCGGCAAGGGCAAGAGAGGTGGTGGCCAGCATGCGGGTAAAGTCGGCATAACAGGGCTGAAACAGCGCCCCCTCGAGCGGAGCCAGCTCGTCGAACAGCCACTGCGGGATCGGCACGGTGCGGTTCCTGCCGCCTTTGGTTTTAACAAAGGTGAGCTTATTGGGTGACAGCTGTGTGCGGGTGAGGGACTCGGCTTCGCGCCAGCGCGCGCCGGTGGCGAGACAAATTTTCACCACCCGCGTTAAATCGACATTGCCGAAACGAACACAGGCCGCCAGCAGTTCGGCGATCTGCGCCTGCGTCAGCCAGCTCATCTCGCGCTCTTTTTCGCGAAACGGACGCACGCTCTCCAGCGGATTGGGCAGCGACCACTCACCCAGCCGCGTAAGCTCGTTAAACACCGCGCTGAGATAGTGCTGCTCGCGATTGACGGTGATGGGCTTCACTTTCCACTTTGCCGGGTCCGGCGTGTAGCCATTGTCGATCTCACCGCTCAGGCGCTTATCACGGTAGTGCGCCCAGGCTTTCGCCGTCAGCTGCGCGGCGATGGGATCGCCCAGCCCGCGGCAGACAATCTCCAGCTTCGCCAGCCGCGATTTACTCGCCGCCAGCGACTGACCGTGCAGCTTGTACCATAGCGCAATCAGCTCGCTTAAGCGGCGGCGGTCGGCCTTCTCGCCGAGCCAGGGTTTCTCTTCCGCTTCCCGCTTCGCCCACGCCTCAAAGGCTTCCGCTTCGCCTTTGGTGGCGAACTGTTTGCGAATGCGCCGCCCGTCGCGCCCCTGCGGATAGACTTCGCAGAGCCACTTCCCGCTCTTCTGTTTGCTGACCGTCATTGCCGCTTACACATGCTTTTCCAGCGTAAAGAGCACCACGCCGAACGGCGCGATCTCCGCTACGCCACACTCAAAATCGACCGCGTTATTGCTCAGGCGCACTTTGCCGCCGGGCAAGCGCACGACATCAAAGACATCCAGCGCATCATCAATGGCAATCACCCAGCGCCCGTTACCAATCTTCTGCGCAGCAGTATCCACCAGCCAGCCGGCATGCAGCCCGTCAATAAATCGCAGGCTATCGGTAGCGGCAGGTGCCAGCGACGGATCCAATACCCAGACGCCCGCCTCTTTCAGCTCGCCAGACTCATGGCGGAATTTCGGAATGGTAATAACGGCATCGTTCTGCGCAGCAGCCGGTGCCGGGTACATCTCTCCCTGCCCGGTTGCCAGCCACTTCAGGGAGACGCCGGTATCCAGCGCGCAGGTGACGACCACATCACCCGGGAAGAAGTCGCGGCGCACCCAGGTGCTGATGGTGCCTGAAGAGATATCGAGCAAATCGCCCAGATCCTTTTGCATCTGGAAGCCATAGGCATCAAGGATACGCCGCAGTACCGGGCGTCCGCCCGCCGAGAGGATCTCCTCATACAATGCCTTGCCTTTTACCTGCGGCTTCTCAACCAGATTCGCATTTGCAAACTCACCGTTTACCAGCCAGTGCAGATCTGCGCCGGTATCGAGCGCGCATTTGACCACCGCTTTATAGGGCACGCTTTCCCGCTGGATCCAGCTGCTGATATTGTTCGCCGGCACATCCAGCGCCTCGGCAAGCGCTTTCTGACTGGATACGGAGTAGGACGACGCAATGCGATCCACCACATCCTGAACACTCATCTTGTTTTCACTCATGGACACCAACATCGAAAAAGTGATTTACACAATCGCATTTGCGATTTATATTGCTGTTCATCGACCAAAATGCACAGCAGTGCACTACATTTCAAACAACAGGAGATAATGCGATATGTCAGATGCAAAATCAATGCCGTCGCATCCGTTATCCGGCTCTCAAATGCAATTCAGCACCTTTTCGCATGGACAGATGGATGAGCTGATGTCCGCCCTGCTACCGGCGCTGCAAACCCTGATCCGCTCGGCGATGTCCGATGCGATGACGGTGAAGGATTTTGCCGCAATGCGCGGTATCAGCGAGCGTCTGGTGTGGCAGTGGCTGGATGAAGGGGTGCTGCTCAAAGCGCCGACCCGCGAGCATACCGACGCCGGTAAACGCAGCCGCACGCTGATTAACGTTAAAGCCTGGCGCGATAAATTAACGCAGCAGGCTATCGACTGCCGTTACATCGATCGGCGCTCCGCCACCTCATTCGGTTAATTTTGCATTTGCGAGTTCACGCTCACGCAGGAGGATCTATGGCGATCACCTCACCTGCCGCCAGCGCACCGCTGAGTGCCGGCCAGCGGCTTACCGGGTTAAACCACATCAGCGAGCTTCGCGGTCGCCACTGGGGCGACAGCTGGAGCGAGGTGGCGCGCTTTATCGACGATATGCGCGACAGACGCGACGAGCAGTATGAGGCAAATGCCCGGGCGCTGGCGGCGATCTTCTTTCTCGCCCGCGTACCCACTGCCCGCCAGGCGCTCGCCCCGCAGCAGCTCACCCTCGAGGAGAAGCGCGCGCTGATCGCCGCCATGAACCACTTTCGCGTCGTTGTCAGCCTGTTTCCGAAACGGCTAACCATGCCGCTTTAACCCCAACTTTCAACCCAGGACGTCAACCCGTCGGGCATCCCTTTGCCCAAAATCAGGAGAGTTACCATGAGAAAGACCACGATTCACTCCCCCACCCGCAGCGGCGATGAAGTCACGCTGCTGCTGGCTGAAGCCCGCAATAACGAACGCCTGCGCTGCGCCGGTGCCGTTTCTGCCCGCCTTGCTACGCTGGCAAGCTTTATTGCCTCCCAGCGCCTCGACTGGAGCGACGCCGCTGAGCTGTTGCGCCAGGAGGCGACCCATATTGATAACCAGGCGCTGGAGCTGCACTGATGGCCGATGAAATGGATGGCGTTCAACAGCGCGAAATGGAGGAGCGCGAGCGGCATATCCTGCACGCCCGCCGCCGTTTACTCCTCCCTTCCCGCTTAACCTGCGAATGCTGCGACATGCCGATCCCCGAGGCGCGTCGCATGGCGCTGCCGGGCGTGACCTGCTGCGTCAGCTGCCAGCAGATCGCCGAACTGAAAGATAAGCACTTCAGGAGAACATAAGTGGCTGTTAGCCTGGCCTACCCCTGGAACGCGCCGCGCAGCGCTATCGCCAGCCCCTACCTGACCCACGCCGAACAGCAGCGCCGCAATCAGCATATTGCGGCGCTGCTGCAGGCGCGTCATGCACTGGCGCTGCAACCCACCTGCGTACGCCTCTCCATCAGCCGCACAGAGCAAGCGCTGGAAAAGGCGCATGGCGCGGCGCGGGCGCACGCCTTTCTGCTGCGCTTCGCCAGTCAAACGCTGCCACGTCTGAAAGCAGTGAATGCCCGCTACCAGATCGATGGCCTGCAATCACGCGTCTCAAAGGCGGTATTCACTGGCCATTTTGATACCGCTTTCCAGCAGGCGCTGGCTGGCCGGCTGGTCGATCTGGTTAACCGCTATAACCAGCTCGCGGACGGCAACCGGGCCAGCGTCGACCGGCTGGCGGAAGATATCGCCCACTTTATCCGCGGCGAGCTGGCGGATATTGATGCCGATGAGCAGACCGAGCTGAAAACCCTGCACCGCTGGTATCACCACGCTGGTCTTATCGCCCTGCAATTTAACGTCACCCCACCGCACTGGCAGCGCGTGACGCAACACCGCGTCTGCGCGGAGGATCTCGCCCCGGCGGTGATCCGTCTTTTCAGCGAGCAGTGGTGGCGTGGCCATCTTCGCCGTGCCGCCGCCCAGTGGCGCGAACATCTGCACATCGCGCTGGGCGTGGTGAGCCGTAAAACGCAGCCCTACGCCAGCCGGGACTGCATCACCACGTGGCGCGAGCAGAAGCGCCGCCACCGGGCCTTTCTCAAAAGTATGGAGCTGGAGGATGAAGAGGGAAACCGCATCAGCCTGATTGATAAGCATGACGGGTCGATAGCCAACCCGGCGATCCGCCGCTGCGAGCTGATGACGCGCATTCGCGGTTTCGAAACCATCTGTCAGTCCCTTGGCTACGTCGGTGAGTTTTACACGCTGACCGCACCTGCCGCCTTTCACGCCACCTCCCATACCGGACATCGCAATCTGAAATGGAACGGCGCCAGCCCGTCGCAAACCCAGGGTTACTTCACCCGGCTGTGGGCGCGCATTCGCGCCAGGCTGCACCGCGACGGCCTGCGCATTTTTGGTATTCGCGTGGCGGAACCGCATCACGATGGCACCCCGCACTGGCATCTGCTGCTGTTTATGCAACCGCAGGAGAGAGAGAAGGTGCGCGAGATCCTGCGCGATTTTGCCCACCAGCAAGATAGTGAAGAGTTACGCAACGACAAGGCGCGAAAAGCACGCTTTCATGCTGAAGCGATCGATGCGCAAAAGGGGAGCGCGACGGGGTATGTGGCGAAGTATATCGCCAAGAATATCGACGGCTACGCGCTGGAGAATGAAACCGACCACGAAACGGACGCGCCGCTGAAAGAGAGCGCCTGCGCGGTCTCCGCCTGGGCGGCGCGCTGGCATATCCGCCAGTTTCAGTTTGTCGGCGGCGCACCGGTCACCGTCTACCGGGAGTTACGCAAGATGGCCGACAGCGCCACGGCCAAAGGGCTGAGCGTGGAGTTTGCCGACGTCCACGATGCCGCCGATAATGGCGACTGGGCTGGCTACGTTAATGCTCAGGGCGGCCCGTTTGTCCGCCGTGACGATCTGCAGGTACGCACCCTGTATGAAGCAGAGGGTGAATTTAACCAGTACGGCGAACCGACGGTTCGTATTCGCGGCGTGTATGACACGGTGATCGGTAGCGGTTCGCCGGTGCTGACGCGCCTGAAGAAGTGGACCATCGTGCCGAAGCGCGCGGCGGCGGTTTTTCAGGGCGCGGCTGCGCCCGCTTGGAGTTCTGTCAATAACTGTACGCCCTTCGAGCCGGGTAAACCGCTAACAGATTACCAGCGGCGGCAACTCACCCACCGGCTGCGGGAAGGGATCCTCAGTGAACGAAACGGGAGGTTAAAAACCGATCTCAACATCATTAAGAATAATGACTTTTTGGCAAGCAATAGATGGTCAGAATATTTGTCACTTCACAATACTGTTTTTTATCAGCGACATAGTGATTAGACAAAATAATCTTCGCTTCCCATAAATATCCAGCCTATGATACTGTATATACATACAGTAAGAGAATTCATGAGAGGAATTCATGGTCTTTGAACGACTAAATAAGACTCAGCACAAATGGGCATGCGTGCAATTCATTGCCGAGGTGTCGCTAATCGCCAACTGCAAGCCTTCCGACCTGAAGCTGGCCTTAAGCCTGATCGCGGATCTGGCAGAGAGCGAGAACACGACTCCCGATGATGAGGATATTTATTACAAAGCCGAATAGCCCGCCGAACGCCATTCAGGCCACTCTCTTTACCGTACTCTTACGCACCGGCTAGCGTTTCCCTCGCCCGGTGCGTCGCTTTTTCCTCCCCGTTGTTGTACCAGCCACGCGCCAGCACCAATTCATAGCCCTTAGCCTCTCTGTTGCGGAAACTTAACCATGGAAAAAACCTTCCGGATGGTAAGAGACGCAAAACGATGAATGCGATAACACAACAGGGCGACACCCTCGATCTGATCTGTCTGCGCTACTACGGGCGAACGGCGGGCGTCGTCGAACGCGTGCTGGCCGCCAATCCTGGACTTGCCGGGCTGGGAGTGGTTCTCCCGCATGGCACCGCCATCACCCTGCCCGATGTCGCGGTGCAGACCATGCAGGAGACGGTAAATCTATGGGCGTAAGTATCGAGAGAATCAGCTCGTCGCTGGCCTACTGGATTAGCGTCGCCCTGACCTTTTTTGGCGCCATGACGCCACAAGACTTTGCTGCTTACTTCGGCGCGCTGGGCGTCGCCATGACCGTCGGCGTGAACTGGTATTACCGCCGTAAAAGCTATCTGTTCCTCAAATCCTGTGCGGTGAGCCAGGAGGTGGTCAATGGGCTTACCCGTTAAACGCTGTAGCGCGGCGGCCGTGCTGGCGCTGGCACTGCTGCTGCCCGATTTTCATCTGCTGCACACCTCGCAGGCGGGGCTGGCGCTGATTACCGATCTCGAAGGCTGCCGTCTGCGCCCCTATCAGTGCAGCGCGGGAGTCTGGACCTCGGGGATTGGCCACACGGCGAAAGTGATTCCCACGCGCGATATCAGCGAAAAAGAGGCCGCCGTCAACCTGGTTGCCGACGTGCTGAACGTTGAGCGCCGCCTGGCGCAGTGCGTGCCGGTGGAGATGCCGCAACCGGTCTATGACGCGGTAGTCAGTTTTACCTTTAACGTCGGCAGCGGCGCGGCGTGCGCCTCAACGCTTGCCTGGCACCTGCGCCAGAAGGCGTGGAAACAGGCCTGCGATCAGCTGCCGCGCTGGGTCTATGTCGATGGCGTACGCAACCGCGGGCTGGAAAACCGCCGCCAGCGTGAGCGCGACCGGTGCCTGCAGGGGGTGAAATGAGCACCCGCCTGGTGATAGTGGCCGCGCTACTGGCGACGCTAACCGGGCTGTGGTTGTTTGAGCAAAACCACGCTCTGCGTGCCTCTTTTGCCAACGCGCAGCAGCTGGCGCGGGAGCAGAACGCCACGCTGACGCGCCTTAAAACTGCCCTCAACGCCACCGCCGAACTGGCGGCAAAGAACCAGCAGGCGCAGGTCACGCTGCGCGAGCAGCTCGATGCCGCCAGCGCGCAGGCGCTGCAACGAGAAAACGCGATCGCGAGGTTATTAAATGAGAACGAGGCTTTTCGCCACTGGTATCGCACTGAGTTACCTGATGCTGTGCGCCGGGTGCACCAGCGCCCCGCCTGCCCCTCCGCCGCTCATTGTCTACAACAGCTGCCCGCAGGTCAGCCTCTGCCCGATGCCGGCAAGCGCGCCGCAAACTAACGGCGATTTGAGCGCCGATATCCGCCAGCTTGAGCACGCGCTGGTGCAGTGCGCGCTGCAAGTTGAAACCCTTAAACATTGCCAGGATGAGATCAATGCTAAAACCCAACTCTCTGCGCAGCGCCCTGATTAACGCCGTTCCGGCGCTGCACGATACCCCCTCGATGCTGCGCCTGTGGGTCGATAAAGGCAGCAATATCGCCACGCTCGCCAGCTCCTTATCGTTTGAAAAACAGTTCAGCCTCAACGTCACCATCACCGGTTTTGGCGGCGATATCGACACGCTGTTTGTGCCGGTGATGGCGTGGCTGCGCGATAACCAGCCCGACATTCTCTCCGTCGAAGCGGGGCAGAAAGGCGGCTTTAGCTGGACGCTGCTGACCAACGCTGACGGCACCCAGGATGTGACGATGGTGCTGCAACTGACCGAGCGCACCCAGGTGAAAGAGCTCAACGGGACACTTATCGCCGAGACGCTGCCGGAGCCGCTTCCACCGGCCTTCGTCACCCGCCCGAAAGAGCTCTATATCAACGGCGAGCTGGTGAGCCGCTGGCAGGCGTGATCGCCTGTGCCATACGCCACGGGCTGCGTTGTGCCAAAAGCCGGACAGCCTTGTTCAATTTTCAAAACCGGGGACGCATAGCATCATTTCGCTTATGAACAGACAACTTTCGCTTCACGAGCTGGCCCGCCAGCTTCGCAATATGATCCGCACCGGAATTATCGTTGAGGTCGACCTGAAAGCCGGGCGCTGCCGGGTGCAGACCGGCGGTATGGTGACCGACTGGCTGCAGTGGTTAACCCACCGCGCCGGGCGTTCGCGCAGCTGGTGGGCCCCCTCCGTCGATGAGCAGGTGTTATTGCTCGCCGTCGGCGGCGAGCTGGAGACCGCCTTTGTGATGCCGGGGATTTATGCCAACGATTATCCGGCCCCCTCCGCTTCGGCGGACGCCTGGCACGTCACCTTCCCGGATGGCGCGGTGTTTGAATATGAACCGCAGAGCAGCGCGCTGAAGGTGAGCGGCATTAAAACCGCCGATATCACCGCCTCCGAGTCGATTACCGCCAGCGTGCCGCAAGTGCTGGTGAAAGCGTCTACGCGCATCACCCTCGATACGCCGGAAGTGGTCTGCACCAATAAGCTGATCACCGCCACGCTGGAGGTGCAAAAAGGCGGCACCATGAGCGGCAATGTGACGCACAGCGGCGGCTCGCTCACCTCGAACGGCAAAGTGCTGCATAGCCACCAACACCCCGGCGACAGCGGCGGCACCACAGGAGCACCTTTATGACAGCACGTTATTTCGGCCTCGATCGCACCAGCGGGCGCAGCCTCACCGACGTCGACCATATTCGCCAGAGTATCAGCGATATTCTGCGCACGCCGGTGGGCTCGCGCGTGATGCGCCGCGATTACGGTTCGCTGCTGTTCGATATGCTCGATCAGCCGCAAACGCCGGCGCTGGCGCTGCAAATTCAGGTGGCCTGCTATATGGCGCTGCTGCAATGGGAGCCGCGCATCACCCTCAGCGCGGTGACGGCCGAACGTCAGTTCGACGGCAAGATGGTGGTCAATCTGACCGGCCAGCTTGCCAGCACCGGCGAGTCCCTCTCTTTAACCCTTCCTGTGAGTTGATACCATGCCGATTATCGATCTGAGCCAACTGCCCGCGCCCGATGTTGTCGAGGCGCTGGATTATGAGCGCATCCTGGATGAGCGCAAAACGACCCTTGTTTCACTCTTTCCCGCCGATCAGCAGGAGGCCATCGCCCGTACGCTGGCGCTGGAGTCCGAGCCGCTGACCAAGTTTCTCGAAGAGAATGCTTACCGCGAAGTGATCTGGCGCCAGCGCGTCAACGAAGCGGCCCGCGCGGTGATGCTGGCGTATGCCTCCCGCAGCGATCTCGATGCCATCGCGGCGAACAGCAACACCGCGCGGCTGGTGATCGCCCCTGCTGATGAGAGCACGATACCGCCCACGCCGGCAGTAATGGAGTCCGATACGGATTTACGCCTGCGCGCACAGCAGGCTTTTGAAGGGCTAAGCGTGGCCGGGCCGGTGGGTGCGTATGAGTATCACGGCCGCAGCGCCGATGGTCGCGTAGCGGATATCTCTGCCGTCAGCCCATCCCCCGCCTGCGTCACCATCTCTGTGCTCTCCCGCGAAGGCGACGGTACCGCCAGCCCTGAACTGCTGGCGATTATCGATAAAGCGCTTAACGCGGAGGATGTGCGCCCGGTCGGCGATCGCGTGACGGTACAGAGCGCTAAAATTGTGCCCTACCAGATTGATGCCACGCTTTTTCTCTATCCCGGACCTGAATCGGAGCCGATTCGCCAGGCGGCTGAGCAGAAGCTGAAAGCCTATATCACTGCCCAGCGCCGACTGGGGCGCGATATTCGCCTGTCGGCAATCTACGCAGCGCTCCACGTTGAGGGCGTGCAGCGGGTGGTGTTGAACGCACCGCAGCAAGATATTGTGCTCGATCAGAGCCAGGCCTCCTGGTGTACGGCGTGGAAAATCACCACCGGAGGTACCGATGAGTGACGACCGTCTGTTGCCTGTTGGCTCATCGGTTCTTGAGGTGGCGACAGCACACGCGGCGGCGCAGATTGAACGCGTACCGGTGCCGCTGCGCACGCTATGGGATCCGCTAACCTGCCCGGCCGAGCTGCTGCCCTATCTCGCCTGGGCGCTCTCCGTTGACCGCTGGGATTTTAACTGGCCGGAAGCGACCAAACGTAAAGTGATCGCCTCCTCCTTTTTCGTCCATCAACATAAAGGGACGCGCAGCGCCATTCACCGGGTGGTTGAGCCGCTTGGCTTCCTGATTGAGCTGCGCGAGTGGTGGCAGGATAACGCCGAACCCGGCACCTTCCGGCTGGTGATCGGCGTCCAGGAGAACGGCATTACCGAGGAGACGTACCAGGAGCTGGAGCGGCTGATTAACGATGCCAAACCGGCAAGCCGCCATTTGACGGAGCTGAATATCAGTCTCAGCAGCCAGGGAGAGTGCTACGTTGGCGCGGCCTGCTACCTTGGCGAGGAGCTGACGGTCTACCCTTACAGCCCGGAAGAGATTGTTGTTGGCGGCGAAAGCTATGCGGCATCGGCGATCCACCTGATTGATAGCCTCACTATCACGGTTTAATCCTCCCCTTCGGGCTACGGCCCGTTTTTTTTATCTACCCTGTTGTGTACCCCTCAGACCAACGCCGCCGCGTGGCGTCCGCCAGATGCTGAACGGAAAATATCCCTACCGTTCACTGCTCAACAAACCTGAGAGAATCCCATGTCTGTAAAATATTTCGCGATTTTAACCAATCAGGGCGCGGCAAAGCTGGCGAACGCCACCGCGCTTGGCACGACGCTTAACCTGACGCAGCTGGCCATCGGCGATGGTAACGGCACGCTGCCGGTACCGGACGCGACGCAAACCCGGCTCATTAATCAGACACGCATCGCGCCGCTCAATGCCCTCTCGGTCGACCCGGAGAACCCAAGCCAGATAGTAGCGGAGCAGATTATCCCGGAGAATGAGGGCGGGTACTGGATCCGCGAGCTGGGTCTGTTCGATGACGCAGGGGTCTTGATTGCGGTGGCGAACTGCCCGGAGACCTACAAACCGCAGCTACAGGAGGGCAGTGGACGCACGCAGACCATTCGCATGGTGGTGGTCGTCTCCTCAACGGCAGCCGTGACGTTAAAAATCGATCCGTCGGTGGTGCTGGCAACGCGTAAATACGCCGACGATCTGCTGGCCGGACATCTGAAGGCGGCGAATCCCCATCCACAGTATTTACAGATTGCCGATATCGCCTCCTTCACACCGGTGGGCGTGCCGCTGCCCTACCCGTCTGCCACTCCGCCCGCCGGCTGGCTTAAATGCAACGGCGCGGCCTTTAACAAAGGGCAGTATCCAAAGCTGGCGGCCCTGTTTCCCTCAGGCAATTTGCCCGATCTGCGTGGGGAGTTTATTCGCGGGTGGGATGATGGGCGCGCAGTGGATAGCGGGCGTGCGTTAATGTCACCGCAAGAGGATACCATCCAGAATATTACCGGTATGTTCGGACGAACTCAGCTATTCAAGGAGTCCGTGTTATCAGGTCCGTTCAAGCCAGACGGCTCACAAGAGATGACATTAGGGCTGACCCCCTCAAACTCACCCGACATCGGGTATGGCGCGCCAAACTGGATATTCGATACCTCCCTTGCCGTGCGTACCGCAGCAGAAACCCGACCGCGCAACGTCGCCTTTAGCTACATCGTCAGAGCAGCGTAATCCTCTCTATATCCCAACGGGCATCGCCCGTTTTTTTTGCCCGCCCTGTTGTGTGAGTTCGCAACCAACGCCCCTCAATGGTGTTTGCCTGCGGCTGAACGGAAAATATCACCATCGTTCACTTCTCAACAAACAACCTGAGAGCGTATGCATGACCGCAAAATTTTTCGCTATTTTGACTAACCTGGGGGCAGCAAAGCTTGCGAATGCAGCCGCGCTGGGCACGCAAATCAACCTGACGCAGATGGCCGTCGGCGATGCCAATGGCCAGTTGCCTACGCCCGATCCGGCGCAAACCCAACTGATTAACCAGAAGCGTATCGCGCCGCTAAACCGGCTCTCGATTGACCCAAAAAATAGCAGCCAGATTGTTGCTGAACAGGTGATTCCGGAAACCGAAGGTGGCTTCTGGATCCGTGAAATTGGCCTCTATGACGATGCTGGTGTGCTGATTGCGGTGGCGAACTGCCCGGAAACCTATAAACCGCAGTTGCAGGAGGGTAGCGGACGCACGCAGACCATCCGTATGGTGGTGGTGGTCTCCTCAACGGCGGCGGTGACGCTGAAAATTGACCCGTCGGTGGTACTGGCTACCCGCCAATACGCTGATGAGCTACTTGATAACCACCTCAAGGCCGCCAATCCACACCCGCAATATGCGCAGCTCGCCAGTCCAACCTTTACAGGCATCCCGAAGGTTCCGGATATGCCGATCGGTAACTACGGTCAGCAAATTGCCAATAGCAAATATGTGCACGACGTTGTGGCAAGTGATGTCTACATTCTGCCGGTAGGCGCGCCGATCGCCTGGCCGCTCGCGGAGCCACCGTTAGGCTGGCTCATCTGCAACGGCGCCACGTTCGACAAAGCAAAGTTTCCGCGCCTGGGTGCAGCTTATCCGGCCGGTTTACTTCCGGATCTGCGCGGGGAGTTTATTCGCGGTTGGGACGCTGGGCGCGGAGTGGATCCTGCACGTGCGTTACTAAGCTGGCAGAAAGGGACCATTAATATCAACGATCCTTCACTCAGCTCGGTAAACCTGGCAAGCCCAATTCATGCCAATGACAACGTGACCACTGCCAGGAGTGACTTCGGATTAGACCCTGTGATGAAAAGCGATTACGCAAATGTGATGAATGCGCTTTTTGTCACCCAGGATGCCGCAGCTGATATAGATGCCGGCGGGTTTGCCGGAGGCTATGGCAGCACCCGTCCACGCAACATTGCCTTTAACTACATCGTGAGAGCCGCATAATGACCACCGCAATTTTGAACGAAAACCACCTGGCCAGCCAGGCGGGCACTGTCACCGTCTATAACTTTGACGCGTTGAGCCGCGAGTGCCTTGGCAGCACCGTCGAGTATCTTGCCGTCGGCGTCGGTATTCCGGCGAACTCGGCGCTTGATAAGCCTTTAGCAGCGAAATCGGGTTTTGCAGTACGCCGCAACGCAGCGCTGGATGGCTGGGAGTACGCCCCTGACCATCGCGGCAGCGAGGTGTATGACAAAATCACCGGCGAGAAAAAGACGCTGACGCAGCTGGGCGATTACCCGGATGATGTCACTCCGCTTGCCCCCGCCAACCCCTATGACGTCTGGAACGGCAGTGTCTGGGTAACAGATGAGGCCGCACAGCAGGCCGCGCAAATCGCGCTGGCAGAGCAGACCAAAACCCGGCTTCTCAGCAGTGCGAAAAATACCATCAGCCTGTGGCAGACCGAACTGCAGCTCGGCATCATCAGCGATGATGATAAAGCGCAGCTCATCGCCTGGATGCGTTATATTCAGGCGCTGCAGAAGGTCGATACGGCTACCGCGCCCGATATCGCCTGGCCTGAACAGCCGCAATAAAAGATGACGGGCTGCGGCCCGTTTTGCCGGGTGGCACTGCGTTTACCCGGCCTACAACATCCCCTGGCCTGATAACGCGACGCCGCATCAGGCTTTTCCGTTGGGTTGTCCCGCCTGGCAGCCAACCGCATTCGATAGCCCCTTCCCCAAACTGGCCACGACAATAGCGTTTACTCAATCGCTAACTGAGAGTGAACGCCTGACTATGAAATATTTTGCCATTTTGACTAACCAGGGTACCGCGAAGCTTGCCAACGCCACCACGCTCGGCACGCAGCTGAAGCTGACCCATATGGCCACCGGCGACGGTAACGGCAGCCTGCCTACCCCCGATCCTGCACAAACGAAGCTGGTTAACCAGAAACGTATTGCGCCACTGAATATGCTGTTCGTCGACCCTGGTGACGCGAACCAGATTATCGCCGAACAGGTCATCCCCGAGAACGAAGGCGGTTTCTGGATCCGCGAAATCGGCCTTTATGACGCCGATGGCACGCTGATTGCCGTTGCTAACTGCCCGGAGACATATAAACCGCTTCTGCTGGAGGGCAGCGCCCGCACGCAAACCCTGCGTATGGCGCTGGTGGTCTCCGCAACCTCGGCGGTGAGCCTGAAAATCGACCCGGCTGTGGTGCTCGCGACGCGCAAGTATGTCGACGACAAGGTTATTGAGGTGAAAGCCTACACCGATAACCAGATGAAAGAGCATATTGATGCGGCAAACCCACACAAGCAGTATGCCCCTCTTGCCAGCCCGACCTTTAGCGGTGCGCCGAAGGCGCCTACTCCGACAGCAGGCAACAGTACTACGCAAATTGCTACCACAGCGTTTGTTCAGACAGCTATTACTGCGCTGGTTAATGGTGCTCCTGCCACACTGGATACTCTCAAAGAGATCGCTGCGGCTATTAATAACGATCCCAATTTCAGCACCACAATAAATAGCGAACTGGCAGGCAAGCAACCTCTCGATGCGGCTTTAACCGCAATTGCCGCTCTCGCAACCAGCGCTAACAAACTTCCCTATTTCTCCGGTGTTGATACCGTCACGCTGACCGACCTCACTGCGGTGGGGCGAGAACTGATTGCAAAGGGAGCCGTAACAGATATTCGTGCGTACCTGGGTCTTGGAAGTCTGGCAATTAAAAACAGCCTCACTGCAGCAGAGGTGGGAGCTGTGTCAAAGGCCGGCGATGTGATGTCGGGAAGATTAGCTATTAACGCTGATGGTGAAGCTGTTGCAATAAAGGGAACCGTCAACGAGGCTGCCAGTTACGTTATTTCACGAGACGCGTCAAATGTGAATCAATGGTATGTCGGCAAGGGCAGCAATGATTCCAACGACGTAGCCTTCTACAACTATAAAGGTGAAAACAGACTATTCCTTTCTGAAAGTGGCGCAGTATTCCTGTCACCGAAAACAGGCCAGCAGCTCAATTTAGGCGGAAGTCAGACCAATATTTCAGGCATGGTTATTCCTTCAGACTATGCGAACTTTGATTCGCGCTATCCGTTAAAAAATGCAGCCTCGAAAGCGGTCAATGGCTGGTTTAAAGACGCCAGCACAGGATTGATTTATCAATGGGGAACCACTGATGCTGTCTATGACGACACGCTGAAAACCATCACGTTTCCGATTGCATTTCCTTCTGCATGCGTGGCTTTTTTGCCAACGCTGAAACGAAGCACGACAACGTCGAACCCATTGGCGATGCTCTCTGTATGGGGACAGGCGATGAGTAATGCTTCTGCTAACCTGGTCTTCCAGTCAAATGACGGAAACTCTGATGCCCGTACGGGCCTGATTACTTACTGGGCGGTAGGATATTAATATGATCTATTTTTACAGTGCCAAAAATAATGCTTTCTATCCGCAAGAATTAAAAGAGGCGTATCAACGCGCCAGCACATGGCCTGACGACCTGGTTGAAATTACGGAGGAGGAGTATCAGCCCATTATCCTGGCGCAATCGTTCGGAAAAGTGATCGCCGCAGACAATAACGGCTTCCCCGTACTGAAAGAGCCGATTATTAACTGGCAGGGAAAAGCGAAGTCAGATCTTAAGAATCGGATTCTGGACGTTAACAACATTGTTAGTGACTGGAAAGCGGAACTGCAGCTCGGCACCCTCAGTGAAGAGAATAAGGCGAAGCTTATAAGCTGGCTGGAGTATGCCAATAAACTGAAAGCGCTTGATGTTGGTGATGTGACGACTGAGGATGATTACAAAAATATCGACTGGCCGGCAAAGCCAGCGTAAATCAAACGGGCTGCGGCCCGTTTTTTTAATTCCCGCTGTTGTATCAGCCTCTCTCCAACCCGGACAAATAGCGCGCCGCGACGCCACACTCGAAAATAGCACTCACCCCAACACCACGGAGTTAAACGGATGAGTGATTATCATCATGGCGTTCAGGTCGTCGAAATCAACGATGGCACGCGCGTCATTTCCACAGTCTCAACGGCCATTGTCGGCATGGTTTGTACCGCCAGCGATGCAGACGCGGGGATGTTCCCCCTCAATGAACCGGTTCTGATCACCAACGTGCAGAGCGCGATTGCCAAAGCGGGCAAACAAGGCACGCTGGCGGCTTCGCTGCAGGCGATTGCCGACCAGGCGAAACCGGTGATTATTGTTGTTCGCGTTGCCGAAGGCAGCGGTGAGGATGCCAAGGCGCAGACCCTCTCCAACATCATCGGCACCACCGACGAAAACGGTAAATATACCGGCCTGAAAGCGCTGCTGACCGCCGAAGCGGTGACCGGCGTGAAACCGCGTATCCTCGGCGTACCGGGTCTTGATAGCCTCGAAGTCGCTACCGCGCTGGCACCGATCTGCCAGAAGCTGCGCGCCTTCGGTTATGTCAGCGCCTGGGGCTGCAAAACCATTTCTGAAGCGATCAAGTATCGCGAAAACTTCAGCCAGCGCGAACTGATGGTCATTTGGCCGGATTTCCTCGCCTGGGATACCGCCAGCAACAGCTCTTCTGTCGCTTACTCGACGGCTCGCGCGCTGGGTCTGCGTGCGGCGATCGACCAGTCCGCCGGCTGGCATAAAACCCTCTCCAATGTCGGCGTCAATGGCGTTACCGGCATCAGCACCCCGGTGTTCTGGGATCTGCAGGAGTCGGGCACCGATGCCGATCTGCTGAACGAAGCGGGCGTCACCACGCTGATTCGCAAAGATGGCTTCCGTTTCTGGGGCAACCGCACCTGCTCCGACGATCCGCTGTTCCTGTTTGAAAACTACACCCGTACCGCGCAGGTGATTGCCGACACCATGGCTGATGCGCATATGTGGGCGGTGGACAAACCGATCACCGCATCGCTGATTCGCGACATCATCGACGGCATCAATGCCAAATTCCGCGAACTGAAAAGCAATGGCTACATCATCGATGCCACCTGCTGGTTCGATGAAGAGGCTAACGACGCCGCATCGCTGAAGGCGGGCAAGCTCTATATCGATTACGACTATACGCCGGTGCCGCCTCTGGAAAACCTGACCCTGCGCCAGCGCATCACGGATAAGTATCTGGCGAACCTGGTCTCCTCAGTTAACAGCAAGTAAGGAACAGATAGATGGCAATGCCGCGAAAACTTAAATATATGAACGTGTTCCTCAATGGCTTTAGCTATCAGGGGATCGCCAAATCCATCACGCTGCCGAAGCTGACCCGCAAGCTGGAGAACTACCGTGGCGCAGGCATGAACGGCGTGGCACCGATTGATATGGGTCTCGATGACGAAGCCCTGTCGATGGAGTGGTCGCTGGGCGGCTTCCCGGATGCTGCCATCTGGGAACTCTATGGTGCCACCACCGCAGATGCGGTTCCGATTCGCTTTGCCGGTTCCTACCAGCGCGACGACACCGGCGAGACGGTTGCCGTTGAAGTGGTGATGCGTGGTCGTCAGAAAGAGATCGACACCGGTGAGAACAAGCCGGGCGAAGATACCGAGTCCAAAATCTCCGTGGTCTGCAGCTACTTCAAGCTGACGATGGATGGCAAGGAGCTGGTGGAAATCGACACCGTCAACATGGTGGAGAAAGTGAACGGCGTCGATCGCCTTGAGCAGCACCGCCGTAACATCGGCCTGTAACAACCGCCCGGTCAGCCTGCTGGCCGGGTACCTTTTCCCGCGAAGAAGAGAGTGAGGATGCCATGAGCAACGAAACTGACAACGTGATTACCCTGGAAACGCCGATTAAGCGCGGTGAGCAGCTGATTAACAGCGTGACGCTGATGAAACCCAACGCCGGTACGCTGCGCGGATTGAGCCTGGCGTCGGTGGCGAACGCCGATGTCGACGCACTGATCAAAGTGCTGCCGCGCATCACCTCCCCGTCGCTGACGGAGCAGGAAGTAGGCGCTCTCGACCTGGTCGATATAGTTGCGCTGGCGGGCAAGGTGGTCGGTTTTTTGTCACCGGCTTCGGCACAGTAACTTTTCCGGCCTCTCTGTCGGTTGACGATCTGATGGCGGATATCGCGGTGATCTTTCACTGGCCGCCGTCAGAACTCTACCCCCTGAGCCTGACAGAACTCATCACCTGGCGCGAGAAAGCGCTACAGCGAAGCGGAAACAGATATGAGTAACAGCGCAAAATTAGAGGAATTGCTCACGGCTGTTGATCAGGCGACGCGCCCGTTTCAATCGTTGCAGACAGAGAGTCTCTCTCTGTCTGACAGCGTGAAAGGAACGGAGAAAAACCTGCGCGGCTTGTACACCCAGCTTGCGCAGGTCGACGACATCATGCGCGCGGAAAAAGCCCTTGCCTCCGTCAATGCGCAGCTGAGCGACATAAAACAGAACAGGCAAAATGCCGCCAACGGCACAGCAGCACCAGCGATTATCGATCCCTGGAGCGGAAAACCTAAGTCGGAGAAAGCGCTCAAAAAAGAACGTCTTACCCTGCGCAGAACGATCAAAGCTAATAAGACCTCCCTGAAGACGGCCGGTATTGAGGCAAGAACGCCGTTATCCGCGCGACTCCAGCTCAATAGCCGTATCAGCGATGAGTCGGCACAGTTGATCACCCAGCGCCAGGCGCTCAAACAGGAGCAGCATCAGAAGCGCCAGCTGCGTGCGGCAAAAATCCAGGCCGTGCAGCAGCGTATTCTGGGCGCAGGCGAAAAGATTTCGACCATTGGCGAGAAAAGCAAGTCGATTGCCACAACCGGGTTCGAGCTCGGCAAAAAAATTATGCAGCCGGGCTATGAAGCCTCGCTGAAAAACAGCCCGCTTGCACCGGCTGCGGCGTCCGATAACGCAGAGCCCGGTGCGCAGAACAGCCCCCCCGCTTCAGGAACAGCGGTCGCTACGCTGCAAAATGGCTCGGGAACAGCCGTTGCTACCCTGCAAAACAGTACCGGAGCTCCGGGAACGGCGGTCGCAGCACTGCAGAATAGCGCTGCCGGCCCCGCCGCGGCGATGCAGAGCAGTGTCGGCAACCTGGGTACCGATCTTGAGGCGCTGCAGGCGGCTTATCAGTCCCTGAGCGTTGATATTTTCAGTACCCAGGAGTCATCCCTGCGCTCGCTGGTGCAGACCGCGACCCGCTATGTCGGGAAGCTGCAAGAGTGGGTGCAAAATAACCAAGGACTGGTGCAGAGTTTCGGGCTTATCGCCACAGTCGTGGTGGGCATTGCAGGCGCTGTCGGCACCGTAGCGGGCGTTATCGCGCCGGTGTTCACCGGCATCAGTACGCTAATCACCATCGCGACGACGCTCGGCAGCGTATTTACCACTATTTTCGGCGGGATAGCGGCACTTTTTGGCTCACTCACCCTGCCGATTATCGCGGTTGTCGCCGCCGTTGTGTTTGCGATTTATAAATACTGGGAGCCGGTTAGCGCCTTCTTTGGCGGTGTCATTGAAGGCATCAAAACGGCGTTTGCCCCGATTGCCGAGTTGTTTACACCGTTCCAGCCGCTTTTCGAAGGTATCGGCCAAGTGATAAGTAACATTGCAGGGTGGTTCGGCGATCTGCTAACCCCCGTCAAATCCAGCCAACAAACCCTTGAGAGCTTCGGTAACGCCGGAAAGATTTTCGGTCAACTGCTGGTTGAGGCACTGACACTGCCTTTCAAACCGCTAAAACTGCTGATCGAGGGGGTGACGTGGTTGCTGGATAAGCTTGGCGTTATTAACAAACAATCCGCTGATGCCAGCCCGGATAAGCAAACCCAACCGACCACTGGCGGTGCAGCGTTCGGCATGGTGCAACCTCCACGCTTAGACAATTATCAGGTAGCGCGCCCTGCGGCTGGCGGCTCCTATGTCGATCAAAGCAAGAGCGAATACAACATCACTCTGCAGGGAGATATGTCACCCGGCGGCGATGGCACACGCCAGTTAAGAGATCTGCTGGCACAGCACGAGCAGGAGAAACGCACTAACTCCCTTTCACAATTCAGCGCGGCAGGAGGATTTGCCTCATGATGCTGGCACTTGGGCTTTTTGTATTTATGCGCCAGACCCTCCCTTACCAGAGCATGAAAAGGGAGAGCAACTTTAGCTGGGCCAGCAACGCGCGGGTCGGTAAGCGCGATGCCTATCAATTCACCGGCCCCGGGAGCGAGACAATTGATATTACTGGTGAACTCTTCCCGGAGCTCACTGGCGGCACGCTGTCGCTCTCGGCGGTACGTCTGATGGCGGAACAGGGCAAGGCCTGGCCGCTGATTGATGGCACAGGCATGATTTACGGCATGTATGTCGTTAATAACGTTAGCGAAACCGGCGCTCTTTTTTACCCGGACGGTTCGCCACGCAAAATCAACTTCACCTTGAAGCTGACCCGCGTCGATGAGTCGCTGAAAGTGATGTTTGGCGATATTTATGACCAGGGTAAGCAGCTGGCGACCAACATGCTGGAGAGGTTCTGATGCTTAATGCATTCACAAACGGCTTAGCACGGGTAAAAACGCCGGCATTTTCATTAAAGCTCGGGGAGAAGGATATTACGGGCAATATTCAGTCCCGGTTGATTGCCCTGACGGTCACGGATAACCGGGGGTTCGAAGCGGATACGCTTACGCTGACACTTGATGATGCTGACGGGCAAATCGAGATGCCCGAGCGGAGCAATGTCATCACGCTTGCCATCGGCTGGCAGGGTGCTGCGCTGACTGAAATGGGCACCTTTATTGTCGACCAGGTCAGCCACAAAGGCACACCGGATCAGGTTAGCGTCACCGCTAAAAGCGCAGATTTTCGTGGCAGCCTGAACAGCCCACAGGATAGCTCCTGGCATGATACGACGCTCGGCGCCATCGTTGAGGAAATCGCTAAACGTAATAAGCTGGACACCAGTCTGCCACCCTCGCTGGCGCAGATTAAGATTGCGCATATCGATCAGTCGAATGAGTCCGACGCAAACTTTCTGACGCGCCTGGCGCGGCGTAACGGTGCCGAGATCGCCGTCAAATCGGGGAAACTGTTTTTCATCGTCCCGGGCATGTGCGTAGTAGGCGGCGAAACAATGCCCTCCGCCACGATAACCCGTAGCGATGGTGACAGCCATGATTTCTCGATCGCCGATCGCATCAACTACTCTGGCGTTACGGCACATTGGCAAGATACCGCCATGCCAAAAAACCAGAATATGGTTCAGCTGCAGAGAAAATCATCGCAACAGAAGCCCACGCCGATTACCCATCCGCAGGCGGTCAGTAGCCAGGCAGCCTCAAATGGGAAAAGCGAGCCGACAGACTACACGGCAGGTTCAAAAGATAACGTTCTGATTCTCTCCACCACGTTCGCGAATAAAGAGGAGGCGAAGCTGGCAGCTGAAGCCCAATGGAGCGAGATCCAGCGCAACGCGGCGAAATTTTCAATTACCCTTGCGCAGGGCAGAGCGGACCTGCGTCCCGAAACGCCGGTGATAGTGACTGGGTTTAAAAATGTGATTAACGCCAGAATGTGGGTTGTCAAAAAAGTGACCCATACCATGAACACGCAGGGTTTTGTCAGCAGTGTGGAACTGGAGGTTCGCATTAATAATGTTGAGTATGATGCAAAATAAAAATCACAAATGCATTAATTAACTTGTATTTGCAAGATTGGAGGCTATCATAGCTAGCATAAACACGAAGGAGACCCCATTATGATGCATTGTCCGGTATGCCAGCAGGCCGCGCATGCGCGCTCCAGCCGCTACCTCAGTACCGAAACCAAAGAGCGTTATCACCAGTGCCAGAACGTCGAGTGCGGATGTACATTTGTCACCCATGAATCGCTGGCGCGTTATATTGTCCGGCCTGTGGCAGCGCCCACCGCTTCACCTGCCAGCCTGCGCTAACGTCGCCACCTCATTAAGCCTGCATCCGCAGGCTTTTTTTATGCCTGTAGATCGCCCATTTTTCTGCCGCCACTCTGCCGCCACAGACAATAAAAAAGGGGTTAGCATTACGCTAACCCCTTGTTCTATAACACGCTTTGGATGTAGCGCGTGCGCTATCTTAGTTAAGACGCTCTTTAATACGAGCAGACTTACCGGTGCGCTCACGCAGGTAGTACAGTTTAGCTTTACGTACAGCACCACGACGTTTAACAGCAATGCTGTCAACTACCGGAGAGTGAGTCTGGAAGACACGCTCAACGCCTTCGCCGTTGGAGATTTTGCGAACAGTGAATGCAGAGTGCAGACCGCGGTTACGAATAGCGATAACCACGCCCTCGAATGCCTGCAGACGTTTTTTGGAACCTTCAACAACCCATACTTTCACTTCCACGGTATCACCCGGACGGAAGGAAGGTACGTCCTGCTTCATCTGCTCTTGTTCAATTTGCTTAATGATGTTGCTCATAATTTAATCTCTTATCCTGGGTAAACTGATATTTGGAGGGCTTAAGCCATCCCATCATGTTTCTGTTGCTGCTGTTGTGCGTGTTCGCTTTTGAACTCCGCCAGCAACCTTGCTTGCTCTTCAGTCAGAGCCAGGTTTTCCAGAAGTTCAGGTCTTCTAAGCCAGGTTCGGCCCAGCGACTGCTTCAGACGCCAGCGACGTATCTCGGCATGATTTCCCGACAGCAAAACCGCCGGTACTTCCATCCCTTCTAACACTTCAGGACGAGTATAGTGCGGGCAGTCCAGCAATCCATCAGCAAAGGAGTCTTCCGTTGCTGAAGCTTCGTGGCCCAGTACCCCCGGAATAAACCGGGAAACCGAGTCAATCAGCGTCATTGCTGGCAGTTCACCGCCGCTGAGCACGTAATCACCAATAGACCACTCTTCATCAATCTCGGTCTGGATTACCCGCTCATCTATCCCTTCGTAGCGACCGCACACCAGAATCAGTTTCTGATTGGTAGCCAGTTCGCTCACGCCCGCTTGATCAAGCTTGCGTCCCTGAGGCGAAAGATAAATCACCTTCGCGCCTTCGCCCGCCGCGGCTTTCGCTGCGTGAATGGCGTCCCGTAAAGGGTTCACCATCATTAGCATTCCCGGTCCGCCGCCGTAAGGACGTTCGTCCACGGTACGGTGCCGGTCATGAGCGAAGTCACGTGGACTCCAGCTCTCAATGCTCAGCAGGCCTTTTTTTACTGCCCGGCCAGTTACCCCGTAGTCGGTAATCGCGCGGAACATTTCAGGAAACAGGCTAATTATGCCAATCCACATAGCGCCGTCTTTTACCGTATATCCGGAGGTTTAAAAACCAGGATCCCAATCTACTTCAATGGTTTGAGTAGCGAGATCGACTTTCTTGATAACCTGCCCATCGAGGAACGGAACCAACCGCTCCTTGATACCAAATGCATCTTTCAGGTTTGCCTTGATGACGAGAACGTCATTCGACCCGGTTTCCATCATATCGATGACTTTACCGAGGCTGTAACCTTCAGTAGTCACTACCTGGCAACCCATAAGGTCTTTCCAGTAGTAGTCACCCTCTTCCAGTTGCGGCAACTGCGCGGAATCAACGAGAATTTCGCAATTCGTCAGAAGATTCGCGGCATCGCGATCGTCAACGCCTTTCAGCTTAATGACGATATCCTGATTGTGGTAGCGCCAGCTTTCCAGCTCGATGCTCTGCCACTGACCCGCCTTCTGGATAAACCAGGGCTGATAGTCAAAAATGCTTTCGGCGTCTTCGGTGGAGGAAAACACTCTGAGCCAACCACGAATTCCGTAAGAAGATCCCAGTTTGCCAACAATAATTGGCTCAGCAGGGGCCGATGCGGTTTGTTGCTTGCTCATCATGACCACCGTGACAGATTAAGCTGCTTTCTTTGCTTCTTTGATCAGCGCGGAAACGCGATCGGAAACGGTAGCGCCCTGGCCAACCCAATGTGCGATACGATCCAGATCCAGGCGAGTGCCTTCTTCTTTATCAGACGCGATCGGGTTGAAGAAACCAACGCGCTCAATGAAGCGACCGTTGCGTGCATTACGGCTGTCAGTAACAACAACCTGGTAGAACGGACGCTTTTTAGCGCCGTGACGAGCTAAACGAATAGTTACCATAACATCCTCTTGTGTGAATAAAACACCCGGCCCCATCGAGGAACGGAGCCTGGTGTCATATTAAAAGCCCGAAAATTTTACTCATTTTTTGCTAAAAAGCAATCGGAACGTGCGGTTCAGTGAGAGTCGAGGCCGCCGGCGTTGCCGTCAGTTTGGTGCCGGCGTGCGCGCAGAAAGCGGAGCGTACACGTAGTACGTGAGCATTTCGAGCACACCCCGGTATCAAAATGACAAATAAGCCAGGCCGGAATCAGCGGCCAGGGAAACCAGGCGGCATCATCCCTTTCATCCCGCGCATCATCTTCGCCATACCGCCCTTCTTCATCTTCTTCATCATGCGCTGCATGTCGTCGAACTGTTTAAGAAGACGGTTTACATCCTGCACCTGCATGCCGCAGCCTGCAGCGATGCGGCGTTTGCGCGAGCCTTTGATGATGTCCGGGTTGGCGCGCTCTTTGAAAGTCATCGAGTTGATGATCGCTTCCATACGCACCAGCACTTTGTCATCCATCTGCGCTTTTACGTTATCGGGGATCTGGCCCATGCCCGGCAGCTTGCCCATCAGGCTCGCCATACCGCCCATGTTTTTCATCTGGCGCAACTGCTCAAGGAAGTCGGTCAGATCAAAGCCGTCGCCTTTTTTCAGCTTGTTCGCCAGCTTCTCAGCCTGCGCGCGGTCAACTTTACTTTCGATATCTTCGATCAGCGACAGCACGTCGCCCATGCCGAGAATACGCGACGCGATACGATCCGGGTGGAACGGCTCCAGCGCTTCGGTTTTCTCGCCGACGCCGAGGAATTTGATCGGCTTACCGGTGATATGGCGGATAGAGAGCGCCGCACCGCCGCGGGCATCACCGTCCACTTTGGTCAGCACGACACCGGTCAGCGGCAGCGCTTCATTAAAGGCTTTTGCCGTGTTGGCGG
>Ga0157369_10000951_pt1 | contig 36797 bp, 71 predicted proteins | sample C25metaG_FD_113461 | JGI IMG/M metagenome (GOLD analysis project Ga0157369, IMG submission 113461) | Corn rhizosphere microbial communities from Kellogg Biological Station, Michigan, USA - C2-5 metaG | ecosystem: Host-associated > Plants > Roots > Rhizosphere > Soil | place: USA: Michigan... | reverse complement strand
AGCGACAGCGGGCGTGGGGGAGGGGGTGCCGCCCCTACCATTTCCGGCTGGTCTTGAGTGGCGGGGGCGGCATTGTTGACGCCTTGGGGGCTGCCCTGTGCCCTTTTGATTGGTTGCATTTGCGGCAGATGACTTCGAGGTTGTCTACGTGGTCGCGGCCGCCTGCTGACCAGGGGATGAGGTGGTCGGGTTCTGCGCTGTTTGGTTGCAGCCCTTGCGTGTAGTCGAGTTGAACGCGGCAGTGTCGGCAGTGGGTGACGCCTGTGCGCTTGGCTCGTGCGATGGCTTGGGCTCTTGCCCTTTTCCATTGCGCTGTGCCTGTCCTGCTCGATGCCATCCGTTCACTCCTTGATGCAGGCCGCGAGGAAGAGGACGATGCAGGCGATGACGGCCATGTCGAACCAGTTCATGCGGTAAGTATTGTCAGCGACGAGAGGTCGAACCCGTCTGCTGTCACGTCGAAGACCATCAGCCCCGGGTCTGAGTCTCGGCCTTGTGTTTGGCGGAACCAGTCGGATCCGTTGTCGAGTGTTGGTGCGCCGAGGCAGTAGCGTTGTCGGCCGCTTGCCGGGTTGCGTCCTGCGACTGATGCGCTGAATGAGTGGTAGTGGCCGAAGACTAGGATGTCGGCGCGTGCTGCTGCTTGTGCGCCGAATGCTTGTTTCTGCCACCACGTAACGGCTTGCCCTGGCCCGAACTGGTTGCCGTGCACCATGCCGATTGATGTGCCGTAGAAGTCCACGGCGACGCTCTCGTCGTACTCGGCCGGCTGGGTCCATGTGACGTCCATGCGGGCCGCGTCGGTGACCTTGGCTACCTGCTTGTGCATGAAGAGTCCGAGGTCGTCTGAGGGGCGCCCAAGGTTCTGTTTTCCACACCGCCATGCCGCGTGGTTCGACGGTATGCCTGCGACGGTTACGGGCGCGTGAGCATGAGCCAAGTTGATGTACTCAAACAGCTCGGTGCCGTAGGTGTCGAGCTGGCCTGAGAGGCTGAGGTCGTTGGTGAACATGGGGTTGCCGCCGGACTCGAACCCTTCGATACCGTCACCGGCATCAGCCAGCAGGATGTGCGAGGGGTTCCGCTCAGCAAGTAGTGCATCGAGTTTCCCCCTGATAGCAACGGATCGGGCGATGAGTTCTGCTGTGCCGCCGCGGGATCCGGTCTTGCCGATCTGCGGGTCAGCCCAGACGACGACGGTTGCGCGTTCCTGATAGGGCGGCGTCGATGGTGGAGTGGCGTTCTTGGCGGCGGCGTAGAGTGCCGGCAGGTCGATCTTGGACTCTGCCGCCTTCCGTGTGAACCGCGCCGAGTAGGAGTACAGCCAGACAAGGTCCCGGTCGCCGGTTTCGGTGCGTTTGGATTGCTGCCAGGAACTCATGCGGACGGTGTCGTCGGCGATGGTGAACTCTGCCGGGTCGAGGTTGAACCGGGCGAACACGGCTGACCAGTCGGAACGGATCGGCTCAGTGACCTCGATGCCGGTAAAGGATCCGCCGTCAGAGGTTAGTTCGAGCTTGCCGGTCGCTAGTTCCGGCTCAGGCTCAAAATCGGGTTTCCCGCACATGCATTCGCCGCGTCGGTGGTCTTTGATGGTTGTTGCGCCGACTGCAAGGAATTTAGCGGCGACGTTCGCTGACATGGCGAGTACGTCCGCTAGTTCCTGCTCGTCTAGTTCGGCAACGGATTGCGCATACTTGCAGACAGCCATGTTTCCCCCATGTGCTTGTTTTGAAGTGGTGATCTACTGGATCGGCCGCGTTTTCGATTGTTGGTCGGCGTCTTTCGATCAGTGGGAGCAGTTGGAATCGAACCAACCGTGCACTGATTTACAGTCAGCGCTGGCACCTTGCCTCTTCTACTCCCATTGCCATTTGCCGCACGTCTGCGGCTCTCAGTGGCGCATGGCTGCACCCTCAACACTTATTCGCCTAGCCGAAGCTGGCGGCAGCGGTGTTGAAGTGTGTGGGTGTGCCCGGCGCGGAGTGGGGGGACTCAAACGCGCCGGGCACAAAAAAGGCCAGTCACTTGGACCGGCCTGATTGCTTCGAGAGTTATCCCTAGGCATGACTAAATTAACACAAGTTCGTTAATTCACGCAACATCTTTCTCCGGCGTGTCGTGCGTGTCGAGTGCGCGCAGCAGGTAGGCGACTTGTTCCCCTGCCCAGCCGGCTTCACAGTTGGCGCATTCGATGTCCCAATCGCCGATCTTGCGCATGTTGCCGTCAGCGTCCCAGCATCCGAGGGACAAGCACGTCTTCCGCTCGTCGCCGTATGTAGCCCAGCCGCACGACGGGCAGACTTTCCCGACGAGTTTCCTGCGCGGTTTGACGGGCCACAGCATCGTTATGATCTGATCCACCCATTCGAGCATCACCCGGTCAAGGTATGTCTCCCATTCGGCGCTGATGCTCGCGTGCGGGTAAGTCTGCAGCAGAGCCTCCAGCGTGCCGTTCCAGACTGTCCCGATGGCTTCGGCATAGTCCTTCCTGGCTTCACGTTCGATGGCAGCGATGAGGTCGAGCGCGTTCGGGTTGATTGGGATCGGTGGACCAGCCTGCCCGCCGCCTGCCGATCCTGCATGGCCCGGCGTCACGGCAAGACGCAACTCGGCCAGAAGCGCCGGCACAGCCCGCAGCGAACCATCCGGCGCGGTCTTCAAATGCTCACGAGTGAGCTGGTGTACGGAATCGGCCAAACTCATTCGTTCCCCTTTTCGATGGCGTTGGTTGCGAGGCGCATCATTCCGACGGCCTGGTAGTGGGGGATGGGTGATGAGCGGAAGTGAACACCGGACGCTTCCCGCCCGTCGTCTATGCGCTGGTACGAAACGACGATGATGGCGCCGGTAACGACCGCGTCGTCCGGGACGTCAAGGGTTACTGTTGCGCCGTTGATGTTATGGGTGGTCATGTTGCGTCCTGCTTTGCAACCTCGTAGAGCGCATTGCGTAGCGCGGTGTTGATCTTGCGACTGTCCGCCTTGTCTGGCTTTCCCCATGCAATGAAGATCGCCGCGGAGCCAACCCGCAGAGTTCTGACCTGCCCGCCGGAAAGGATTACGGAGGCGAACGAACCGCGCAGTCCGAGGTCGCCCATCGTCCACATCTTCATTTCGCCGCCGAGTGCTTCCGGCATCTTGACGGCTTCGAGCTTTCGCCAGCGCGAGGCCGACCATTTCTCAAGCAGTAGCCATGCCCCGAAGACAGAGGCCACGGCTGCGGATAGTGCTAGGGCGATAAGGGGGAGTGCGAGGACTCCCCACCAAAACTCGTTCATGCTTGCTCCTGGTTGGTGTGGTCGCGGTTGCCTGTGAGTAGTGCGGTGAGGTTGTCTACGGTCATGAGGACGTATTGGTCGCCGGGTCGTGTGGTGCCGCGGCGTTTGGCGATGACGATTCCGGCGAGTGCGTCGTCGTTGCCGCGTTCCGTTTCGGCTTCGGCTGTCCACGGGCCGGGCATGAGCCTGCCGCCGTAGTTTTTGACTTCGATGACGATCCGCCCGCCCATGTGCCGGAGCCCTCCAATGTCGCCCCGGTCCTTAGCGCCCGTTTTGACGCGCCGGTCTATTCGGTCGTCAACGTGTTTGGCGAGATGATCCGCGACGGCCCGCTCAAAACTGGACCCCGCAGCCTTCGCGCTTGCCCGGCTGCGTGGCCTTCTGCGCCCCTCGTTTGCCCCGGGTGCCACAGGAACCCGTCCAGCCTCTCCCGTCGCGCTCATGCGGCGTCCCCGGGCGTGTAAACGGCAACCAACTCCCGGTCGCCGAACCACAACGGCCACGGCGCGAGGTCATCCACCCGGTACGGATGCAACTGGTCGGGTGCGACTGCGGCGATGGTCCCCACACGGCCGTGATACGCACACGGGGAATGGATGATGCGGACACGGGTGGTTGGCTGGTGGGTCATGCTGTTATCCCTTCGATGGCCTTGGTGAGTGTCGTGTCGCGTTTGTTGAACATGCAGGTGAACAGCCGATACGTGCCGGTCGCACGTGTGTGCCAGGTGACCATGACGTGCTCGTTGCCGCGCCCGCCTTCAATGGCTATGTAGGGGTGTTCACCGGTGTCCTTGCCGTGGTTGAGGACGAACGACCACCCGTAGTCGGTGAGGCCGTTGATTACTTCGGTGAGCTTTGCCGGATACGTTGTGCCGTTCATGCGCCCTCCTTGGGCAAAGTAGTAGCCGCAACATCCGTTGCGGCTTCGTGGTCGGGTGGTGCTGCTTTGCGGTCGGCGGTCATCATGCGGCCATCCTTGACGGGATGACGCCAGGGTCGAGCGCCCGCGAGTAGTGGCCCCAGAAGGTGAGTTCTGCAAGCCCTGTTGCGCCGTGCCTGTTCTTGGCGACGAGCATTGACAGGTCGTCGCGTCGCTCGCCCATGATTTCGCGGTGCAGGAGGATGACGACGTCGGCGTCTTGTTCGACGGCGCCGGATTCGCGGAGGTCGGACAGCATCGGCATCTTGTCCTGCCGTTGCTCACTGGCCCGGTTGAGCTGGGATAGTGCGATGACGGGCACTTGCATGTCCATCGCCATGATTTTGAGCTGGCGGGACATGTCGGCGACGAACTCGTGGCGGGGTCGTTTGTCTCCGTGGGGTTGGGACATGAGCTGCAGGTAGTCCACGACGACGCCGGCTAGTGGTTTGCGGCGGTTCACTGACCGGGCGAACCTCTTTATGTCGGTGATGGTCACGCCTGAGCGGTCGTCAACGAACAGCGGCACATGCTCCCACGCTGCTCGGCGGTCGCGGATCTTTGCCCAGTCGCCCGGGGTTAGGTCGCGTTCGATGAGCCGGGCGACGTCGATGTTCAGGTCCGCGGAGACGGCACGGATTTGCACGTCGTTGTTCGACATTTCCAGCGATGAGAACGCCACCGACCCGTGAGCAGTCAATCCTTTAGCGAGGTTGAGCGCGATCACTGACTTGCCAACGGACGGCCGTGCGCCGACCACATACAAGGCGCCGGGCCTCAACCCGCCGATGATCTTGTTCAACGCATCCCACGGCGTCGGGTGGTGGTTGATTTCGTCGTCAAGGCTGCTGAGCATGATGTCGATCGTTTCGCCGAACGACTGCACCACAGACCCGGTAGCGCGTGACGTCATGTCCACCTCGCGGCGTGCGGCCTCGACAAGCTCATCAACTTCCCCGGCTCCCGCTGCGAGTTCCTGGATCTTCCTGCCCGCCGCGGTCAAACGTCGCCGTGTAGCCGCCTGCTGCACGATCTCCGCGTAATAAGCTCCACTGCTGGCCGAGATGACGAGCCCGGCGACCTGGTGAAGGTATGCGGCCCCTCCAGCGAGTTTGATGTCACCGGCCTTAGTGAGTGCGTCGTTGATCGTCACGGCATCGACGGGGTGGCCGTTGCTGTGCTGGTCGAGGATGGTCCGGTAGATCAGTTCGTGCGCGGGCCGGTAGAAGTCGCCGCCCTCCAGCACGTCGGCGACTTCGGCGATAGCGTCACGGCTCAACAGCATTGCGCCGAGGACTGATTGTTCGGCTGCGATGTCCTGCGCTAGTTCGTCGTCACTCATTTGTAGAACTCCTTCGACCAGGGACTAGCCGGGGTTGGCTTGCCTGTTGTTGGCTCGTCGTCCCACCTGCCGGCGTTCAGCCATGAGGCGGGGTGGGGGATGAAGTCAGCGTCTTTACCTGCTGTCTCCGTTTTGAGTAGCTGCACGCCTGAAAGGATCTTGTCCGGGGTGGTGAGCTTCAACGATTTGGCATAGGCCTTGATGGCTGCCTGCTTGCCGACCTTGCGCGGGTACTGAGCCCAGAACGTGTCGAACTCCATCGACGGCGTAGCCGGTGATGATGAAGTCTTTTTACTTGTCTCTGTCTCTGTCTCTGTCTTAGCTAGGCTTTTGCTTGCATTCTGCTCTAGCACTTTGGAAGCAGGTGCTTGCATTGTGCTTGCGTTCTGCTTTGGCTTTGCTAGCCCGCCTTTCCGTCCGGCCTCTCTTTTCGCCTCAATGTCGGCGTTTGTGGTCTGGTGTTCGGCGAAGTCGTGGATTTGGTAGCCGCCGTCAACTTTTACCCATGACGGCCGCTCAGGGTCGTTTGATGTCAGCTCTGATGCGACATCATTGCCCCATTTGCGCATCACAATTCGTTCATCGATGAACCCGTCAGTGAGCTGCCGGCGCGAGTACAGGGTGGACTCGAACAGTGCCCGGAACGCCGCGTCGGACAGGAGCATGATCTTCGCGTGCTCGTCCATGCCGATGTCGAACCTGGCATAGAGGCGGCGGTCCTTGGTCATGCTGCTCTCCTTTCTTGTGTTCGCTTGTTGCGCCAGTCGGCCAGGTAGTCGGCGTTAGCTTTCCAGCAGGGGTCGCATGCGGGGATGTTGTAGCGGCGGTGCTGGTGGTAGCCGGCGTAGGTGCCGCATTTGGACGGGTCGAATGGTTTTCGCCCTGTCCGGCCGGTGCGTTTCTTTTCCCGCCATTCGGCTTGGTATGCGCGTGATGCTTCCCGGCATGGTTCGCATGGTTTTTGCCCGTGTTTTTGGTGTTGTTTTGTGCCGGATGGTGTTCCGCAGCGCGCGGGGTCGAACACGGCGGGTCGGGGTGTGGCCGTTTTTTTGGCGGGTTCGGGGAGGGGGTTTAGCGGCTGGGTGAGGTCGTGGTTTGTGCCGCGGTATTTGTATGCCATTAGCGTGGTTTCCCCTTTCGTTGTTGTCGGGTGATGTTGCGGAGTGCTTCGGCGGCGGTTGGATCCTTGTGTCCCAGGCGCACGGGCGCTTCGTCCGCAACAGTGCCGAGCCATTCGGTGATCGTCGGCGGGTGACAGGCGCACTCCTTGGCTTTCCCGCAGGCGCCCCAAGGGTTCCAGCAACACCCGCGGGCGCAGGAGGTCACAGCTTGTCGCGGCGGATCTTGCCGCACTTGCTCGGCGTGGTGATTGTTAGCGTCCAGAGCCCGAGGTATATGTGCGTCTGACGCATCGGCCAATTGCCCCAGTGCGACCACGAAGCGCCGATTAGAAAGTTGTCGAATCCGCGCTTGCCCCATTCGGTGCGGCCAGCGTTCCAGGCAGCGCCGACCTTGACCCGGCTCATGCGGCCGGCCGCCCTTCGCAGAACTCGGCGAGCAGGTCGGGCCGGAATCCGCACCAGTGTTTTTCGTCCTGGTTGTTGCCGTTGTCGTTCACAATGACGACGGGTGCGGCGGCGTATCCGAGGGCTTGGACTGCTGCGACGTCGTCGGGGCTTTCGGATAGGTCGACGGCCCGGTATTCGATGCCTTTGCGGTCGAGCCAGTTCTTAGTCATGTTGCATTGGGAGCACGCGGGGAGGGTGTAAACGGTGATGGTCATTGGATAACTCCTGGGGACGGCTGCGGCGCCCGACGTGTTGCCGGGCGCCGCAAAAGGAAAGGCGCCGTCGTGGGCGCCTCTGGGATGGGTGGGGTGGGGGTTACGGCTCGTAAAGGACCATCGCGGGGAGGTTCTGCGCAACAGCCCATGTCGTGTAGCCCCCGCCGCCGCCGGGAAGAACCCACCCGTTGTCATGGAGGACGTTGGGCTCTCCGGATGAGTCAAGGATCACGGACCCGCTCGGCAGCGCGTCGAGCTCGGCCTCAGTGGTGATGGTGCGGGGCTTCGAGTAACCGGCGGCGAGGATCGCATCGGCGGTCTTCCGCGTGCGGTCGATCTCATCCTGGCTACGTTCCAGCAGGGGCTGGACGAAAGGACTTGCCGGGTTGTTGTAGTTGCCCCGGTAGACGATGTCCATCAGTTCATCCCGGGCCCTCAAAACGCGGGCTCCGAGTCGCCGCCCCAGCCGCCTGCGTTACCCCATCCCGGCGTGTTGTTGCCGGTTGCGGGCTGGTTGCTCCCCCAAGCGCTGTCAGCGGGGGCGTTTCCTGCAGATGGTGCCGGTTGACCGTTGCGCTGGGTACGTTTGACCTTGGCGTTCGCGTACCGGAGTGACGGCGCTACTTCGTCGGCTTCGAGTTCGACGGCTACGCGCTTCTGCCCGTCCTTTTCGTACTCGCGCTGGGTCAGTCTGCCGGTGACGACAACGCGCATGCCCTTCTGATCCAGCGACTCGGCGACATTCTCGGCCATCTCGCGCCAGGCAGAGCACCGCATGAAAAGGGTTGTTCCGTCTTTCCACTCGTTCGAGTTCTTGTCGAACGTGCGGGGGGTGGATGCGACCGTGAAGTTCACAACGGCTGCCCCTGATGGGGTGAACCTCAACTCAGCAGGTCCAGTCGTGTTACCGACGATGGTCAGGGTGGTTTCGTTAGCCACTATGCGGCCCACTTTCTGTTGTGCTCGCCGCAGTTTCCGCGTCGAGCGTTGATGGATCGGGTTACTGCTTCAAGGTGTTTCGGGTTTACGCATCTACGATGGGCGCAAGGCACTTGGTAGCAGCCGCTTCCGTTGTGGCATGTGTGGTCCAAATCGGCCCATGCGGGGATTACGCCGATTTCCAGTTCGTAGGAGAATCGGTGCGCTTTGACCAGCCGTGAACCATCATGGAATTGCCCATACCCGTTGTCTTGACCAACGGTGGCGGTCCAATGCCAACATGCGTCAGGGCCGCCGGACGTGTCCACCTTTGCCAAGAAGCGTTCTGTGCGCGTGGGTTCGTAGCGGTCATGTTTAGGGGTTTTGCGGAGCCATGCGGAGTAGTGCATCGCGCAGTATCCGCGAGCTTTGTGCGTCCGGTGGCATTCCTGGACCGAGCAAATTTTGGGTACCATGTTTGGTAGCCCCTACTTACTAGTACTAAGTGAGCGGGTCAGGCCCCGGCTGGTGTTTCCAGCACCTCCGGGGCCGTTCCCATTCTACCAAAAAACCGCTAGATTCCGCGGATTTTGGGCCTATTCGCCGTCCTTTTCCGAGGCGATTGGTCCGAGCGCCTGGATCCATTGCCGGGCGGTTTCGGGGTTCATGTTGTGGATGTAGAGTGAGCCGGCCATGTACACGAGGCCGTTCCCGGTGACGTGGATCGGGCCAGCGTTGATAGCCGCCGAAATGACACCCGCCGTCATGCTGCGGGCTCCTGGTGGTTGTCTTCGCGTACTGCGGCGAGGATTTTTTGTGCGTCCTCGGGGCTGATCTTGTTGGGGTGCGCCCATGTTGCGCCGATGACCTGCCCGGCGGTTGCGAGCATCACCGGCCCGTCACCCTCGTACCCGGCGGCGGTCAGCGCGTTGGTGATCGCCTGCCACTGAGCGATCCACGGCTCCGTAACAGGCTCAGCCAGGACAGCGACCGTGTGCTGCTTGACTTTCTTTTGGCTGATGCGGACAGGGATGGTGAACGCCTTGTCAATGTGCGACATTGCGACGACTTCAACCCCGCCTACCGCTTCACCCGCGTACACAACTTCGGGGTTGTTGACGAGTTTGACCAGCCTGCCGACCCATGCGTCGGATTCGGTGCCCCATGCGTGCGCGATGACCCGCAACTGCCCCTTTGATGGTTTCCACGGGCGCCCGTCCATGCCGACAAGATCGACAATGACCGGCTTGACCGCATCACCACGGCGCACGGCCGCGATGGTCGCCACGATAGGTGCGCCGGTCAGGTCCGAGGCGTTGAGTTGGTCCGACTTGGCAACCAGAGCCTTAGATATGTCCATTAGAAGGTGAACTCCAATTCTTGGAAGTGATCGACGTATTCGGTTGCCGGGAGTCCTTCGACGGCGGCGAGGTATCGGCTGGTGATGTCCGCGGCGTTTGCCTCGAATGTGTAGACCGCATCAGCGATGGCGGCCTGCCAGCGGTCGTCCGGGTAGACGCGCTTTGTCCACAACGGCATCCCGCCGGCGTAGGACATGTAGTCGATCCATGCCCTCCCGGTGACAAGCAAGCCGGTCTGACACTGGGCCATGTTCTCGGCCGGCACTTCGTCGGCGAGGATCGTTGCAATGTGCTTCTTTGGGTCGCGGGACTTGATTTCGATGAGGCCGTAATCGCCGACCAATCCATCCGGGCTGTATCCCAATTTGAACTTGCCGAAGTCGCGGACGATGAAGCCGACCTCATCGACCGGCTCGTAATGCTCGGCGTACTTGGCCCGGGCGTATGGCTCATCTAACCTGCCGCGCTGCATGGCCTGGTTTGCGTGGATCTGAACAACCCTGCCCGTGATCCGCTCAGCTACGAGCGCGTTGGTGAGGCCGCGTGACGTGTCGTTGTTCGCCACGGTCAGCACGGGCGGCAACTCTGCGGCGGCTGCTGATCGCTCGGCGTGCGGCGTCTTGATGAACGTTGGCACTTTGCGGCCGAGGCTGAGGCAGTCTTCGTCCGCCTGGGTGCCGCACTTCGGGCATTCGATGGTCAGCGGGTCCGGCGAGCCCTTAGTGACAAGCTGCCCGACCACGCTGGCGGTAACAATGCCCGCCCGCGCCTGCAACCATTCCGGCGTGCCCTGCTCTAAGTGTCCGTAAATCTTGATGCTCATGTGTCCCCAATCGTGGGCAATAAAAAACCGCCTAGCTGGCGGTGGTTGATTTTTGGTTATCTGTTGTTGGCGGCTGATTTTCCCCGTGTCGTTCGCAGTCCGGGCTGGTGGGTCTCGTGGTGCGCGGGTCGTACACGGACCGCGGGCAGGTGCACCGCTCAGACAAGGAACCTCTTCCGGAGTTCAGTAGCCTTCTTGCCGTGCTCTTGAAGGGCGATCTGGGACCTTAGCTCGGAGTACGTCCGGTCGAAAGCTTTGAGTGTCCCCGCGTCCCCGACGATCCACCCGTGGGCCTCGCACGCTTCGAGGTAGTCGACCTGGTCCGGCGTCATCCGGTCCCGTGCGAGGGTGTGCCGGGCCGCGAGGATACCGAACCGGATCCGCTGCGCCTGATACGCGTTCACCCTTCACCCCGCACAGCAGCGGCACGTGCACGGAGCCAGCCCCCCACGTCGGCTTGGTCGATAAAGTAGGTGTCCATGTCCTCCGGGCTAGGATCGGCAGCCGCCTCCGCCGCGTCTTCGAGTGCTTTCGCCGCGGCTTCCTTGACCGGCCCGAACCCCGCAGCGGCGAGAACGGCGATAGCTGCCTCTATGTCCCGTTCGCGGGCGTGAACCGCTTCATCGTCAATGGGGTAGGTTCCTCGTCCGGGACCGACCCACCCATCGAGGCCAGTCCCATTACCCTTGTCCCACAGGTCTCCCAGCACTTCCGCCATCCCGCTCATGCCGCCCCCTCCGTTGCGGTGAGAGCGGCGAGTACATGGTCGGCCAAGATGATGCCTGAATACATGCCGCCGACCCCTTGCATTGGGGAGGCAGACTCGGCAAGTCTCCGCACCCGTTCGATCTTGGCCTGCTGGGACCGGACCACGGCGAGAAGGGCCGGGACATCGCGCTGGGAGTAATCCATGCTGTTCTGCGGCGCATGGAAAGCCTTCCGCCATTCCGCGACCCTTTCTGCTCGTGCCTGGATGGCGTCGAGGTCTATTTCGCTCATGCTGGTTCCTCCGTGGGTTCGGGTTCGATGTCGCGGTAGTGGCGTGCGGCGGGTTCCCATGACTGGGTGACGGGGATGCGCAGGTCGGGGAGTGGCGCGGCAGGATCAAACGGCGCCGCGGTTGTCATGCTGCGGCCTCAGTGTCGTCGGAGCGGTGGGTTCCGGTGCCGGGCTTGATGGTGCCGTGCAGCTGGTGGATCGCCGCGGCCTGGTGTTCCTTGATCCGGGTCGCGGCGGTCGGGAAGTCCTCGTGCTTGTGCCGGCGCGGACGCTCGGTGTCAACGTGCTTGCCCATGTCAGTTCCTCCTGTTGTTGTCGGTGATGATTGCTGCGGCGTGTTCGGCGATGATTTGCAGGTCGGGGACTAGCGGCGAGTCCGGGTCCTGGTTGATGCGTTCGGTTAGCCGGTCGTGGCAGAGTTGCGCGGCCCGGACAATGTGCTCACGGGACGCGAGGGTCGCACGGGCGGCTTGCGGGTAGCCGATCACTGGTCGAACATCGCATCCTTGCGCATGGCGTCGTAGTCGGGTTCGTCGTCCTCGTGCAGCGGGCAGAGGTCGCCTTCGTCCGGCACCTCGTTCTCGCAGAACTCGGCCGGCTCAGGGTCCACATACCAGGACGCGGCACGAGTCTGAACACCGCACGTAAACGGCTCCGGAATCACTGGGGCGATGAATAGCGGCTTCACCATTGCCCCCGGTTCCATGCGTCGGCGGCGTCCACCGCGAGCTGCTCGTCGTCCAAGTTTTCGAGGGCGGCAAGGTTGTCGTTACGGATGGCCCAGAAAATGCCGACGAGTGCGAACGCGGCAAGGGCGACAACTAGTGCGGTCATACGCTTACTCCTTCTGCTTTGCGGCGCCATGTGCGGATGACGCCGTGCTTGCGGGTGGTGGACTTGCTTGTTGTGTAGCCGACAGCTTCGATGTGGCCGGCGTTACGGGCAGCCGCGAAAGCCTGACCCGGCATCTTGTCGCTCGGCGCCGGACGCATGTGCCGTCGCACGTCCTCTGCCGTGACGGTGTCCTGCGAAATAGCCAGTCCGATGATGGTGGCGACGGCATCGTCGAGCCAGCAGTTGTCTTCTAAGATCGCTGCCTTCATGCCGACTTCCTCTCGATGGTGTGAGTGAAGAGCTCTTTTCGTTTAGCGATTACGTATGCCACCGCTTCTTCCTTGGATGCGCAGTACTGAACGTGGTTGACGTAGTTGTGGCCTACGGTTCCAATCCATCGGCCATCGGCGCGCTGTGAGACACCGCGGATCCAGCTCCTGCTGTTCCGGTTTCCGCTTTCCCGGTTCTCCGCGTTCTGCTTCGTGGTTGCGAATCGGAGGTGCGCGGGATTCACGCACGTAAGGTTGTGGCAGGTGTGGTCCAGGAGTTGCCCGTCAGGTATTGGGCCGATTGAAAGTTCGTACGCGACGCGATGTGCCTGCACTTCCCGCCCGAACACGCTGAACTGCCCATAGCCGGATCCGTTGCGGCCTGCTTTCCAGTTCCAGCAGCCGGAAGTCTTTTCTACCTTCCGCCAGAAGCGCGCCGCCCTCTCCGCGGCGGACTCTGCGGGCTTCACGTAATCGACGGATCCGTGGATGCGCTTGCGCTGGTAGTGCATTGGGCATAAATCCCCGCTCCGGTTGCGCTTCTTTGAGCACCAGGGCAGTGAGCAGTTGTCCTCGTTCATCGCTTGCTCCTTTGGTATGCGGTGATGGCTTCTGCTGTCCGTTGTTCCCGCGCCTGGTCGATGACGTACGCGAGTTCGTCGGGGGTGAGTGGTGTGTACCGGATCCGCTGCCCTGCCGTTTTCGGCCCCATCTCGCGGGGGAACGGCTGGGTAGACAGGTGCCGGCGAGTCGGGCGGCGGGTCGGGGTTGCGTCGGTCATGCGGCGACCTGTTCGCGGATGATGTTGCGGATAGCGAGCTTGGGCGTGGGGTCGGAGTGCATGAAGATGCGCTCCAGGTCTTCGTCCTGCATGCGGGCCTGCCGTCGGTGAAGCTGGATGGCGAGCTTCATTGCGCGGCCGTCGCTAATGTCGTGCCCGTTGTCCGCCGCGTAACCCAAGATGCGGTTCTTGTACCCGCTAGCAGTGTTCACAGTTGGGCCTTCAAGTCTTCGATCTGAGCGAGGATTGCTGCCCGGCGCTGCATGTCCTCGTCTCCGTCAGCGCGACCAGTCAGGTAATCAAGGCTGACGCTGAGCGCGTCAGCTATCTTCACGGCCATATCGAGGGAAGGGCTGTTTCGCCCAGCTTCCAGGTTGCAGATCCGGCTCGGGCTGGTGGCGCAAGCTTTGGCGAGGTCGGTCTGGGACATCTTCTTGGTTCGTCGTGCGGTGTTAGTTCGATTTCCAAAAATGGACATAGCTGTCCCCTTGTCTCTACGTCCGTGCGCGAAGCTCGGATCGGAATGTTGGTGGTTTGCCCTGAGACGGGCGAGGTGTTACGGGCGCCGGCCTTAGGCTGCGGCGGGTGGTGCTAGCTTGCGAGTTTGCGGAGTGCTGCGGCTATCCGGTCTTTGTCGTAGCCGCCTTGCACTGTTCCGGCTACGATCTGGGCGATCTGGTCCTGCTGGTCGGGGCTGAAGCGGTACAAGCGGCCGATCCGGTCACAAGGCCATTCGCCGGTTTGGGCTTTGCGCCTGACCGTGTCATCGCCGATCCGGTACCTGGTCGCCATGTCCTGCGTCGTTGCGTAGGACTGGGATAGGCGGGTCATGCTGCGTCGGCCCATTCTTCGGGGAGCAGCGCTGCCGGCGGGGTGGTGAGTGCGTCGGCGATCTTGTGGAACTCTTTGAGGGTGAAGCTGCGGCGGTCGGGGCGGGTCTGGTGGAGTGACCTGCGGAGCCCGGTGTATGAGATGCCGGTTTTGTCTGAGAGGGCTTTGAGTGTGATGCCTTTTACGATCATGGCGTGCATGATGCGGTCGGCGATCTGGTTGTCTGCGCTGGTGTTGTCCGAACGGACTTCGTTGTTGTTCATGTCTTCAAGGTACTTGTCCGTTTGGACAATCGTCAAGTACGACACGCGGCGTGTCTAGGTAGTTGCTTTTGGCAATCCGAGTACCAAGGGGACTTGTTAACTGTTCTGACAACCAATACTGTTGTCCATGTGAACACATTTGAAGGACTCGAAGCCGCCATTGCCACGCAGATCAAGGTGGAGCTCGTTGAGTGCGGGATGGACCAGAAGGCCCTCGCTGAAGCTGTCGGCATCGAGAGCGCGACACTGAGCCGTTACATGACTGGCAAGCGGTCCATGCCGATGCCGACGTTCTTCGCCGTCGCTGAGGCGCTGGGTGTCAGCCCTCGCGTCCTGATGGAGCGCGCTGAGGCCAGGCTAGCGAAATAAGCTCGGAGGGCTTCACGCCGGCAGCTACGGCCGCTTCCATCAGGTCGCGTACCGTCTCAACATGCTTGGCGTCGATGCCCATTACTTCCCCTAGCTATTCGAAAACGTTTTCTAATGGTCAGTACCCTAACGCACGGCACTGACAGCGGGTGAGCCAGTTACCTGACTTATTCCCGGAGCCAGTATGCCTCATATGTGGCCACGTCGGGGGCGGGGAGGTTGCGACCGCGTAGCATTGCGCTAATCTTGCGTTAGCCCCATATAAGGCCGGAAACCTCATAAGGGACATGATTACCTTGTGACAGTACCTTCGAGCGTGAGGGGAAGTAGAGTATGGCAGTGCCCGCCGGATCTCAGCCAAAACCTGGCCCCCTTGCCCGCGCCATATCGGCGCAGTTCCGTTCCCTCATGGCGGAGCAGCAACCCCGTATGACAGCCCGCGCCCTCGCTGAGAAGTCGGGCCTGTCACGGTCGTATCTTGGTAAGCGGCTGCGGGATGAGGCAGCACTGACGAGCAACGACATCGAGGCGCTGTGTGCCGCGTTGGACATTGACATAAGAACCTTCGCCAAACTTGCTGTTCGCCGCATGGAACGCCCGTAGAACGACGAAAAAGGCCCCCGCGGGTAGCGGGGGCCTGATCTGTTTTGCGGGCGTTACGGGGCCGGCTGAGGGCTAGGCTTCAATCGCTCCTGTCAGTGCTATCTCGACCATTGCCGAGGCGCGGAAGTGTGCGTCCGGTACGAGGTGACCGTAAGTGCTCGTGGTCGTGAGCACGCTCTCATGACCTAGCCTGTTTGCCAGCTCAAACAGGTTCATGTTTGCGGCCAGCATTTGTGAGGCGTGCGAGTGGCGTACGTCGTGTATCCGGGGCCGCTGCTGCAACCCCAGGTCTGCAGCCTTCACCGCCGCGTACCAGGCATCCAACCATTGCCGGTGCTGCGGGAATACTTGGGTGGTGGGGGAGATGGTGAACACGGGCCGTCCGTTGGGTGTTGACTCGACGCGCTCCCTGATAGCGGCGACGGTGGAGGGGGCAAGGGCTACTGTTCGCCGGGCCTTCTTCGTTTTGGGTGGTCCGACAGCCCAGCCGTCTTCCATTTCCTGCCAGGCTTTCATGATGCGGACGGATGGTGTTGGCGCGTCGAGTTGGAAGTCGGCCCGGGTGAGTGCGGTCGCTTCCCCGAGCCGCAGCCCGGATCCGATGAGTAGCCGCCACATGGGTTTGTGCCATTCGTCGGCGTGGTCGATGATGGCGTTCATTTGTTCCATCGTCAGGAAGAGCGCCTTATCCTCCGTCGCGTCGTCTTTGGGGAGTAGCCGCCCGTTGCATGGGTTGTCCGGGCGTAGTCGTCGGCGGACGGCACTGTTCATGGCGGCGTGGACGAATCCGTGGACGTTGGCGACGGTCTTGGGTGAGCAGCCCTTCTTCGTCATGGCTTTGATCCAGCGTATGAGGTCATCCTCTGTCACCTGGTCAACAGGCAGGTGCCGGATCCCGTCGAAGTGGTTTCGGATGTAGCCGCGGTAGCGTTTGATCGTGTATTCGCGGACGTTGATGAGCCGGTCGATGTGCCCGAGCGCGACTTCCTCGAAGCTGGGCGACTTCGACACTTGCCGGAGCAGGGCTGTTTGCGCTGCCTGGGTGTCGTGCTTGACGGCCTCAAGCAAACCCTTCCATTGCGCGGCGGCTGTCTCGGTTGGGAGTGTCTGCCTCTGCCTTTTGCCCTTGTCGTACCACTCAACACGGTAGCTGGTGACGCGGCCCGCGGCGTTCTTTCGCGCCTCAATCGTCGCCATGTGTAGCCTCCGCGATGGTCCATCCGTCGTCAAGGTAGTGCTGGACGTAAAGCGGTAGCACTGGCACGCAGATTTCAAACCGCATCATCACAGGCTGATCTTCCGCCGCTTCGATAGCCTCGTTGGGTATCACAGCTTCCACTCCTGCCGAAAATCAGTGTGGTCGGCGTACGCGGCGGCGAGGGCGCGGCGCATATGATCCTTGACTGCCGTTGCCGCTTCTGCCTGCTCAGCCGTCCAGGCGCCGAACAGGTCAGGCCAAACGGCTATGATCGCCCGTTTCGCGGCGCACTCGGCAAGGACACGGGCGGGCCACCACTCGGTGATGAACTTGTCTTGCGCTTCGGTTGCGTCACGTTCGGAGCTTAGGACGTAGCTGGCGTAGTCCCAGCTCTCCGTGTGGCGCTGGCCGTGCATACTGACAGATGCCGCCTCGGCCAGCTTTTCATCCTCGGCAATGCGCGCTTCCAGGAACTCGGTGATGGTCATCGGGTCGCCTCCGCGGGGATCACTCAGCACCTTCTTCGTCGCGCTCTAGCTCGTCGGCCATGCTGCGGAGCCATCCAGCGGGGTCGTTGTAAATGTCGTCGCGACTCTGCACTGCGGAGGTGCGTCCCTGCTCACCCTCGACCGGGGCGGCGACCTCGGCAATGTCCCCCGCGCCGATTGCGCCTTCTAGAACGTCTGCCGCGTATCGCAGCGCTGCTATGGCTAGTTGAAAGTTCACGTGCCCCCCTAAGTCGCTCCGGGGGTTCGTGCGGAGATTCCGCGGATCGGAAGAATCCCCCAGATCCCGCCGGGTGCGGCGGTTTAATGACCTGACTTTAACATGTCGTGGGGGGATTTTCTCGGTTTTTGGGGGGATGCCCGGCAACTTCGTTGAGTTACCGGGCATCCGCGGGCGGAGACGGGGGGATTTGAACCCCCTGATATACGTCCCGTTTGTACTACCTATCCCGCAAGAATTCGCGGAATTAGGCCGACTCAGAGCAGTACAAAGAGGGTTTCGGACCTCTCAGAACCGGCTCAACCAGCACCATATCCCCCCAATGGGGGGAAAGTAATTCGGGCAAGCCGCGAATGTAGTCAACCAGCCGCAGGTCAGCGTGGAACCATTCACCAGCGACACGCAATCGGGCAAACTTACGGTGAAGCGCGCTCTCCCGATCCCGGCCGCCGCGCTCGATACCAACCATCTTGATCTCCGAGAGCTTGATGTCATCAGGGACGATTACGCCACCGAGCCGCAGTTGCGCCAGCCTGCCAGCGGGATCCACCGCTTTCCCGATCTTGATGTAGTCGCCGCCTTGGATGAAGTAGACAAACGAGTCCCTGGCGGCTGTCGGCATATAGAACTCGCCAGCCAAGTTCCCATGCTTAGCATTCGCCAGCCGGCGCCACTCGTCGGCACTACCCTTTGCGCGCCGTAGCTCATTCTCTAGTTTCTCGATGAGTTCCGCCTGAGCGTGTATCGTGCCCGCTGATGCTGCCGTGAACGTCTCTTCGTGAATGTAATCTCGGTGCAGTCCGCAGACCGGGAAGAGGTTCGCAGCAACGACTGCCGCAAACTTACCGCACCGCTTAGACCTTGCCTCAGACTTGGGGTTGATGATCGCAACGCACTGCCCGGGGAATGGGTAGTCGTCGCGGTCGAACGGCGTTTCAATCACTGGCTCTCCTTTTTCAGCATGGCGTGTATGCGGTGCCTGTTGACGCCTAGAGCGGCCGCGATCTCTGCCGCCGGCACTCCCGCCGCACGGGCTGCTTGCACGGCCTTGTCGCGCTCCCTGGACGCCTCACGCATGGATTGCTGGGCGGCGAGTGCGGCGCGGTGAGCTTCGGCGGCTGCGTCCAGTGGGTCGGTCATGGGGTGGCGTTCAATGCTGCGCGGAGAAGTTGCGCCGCATCTGGGGTGAGCGTGGAGGGGTATTCCGCCAACGCCTCGACCCGCTCTATACGTGCCTGCTGTGCTCTTATTATGTGCGGCGCGGCGGCTTCGAGGGCGGCAAGGGCAAGCGATTCCGAGTCGCGGTCCTCGCAATATTTGACCGCTTCAGTTGCGGCCTTCAATGCTTCAGCGGTTATCACGCGAACTCCTCAGCCAGCGCGGCGCGGCGGATGTCCTGCCGTATCGGTTCCATGACGCGGTCTTGGTACTCGTCAAAGGCTTTGGCGTCTACCCGGCTGGGGCAGTCGTGTGCGGCTCGCATGAGAGCGAGGATGGCGTCTTGCTTTGCTGATTTCATGGTTCCCCCTTGGGGCCGGTGTCCCGGCCCCGCTTCGTTGGTTACTTGACCTGCTCGATGATGCCGCCGACGTTCATGACGCGGACCGCGTTGCCCTTCTTGCGGAGCGGGGTGCCACCGGGGAAGGAGACCGGCTGGGAGATGCCCTCTTCGACGTTGTAGGCGGTTCCCTTTGCCGAAATGAGCATCGTCATGCCGGACCAGTTCTCGACGGTGTAGTCGGCGCCTGCGATGGTAACTACCTGGAGTTCCTGGACCTTGCTCATTTTGTTCCCCTTTGTTTGTTCGTCGTTGTTATGTTCATAGTCTATGCACACAACTGGAAGGTGTCAACACCAATGGGGGGGGGGATCATCTGCTGAGAAACGCGCGCCGCATGGTGGAACGCAGAAAAGCGCCCCGCCGCCCAATGAAGGGTGACGGGGCTCTTTTCGTTTACTTGTTCGGTGTTGCGCCGAGCCCTGCGCGGGTCAGCCACTCGTTGACGAACGGGACGGCCATGATACGGGTAACGGCAGACGAGACGCCGAGGGCTACTAGGCCGGCGCCTGTTGCCTGTTCCGGGCTTTGGTTCGTGATCGCGGTGAACAGTACCGGGGCGGCTGCTGCGGCGCCTGAGATGAACGCCAGAGCCGTGCGGGCGGTAGCGCGCCACGGGTAACGGGTCTGCGTCGGTGCTGGGGTTACGGCGTCAGCCATTTACTTACCTGCTTCCACAGTGATTTTGATGCCGTCCGCGATTGCAGCGGATACGGCTTGTTTGATCTGGTCCGCGTCGAGCTTCTGTGTGGATGCGACGAGGCCGGACAAGGTGTCCACGGCCGCAGACAGTGCCGTGATCTGGGCGCCTTTCTTTTTGAGGTCGCCGCGGAGGTCGGTGTCGAGAAGGTCGTACTCCTTCAGGAATGCGGGGATGTCGTTGATCTTCGTATCCATGCTGTTGAGCAGCTCTTCAAGGGATACCTTCGAGCCGTCCTTAGATGTGAACACGCGGTCTTGTGCGTTGGGCACGAGATCGTCCTCCTGGTCTAGTGGTGTGGTGGTGCCGCCCATAGCGGCGATGCCTTGTGAGCCGAAGAACGGTTCGGGGTTGGTTCGGCCGTAGATGAGGCCGTTGCCGGTGCTGTAGGTCAGGTCGATGAGTGCTTCGACGTGTAGGTGCGGGTCGACGCCGCCTGTGCCTCCTGAGCGGCCGATCTGCTGCCCCTCGGTAACGGTGTCGCCCGGGTTCAGCCAAGCCTCTGAGAGGTGCGCGTAGACCCCTATCCAGCCGTCATGCTGGATGACTGTGACGATGCCGGGGAAGCCTTTGTAGAGTGCCCAGCGGCGGAAGTAACCCGACGATGACCAACTATCGTCGCCGGGCAGGTTCGTGCCCCAGTCCGCCCACAGGACCGTCCCCGCTGCCATCGCGTACACGGGCGTACCCTCGGGGCATTTGAAGTCACAGCCAGCGTGCCCGTCCGGCTGATAGTTCCCGTACCTGCCGACCCAGTATTCGACAGTGTCCTGCGGGGCGTTGATGTTGCCAACAACACCAGCCGTCCGCATGGACCCGAACGGCTGATTGATCGGGAACTCAGCAGATACTGGCCTCATCGCTTCACCCCCGTAGCGGTCGGGTCAACGGTCACAGGGACGGCGGCGTGTTCGGCGCGCCAGAACCGGATCTGCTTAGAGATGATCGTGTAACCGTTCCAAGCAATAGCCGCAGCGACGATGCCGAGTACCGTCACCTCCACCCATTCGGGTTGCTGCCCGACGAGCTCTTCGACCAGGAAGTGCCCGGCAAGGATCGCCAGCGAAACGAACAGAACGAAGTACGCTTTCCCTGCCCGTGTCGTCCACCACGGCGCAACAATGCTGTACGCGCCCAACGTGAACACGGTGAGCACGAAGATAACGAAGACGAGGATGCCGGTCATTGTTTGCTCCAGTTCAGGTTTTCGAGCGACTGCCCGAAGTGGTTTCGTTGCCGGATCTGCCGCAAAGTCTCAGCCATAGACAGAGCCTCGGCGTGCATCTCGTGGGCGTCCTCTAGTTGCCGGTCGGCCTGCTCGCGTGCCTGCAAAGCCTCAACCTGACCCGGGGTAGGGTGCCGGCGCGTCCACCAACCCCGCATCATCTCTCCACCTCGGCTTTGTCCTGGATGGTCGTCATGACCTTCTCCACAGTCCTGCCAACACCGTTGACGAGGACGCCGTTAGTTTCGATGAGCTTGTCGATGGTCGCCTGCTTCTTATCGGCCGCGTCACGCCAATACTTCACGGTTTCCTGCTCAGCCCGGACCCTGCCGATAGGTACGATCCGCTCAAAATACAGCAGCAGCACGAGCATGATGTACAGCCCGACCGGCGTAAGGGTTTCAAGGTTCGGGATGGGGATACCGTCAATCATCAGGGAGCCCCCGTGGTGTGTATGGTTAGTGAACCCATGCGGGCAGGCCTCCTAGATAGGCGCTTGTGTGGGGAGTGCGGTCCCGGACTAGCCTCCGGGACCGCACGCAGGATTGGCGCAGTTTTATCCAGCGACTAGACGCCGGGCTATTAATTGTCGGCGGGATCGGTTAGTGTCGGGGTATGGAAATCAAGTCGGCAGCACTGGGGGCCGTCGCTATCTTGCTTGCTGGGGGTGCCGCCTTTGGGCTGGTTGCTACGGCCAATGCGGAGAACGCGCCCGCCCCCGCGCCAATTGTCAGCACCACGACCGCTACGCCTGAGCCCACAGTGACGGCCACACAAGCCCCGGAGGTTGTTGTGACCACTCCCGCGCCTGAACCCGTCATTGCTGAGCCCGCCCCGGTAGCGCCCGCGCCCGTCGTGGTCGAACCCGCGCCCGTAACGCCGGCCCCGCCTACACCGAACGCTCCGGCGCCGGTGTACGTTGCGCCGGCACCGGTCGCTCCTATGCCTGGTGAACTCAACGCCCCCATGCCTACGCTGCAGGCTCCGCTCACACCTCCGCCGCCGCCTAACCCGCAGCTCGCGGACCCAGGTCTCTACGCCCCCCCAGCGCCGCCGGCTCCGCCAGCCGCTTAGCGGTAAAAGAGTGCCAGTGCGTTGATGTTCACGACGTTGGCTCCCGTCGCAGCCCAAGATCCAGCGTTGGTCCGCACGCGCGTTGCCACGCCGATGGTTGTTCCGGCAGTCAGTCCTGTCATGGTCCGGATGGCAAAGGCACTGGCGGACGCATAATAGGATGGGTTCGCATAGACGGGGATCTCTCCGCCTTTCGTTCCGTCGATGTCCGCAGCCACGTAAAGGTAGTCGCCAGTCGCGGTGCTGTTCGTCGCGCCTGCCGACACGCCGTTCATGATGATAGCCTTCGTGAACCCGGCAGGAACTACGATGGTCTGCGTCCCGTAGTTCGTTGAGGCTGTGTTGAATGCCTGGTTTGATGCTGTGAACCCTGCCGAGCCAGTCGTGATCGGGTTAGCTAGTGCGTCGTTGCCGATGATGCCCGCGGGAAGATCAAGGGTGCCGAGCACCTTCATGTTCCCGGCGAACTCCACCCCGTTCTGCGTCGGCTTCATGCCCATTGGCGTGAATGGGTTGGCGGCGGCGAGTTGCTGTACCATACGTTCAAGATCCTGCACCCTGCGAACGAGCGCGTCCTCGCCCTGGAATTGTGAGCCTGGTAACCCGGGCTGGTTTGCCATTAGTCAACCCCCGCTATCCCGGTAACGTCCACGAGTGGCGTTACCGTCGTGTTTGTCAATTCCCAACCAACGCACCGGGCCGTACCATAAAGGCCCTCGGGGAACTCTGGGGCCGTAATGTCGAAGCCGATGTCGTCTCCGATGAACCAGTCAGCGCCGAGTTTCGGCGCTTCGTCCCGGTTGGCGGTCAACGTCAACGCGACCGCCCCGTCCTTCATCGCCGCGAGCGCCCGCTGGGCATGCGCTGTCAGTGTGCCAACATCAGTGATAGACGTTGACGGGGTCCAACGGAACTCGAACCTGGGCCGCAAATCGGTGACGTTCTTCTGGTGCGGCGACTCGGGCCTGGCATCATCGACACCCGACGAAACGGCCATCACATCGTTGGCGCCCTCCGACGCCCCGTACCCCTCGACCAGTTCAGCGTCAGTAACCGGACCTGGGAGGTAGAACTGCGCTGCCGGGTTCAACCCGACCGGGGCAGGTGAGCCGATGCGGTCCCCGATGGTCAGGACAAGACCGAGCTGCGACGACGTAACCCATTCCCAGCCGACCGTCCACTCAGGCCCGCCAACCACGCCGGACAGATCCTGCAACACCGAATACAAGGTCTTATCGTCCGCGTCCTTATACGTCCGGTCCCGCAACACCCCGTCGCCGCCGACGATCTGCACCCGTAACGGGATCCCGATCTTCGGCTCAGTCTTCACGTAGAAGTCCACAAGGGTTTTCACCAGCACGTTCTGCCGCACCCCAGCGAACACGACGTCACCCACATAGACGCGGTCGAAGTACCCCTCAGCGGTGACGAGCGACATTTTCACGCCGTTACCAACGCGCCGGGTCCGCCGAATCACCATGCCGCCCCACAAAGGGCGCTGCACATTGTTCGCGTCCGGCTCATCCAACGCCACCAGGAACACGGCGCCCTTCCGGGTCGCCTGCCGCCAGTTCGGCGGCGCCTCATCCATCGGCAACGACACCGTCTGAGCCTCATACCGCATCAGCGTTTGCTTCAACGCCCCATCAACCTGCAACGTAGGCAAATCCGCGATGACAGACCCATCGTTAGCGTCCACCGAAACCCATGAGAGAGCCATCGTTACCCCTTGCCGTTAGTTAAATGAGCCAGGTCAGGGTGAAGACAACCTTGTTACCCGTCGTGATGGTCGCCGACCCGGAGTTGGTGCTGATTGCAAGGTCGCCAGCTTTGTTGATCCGCACGTACAGTCCCCACACGTCGGTGGTGTTTGGGTCCGTGTTTGCGTTCTGCAGCACCGTGTAGGTCGTCACCGCCACACCGTTCGGGCGCACCGCGGCTGGGATGATACCGGAGAACGCGGGCGTGTAGGCCGTCGTCAATGGGATGTTCCCCCCGGTGCGGGTGAGGATCATCTCGCAGGTAGCCTTCGCGGGGCCACCAGCCCCACGCTCCACGTACACGCCGCCGTAATAGGTCCAGTTCACGTCGGACGTGTTCACCGGCACAAAATCATTGCGCCTCGTCCACGTCGTGCCGTCCGTGTCCTCCAGCGCCCCGCTAGCGTCCATGCGGCGCACCGTGAAGCTTCCGAACTTCGTCAAAGCATCACGCTCGGCCTGCGAGTTGACGGGGAGGATCCCGCCCGCAGCAACGAACCGGGCCGGGTTCACAGTCACAACCGGGGCGCCGGCACCGCTCTTCGGAACATCAATCGTCCCCACCAGGAACGACCGCGCCGGCAATGCGGGCGCAACAGGGGTGGCGGAAGGGGTGCCAGCAAGGTATAGGACGTTCGCACTCTTGGCGCCCGACCCGTCACCCGCGGACGAATCATTCACCTGGATGTAGACAATGTCCTTACGGGCGTTCGTCGCATCCGCGGCCGTTACCGACCCGGTAACGTTCGCGTCCGACGCCCACCCATACATGCCCTGATGAGTCGTCGCGCCCGGGTCGATCATCGCCGAACACGGCCCAAGGGTCCACGTCGTAGAAGTCGCCGTCAGAACGTTCGACGGTGTATCAACACGGAACCCCGAACGCCCGCCAAGAGGACGACCAGCGCCCCCACCATAGACAGCAGCCGAACCCTGCCGCGCCGCCTGCGCCGTGATCGCAACACCATCAGGCTGCAAAAAAGTAATAGTCATATCAGCTCCAAGCTGGCTTAGTCGTTACCGTGAGTTGCGCTGTAGCGCTGAAGTTCTGAGCCGAAAAGGCAATGTCGTTATCGCCAGGGTCCAGCGTGAACCAGCCACGAGAAGTCACATACCCGGCACGAGCAGACTGGCCCTGCGCCAACACCTCACGCCGCGACATATCAACCGTGATGAACTCGCCCGCAGCAAGAGCCAACGACACCGCGAACGTCAACGACTGCTTCTTCCCAATGTGTGTCACCGTCCACCCGCCAGCCGGGATCGGCCCATCAATCCGCAACCACACAGGCGCCTGCGTGTTGCCGCCATTCGTCACCCGGATAACACCCGAGTTAGTCACACCCGTATAAGTGATCGGGTACGTCACCGGGTACACCAAGCCACCCGTAGACGACGGGAGCAACGTGGACTGCGACACCAAATCCCCATACTTGAGCGGATCCTTTGCAACTACCTGGACGTTGAAGTCCGCGATGGTAGCGCTACCCTTCCGCGACTTGACGATCACGTTGTCTTGCCGTTGGACTAGCATTGACCGGACCCTGCCGCGCTCCGCAACGGACAGTTGGAATGGGGCGAGTGAGACCGCCGCGTTTAGCCGGTCCTCTGCATAGGAAAGCTTCCCGGTCGGCGTCCGGACAACGCCGCTGATGACGAGTGTCCGGTGCGCGTAGAAAGGTTCGGACCCGGTCGCGCCATGTCCACGCGCACGCCGCGACAGTTCGAGCGTTGACCCGGCGCCGCCTTCCCAGCCCTCGAACTCATTGACGGCCCAGGCCGTGCCGTCGTCCTCGATGGTGTTGAGGACGAGATCGCCAAGAGCCACCAATGAGAAGTCCCCGGATCCATCCACCCCCGGAGATGCGAAGGCGGAGGGATATGTTGTCGGGCTCGGATATGGCATGCTGGCCCTCCCTAAACACCCAGCGCCGCGAGGCGCCGGGTGACTGCGTAAGAAGTCCCGAGAGGGTCATCTACCTGATTGATGGTGGTGTTGTACGTGTTCCCGAACCGGCCCGCTGTGCTTGACCCAGAGAGCCCCAGCCCAGGGTCGTCCGAGCCGTTGATGTTGAGCGCGGCGCTAGACATGAGCCCGGCGGCGGACCTTGCCACGAGGGACTGTTGCGAGTCGATGCCGCCCGCGAAGTCCCTTGCGAGCGCCTGCCCACTGAATGACGTGTAGCCCTTACCGGAGAACGGGCCACGCTTAGCCGGCGAATGCGGGAAGAACTGCTTAGCGAAATCAAGGACACCGCCAACAGCATCACCAATCGCACCAACCATGCCCTTGATACCGTCGATGAAACCCTGCATCAGGGCGCGCCCGGAATCGAGTAGGAGCGTCCCGAGGTTCCCGAGCGTGGACATGATCCTGCCGGGCAGGTCACGGAAGAACCCGACCAGGTCGCCGACGAAACCGCCCACACCACCGATGACGTTGTTCCACGTATCAGAGAAGAACCGGCCAATGTTCCCGAGGACCGAGTTGACGATGCCGGATGCGATGTTGATGTACGCGCCGATAACGGTCGATACGTACTTGATCGCGCCGGACACGACAGCGACAATCGTGTTCCAGATCCCGGCGAAGATGTTGCCGATCCCGTCCCAGACCTGCGACCAGTTCCCCGAGATGATCCCGGTGACTACCTGGATGATGCCCTGCACAATCTGCATCGCAGCGGTAATGACACTGGCGACTACGCTAAACACGGTCACCACTACGGGCAGGAGCGCCTGAATGACCGGGATCAGAACCCCGGCAAGGGTTGTAATCAGTGGGCCAATAGCACCAAGGATGTTTCCGAAGATGCTGATAAGCGGAGGCATGAGCGAGGTAACCAGGTCAGTGATGATCGGGGCCAGCTGCTGAATTAGCGTCATCGCCAACTGCACAAGCGTGGCAATGATGGGCATGATGATCGGGAGCAGGTCCGAGAACGTCTTCCCGAGCATCGTTATCATCTGCACGATGGTCGGAAGAACGGCCGCGAGTACCTGCCCGAGCGACTGGGAGATCAGCGCCGACAACTGCATAATCATCGGCAAGATCCCGGTCAGGACCGCACCGAGAGCCCCGCCAAGCGTGGACGCCAACTGCCCGAACATATCCACAAGCTGCGGGAGTAGCGGCTGAATCGCGGCGAAAATGACTTGCACCGGGGACACTGACGACCACAGCGACACCATCTGAGCGACCAGCGGGCCAACAGCGTCGAACAACTGCCGCGCCAGACCGCCGACGCGCTCCATGAACCCGGCGAACCCCGACGACGTAATATCACCATCGCCCGCCTTGAACGCCGCGAACATGGCGCGGAACCCGCCGCCAACCTCCAACGCAACATCCCGGACGTTGAATAGGAAGTTCACGAACCCGGAATCCTCGGACACGTTGAACGCCTTACCCAGCGCCGAGGTGAAGTCGCCCTTACCGAACAGGTCAACAAGGCCAGTGAAGGCCGAGCCGATCCACTCGAACGACTTGCCAAGGCCGTTCGCCAGCAGGTTTATGACACCCGTGATCGCAGGTTTCATCTTGTCCAACGCCGACATCAGGCCCGAGTTGATCGTCGCCCGCAGGTTGCCGATAGCACCCTCAAACGTCTTCGTAGACTTAGCAGCCTCAACAGCGACCGGGTCGTTACCGAGCTGGGTGATGGCGGTCTGAAACTCTTCAGCCGTGATCTGCCCAGCCGCCATAGCGTCCCGGAAGTTACCCGTATACGCGCCCGCATCCTTCAACGACTTCTGCAACGGACCCGACGCGCCAGGGATGGCGTCCGCGAGCATGTTCCAGTCTTCGGTCATCAGCTTGCCGGCGCCCGCCGACTGTGTCAGGGTCCGGGACACGCTCTTGAACGTTTCCGCGTTGCCGCCGGCAACCGCGTTGAGGTTACCCGCGGCCTTCGTGATCGACGTGTAATCCTTGACGCCGTTAGACGCGAGCTGCGCCATCGTCTGCTGAATCGTCGGCAGATCATAAACCGTCTGGTCCGCGTACGACTTAGCCGCATCAGCAGCGGCCTTGATCGCCGACGTGTCCAGGCCGGCGAAATTCAGGGTGGACTTGAACTTATCCGTAGCATCAGACGCCCGGGCAGCCTCAGCGATAAGGCCAGAGAACGCACCAACACCGACAGCAGCGAGCGCCGGACCAACAAGGCCCTTGAACGCGCCAGAGAACTTGCCCCCGGACTCCTTGCCAGCGTTCTCAGCCTCGCCCGCGATCTTCGAGTTGAAACCGCGGAATGTCGGAACGATGGCGATGCTGGCAGATCCGACTTCAGCCATTGGCTACGTCTCCGTTCGCTTCTGCCCGAAGGCGCTCTTAGATTTGAGGCGTGCCACGAGCGCGGCGCGCTCAGCAGGGGTCACGTCCTCGGCCTTCGGCTTATCGGGCCACGGCCATTCAGGCACGAACGGTTTCTCATCCTTGCCGCGGGTCACGTTGATAACCCGGGCCAGGAGCGCCGTCGCGTACATTTCCGCCCGGTCCATCGGATACGACCAACCCGACACCGACGCCGACAAGTGCGAGCCCATGTCCCAGAGCAACTGCTCACACAGGTCAACGGCCTCCCACAAAGGCACGCCCCCACCAATGTCCTCAATGGACAGGTGGAAGCGTGCCCGGAAGTCGTACGCTACTGCTGCCCGGTGCTGGTCGAGGACGGCGCAGAGCCACCCGATTTTCCCAGGCTCACCTTCATGTGCTCGGCGAGCGCTTCGCCGTACTCGGACAGGATCTCCGCCGCGTCGGCAGTGTCGAGCTTGTCGATGGCGTCGTTCTGCTCCGGGGTGAAGATGCTCATGAACATTTCGAACTCTTCGAACTGGGTCTTCGGTTCGCCGCTCATCAGCTTGCGTACCGTGCCGAACGACACGGACAGGGGGAGGGACAGTTCGCCGTTGGCCGTCTGGCACTTCAACGCGCCTTCAACGGTCAGGAACTTGGGCTTCGGGGATGCTTTTGCAGCCATGCTGTGACTCAATTCTTGATGGGTGGTGATGGGTTGACTGCGGCGCGTGACCACCCATCACAAGAGTCACGCGCCGCAGGTACTAGGGGCCGGGTGGTTACGGCGTGGTGGTGGCCGGGATCAGCCATTCGCCAAGGTGTTCGTTGTCCAGCTCGGGGGAGCGTGCAACCGAGTACGTCACTTCGTAGCCGAGGACGTTTCCGCGCTCGGACTTGTCTTCCTTGACTGACTGGATGCCGACGTTCGCGGCAACACGGCGACGGATCAGGCCCGACTTGAAAATTTCCTCGGTGAACACCACATAACGGTTCGCGGTGCCGCCGCCGTCGATGGTCATGTAACCGTTCGCGTCCGCAGTCTTGCCTCGGATGATCGAACGCACCGTCTCGTCGGTCTGCGCGTACTTCACAGTCAGGGTCACGTTGGCCAGGCCAGACGGGATGCTGAACCCTTCCTGCCAGAACGTGATCGGGTCGCCGTCGGCCTCCAATGACCATTCGAAGCCGCCATCCTCGGTGAGCAGGCCGGGGAGTTTGTACGCGACCGGGAGAGTGTACGTGTCAGCACCGCCCTCAACGGGGGTAGGAACGGCGGTCCCGTACGGGGCGACGCCCATGTGGCCGGTGACGGGAACGCCAACGGCCGAAACATCATTGCCGAACGAATCGACCATTTTTCCTCCAAAGAAAAAGCCGCCCGCGGACGCGAACGGCAGTGATTATGATTTGTGGTTTAGGTGAAAGGGGTGCCGGTGACGGACAGTTCGAACGTCATGTAGCGGCGCGGCTGACCAGACTCGTCAGGCACCTTGTACGGGCCGTTAGAATCCAGCACAGCGGCGACAGGGTTGTTCGCCTCAACACGGGCGCAACCCTCAACAATGGCGCACACCAGCAACGCTAGATCAGTCGTCGCTGCCTTGTTGTAGGAGTCAGATCCGAGGACAGTCACGCCCACAGTCGGGGACTTCGTAACAACCCCCGTGCGCGGGCCGGAATCGTCGCGGACGATAACTTGGAACGCCGGGGCAGGGTTATCCGCCGGGGAGAACTCATTCGATACGAAGCCAGTCTTGCCACGCGCCACAAGCTCACGCCGAATGAAGCCCGTAAGGAACAGTTCGAGGTCCGAGAATATGACCCGCTCAGCCACGCTTCACCCGATTCAGCGCCCGAGCAAGGTTGCCCGTCAGCGACTCGATGATGAGCGACTTCGGATCAGACGCGACCACCTGGGCAGTAACGCGGCTAGGGTGATCCTCGACCTTCGCGCTAATGCCACCCGCGTACTCGCCCGTATCAACCGGGGCAGACGCCCGAGCCGCAGCAGCAACAATGTTCGCGTACTTCAAACACTCATTGCCGACCTGCTTAGAGTGGGCCAACTGCTTGAAGCCCGCCTGATTCTGCTTGTAAACCATCAGCCAGCCACCCGCCTAACCCGATACTCAGAACCCGGCGCCCAACCAGTAAACGGCGACGTAAAAGCAAGCTCATCGCCGACCACATCCCACAAGCCCGAACGCGCCCGGATACGGTCAGCCGGTTTGATGTCCAGACCCTGCGCCCCATAAAGCGACATCGACGTCGTCACCTGCGCCCGATCCTCCGTGTTCAACTCCACCGAAGACGACGGCCCAATAGCCACACCGGGGATCACAAGCTCATCCGGGGATTCCCACGAACCCAGCGTTTCCTCACCCGAATACGGATCCAACACCAGCGACCGGCGCAGGCGCGTCACAGTCTCGCCATGCCCGAACCTCATACAAGCTCCCACGAATTAATCGGGCTCACATACGCATCCGAGAACGGCGACGAAGACGGGATCATGTCGATAGTAAAACCGCCCGTGGAACCGCCAGGAACAGCCAGACGTCCAATCTGCTCATCAGTGACCCGCAACGCACCAGGCTTATCACCGCCATACGTCACCGACCCCGAGAACGGCCCCGCGCCCTGCTGACGCTGCCTGACACCCTCCGGGTTACGGAAGACCTCATGCACCATCTCCGTGACAACGTCAGCGACATTCCCGGCAAGGTCGGGCTCCGTAATAGGGTCAGCGACCAGCCGAGCCGTCAAAGTTGGGATCTTAGACCGGAGTAGCCTCTCAGCCTTCCCGATCCACGTCTCAACCTTCGCCAAGTCCGTAGGGGCGTCATCGCCAACCCATGCCTCCACAACATCCGCCGCGGTAGTCCAACTAGCCATGACGCCTCCTACTAACTAGCTCGACTGCTTGCGGGTCCGGCGCTTGGCCGGCTGAGGCTTCTCCGAAGGCGCCTCGTCCTGCTGGTCAGACTCGGTGTCCGACCAGCCCGCGGAACGGTAGCGAGCCTCAAGGTCACCCTCAAGACTCACCACCGTCCCAGCGGTCGGGTGCGTTAGACGCGGCAAACTAGACGGCGTCGACGTACTTGACGAAGGCCTGGTTGTCGTTGACCAGCAGGCCGTATTCGGCCTCGGCGCGGATCGCCACGAGGTTGTTCTCCCACAGGGAGGTCAGTTCGCCGTTGACGGTCACGGTCGCCTGGGTGGAAACGTCGTAGCTGATGCCACCGACAGCGCCCCACACGACCTGCGACCAGTCGCCACCGAAGCCCTGGACGGTCGCGCCGTCACCGACACCTTCGCCGAGGTAGGCGTTGCGGCCGAGCAGCTTGCCGGCGGTCAGGATGGAATCCTCGAACGGGGAGTCCACGAACAGCGGACGGCCGTTCAGGTCCGTGGCGCCAAGGAACGTAGGCTCAGCGGTCGCGTCGAACGCAAAACCGTTCAGCTTCTTGCCGTCCTCAACGAGCAGCTTCAGGCCGGCGACAACGTCACCGTACACGCCACCGGCAGCGGCAGCGGTCGAACCGATTTCGACGGACTTGGTCGTCGCGCCGATGTAGTTGCCGGCACCGAACGGGGTGTTCGTGCCATACAGGGCCGCGGCGTCGAACGCGAGGGCCATAGCCTCCGCGATGTCCTGCTTGAACAGCTCGACGTAGTTGCCCGGGTTGGCGCGGACCACCTCGGCGGAGACAACCGCGATAGCGGCGATCTTCTTGGGCGAAATGGTCTTCAGGCCGATGGCACCCTTGGAAGCCGGCTTCTTGCCGCCTTCAGCAACCCACCCGGCAGTTGCCTTCGAGGTGATGACCGGGATTTCCTGACCGTTGATGCCCAGCGGCACCTTACGGGCGAGGGACTGCACAACCGAGTTACGGCGTGCCTGGTTGAAGTAAGCCTCAGCCTGATCCGGCTTGAGGAAACCGGCGAAATCACCGGTCATAGTTGCAGCAGTTACAGCCACTTTGTTCTCCTGGGTTTAGGTTCCGGCTCCGTTTAGCGGATGCCGAGAGCGTTCTTGAGTGCGGCTTCGATACCGTCACCGTTCAATGCAAGACTCGGGCTCCCGCCCTCGTCAGGGATGACAAACGACGCCGCCTGCTGCGGCTGTGCGCTCGTCGTAATGAGTGCCTTGACCTTCGCCGCGGAAGCCTCCAACGCATCAGCGTCAGCCCCGTGCACAAGGTCATGGAAGTCCGCCGGGATACCGTGCTTGGCGATCACTGCCAGCCGTTCCCGATCACGCTCCGCATTCGCGGCGCGCTCCTGCAGGCTGGTCAACTGCTCCTGAAGTTTCTGAGTCTCGGACTTCTTAGACTCCTCGATTTCCGCGAGCTTCGACGCGGCGCCGTGGTTCTCCTTAGCGCGGGCCTCCCACTTGCGAGCCTCGGCCTTCCAGTCGGTCTCCTGTGCAGGAGCCGCCGCAGGTTCGGCAGGGGTTGCTACGGCCTCAGCCGCGGGTGCTTCACTCATTACTGTTTCCTCTCCCATGCGGGAACGCCCTTGAGCCTGTGCAGACCGTCAGGGAAATGGATGTGTGTGTGACTTGCGCCCATGCGGGCTTATTTCACTTCCAAGTCATGACGCATCGCCGTGGCGATCATCTTCGTCTTGTCCTTGGAAGAAACTTGATTGCCGCCGGAATCCACCCATTTGTAGGTGTTCTTCAGCGACCCGTCAGACGCTTTGAACGTCTCCGATTCAAGGGTCAAGCCCTCGCTGATGTTGTTCCGCGCCTTCGAATATGCTTCGAGGTACTTGTCTGCGTCGGCGCGCATCTCAACCTGGTTGCCGCGACTAACTGGCACGGCACGGCATTTGCAGTGATCGTGGAACTTCTCACCGATGCGCTGCGAGCCTCGCGGGCCTATGCCCTTACCTTGACCGCCGCGCTTGCCCCGGGTCTTTTCGACAGGGACGCCGCGGCCAACCACCCGCAACGCTGCTTCCTCTGACGAGTAATTCGTGGTGCCCTGCGCGCCACGACTCGCCAGCATCCCGCAAAACCCGCAGCAGCCAGGTTGCGGCACCCGTTGGTAGCCCATAGGCGCCGGATCAATGGCAGCGTTCCCCACAACCGTGTCAGCCGCGATTGTCGAGAGGATCGACGTGAGCCCGCCCGCGAGGAACTGGAACATCAGGTTAGAAGCGCCCTGCTCAAGCATCCGCGGTTGCGTGCCGGCGCCAACAAGAGCGTTCCAACGCTCGGTATCGACGCCCGGCAACGCATCAGCAGTGAACGCACCGCCAACGCCGGACAGATCCCGAACCTCCTCATAAAATGACGCCGACACCTCCGACGAAGCCGCCGCATACGGGTTGAACAGCTCAGGGAACGCCCCGAACAGCACCCGCTTAGCCCGGTCCTGGTCCATGCCCTCAACCTCGGCGAGCAAAGCCCGCAGATCGCCCAGTGCAGCCGTTGACAAGCCACCCAACGTCAGGTCATAGCCATCCACCACAGACAGCGGGATCATCAGGCAGCCCCGGCGCCACGCTCAGCAGCCGTAGCAGCAACAGCAGGATCCGCCGTAGCAGCCGCCAAGCGGTCGCCGATACTGGCAACAAGCCCGGACACTGAAGCGCGCCGCTGACCAGCCTGGAATCGGACAATCTGCTCGCGGCTCAGCCCGGCATACTCCAGCCCAACCTCGGAAGTGCCGAAGCCATCAATCGAGGACGCGAGCTTCGAGAACGCATCAGCGCGGGCAGTCGGCGACACAATCGCCGGATCCGTGAACTGCGCAGACAACGAACGCATCTCAGGCGGCGTAGCACTCAGACCATCCCGCAAACGCACCGCAAAATGAGCGGCCTGGACAGCGCCATAACCCCACATCGCATTAGCATCGCGTGTCGTCGTAATCAGCGTTTCCTTCGCCGCGAAAATAGCGTCAGCCGACGACGGGTTAGACGAATCAGCGAACTTAACTTCAAGATCCTGGTCATCGGCAAACAGGTTCGCCCACATCCGCAACTGATCCGTGTGCGGCTGGGGTGAGGCGCCCGTGAACCTGTGCAGGTCCGGCTTATCCTCACCGTCAGGGATGTCCATCGCCTTGATGCGGCCCATCAGGGCCGTCCACTTGTCATCGCCCACGAACGATGACACGTCAGCGCCGAACAGGTAATACTCCGGTGCGCTGTAGAACTCCGCTGACACCTCAGCCCGAACAATCGTCCGCAGAGCCGAATCCGCGTAACCCATAGCCGCCCGCGTAATCCTAGAATGACCAAGCGGACGGTTCAGCTCGTACTTATGCACGAGCGGCGCAACAGACACCATGCCCAGCGGGTTGCGGCGCACATCAACCATCCACCGCCGGTCACCCTTAGTCAGCGTCACAACCTTCTCAGGCGTGTGCATGATCAACTGCGACGGCTGGTGAGTGTCATCAGTCGCAACAACCGACAGGAAGCCCCGCAGAGCCCGCTTACGCCGATCCCACAACGCCGCCGAAGAATCAGCAGCGCGAGGCAACACCAACACCGCCGGCTCACCCGACTGAACATCACCTCGGGAGACGGTCAGGAACGAACACCCATGCACCGCGGACGACACAGCCGCGGCCGGGAACTCAACCAGCAAACGGTTATCCCACAGAACCTCAGACAACCCGAACGGGTCATCGCTGCCATCCGTCGAAACGAAACCCTCAAACTTCGACCGATCCGTCACTGCATGCACGCCCTTGGCAACCCAGCCAAGAGCTGCCTCAATGTTCCGCATCTTCGGCGGCAGACTGATACCAAAATCCCGCAACGGCGCCGCGCCGTCATAATACGCAGAGCGCACAAGATTCCGGGGCCGCTTCGACTCCCACAACTGCACCAACTCACCAAGCAACACGGCATCCGAATGGTCAAGCACCAACTCAGCACCCGAACCAATCACAGGATCACCGTCTTTCGTTTATTCTCGCCATCAGCGCGAGGCTTACTCTTGGAGAACTTCACCGCACCAAACCAGGCGGCAGTCACGGCCATGACCTGCGTCAGATCGACCTCGAACGTCTTGCGGTTCCACTTCCACGCACCGCCATCACCAAACTTCTGCTTCACAGCCCCAGCCAGCGAGGCGTTCAACGATTCCTGCCCGTAATGGCTCACCGACTTGTCCTTCATCGCCGCGTCATAGAGCCCGCCGCACCCCTGAGCCAACTCGGCCGGGCCCAGAATGAACACGCGGACCTTCTTAGCCTTCAATGCAGCCTCAATCGACCGGATCGGCGAATAAGCATCCATCACAACCGGGATCCGCCGGCCGGCACGCTCAAAAACCCACTTCACAAGCGCCTCAGTGCCCGCCTCAGTGAACGGCGTATCCTCCGCCACCTCAACATGCACACCGTTAGGCGAATGAGCCGCAACACCGATCGCCACCTTCGTCCGCTCCGGGTTCATGTCGAGCCCCAGGGCGGCGAGCGGCCAATCTTCCGGCACCACGTCCAACGCCAACTCAGCCCACGGCTCAGCAGGAATCGGGGAAGCAGTCTTACCAGCGACAGGCCACATATTCAGACGCTCACGAGCGAACGAACGCGCCGAAAACTGCTTCAACTCAGACTCAACCGTCGCCTGATTGATGCGGAACCCAAGAGCAGGGTTCGCGTCCTCCCAATTGCCCTTATCAGCGACGAACTTAACCAGTTCATCCGGTGTCATCGCATCAATGTCACCGACCGCGGAAAACTCAACCCAGGCAGCACGCTTATCAGAACCGTCGACCGCGCCATTGCGGATCCTCACAAACGGCTCACCAAGCTCGCCCATATCCTTCGGCGGCGTGCCCATGTAAATCGTCACAGGGTCACCAGACGGCGCCGCAGAGATCGTAGGGAGCAGAGCCTCAAGCTCATGCTCCTGAAGCTCCTGCGCCTCATCCAGCACCAGAACATCTACCGTGAAACCACGGCCTGAACCCTTCGACCGGGCCACAACCTCAATCAGCCCGCCGTTATGAAGCTCAACAGCTTCCTGCCCGTTCGTGTTGCGGACTTCCTTGACCAGCGCGTTCAGTTCAGGGAACTTCGCTGTCGGGTCATTCGCCCGCTCGCCGAAAAAGAACTTGATCCGCTTGAACGCCTTACGCGCCGTCTTTATCTCATGCGCCGTATGCAGGAACTTCAGCCCAAGAGCAACCGTCCCGTACAGCTCCACAATCTCCAAGGAACCGTTCTTACCGTTCTGCCGAGGGACACTCACGCCCCAAGTAGATGAGCACCACAAACTCTTGCGCGTCCGCCGCATCCACGACCGGCACACCGTCTCTTGCCACGGATCAGCAGTCAGCCCATAAGCCGCCGCAAATGCCACAGCCATGTCGGCATCCTCGACCGTGAAGCCCTTCGGTGCCGGCGCAGTGTCGTACCGTGGCAACTGGGAACCCCGAAGCGCCACAACACACCACCCTCTAGCCGGACGTAGCCTGCCGCTCAGCAATCTTCTTCATCAGCCCGTCCAGCGGAGTCGCAACAGGGCCGGCGCCAGCAGAGGACGCCTCGGTAGGGCCAAGAGCCCGCAGGAGACCCGCAAGAGCCGTAGCCTGCTGCCTAGCCTCAGCCAGTGGGGCCGCGAACTTGACCTCAACATTGATGTTCCGGTCGCCGTCCTCATCACGCTCATCCAAGTGCAGCCGGAACTGCATAAGATTCAGCACGCCCTTACCCTGAATGATGTTGTCCAACTCATCCAGCCGATCAGCCAGGCGGGCACTCTCAAGCACCAACGCATTACGCGCCACATCATCACCCGACAACGCCACCCACAGCGCCATTCCACGCTCACCAAGCCCCGCAGGAACGTCCACAAAAGCCTCCTAAACGCCCGGCGCAAGTCACGGGGGGATATTTTTCGCT
>Ga0157369_10000950_pt1 | contig 36815 bp, 40 predicted proteins | sample C25metaG_FD_113461 | JGI IMG/M metagenome (GOLD analysis project Ga0157369, IMG submission 113461) | Corn rhizosphere microbial communities from Kellogg Biological Station, Michigan, USA - C2-5 metaG | ecosystem: Host-associated > Plants > Roots > Rhizosphere > Soil | place: USA: Michigan... | reverse complement strand
CGTCGGCGAACAGCGCCTGCACGGCCTCGAACGCGGCCAGCACTTCGAGCACCAGCGGGCTGTCCGGGTCGAGCGCGCGCGCCCGCGCCTCCGCCAGGAACACCGTGTTGCGCCAGTTGTCCGCGAGCCGAGCGAGATCGCTGTCGGAGATGTGCGGGAGCTGCGCGAGCACGCCGAGGATCTCGGGCAGGTTGGGGTGCTCGTCGAGCGAACTGATCGTCGCGATCCGCCGTCTGGCCATTGCCGCTCCCTTGTCTTGCGGGAATCATTCGGCAACCGCGCAAGGGAAAGCCAGGACATAGCCGCAAATCGACCCTAAGACAACATGATCGGTGAGAGGTGGTGACGCGTATTGATCACCGCATATGACTCGACCGGACTAGCTAGCGGGCACTTTCGACGTTTCCGCCGAGCGCGACCCAGATCTCGTTGACGTTCGCGAACTCACGGCCCGAGGGCAGATGCCGGACGAGATCGACGACTCGCTGCGGCGCGTTGCGGTCGATGACGAGTCCGATCACCTGCTCGCGCACCATCGGATAGCAGTCCTTGCCGAGGAATCCCGCTAGCTCCGAGCGGCCTTCGACGTCGTCCGCCGCCATCCCGGCCGGCGTGCCGCCGTGCAGCGCGGTCTCGGGTTGGTCTTCGCCGTTCGGCTCCGGGTCCTTCCATTCCTCGGCATGCGTGCTGTGGCCGGAGCGGACCAAACCCTGCGTCTCGTGCTTGCGCTGTTCGTCCTCCCGCGGGCTGACCTTGTCACTGCCGCGATCCACCGCCGCTCTCCTCTCCATGACCGTGCAATGCCTCCCCAAGGCATACGCCTCCAGGGTTCGGGCAAAACCCCTTCCATGGGTCGAGGTCGAACGGGGGTCACGGCGGCGGCGGTGCTGCCATCCGCGCTCGGCGCGGCGATGTTGATCGGCGCGCCGCTATCAAGTACGGCGGCAGACAGTCATCACTCCGTGGCGGTTCATCAGAGCGCCGCGCACGACCGCACGACGGCGCTCGCGCCGATGCGATTCGACGTGCCGATGCGCGCAGTAGTCGCGCTTGTCGGCGCGGAATTCATGCTTGTCGGCGTCGGCGCGGGCGTGATCGTCGTCGCGCGGCGCACGCGCCAGCAAGCCGGCTGAGCGGGCTACGCCTTCGGCGTGTGGCTGAGGTCGTAACGCTCGACCGCACGCGCCGGGGCGTCCGCCTTGACCTCGCCACGTCGAGCCAGCTCCGTCAACGTCGCGAGCACGATCGACTCTGCGTCCACCGAGAAGTAACGACGAAGTGCGATCCGGGTGTCCGACCGGCCATATCCATCGGTCCCCAATGACGACCAGTCGCCGGGCACCCACGGCGCGATTTGATCCGGCACGGCGCGCATCCAGTCGCTGACCGCGAGCACCGGCCCGGGCGCCCCGTCGAGTTGCGCGGTGACGAACGGCGTGCGATGGCTCGCCTCGTGGTCGCCCGCCGCGACGAGCCGGTTGTGCAGGTCGCATTCGAGCGCCTCGCGGCGTAGCTCGGTCCACGACGTCGCGCTCCACACGTCTGCGGCGACGCCCCACTCGTCGGCGAGCAGCCGCTGCGCGTCGAGCGCCCACTGGATCGCGGTGCCGCTCGCGATCAACTGCGCTCGCGGCGACTCGCCGCCGTTGCTGCCGCCGGCAGCGACTTCGGGCGCGGGCGCGCACCGGTAGAGGCCGCGCAGGATCTGCTGCTCGATGTCCGGCACGTTCTCCGGAATCGCCGGCTGAACTCTCGGCTCGTTGTAGACGGTGAGGTAATAGAAGATGTCTTCCGGGTTTTCGCCGTACATCCGGCGCAACGCGTCCTGCACGATGACCGAGATCTCGTAGGCGAACGCGGGGTCATACATGACGCAGGCCGGGTTGGTCGACGCGAGCAGCATCGAGTGCCCGTCTTCGTGTTGCAGGCCTTCGCCGTTGAGGGTCGTGCGGCCGGCAGTCGCGCCGAGCAGGAAGCCACGGGCGAGTTGGTCGCCCATCGCCCACATGAGGTCGCCGGTGCGCTGGAACCCGAACATCGAGTAGAAGACGTAGACCGGGATCATCGGCTCGCCGTGGGTCGCGTACGACGAACCGGCGGCGATCACCGACGCCATCGAGCCGGACTCGCTGATGCCTTCGTGCAGGATCTGGCCGCGGGTGTCTTCCTTGTACGACAACAACAATTCGGCGTCGACCGCGTCATAGCGCTGCCCGTGTGGCGAGTAGATCTTCGCGGTCGGGAACAGCGAGTCCATGCCGAACGTGCGCGCCTCGTCGGGGACGATCGGCACGAACCGCGCGCCGATTCCCTTGTCCTTCATCAGATCCTTGAGCAGCCGAACGAAGGCCATCGTGGTCGCGACTTGCTGCTTGCCACTGCCCTTCTTCAGCGACTCGTACGCCTTGTCGCCCGGCAACGTGAGCGGCTTGGAGCGGTCGACCCGGCAGGGCAGGAAGCCGCCGAGCGCGCGCCGGCGTTCGAGCATGTACTGGATCTCGTCGCTGTCCGCGCCTGGGTGGTAGTACGGCGGCAACTCGCCTTCGAGATCTTTGTCGGGGATGTCGAGGTAGAGCCGGTCGCGGAACTCTTTCAGCTCGGCTTTCGTCAGCTTCTTCATCTGGTGCGTCGCGTTGCGCGCCTCGAAGTCCTTGCCGAGGGTCCAGCCCTTGATGGTCTGCGCGAGGATCACCGTCGGCTGGCCGACGTGGTCACGCGCGGCGCGGAACGCGGCGTACACCTTGTGGTAGTCGTGCCCGCCGCGCGACAGCCTCGTCAGCTGCTCGTCGGACAGATGCTCGACCATCTTGCGCAACCGCGGGTCGCGACCGAAGAAGTCGTCGCGGATGAACGCGCCGTCACTCACCGAGTACTTCTGGAACTGGCCGTCGGGCGTGGTGTTCATGACATTGACGAGCACGCCATCGGTGTCACGGGCGAGCAGCTCATCCCACTCGCGACCCCACACGACCTTGATGACGTGCCAGCCGGCGCCGCGGAAGTACGACTCGAGCTCTTGGATGATTTTTCCGTTGCCGCGCACCGGTCCGTCGAGGCGCTGCAGGTTGCAGTTGACGATGAACGTGAGGTTGTCGAGCTCTTCGCGCGCACCGACGCCGAGCGCGCCGAGCGACTCGACTTCGTCCATCTCGCCGTCGCCGAGAAACGCCCAGACGTGCGAGCGTGACGTGTCCTTGATCTGCCGGTCGTGCAGGTAGCGGTTGAACCGCGCTTGATAGATCGCCTGGATCGCGCCGAGCCCCATCGACACGGTGGGGAACTCCCAGAACTGCGGCGACAGCCGCGGGTGGGGGTACGACGGAAGGCCGAACGGCGCGTGCGAGATCTCCTGCCGGAAGCCGTCGAGATGGCGCTCGGTCAGCCGGCCCTCGAGGAAGGCGCGCGCGTAGATGCCAGGGGAGCCGTGGCCCTGGATGTAGACCTGGTCGCCGGACTCGCCGCCCTCCTTGCCGCGGAAGAAGTGATTGAAGCCGACTTCGTAAAGGCTCGCGCTGGACGCGTAGGTCGCGATGTGCCCGCCGACGTTGGTGCGGGTGTTCGCGCGGGTCACCATGATGGCCGCGTTCCAGCGGATGTAGGCGCGGATGCGGCGCTCGACGTACTCGTCGCCGGGGAACCACGGCTCGGCCTCGGCGGGGATGGTGTTGACGTAGTCGGTGCTGCGCAGTGCCGGGACGCCGACCTGCCGCTCGCGCGCGCGTTCGAGCATCTTCAGCATCAGGAACCGCGCGCGGCGCGGGCCGGACGAGTCGATGACCGCGTCGAGCGACTCCAGCCACTCCTGCGTCTCGCCGGGATCGACGTCGGGGATCTGGCTGGGCATCCCGTCGCTGATCACCGAGTAGCGGTCGCGACCCTGCCCCGTTTGGGAAGCCATGTCTCAAACCTACGCCGCCCGCGCGCGGGGATCGCGACCTGCGAGGGTGGTGCCGTGGAGACGGCGACGATCGAGGTGCGGACCGGCTCGACCGAGACGGTGGTCGACATCACGCGGTCCGCGGCCGCGTTCGCGGCGGACCTCGGCGGCGACGGGCTGCTGCACGTCTTCGTGCCGCACGCGACGGCGGGCATCGCGATCCTCGAGACCGGCAGCGGCTCGGATGACGACTTGCTCGCGGCGCTGCACGAGCTGCTTCCCGCGGACGACCGCTGGCGCCACGCGCACGGCTCGCGCGGACATGGCCGTTCGCACGTCATGCCCGCGTTGGTCCCGCCGTACTGCACGGTCCCGGTCGTCGGCGGCCGGCTCGCGCTGGGGACCTGGCAGTCGATCTGTCTGGTGGACCTGAACGTCGACAACCCGGTGCGCGAGGTACGGCTGTCGTTGCTCCGCGGCTAGGTGACCTTCAGCGTCGCCACGGGGCTGACCGACGCGGCGTGGTACTTGTCCGCCGCCTTGACCACCCGGTAATGGAACGTGCCGGCGGTGCTCGACCCGACCGCCCACGCCGCCCGCGAGTAACGGTTGAGCTTCAGCGACGACACGGTGCGCCACGTCGTGCCGACGAGGTGCTGCAGCGTGACGTACTGGCCGTAGAGGTTCGGTCCGACGATCGTCGTCAAGGTGGTGTGCGTGCCGCGGTGAATCGTCGTCGCGGCGAGAACCACGGTGATCTTCGGCTGCACGGTGACGACGACCGAGCCCGCGCACGCGGCGTACGTGTCGACCGCATGCCGGAACGTGTACGTCGTGTTGAACGCCGGCGCCTGCGCGGCGGCAAGAGTCCCGGCGCTCGTCGTCGTACCGCTCTTCAGCAACACGGCGCTGCGGCCGACGGCCTGCGCGGTGATCGTGGCGGGCTTGCCGCTCACGGCCGTGCCGAGGGTCTTGAGCGCACCGGTGACGGTCACCGACTTGCCGTAGAGGACCGTCCGGGCGCTCGGCGCGGCGGTGCACGTCGTCGGGAAGACCAGCAGGAACGTCGCGACCGTCGGGACGCTCAGCGTGTTGCCGTCCGCCGACTGCGCGAACAGCGTGATCGTGAACGGATGGCCAGCCGTCATCGGCTCGTCCGTGGGCCAGTTGAAGACCACGCTCGCGGTGTTGGCCATCGCGTTGTGCGGGTAGTACCGAGCGGCGAAGCCGTCGTCCGGACCCGCTGCCGGGTTGTCGGCACCGGCGCGAAGGACCGGCAACACGGTCACGCCCGCGGCCGGTGCATTCCACGACACGTACGGGCCATTGGAGTCCCACCGGAGGCTGACGCCGGACGGCGACGCAGGACGGCTCACGCTGCCCGGCTCGGCCAGCCGCCACAGCCGCTCGCCGGCCAAGCCCATCAAGCCCGGCGAGTTGGCCCCGTCGTGTGCCCACCACAGCTCGCCGTCGGCGCCGAAACCCATGACCAGCGGGCCAGGCCCGGTGCCGTCGTAGTCGGTGAGCCGGTCTTCGCTTCCGTCCGCGAGCTGGCGGTAGATGCCACCGGAGTTCGCGAGCAGGACGTTGCCCGCCGCGTCCACGAGGACCAGGCCGTCCGGACCGCGCTGCACCTTCGTCACGGTGCCGTCGGCGACGGTGTAGAGGACGGGGGTGAGGTCGCCCGGCCGGGAGCCGGTGAAGCGCAGCGAGCCGTCGGGAGCCATCGCCATCGACGCCACGCCGTGCAGGTCGAGCGCCGACAGCGGCTGGCCCACGGCCGTGCGACCGTACGCCGAGCCGAGGCCCGCGATCGTGGTCAGCGTGCCGTCCGTCGAGAGCTGGCGCAGGCGGTGGTTGTCGCCGTCGAGGATGTCCAGCGAGCCGTCCGGCGTGACCGCGAGCGCGTACGGCGGGAACATCGCGACCTCGGTCCCCGGCGTCGCTGCGTCGGGCCCGTTGCCGATGATGCCCGTCCCCGCGACCGTGGTGATCACCCCGTTGGTGTCGACCTTGCGCACCGCGCCGTCCCACGTGCCGATGTAGTAGGTGCCATCCGTCGCGGCCGCCAAAGCGACCACCTTTGGCAGCACCGCATCCGTGGCCTGGCCGCCTTCGCCGGAGAACGTGGTCTGCCCCGCCGTCGTACCGGCGAGGCGGTGAGCGACGCCGTCGACGCCGACGCCCCAGACGCGACCGTCGCCGTCGCCGATGAGGGTGGTGCCGTTGGCGCCCGCGGCGATCGCGGTGATGTCGCGGAACGTCGCCTCGGTCGCCGGCAGGCCGTCGCCGGTGCCGAGGGCGGAGCCGCCCGCGATCGTCGTCGGCGTGCCGTCGGTCGCGACGCTGACCAACGAGGTGCCCGCGTTGTTGACGATCGACGTACCGGCAAGGGTCATCGAGATCCCGGCCGCGCCGGCCGGCAGCGCGCGGTCCGTGCTGATCGAGCCGCCGGGGACGATCGCGCGAACGGCACCGCTCGTCTGCACGAGGACGTTGCCGTTCTGGTCGAGCGCGAGGGCGTATGCGCCGTTCAGCGTGGACTGCGCGGCCGCGCTGCCGTCGCCGCTGTTGCTGTAGTTGCCGGTCGCGCCGGCGATCTGGGTCAGGGTCGTGCCGGTGATCTCATCGACCACGGAAGATAGGTCGGAGACGAAGACGTTGCCGCTCGAGTCGACGACCACGTCCGTGGGCCGCTGGAAGCAATGCCCGATCGCGCCGGTGGCCGCGCACGACGAAGAGGTGCTGCCCGCGACGAAGCTGATGTCGCCGTCCGGGGCGAGTACGCGGACGTCGCTGAACGCCGCGTTGGCGCCGAACTCGGTGAAGTAGAGATTCCCGTCGGAGGTGAGGCGCAGGCGCTTCGGTGTGACCGCCGACGTCGCGCCGGTCACCGTGTTGACGCTGGTGCCCTCGGAGCCGGTGCCGGCGAGGGTCGTGATGGTGCCGTCGGTCGCCACCTTGCGGATGCGGTCGTTGCCGGCGTCCGCGATGTACATCGTGCCGTCCGAGGCGATCTGCACACCGGTCGGATCGTTGAGCTGCGCGTCGGTCGCCGGACCGCCGTCGCCGGCGTACCCGGTGCCCTCGTTCATGCTGGCGTAGCCGGATCGGTCACCGGTGCCGGCGATGCGCTCGATCGTGCCGTCGTCGTCGATCCGGCGGATCTCGTTGGCGGCCGGATCGGCGAACACGACCCGACCTTGCGGGTCGGTGGTGACCTGGCCGCCGATGTTCCAGAACGTCAGTCGCGCGCTCGTCGCCGGGCCGCCGTCGCCGAAGCCGGCGCCGCCGACGTACGTCGACGTTGCGGTGCCGGTCGCGTGCGCGCCGGGGGCGGCGACGAGACCCCACGACAGGATGGACAGGACGGCGGCGGGCGCGACGGTGCGCGACGAGAGCATGCGGAATCCTTCTGAATGCCAGGGAGGTCCTCACGGTAAGGCCCCGCCGCCGGTTATGTCGGGGAATACCGGATTCTCAGTCGAACGGCCGGACCAATCCGGGCAAATCGACGCTCGACGCGAACGTCAGCGGGAGTGGTGGCCGATCATCTCGTGGACGTGCCCGGCCGGGTCGGCATGGACCATCGCCGCCGACAGCCGCGGCAGCTCGTGCAGCAGATGGTGCTCGCACTCCTCGGCGATGCGGTGGCCGTCGACCACACTGATGTCGGCCGCGACGACGATCTGGCACTCGGCGCGCAGGTTGTGGCCGATCCATCGCACGCGAATGTCGCCGAGATCTTCGACACCGGGGGTCGCCCGCAACACACCCTCGACCTGATCCACGAGCGCGGGATCGACGGCGTCCATGAGCCGGCGGTAGACCTCGCGCGCGGCGTCGCGCAGCACCACGAGGATCGCGACCGTGATGACCAGGCCGACGACCGGGTCGGCCCACCGCCAGCCGATCGCGACGCCACCGGCGCCGATGAGCACCGACAGCGACGTGAACCCGTCGGTACGCGCGTGCAAGCCGTCGGCGACGAGCGCCGCCGAGCCGATGTCACGCCCGACGCGGATCCGGTAGCGCGCGACGACCTCGTTACCGGCGAACCCGACGACGGCCGCCGCCGCGACCGCCCAGAGGTGGTGCACATGCGCCGGGGACACCAGGCGACTGACCGCCTCGTACGCCGCGAGCGCCGAGGAGGCCGCGATGAGTACGACGATGACGACGCCGGCGAGGTCCTCGGCCCTGCCGTAGCCGTAGGTGTAGCGGCGGTTCGGCGGCCGCCGGCCGAGCCAGAACGCGAGGCCGAGCGGTAGCGCCGTGAGCGCGTCGGCGACGTTGTGCAGGGTGTCGCCGAGCAGCGCGACGGAGCCGGACAGCGCCGCGACGACGGCCTGGATCGCCGCCGTCGCGCCGAGCACCGACAGCGACAGCAACAGCGCGCGCATGCCGCGGTCGCTGGCCTCGAGCGCGTTGTCGACCGCCATGGCGGTGTCGTGGCTGTGCGGGGTGACGGCGTGCCGCAGCCGGCTCAGGAAGCCGTCGTGCCCGTGATCGTGCTGATGGCCGTGCGCGTGCGCGTGGTCGTGCTCATGGTCGTGCTCATGGCCGTGGTCGTCGTGCGCATGCGCCTGGTCGACCGCCACCGGCACAGTCTGCCCGCCCGCGGGCCGGTACGGACACCCCGGTTCGCGGCCTTTCGTCGTACGGATGTTCGACTGCCTGTGGGCAGGCACTTGCGCGGATCGCCCCTTACGGGTGGACTACGGACCACGGGGCGTCCATGATCGACGCACACCGTTCGAGGAGGGATGGACCACGTGAGCGCCACCGCCGGCAGCGCGGCAGGTCAACACGGGCTGGCGGACAAGCTCGGCATCAGCGCCGGCGCCGTCGTCCAGGAGATCGGCTGGGACGACGACTGCGACGAGGAGCTGCGCCAGACGATCGTCGCGGCCAGTGGGCAAGAGCTGGTGGACGAGGACTACGACGACGTGGTCGACGTCGTCCTCATCTGGTGGCGTGACGACGACGGCGACCTGGTCGACTCGTTGGTCGACGCACTCGCGCCGCTCGCCGACAGCGGCGTGATCTGGCTGCTGACGCCGAAGGCCGGCCGCGACGGGCACGTGGAGCCGAGCGACATCAGCGAGGCCGCGCCGACCGCGGGCCTGCAACAGACGAGCAGCATCAGCGCCGGCCGCGACTGGAACGGCGCCCGCCTGGTCGCGCCGAAGGCCGCCCGAGGCAAGGGCCGGTGAGCGCGTCCATCGTCGGCCCGGACATCGGTGATGAGGCGCCGGACTTCGCGCTGCGCGACCAGCACGGCCAGGTGCACCGGCTCTCCGACTACCGCGGCCGCAGCAACGTGCTCCTCGTCTTCTACCCGTTCGCGTTCACCGGCGTGTGCACCGGCGAGATGTGCGCGCTGCGCGACGAGTTCCATGTGCCGCGCGGCGACGGGCTGACGGTGCTCGCGCTGTCCTGCGACAGCGTCGGGACGTTGCGCGCGTTCGCCGAGCGCGAGGGCCTCGAGTTCCCGTTGCTCTCGGACTTCTGGCCGCACGGCGCGGTGGCGTCGGCGTACGGCGTCTTCAACGACGCTCTCGGCGCGCCCGACCGGGGGACGTTCCTGATCGACCGCGACGGCATCGTCCGCTGGACGGTGCGGACCGAGCTGGGGCAGGCGCGCGACATCACGGCGTACGAGAAGGCGATCGCCGAGCTCTGAGTCGTCGTGCCCTGTTACCGCTGCGGCGTTCGCCAGACCGATCCCGGCAAGGGACCGAGTCCGTGGAAGCGCGGAGTCGTAGCCGACGAGCAGGTGTTGGTGTGTCCGTCGTGCCAGCGGGAGCACGACTGGATCGCCGACCTCGACCGGTGCGCGTCGTGTGGCTCGACGATGCTGGTGCGGGCGCTGGGGGAGACGCGGTGCCGCGCGTGCGGGTGGGCCAAGGCGGCGACCGGGGCCGCGGGGGCCGGTGACGGCACGCTGGCCGCGGATGTCGAAGCGGCGCTGCGACGGCAGTTCGAGCGCTGACGTTCGCCGTATCCTGGCCGCGCGGTCCCATAGCTCAGTTGGCTAGAGCGCCTCGCTTACAACGAGGATGTCGGCAGTTCGAGTCTGTCTGGGACCACTTGATGCTCCGGCAGCGGTTCGCGGCGGTGGTCGCCCTGCTTGCCGTGCCGCTCCTCTATGCAACCGTCGTCGGCGTGGTCGTCGTCCTCGAGGTACGCGACCAGCACGGACATGCCGCGGACAATCTCGTGTTCGACGACCATGCCGCGTCGAAGGTCATGGCGCTACCGCTGAGCAGGCTGGTCGACGCGATCGTGCCGGCGCCGTCGAATGCCGACGAGAGCCTCGGTCATTTCGAGTGGCGCGGCTTCGGCTATGTGGTGGCGGCGTTCCTCGACGCGCTCCTGCTCGTCTGCCTCGCTGTCGCCGTGCTCTGGGCGTTGCGCCGTCTCGCGGTCCGCTGGCTCGGCCGGCCCTGACCAAGCAGTCGTGTCAGAGCAGCGCCTCGGCGTCTTGTAAGAACTGGCTGTCGGAGAGCTTCGGCGCGACACCGGTCGCCGGGATGATCGTCAGGATCACGGCCTGCCCGTTGCGGTATACCGCGCAGGAGATCGCGCCGGTCCCGGCGTGCTGGATGCCGTACTGCGTGCCGTCCGGCAGCGTTCCGGTCTCCGGGAACTGGTCGTGCAGCACCGCGACGTCGGGTTGGAACGTGACTCGCGCGATGTCACCGTTGGGCCTGGTCAGGGAGATGAGCGCTCCCGTGTCTCCGCCCCGTAGGGCATCTTGCTGGCGCACGGTGAACCCGAGCTTGCCGAGGATGTCTGCCGCGCGTTGGGAGTAGTCCGGTGCCGGGCTGGCGCTTGGGGTGTCGCCGGCGACGAGGGTCGACGGTGAGGACGCGCTGGAGCATCCGACGGCGACCGACATGGTCGCGACGACCCCGAGCGCCCAGAGCTTCGGTAGGTCTTGCATCGCGAGGCCGCCCTTCGTCCCTGTCAGCTCTCGCCCGGACATTGGGACGCGAGCTTGCCCGTCGAACTGCCCCCGACGAACGGTGTGACGAGGTAGTCCAGACTGCTGGTGCAGAACCAGTCCTGCACTGGCAGGTTGTTGGCGTCGCCATACCCGATCTGGAAGAGATACGGCTGGGAGTGACCCATCGCGTAGTCGCAGATGGTCGGAGTGCCGAGACATTGCGTAGTGGTCATGTCATTGGCGAGCGTGGACCAAGTGTTGGTGCCGATCACGCCGTCGACGGTGAGCGCCCGCTTCGATTGGTAGCACTTCACGGCCGCGGTCGTCGCGGGTCCGTATGCGCCGTCGATCGTGCCGGCGCTGCACTGTCCGAGCGTCGACCAGTACACCGCTTCCTGAGGCAGCCGGATTGAGTCATCGCTGGCGGTCACCTGGGTGAGGTATTGCCCGCCCATCCAGCAGCTCCGGCGGTACCAATACTGCTTCAGGCTGTAAGCCCCGTTTCCGCCGCTCGGAGCGGCGAAGCAACTCGACGGGTACAGGATGTCCGCGCTGGCCGGAACCGCGCACATTCCCGTCGCCAGGAGCGACAGAGCTAGTACGCCGATCGCGCGCTTGAGCATTTGCCCCCCAACCGTTGATCCGACGGTAGCTTCGGACATTCCAATGTCAAGGAATCTCTTTGCGCTACCACCAAAAAGCAGCGCGCGCCGCTCGCAGGTGCCTTTGTATTCGCCGGCGCCGATCGGTAGGCAACCATTTGCTTGCCATCACGCGACCCTCGGGCCGGGCGTCCGCACCGCCGGACGGCGCATACCGTCAAGTAGCAAATGGGCTACTCGACGTAGTCCGGTGTGGGCATTGTCGGGCCAGATCTGGCTGTGAGCCGACAGCGGGCCATTCCGGCCGCCGATGATGTAGCCATGACTTCGAGCGCCGTCAGTTTGCGTGTCGCCGCCCGATCCCTGCCCACGAGCGTGTCGGTGCTGTGCAGCGACTGCGCGGCCGCGGTGCCGCTGCTGCTGTTCGTCGCCGGGCCTTCGCCCGCGCGCCAGGTGTCCTGCCCGTCGTGCCGGGCCGACGTCGTACTGCACGACGCGTGGTGACGAGCGGCCGCTACTTCCGGCAGCCGTAGCTGTAGCCGACGAAGTAGCGGTACTCCGGCCCGGTGCTCTGCTCGATGAACCCGCCGTACGCCGCGCTGACACCGACAACTTGGCTCGTGAACACGCCGAGGTCCTTCAGCAGCGCCCCGCGGTACGTCGCGTCGATGTCCTTGCGCGGCACGGAGATCACGTAGGTCCCGCTCGCCGGATCGGTGCTGCCGGTGATCGGCGTGACCGCGTTGGTGTCCTGGTTCTGCAAGGTGTACGTCGTGGCGTCGATGTCGTGGCTGACGTCGACGAGGTAGTCGGCCGTCGCGTCCTGGCCCGCGACGATGAAGTAGATCGCGACGCCGGCTCCCATCGTCGGGTGCGCGTTCACCGATGCCATGCGGACGGTGAAGTTCACCGCCGACTTCGTCGTGACGGCGTCGACCGAGAGCAGGTCGGCCTCCGGGTTGTACGGCTTCGTCGGCAGGAAGAACTCGTAGGCGTTGCCGCGCGGATCCACGATGAGGTGACCGCAGTTGTGTGTCTCGGCGGCGGCCGGCGCGGCGGCGGCTCGCGTCGCGGCCACACCGCCCGATGCGGCTCCGAGCGCGAGGACAAACCAGGTGACCACGGGGCGTTGCGTCATACCGGCAAAGAGCCCGTATGCGGGCAAACGGTTCGGTCCGGAGGTCCGGACCGCCCGAGGCCGCCCGCGTAGGCTCCACCCGGCGGACCCGGCGCCTTGCCGGCCGCGACGGGAGCGTGCCTCGTGATGCCTGAGGAACAGCCACGGCCCGGCACGGCGTGCATCGTCGCGGCGTGCGAGCAGGACGCCACCGTCTACGTCGACATCGCCGACGGCCAGCCGATGGACGGCGAGACCGCCGTCGCGATGTGCGACGAGCATGCGGCGAACTGGCGCAATACGGGTTGACCGCGTAGGTTGCGTGCACCTACGCGATGAGGGGAAGTGCGATGCCGCTCTTCATGGACGTGCACAACATCGACGGAGGCGTCAGCGTCGATGACGTCGCGAACGCCCACCAGGCCGATCTCGCGACGCAGGGCAGCCACGGCGTCGAGTACAAGAAGTATTGGGTCGACGAGAAGGCCGGCAAGATCTTCTGCCTGGTCGAAGCCCCCGATGCGGAGTCCGCGAACACGGTGCACCGCGAGGCGCACGGCCTCGTCGCGGACGAGATCTTCGAGGTCTCCGAACACTCCTGACCGGCGGGCTCAGGCGTTCCAGCGGCGGATGACGCGCCGCTCGCGCTCCCAGCCGAGGGTCGACACCGTCGCGGGTTCGAGGAACAGTACGGCGCCCGCCTCCGGCGGGAGGTCCGCCCAGCGCGCCCCGAGCACGCGGAGCAGATGGCCGTGGCCGAACACCACCGCGGTCTTCGCGTCGCTCGCCATCAGCCGCGCGATGACGCGATCGGCGCGCTCGCCCACTTGTCGCGCGGTCTCGCCGTCCGGGCAGCCGTCGCGCCACTGATCCCAGTCCGGCCGGGTGCTGCGGATCTGCGGTGTCGTGAGGCCTTCGTACGCGCCGTAGTCCCACTCCCGCAGATCGTCGTCGATCTCTGCGTCGTCGCCGAGGCCGGCGAGGCGGCAGGTGTCGAGCGCGCGGCGCCGCGGGCTGACCAGTACGACGTCGGGGTGTGCGGGCAGCCGGGCGTGCAGCGCGCGCGCCGCCGCCTCGCCGTCGGGCGTCAGCGGCAGGTCGGTCGTACCGGTGTGCCGGCCGGCGTCGCTCCACTCGGTCGCACCGTGCCGGACAAGCAGGACCTCAGGAGTGCTCACGCGCTCTACGATGCCCGCTGTGACCCATACGAACATCAAGGTGTACGGCACGAGCTGGTGCAGCGACTGCAAACGCGCCAAGCAATTCTTCGGCGAGCAGCGCGTGCACTACGATTTCGTCGACGTCGATGCCGACGCCGAGGGGATGACATACGTCGAAAAAGTCAACGACGGCAAGCAAATCATCCCGGTCATCCTGTTCGAGGACGGGTCGACGCTGGTCGAGCCGAGCAACGCCGACCTCGCCGCGAAGCTCGGGCTGCAGACCGTCGCGAAGCGCCGCTTCTACGACCTGATCGTCGTCGGCTCCGGCCCCGCCGGCCTGACCGCGGCGCTGTACGCCGCGCGCGAAGGCCTCGACACGCTTGTGATCGAGCGCGGCGGCGTCGGCGGGCAGGCCGGCGTCACCGAGCGGCTGGACAACTTCCCCGGCTTCCCGGAAGGCGTGACCGGCGCGGAGTTCGCCGACCGGCTACGCGCGCAGGCCGAACGCTTCGGTGTCGAGATCCTGTCCGCGCAGGAGGTGACCGGCGTCGGGGTCGAGGGTCGGTTCAAGTCGGTGACCACCGGCGACGGCGAGACCTACTCGGCCGGCGCGGTGCTGCTCGCGCTCGGCTCGACGTACCGGCGTCTCGGCGTGCCCGGCGAGGAGGACTTCATCGGCGCGGGCGTGCACTTCTGCGCAACCTGCGACGGCGCGTTCTACCGCGACAAGGACGTGCTCGTCGTCGGCGGCGGCAACAGCGCGGGTGAGGAGAGCGTGTTCCTCACGAGGTTCGCGAAGACCGTCACCATCGTCACGCGCGACAACGCGCTGAGCGCATCGAAGGTCGTGCAGGAGAAGGTCGCCGAGAACCCTGCGATCACCGTCGTACCGAACGCGTCGCCGAGTGCGTTCAGCGGCGAGTCGCGGCTGCAGTCGGTGACGTTGACCGACACGAAGACGGGGGAGTCGCGCGAGGTCATGCCTGACGGCGTGTTCGTGTTCATCGGCCTGTCCCCGAACACCGAACTGGTCCGTGACGTCGTCGCGCTGGACGAGTTCGGGTTCGTGCAGACCGATATCGGATTGCAGACCTCGCTGCCCGGTGTCTTCGCCGCCGGTGACGTGCGCGCCGGATCCACCAAGCAGGCCGCGTCGGCGGCGGGTGAAGGAGCGGCGGTCGCGTTGTCGATCCGGCGCTACCTGGAGGCGGCCGACATGGACGACGACGAGCACGTCGTCCCGGTGCAGGTCGGCGGTCGGGAGCGAGTCGCCCAGTGAGCGTCGCCCAGTGACGGGGACGGGTTCCGTCATCGTCGGCGATGTCGTCGCGGAGCTCGAACGCCGCTACGACCCGCGTTGGGCCGAGCCATGGGACGCGGTCGGGCTCGTGTGCGGCGACCCGTCCGCTCCGGTCGAACGCGTGCACCTCGCCGTCGATCCCGTGCTCGACGTCGCCGAGGAGGCGATCGCGCGCGGCGCGCAGCTGCTCGTGACGCACCACCCGCTGTTCCTCGGCGGTACGACGTCGGTGGCGGCGACGACCGCGAAGGGCCGCGTCGTGCATCGCCTGGTCTCCGCGGGCGTCGCGCTCTACGTCGCGCACACCAACGCCGACGTCGCCGATCCCGGTGTCAGCGACGCGCTCGCGGCGGCGCTCGGTCTGCGCGATGTCACGCCGCTCGAACCGCGACCCGTCGACGCGACCGACAAGCTGGTGACCTTCGTACCGCCGGATGCGGTGGAGCGCGTGCTGGATGCGCTCGCGGCCGCCGGCGCCGGCACGATCGGCGACTACACCCGCTGCGCGTTTCTCGGCGAGGGCACCGGAACCTTCCGCGCCGGGCCGGGTGCGCGACCGGCCGTTGGCGAAGTCGGCGAGGTGACCCGCGCCGCCGAGGTCCGCGTCGAGGTCGTCGTACCGCGTCGGCTTCGGTCCGCCGCCGTCGCCACGCTGCTCGGTGCGCATCCGTACGAGGAGCCGGCGTACGACGTCATCGAGCTCGCGTCACTGCCGTCGTCGCGCGGTCTCGGCCGGGTCGGTGACCTCGCGGCTCCGGCGACGTTGGCGGAGTTCACCGCGTCGGTGGCCGCCGCGTTGCCGGCGACCGAGGCCGGGGTACGCGCGGCCGGCGATCCGGACCGGGCCGTACGGCGGGTGGCGGTGTGCGGCGGGTCCGGGGGAGACCTCGCCGAGGTCGCGGCGCGGGCCGGTGCGGATGTGCTCGTGACCGCCGACCTGAAGCACCACGCGACGAGCGAGGCGGTGGCCGACACCGGCGTCGCGTTGATCGACGCCGGGCACTGGGCAACCGAGTGGCCCTGGCTCGGGCACGTCGCGGCCGCGCTGGCGGATACGGTGGCAGCTACGACGGTGTCGAACCTCGTCACCGACCCGTGGACCGTCCATCGTCAGAGTCGTCAGAACCCTCAGAAGGAACAGTGAAGGCCGCACCCGACGACCAGCTCCGGCTGCTCGACCTCCAGGCGCTCGACTCCGCGCTCGACCGGCTCGCGCACCGCCGCCGTACGTTGCCCGAGATCGCGGCCGCCGACGAGCTGCAGGCGCGCGTCGACCGGCTCGCCGACGACGTCGTGCTGCTGCAGACCGAGGACACCGACCTCGGCCGCGAGCAGTCGAAGGTCGACGCCGACGTCGACGTGGTCCGGTCGCGGATGGCGAAGGATCAGCAGCGGCTCGACACCGGCCAGGTCTCGTCGCCGCGCGAGTTGGAGAACCTGCAGTCCGAGATCGAGTCGCTGCACCGCCGGCAGGGCGATCTCGAAGACGCCGAGCTCGAGATCATGGAGAAGCGCGAGGTCGTGCAGCAGCGGCTCGCCGAGGTCGTCGCCGAACGCGAGAAGGTTGCGCTCGAGCTCGCCGACACCGAGCAGCGGCGCGACGCGACGTTCGCCGAGATCGACGCCGAGGCGGAGAAGACCACGCAGCAGCGCGCGGAGCTCGCGGCCGGGATACCCGCCGAGTTGCTGGCGCTGTACGAGAAGGTGCGCTCGTCGTCGTCCGGTGTCGGTGCGGCGGCGCTGCACCGCGGTCGGTGCGAGGGCTGCCACCTGCAGCTGAACACGACGGATCTCAACCGGTTGCGCGATGCTCCCGCCGACGAGGTCGTGCGCTGCGAGGAGTGCCGGCGGATCCTCGTCCGGACCGCGGAGTCCGGGCTCTGAGCTCTGTGGCGGCGCGCGTCATCGTCGAAGCCGACGGCGGATCGCGCGGCAACCCCGGGCCGGCGGGTTACGGCGCCGTCGTGCTCGATGCGGATTCGCGTGCGGTGCTGCGCGAGGTCGCCGCGGGCATTGGAGTAGCGAGCAACAACGTCGCGGAGTATCGCGGTCTCATCGCCGGGCTCGAAGCCGCGGCCGAGTTGGGTGCGCACGAGGTCGACGTGCGCATGGACTCGCTGCTCGTCGTCAACCAGATGTCGCAGAAGTGGAAGATCAAGCACGAGGCGATGCGGCCGCTCGCATCGCAGGCGGCCGCGCTGGTCCGTAATTTTTCGCGGGTCACCTTCACGCACATCCGGCGCGAGTTCAACAAGCACGCGGACCGGCTCGCGAACGAGGCGATGGATGCGGCCGCGCGCGGGTTGACGTGGGCGCCGCCCACGGAGGTGCCCGAGCCCGAGCCGCCTCCACCGCCTCCGGTGGCGTCCGATGCGCCGCCGCGCCTCGGGTGGTCGGCGCCCGGTGGCCCGGCGACGAGGCTGCTGTTGCTGCGGCACGGCGAGACGCCGCTGACGGCGGAGAAGCGGTTCAGCGGCCGCGGCGATCCCGAGCTGAGCGAGCGCGGTGTCGCCCAGGCACGCGCGGCCGCGGCGCGGCTTTCGTCGTACGGCGACATCGCGGCGGTGGTGTCGTCGCCGTTGCGGCGCGCGATGCAGACGGCGTCGATCGTCGCCGATTCGCTCGGCGTGAACGTCGTCGTCGACGAGGGTCTGGTCGAGACGGATTTCGGTGCGTGGGAAGGCCTGACGTTCGCGGAGGTGCGCGCGCGCTTTCCGGCCGAGATGCAGGCGTGGCTTGACAATCCGGCGGTCGGGCCGCCGGGCGGCGAGTCGTTCACCGCGACGTTCGCGCGGGTCGGCGCGGCGCGCGAACGGTTGCTCGCGTCGTACCCGGGTCTTCGCGTCGTGGTGGCGTCACACGTGACGCCGATCAAGGCGATCGTGCGCGAGGCGCTGGGTGCGCCGGCGCAGGCGCTCTACCGGATGCACCTCGATCCGGCGTCGCTGACGACGGTCGAGTGGTACGCCGACGGGCCGGCCGTGCTGACCGGCCTCAACGACGTGTCGCACCTGTAGCCGATGCGCACCTCGGTACCCGCGGTCGCGGACATCGATGCGCCGCTCGCCGCGTTGCGCGCGGAGCTTCGCCTGCCCTCGGTATTCCCGGACGACGTGCTGGCCGAGGCCGCCGCGGCTACGTGGGATCCAGCCGGTCGGGTCGACGCGCGTGACCTTGCGCTGGTGACGCTCGACCCGGCGGGTTCGCGCGACCTCGACCAGGCGTTCGTCATCGAGCGCCGGGGTGCCGGGCACCGGCTGAGCTACGCGATCGCGGACGTCGCGGCGTTCGTCGCGCCGGGCGGCGCCGTCGACGCGGAGGCGCATCGGCGCGGCGAGACCATCTACCTGCCCGACGGCCGGGTACCGCTGCACCCGCCGGTGCTGTCCGAAGGTGCGGCGAGCCTGCTGCCCGGTGCGGATCGCCCGGCCGTTCTCTGGCAGCTGGACCTCGACGATTCCGGAGAGCTGACGGCGACGGATGTACGGCGTGCGATCGTGCGCAGCCGCGCGCAGCTCGACTACGTCTCACTGCAGCAACAGCAGGGGGAGATTTTCGCGTTGTTGCAAGAGGTCGGTGAGCGGCGGCTGGTGCTGGAACGCGAGCGCGGTGGGGTGTCGCTGCCGGTGCCGGAGCAGCAGGTCGACGGCGACGGCACCTCGTGGACGCTGACCTATCGCGCGACGTTGCCGGTCGAAGACTGGAACGCGCAGCTGTCGCTCGTCACCGGGATGGCGGCGGCGCGGTTGATGCTGGACCAGGGCGTCGGCTTGTTGCGCACGATGCCGCCGCCGGCGGCGGACGTGGTCGCGTCGTTGCGGCGCAGTGCGTCGGCATTGAACGTGTCGTGGCCCGCGGCGACGTCGTACAGCGAGTTCGTGCGGACTCTCGACGCGTCGGTCCCGGCGCAGGCGGCGATGCTGCGGCTCGCGTCGGTGCTGTTCCGCGGCGCGGGGTACGTCGCGTTCGACGGTGCGCCGCCCGCGCAGCAGACGCACTCGGCGGTGGCCGCGCCGTATGCGCATGCAACCGCGCCGTTGCGACGGCTCGCAGATCGCTATGTCTCCGAGTGTTGCCTTGCGGCGTGTGCGGGTGTCGAGGTACCGGAGTGGGCGCGGACCGCGCTGCCGGCGTTGCCGCGGGCGATGGCGGAGGCGGACCAACGCGCGCACGCGGCGGACCGCGCGGTCATCGACATCGCGGAGTCGCTGGTGCTGCAGCTTCGGGTCGGTGAGGTGTTTCGCGGTGTCGTGGTCGAAGCGGACGGATCGCGCGGCGAGATTCAGCTGGCCGAGCCCGCGGTACGCGCGCGGCTGCGCGGCGACGGGCTGGTGTTGGGAACGGTCGTGAACGCGCGGCTGACGGTGTGCGACGTCGCCCGCCGGGAGGTCGAGTTCACCGTCGTCGGTTGACGGTGCGGTTTTCGTCGTACGCTGGAGGTACGGCGGACGAGCCGGCCGGGCGGCCGCGTCGAGCGTTGCTTCGTGTGACGCTCGCCGAGGAAAGTCCGGGCTCCACAGGGCAGGGTGGTCGGTAACACCGACCCGGGGTGACCCGCGGGACAGTGCCACAGAGAACAGACCGCCGGCATCGGCTTCGGCCGGGGTCGGCAAGGGTGAAACGGTGGGGTAAGAGCCCACCAGCGCTCGAGGTGACTCGAGCGGCTCGGCAAACCCCACCCGGAGCAAGGTCAGACAGGAAGCGTTCGAGGGCGGCCCGCCCGAGCTTCCGGGTAGACCGCTGGAGATTGTCGGCAACGGCAATCGGAGAGGGATGGTCGCCGCTCGCGCCTTCGGGTGCGAGGCACAGAACCCGGCTTACAGGCCGACTCGTCCGCCGCCTCTACTTGCGTTGCGCGCTCGGCGGAGCGTCTCCGCGGGTCAGCGGCCCACCTGCGGCGGGCGTGACCTTTGACGTGGCTCGCGAACGTCGGCACCATGCACGGCGTGCCAACCCGGCCGACTGTTCTCTTCGCCTGCATTCACAAGCCGGTCCGTCGCGGCGGCTGCGATCGCGAAGCATTACGGCGGTGACGCCGTCGGCGTACGCTCCGCCGGCTCCGAGCCGTCAACCACGGTGAATCCCGCCGTTGCCGCGGTGCTCGCCGAGCGCGGTCTCTCCGTTGACGACCATGAGCCGACGAAGTTCGACTGGAATCTGGTCGAGGAGAGCGACGTCGTCATCACGATGGGGTGCGGCGAGACCTGCCCGGTCTTCCCCGGCAAGCGCTACGAGGACTGGCCGGTCGAGGACCCGACGGGCCAGGACGTCGACACGGTACGGCGCATCGTGGCCGACATCGACTCGCGTGTCCGCGCGCTGCTCGGCTCGCTAGACGAGCGGCTCGAACCGCGCTAGCCCGGCCGGCCGCGTGCGAGGAAGCGACGTACGTCGCCTAGGTCGCCGCATCTAACCCGCCGATCGTCAGGTCAGGCCGACGAGGTCGGGCAGGTGCGCGAGACCGGAGCGCGCCGCGGCGTGGCGGGCCTGCGCCTGCCGCAGCCGGTTCATCGCGGCCATGATCCGCTCTGTCGCGGTCTCGTCGTCCGGGGCGGCGTCGAGCGCCGCGATCAGCGCGGCTTCGGCGTCCTCGACCTCCCGACGAGTGATGGTCACGTGCGTCTCGGTGTCACCGGCCATCGCGAGCCTCCAAGGTCGGATGCGCGAATCGTCGGCAGACCGGGTGAACGGCTGTCGGTTGCGGCGGGGCCCGGCGGGCGAACGTTTGGCAACCAGCGGGGGAACTCGCCGGTTCGTCGCCACGGTCATCGCGCGGAACGGCGCACGATGGAGGCGTGGAGATCGACCTGGGGACCGACCCGTGGCGCGGTGGCGTTGGGGCGCACGCGATGTGCCCACACGAGCCGCGGTGCCCGGACTGGAACGCCGCCGACGCCGCAGCCGCACGCGTCGTCGCGGATCGCGGTGAGCAGGGCTGGAGCCTGCTCTGCAACGGGCTCGTGCTCTTCGACGACCTCGGCGCGCTCGCGCCCGGCCTGTCGCAGCGCTGAGCCTCGGCGCAGCCGGCCGTCTCGTCCGTGGCCCCGCTTGGTCAGCCGACCTTGTGCCAGTCCGCGCATCCATCCGTTTCGAACGCCTTGTCGGACCGGTAGATCGTGATCGTCGTGGGGCCGGTCGTGTTGTTGTTGTCGAGGATCGCCGAGGTATCAGTCGAGCTGAGTCTTGCCCAGTAGCAGTTGCCGTCACCGTCGTCGCCGGTGGTGTGGTAGGTCCCCGGGGCGATGTCGGTGCCGACCAGATAGAGACCGGAGCCGGGGATCGTGCTGTCGTTGTACGACGACACTTGTTGCCGGAATGCGCGCTCTTCGCGCGCGAGCGTGGCGGCCTGTTGTCTCAGGCTCGCTGCTTGGGCGTTCAGCCGTGCGACGGTCGAGGCGTTCTGCGCCGCAAGTTGCTTCTTGGCGACCGCGAGGGCGTTGGCCGCATCCGACTGTGCCTTGGACACCTGCCCCTGCAGGCTGTTGACCTGCGCCTGAGCCGAGGCTGCATCGCCGTGAGCCGAGGCCGCATCATCGTGAGCCGTGTCGAGTTGGGCGGCGAGCGCCGCTTTCTCCGACTTCAAGGCGGATATCTGGGACGCGTTGTCTCCTGCGCCTGCCGCGCCGGCCGCGGATCCGATGCTGAGCGAAACCAGCCCGACGACTACGAGTTGCAGCCACCGGCGTTCCCACCACCGTACGGCTCGCGCTGACGCGGTGTTGGCGAGCGGTCCGGCCTGCGGTTCGGTCATGGCTTCCTCTTCATCGGGACTCAAGCGTCGTGGACACCTACTGTTGCCAATCCGAGACGGTGTCGCGGCGAAACGAGCGCAACCTGCCCGATCCGGCGGCCGAAGTCGTCCGTTCGGCTGAGTTGCGACGATCTTCATCCGACGGTTTGAGTAGTCCGCCGAACGCGTACGACGTACCGTGGCGGCCATGACCGACAGCGAGCTCTCGCCCACGTTGGCCAGGGCGGGCCGGAGCGCGACGCTCTTGCTCGTCGTACAGCTCGTGCTGTTCCTGATGTTCGTCGCCGGCGGCCTCATCTGCTTCTGGACGTTCTGGCAGAACGGCCGGACGTCGGTCGACTGCTCGGCCGTCCAGGCCGGAGCGTGCGGCGCGCACCACTCGTACGTCCTCGGGGTGACGTTGCTCGCCGTCGGGTTCTTCGGAAACCTGATCGCGATGGTCGTCGGCGCGCGCCTGGCGATCGGCGTCGGGCTGGGAGCTCTCTCGCGCTACCAGCAGCGGCAGCGGCAGGGCTGACTCGACCTGCGGCCGAGGGGTTACGCCGACAGCGCCTCGCGCGCCGTCGCGCGGCGGCCGAGAAGGACAACCTTGCGATTGCGGCGGCCGGAAGGAACATCCTGCGCGCGCGGCGGCTCGCCTTCGGTGCAGTGACCGCTACCCGCGCAGCGGTGGCAGGTCGCGTCGCGGTCAGGCCCGAGGTAGCCGGTGCCGAGGCAGATCCAACACTTGCCGTTGCCGAGACACCCGGCGCACGTCCGCGGATGGGAGGGCATCGACGTCACGAGATCAGTGTCCGAAATGCGCGCACCTTTACCCATCCGTCGCGTGGGCTGTTTTCGTCACCCGAACGGACGATGGCGACCGGGGGAGCCCAGCCTGACCACGCCTGGCGGCGCTCGCCGCGGACATCGCAGGCGCCCGACGGCTAAGGCGTGATGATCGGCGGCTTGCCGAGGTCGCGTACGGCGACCACCTGGCACCACGGGCACTTGCCCGAGCCGAAGCAACGATGGCACTGCTCGAAGCGGCCGCGGGACTTCTCGTTGACGCCGTGCCCCAGGCAGACCCAGCACTTGAGGTCGCCGAGGCAGCCGTCGCACGGCGGAGCCTCGGTGGTGGTCACGCCTCTATGGAGCCATGAGCAGCGCGGCCGCAGCCGCGACACGGGCGAAAATCGTCCCAGGCACTCACCTTCGGTGGTCCTTACTGACCACTGTGCAACCTCCCTTGTGCGGACGTGCCCGCTTGTCTACCGTTCGACAGGCGCCCGTTCTCGGGCGCTTCGCTACGTCCACCTTGACCATCCGCGGGTCGGCACGGTGCCGGCCCGCGAAGCATGCACGCACGAGAGGAACAGAAAGAAGATGTACGCACGCCCAGCAGCGATGCTCGTCGCGATCGCTCTCGCCGGCACGGTCTCCGCCGTCGCCGCGCCGTCAGCCTCCGCGGACGCCTGCCTGTCCGCCGACCAGACCGGCGTCTGCTTCGTCTCGCAGCCCACGACGATCGTTCCGAGCGTGACCGTCGGCGGGCCGGTGACCACGCCGGGCGTGACGGTCGGCGGCGACGTGACCGGCGGCCCGATCGCCATCAACTCGCCGACGCAGATCTGTTACCTGCTGGGCTGCATCGAGAACGGCCAGACCTTGGCCACCGTTCCCGACGTGTCCGCGCCGGTCGTGCCGGTTCCGAGCGAAACGGTGCCGGTTCCGCAGGAGACCACGCCCCAGGTCGACCTGCCGTTCGACCCGACGCAGCCCTACGTGATCGTCCTGTACAAGTGCGTCCGGACCACCCTTACCGGAAGCATCTGCACGAACGCGCTGCTCTAGCCGATTGCCGAGTCCGGGGTGGGCGTGCCACAGACGCCGCGCCCACCCCGGAAGCTACGACGCGCGCAGCACGAGTACGACGACGCAGCCGACGGTGACGATCGTCCAGCCGATCGCCATGGCGACGTTGCCGTAGCGCGCCCAGCGGTTCACGGAAGTCGCCGGAACACCGCGAGCCATGCGTCGACCGACTGCGCCTCGGGCAGCGGGTTGATCTCGAACGTCGCCGGCTCGATCCGGTCGACCGACCATCCATCGGCGAACGACGAACGCAGCTCGGCCTCGGTGACCCGGCGCGGACCCCAGTCACCGGGCTGCCGCTCGCTGAAGCACATCAGGCACAGCACCGCGTCCGGCCGCGCGATCGCGCTCAACACCGAGACGTAGCGCGGCCGCTCCTCGTCGTCGAACGAATGGAACACGCCGCTGTCGAGCACCGTGTCGAACGCCGCCGTCGGCAACGGCAGCGAGAGCAGGTCGCCGGCGTCGAACCGTACGTCGAGACCGCGCTCGGCCGCCTTGGCCCGCGCCCGCTCGATCGCCGTCGGTGACATGTCCACGCCGTACGCCGACGCGCCGCGTGCGGCCGCGAGCAAGGTGTGCTCGCCGGTGCCGCAGCCCGCGTCGAAGACGGACCCGCGCACGAGGCCTTCGTCGGTGAGCGCGAGAAAGGCCGGCTGTGGCCGGCCGATGTCCCATGGCGGCGGCGCATCGCGACGGTAGGCGTCGTCCCAGTCGTTGCTCGCCGGCGGCGGCGTGCTCATGGGTCGAAGGGTACGTCAGTGCACGTAGACGTACGCGCAGTTGGCGAGCAGCCCCTGCACCGCAGCGGCGCACACGCGATAGCTCGCGCGGCTGACGTGATAGCTCAGCGCGCGCGTACGCAGGATCACCTTCGACACGGTGAGCCAGCCGGTGCTGTTCGCCGTCGTACGCACCTGCAGCCGGATGACCTGCCCGCGGATCGGCGCGAACGTCCCGGTGAGGCGCCAGCCGGTCGTCGCGCGCGCGTACGCGAGGACGACCGCGGTCTTCACCGAGATCGCGTTCGCGCGGCTCGCCGATGCTGCCAATGACGAGCTGCCCGGGAACACGACCCACCACTCGGTCCACACGACCGGCTTGACGGTGAGGTGCACCGCGCCGGTCGAGTCGGTCAGCATCGACGTGCAGGATCCGGTGCTCTGCAGTGCGGTGCGATGGCACAGGTAGACGCCCGCGCCGGCGACCGGCAGCCCGCTGACCGGATCGTTGATCCGCCCGGTGATGCTGGCCGAGTGGCCGGCGACGACTGTGGTCGTCGTCGCGATCGTCGCGCTCGACGGATCCTGCGAACCCGTCGGCGGTGTCGACGTGCCCGGCGGCATGGTCAGCGCAGCGGAGTTCGCCATCTCGGTCGCCCACGACAGCACGAACGCCGGGTAGCTGCCGGAGCCGGCGACGAAGATCTGCGCGATCGACGTCCACTGCGACTGCACCGCGTAGCCGGTGCCGGTGATGAGCTCCTCGCCGCCGTACGTCGACAGGATGTTGTGCCGGTGACCCCAACAACCCGCGGCACCGGGGCCGGTGCAGTCCATGTTGAAGCTGCCGCTGGTGCCCCAGCCGTCGGCGTACATCCAGTCGTAGTCGGCGGCGAGCGCGTTGAGGTCGCCGGCCCAGTTGCTGCCCCAGCGGTTCGCGTTGAACGCGCCGATCGTCCACGACGGCAGGGACGGATCGGCGTCGTTGTTCGCGGCGGTCTGCGCCGACGTGTCGAGGGTGCCGACCATGCCGGCGGCGGGTTGCAGGCCACGGTCGACGCGTTCGAGGTTCGACACCACGAACGCCTGCTCCGCGGGGTTCAGCGCGGCGAAGTTCGACGGCAGCATCATCGGCCCGACGTTCTCGAGCGATCGGGCGTTGTTGATCGCGGCGACGACCGCCGTCGTGCACTGCGCCGAGCTCGCGCCGTACGTCGCGCACGTCGGCCAGTAGTCCGGCGACGGCGCGACGTTGGTGGCGGGATCGGTGATCGTCGCGGCGGCTGGAATCGCCACCGTTACTGACAATCCGGACGTAACGACGGCCGTGACAAGGGCGAGCGACACGAACCGTCCCATCCTCACCATGGGGTTGTCGGTCGCTGCGGTCGTCGGCTCAACCAGCCGTTTGGGCAGACTAGGTGTGTGGAGATGCGCCGTGCCGCCGGGATCGCCGCGTTCGCCGTGCTCGCGCTGCTCGCCGCCGGGTGTGGTCCGCACGCGCCCGCGCCGCGCGGCGGCCCGGCACCGAGCACGCGACCGCCGTCACCGGCGCCGACGATCACGGTCATCAAGTCCGGCCAGGTCGTCCGAGCCGGCACGACGGTGCCGTTCCGCGCGCAGGCCGGCGTCGCGCTGCGCCTGCGCGCGTCGCGGCCGAGCCTCTCGCGGCAGCGGCTGTCGTCGTCGTACGGCTACGCGCCCGCGCACGGCTACTACGTCACGTTCCTCGTCACGCTGGTGAACACCGGCCGCAGCCCGGTCGACGTCGGGCCGAGTGATTTCTTCGTGCGGGTGAGCCGGCAGGGCAAGGTGACGACGTTGATGGGCAACGCGCCGTACTCCGGTGCCTCCGCGCAGCTCGACGCGACCCAGCTCGACCCGGGGCAGAGTCTCAGCGGGCCGTTGACGTTCGACGTGCGCGCGACGCACGGAACGCTCGCGTTCGCCCCCGACGGCTCGCCGGCGATCTCCTGGACGTACTAGCTACAGCGTGACGGTGATGCCGGCGGCGCGCGCGATCGCGGCGGGGTCCGGCGGGCTCAGCGGTCGCGTGACGAAGCAACCGGCCGGACGGCCGACGAGACGCAGGCCGTAGCGGTCACCGGTCTGGTACGACGCTCGCGTGTAGCTGCCGAGCACGGGATACATGATCTGGCTCGTCGCGGTGACGTGGTCGAGGCCGACGGCATGGCCGATCTCGTGCAACAGCAACGATCCGACCGACGCTCCGGTGGTGAAGCCGGCGCGCAACGGAACCCCGAGCTTGATCAGCGCGGCGCCTTCGACGATGCGCATCTGCGACCGCGAGCTGCCGGTCCAGCTGACCGTACCGACGCCGGCCTCGTTGGCGCGGAACAGGTTGGTCTTGGTCGCCGACACCCAGCCGACGACGAGTTGGGCGTTCGTCGCGGCGCGCTGCTGCGCGGCGTTGAACATCAGCCGGTTGCCGGTGGGGTAGTGCAGCACCGCGTAGTGCGGGATGTAGCTCACCTTGCCGACGTAGTGGAACCGCAACCCGCTGTACGACGTGACCTCGGCGAGCGCCTTCTGCACGAGGGTGACGCGGGTCGGGTCGCCGCCGGTGTTGACGGCGTAGGAGATCACGGCCGACGTCGTGACGCCGGCGACCGTGAGGCACGGCGTCCAGCGCATGACGATGGACCGGCCGCTGTACGGGTCGATCGCGTGGCTGACGGCGTACGTCGTCGTCGTGCTCGCGGCGGCGGGGGAGGGCGCGGCAACCGTGCCGCTCAACGCGGCGGCGACGAGCGAGGCACCAAGGGCGGCGGAGGAGAGCAAGCGCATGGCGGGCACAACCGAAGCGTCGGCGGGAGGCCTTCCCGAATTGGCCGATTTGGCCGGAAATGCCTCGAAAGAACTAGCTGCGCCTAGGACGTTGTGGCAGGGCGCACCGGTCGCGTCGGGGGTTGACGCCGGTCACCGGATCGGGGGTGCTCGGCGCGCCCTGCCGACGCCATTTGACCGCTTACGCCTGAACGGATGCTGAAGGTTCCCGCCGCTTCGCCGCCTGCCGCGCGGCCTCGTCGCCGAGCGCGATCGGCGCGGACAGCACGATGTCCGGGATGCCGAACGCGTCCACGAGCATTTCCGCGTACGGCCGCAGCTCGCCGCACACCGTGTTGACCGCGGCGGTGATCGCCTTTCCGCGCGCCGGCGTGATGCGCGAGTGCTCGAGGAACCACGCGCGGTCGCGCTCGAGGTGCGAGAGCGCGTGCAGGTCGCAGACGAGGTCGAGCACTTTCTTCAGCTCCGGGTCCTCGCAACGATCGATCGCGCCGACGAACGCCTCGAACACGATCCGGTCGATGTGAGCGCGCGCGGCGGTGAGCACGTGGTCCTGGGCGGCGTTGAACACCTCGAACGCGTCGCCGCCGTCGGTGATCCCCTTGCGCAGCCGTCGTACGAGGCCGTCGAGGACGTGCCGCTCACGCCACTCGAACAGCGACAGCTGGTAGCCGCGGTCGCGCAGGTCGGTGTCCTCGTCGCGACCGGGTACGGCGTCGAGCAGCCGCTGCACGATGTTGCGCGCGGCGGTGCGCTCGATCACGGTCTCCATCACCTGATCGGCGACGAAGCGCACCGTGCCGATCGTGTCGAGATCGCCGAACTCGGCTTGGTAGCGCGTGAGCAGCGTCTTCGCGACGAGCTGCAGCAACACCGTGTTGTCGCCCTCGAACGTCGTGAAGACGTCGGTGTCGGCCTTGAGCTGCGGCAGCCGGTTCACCGACAGGTAACCCGCACCACCGCACGCCTCGCGACACGTCTGGATCGCGTGCGTCGCGTGCCATGTCGTCGTCGCCTTGATGCCGGCCGCGAGCGTCTCCAGCTTGCGCCGCGCGATGTCGTCGTCCTCGCTGCTCGACGCGGCGCCGCCGTCGAGCACGTCGTGCGCCCGCGTGATGAGTTCCTCCTGCGCGAAGTGCAGTGCGTACGTCGACGCGATCGCCGGCAGCAGCCGGCGCTGGTGCTGCAGGAAGTCGAGGATGACGACCTCGTCGTCGCCGCCCGGTGCCTTGAACTGCCGGCGCGCGAGCGCGTACTTCGTCGCGATCGTCAATGCGACCTTCGCCGCGCTCACGGCCGCGCCGGAGACACTGATGCGGCCTTGGACGAGCGTGCCGAGCATCGTGAAGAAGCGTCGGCTCTCGTTCTCGATCGGGCTCGTGTAGGTGCCGTCCTCGGCGACGCTGCCGTAGCGGTCGAGCAACGCGTTGCGCGGCACGCGGACGTGGTTGAACGCGAGCCGTCCGTTGTCGACGCCGTTGAGGCCGGCCTTCGGACCACAGTCCTCGATGCTCACGCCGGGGCACGGGTTGCCGCGTTCGTCGCGGATCGGCACGAGCAGCGCGTGCACGCCGCGGCATTCACCGGCCGCGTGCAGCTGCGCGAAGACGACGGCCATCCGGCCGTGCTGCGCGGCGTTGCCGATGTAGTCCTTGCGCGCGTCGTCGTCCGGCGTGTGTACGACGAACTCGTGCGTCTCCGCGTCGTACGTCGCCGTGGTGCGGATCGATTGCACGTCGGAGCCGTGTCCGGTCTCCGTCATCGCGAAGCAGCCGAGCAGGTCGAGGCTCATCACGTCGGGCAAGTAGCGCTGATGGTGCGCCGCCGTGCCGAGATGCTGGATCGCGCCGCCGAACAGGCCCCACTGCACGCCGCCCTTCACCAGCAGCGACAGATCGCCCATGGCCTGCGTTTCGAACGCCGTGATCGCGGCGCCGACCTCCTGCTCGCCGCCGACGTCCTTGCTGAACAACAAGCGCGGGCCGCGTGTCGTCGCGATGCGGCGCGCCTGTTCGAGCACGCGCTCGCGGTGCTGGTCGATCGAGATGTCGTAGACGGGCGCGAACAGCGGGTCGCGGAGCGTCTCGCGAACCTCGTCGCGAACCCACGCCCAGCGACCGTCGAGAAACGAGCGGAGTTGCTCCCCCTGATCGGTCACGCATGATGGCTACCCACGCGTAACGCACGCGAAAACGCCGCCCGATCAAAGGATCGGACGGCGTTTTCGTCGTACGGCTCAGGACGCGGGCGACTGCCCGTTGGGCGGTGGCATCAGCACGTCCTGCGAGGTCACCGATGAAGCCGAAGCGGGCGCCGGGACCTCGATCGGCGGTACCGCTGGTGAGCCGGAGCGGCTGCCGCGGGTCGACTTGCGCGCCGTTGCCTTGCGCGTGGTCTTGCGCGCGGCGGTCTTCCTGGCGCCGGTCTTCTTCGCCGTGGTCTTGCGCGCCGTCGTCTTCTTGGCGGTGCTCTTGCGCGCGGTCGTCTTCTTCGCGGTCGACTTGCGCGCGGTCGTCTTCTTGGCGCCGGTCTTCTTCGCTGCGGTCTTCTTGGCGCCGGTGGTCTTCTTCGCGGTGCTCTTGCGCGCCGTCGTCTTCTTCGCCGTCGACTTGCGCGCAGTGGTCTTCTTTGCGGTGCTCTTGCGTGCGGTCGTCTTCTTCGCAGTGCTCTTCTTCGCCGCGGTCTTGCGCGCGGTGGTCTTCTTGGCGCCGGTCTTCTTGGCGGTGCTCTTGCGTGCCGTCGTCTTCTTCGCGGTGCTCTTCTTCGCCGTCGTCTTGCGCGCGGTGGTCCGCTTCGCAGTCGACTTCTTGGCGGGTGCCTTGCGCGCGGTTGTCTTCTTCGCCGTCGACTTCTTGGCGGTGCTCTTGCGCGCAGTGGTCTTCTTCGCCGCTGCTGGTGCCACGTTGTGCCCCCTAGCCTCTCTAGGATCGGGACGTTGCTGAAGACAACTGTGACACCACCACGACGTGCATTTCCACCTTCGCGTGCTGATTGCTTGCGCGTGTCGCACGCACACTCATCACGTCATGCATTCGCATGCGTGACGCACGCGTTGCGTGAATTGCGACAAAACCGTTGCGCGGCAAGGAGAACTACGACGCGTCGTTGCGCTGCGATGTTCGAACAAAACAATGCGTGCGCCGTGACGACGACGCGAAAAAAAATTTTGCTGAACGTGTGTCGGATCGACGCGCGTACGCGTTATCCGCCGACCTTCGGCAACGGACCGGTGTCGCTGCTCGATGTCGGCGACGGTGACGGCGACGACGAATGCGTCGGCGTCGGCGACGATTTTGTGGTCTTCGACGGCGACGGTGACGGCGACGACTTCGCCGTTGTCGTCGCGGCTGGCTTCGGTGCGACGTCGGCCGGCGTCGGCGTCGACAGCACCCGAGTGATGGACGTCGTCGTGTGACCCTTGAGCTGCGTGATGAGCGATGTCGTCGCAGCAAGCACGGTCTGCGCACCCGGCGGCTGCGCGCGCAGCAGCAGATCGCGCTCGGCCTGCAGCAGTTGCGCGATCGCGTTGGCCTGCGCCGGGTCGCCGTGACTCGTCGCCATCAGCGCGACGATCTGCTGGTGCAGCTTGTCGGCGGCGGCGATGACCTGCTGCGCACTCGGGTCGCTGTTGACGACGGTCGCGAACTGGGCGAGCGCGTTGCTCTCGACCGCGATCGCGGACGCACCGTGGTGCGACGGCGACGTGGAGGTCGACGTACCCGGAATCGGCAGCACTCCCGCGGCGGCCGCGGCGGCCATCGTCAGCGCACCGACGAGAGGAATGGCGGGCAGCGCGACCGCGACCCGGCGGCGGGTGCGCGCGCGCGGCGACAGCGGGACGACGTTGCTGTCGGCGCCGGCCGGCAGCTCGCGGGTCGCGGCGCGCTCGAGCTCGCGCAGCCGCTCGTCGGCGACCCGGAAGAAGCGGGCGAGCTCGGCGCGGTCGGCATCGAGAATGTCGGCGGCGACATCGGTCGCACCCGCCTCGACGGCCCCGGCCGCGGTGGAGAGGTCGGTGACGAAGGTCATCCGCAGCTCGCGCACCTCGCCGAGCAGCTCATCCAGCGCCTCGGTGCCCCGGGATCCCGGCTGGACGGCCTGACGCGGCGCTGACTCGCGCCGTATCCACCGCCTGTGCCCGGACATCGGGGCTCCTTTCCGTTCGGGGCTTGGCTTCGCCGCCGCGCGGGGGTTCTCCTGCCGGCCGTTCGGAGGACTTTCCCGCCCGGCGGCGGTCCGGTGGCCGCCCGGCGGCGGCTCGGCAGGCGGGAAACGGCGGCCTGGCACGATGACGCCGTGACCATTCTCGGCTTCCTCGGCGGTACCGGCGACCAGGGCCGCGGCCTCGCCCGGCGCTTCGCCCTCGCCGGCCACCCCGTCCTGCTCGGCTCGCGCAGCGCCGAGCGGGCCCAGGCGGCGGCCGACGGCCTGCTCGCCGACCTCCCCGCCGGCGCGAGCGTGTCCGGCGCCGGCAACGCCGAGGTCGCCGCGCGCTGCGAGATCGCCGTCGTCGCGGTGCCGTACGACGGGCACGCGGCGCTGCTCGCCGACCTCGCCGGGCCGCTGCGCGGCAAGATCGTCATCGACTGCGTCAACCCGCTCGGCTTCGACGGCAAGGGCGCCTACGCGCTGGAGGTGCCGGAGGGGAGCGCGGCCGAGCAGGCCGCGGCGCTGCTGCCCGAGAGCACGGTCGTCGCGGCGTTCCACCACATCTCCGCCGTCCTGCTGCTCGATCCGGCGGTCGCCGCGGTCGACACCGACGTGCTCGTGCTCGGCGACGACCGGGAGGCGACCGACGCCGTACAAGAGTTGGTCGGCGCGATCGGGGGGATGCGCGGCATCTACGCCGGCCGGCTCCGCAACGCCCGCCAGGTCGAGGCGCTGACCGCGAACCTCATCTCGATCAACCGGCGCTACAAGGCGCACGCCGGCATCCGTGTCACCGACGTCTGACCACGCGGCCGCGCCGCCAGGGCGACATAGAGGTCGCCGTGACGGCGATGATCATGACGATCTCGGCCGGCCGGTCGCGGTGCCGGCGAGTGTGCGCCGGGTCGTCTCGCTCGTGCCCTCGCTCACCGAGAGCATCGCCGCCACCGCGCCGGGCCTGCTCGCCGGCGCGACCGACTGGTGCACCCACCCGGCGGATCTCGACGTGCCGCGGGTCGGGGGGACCAAGAACCCGCGCGTCGCCGACGTCCTCGACCTCCAACCCGACGTCGTCATCGCGAACGACGAGGAGAACCGCGTCGCCGATCTCGACGCGCTGCGGGACGCCGGCGCTGCCGTCTGGGTCACCGCGCCGACAACGGTCGCCGAGGCGTTGACGTCGCTCGACCGGATGCTGACGCTTGCCTGCCGGCTCGACCGGCCGGAATGGCTGGACGACGCCGCGGCCGCATGGGCCGAGCCGCCGGCCGCGACGACCCGCAATGCGTTGATCCCGATCTGGCGCCGGCCGTGGATGGCGTTGGGCCGCGACACGTTCGCCGGCGACGTCCTCGCCTACCTCGGCGTCGCGAACGTGCTGCGCGACCACGCCGAGCGCTACCCGCGATTCGACCTCGGCGCGTTACCGCCGTACGACCTCGTCGTGCTGCCGGACGAGCCGTACGCGTTCGGGCCAGACGACGGGCCGGAGGCGTTCGCGGGCACGGAGAGCCGGTGCGTGAGCGGGCGGCACCTCACGTGGTACGGGCCGTCGCTGGCCGAGGCGCGCGCGGTGCTGAACGAGCAGCTCTACTCGTAGGAGTGCTCGGCCGCCGGGTAGGTGCCCGCGGTCACCTCGTCGGCGTACGCGCGCGCAGCGTCGGCGAGCACGCCACGAAGGTCGGCGTAGCGCTTGACGAACTTCGGCTTCGGACCGTTGTTGAGCCCGGCCATGTCCTGCCACACCATGACCTGCGCGTCGCAGTCCGGGCCGGCGCCGATGCCGATCGTCGGGATGCGCAGTTCCTTCGTCAGTTGGCCGGCGACATCGGCGGGCACCATCTCGAGGACGACGGCGAACGCGCCGGCCGCCTCCAGCGCGAGCGCATCGCCGAGAAGACGGTCGCCGGCCTCGCCGCGGCCCTGCACGCGATAACCCCCGAGCCCGTGCTCGCTCTGCGGGGTGAAGCCGATGTGCGCCATCACGGGCACGCCGGCGGCGACGATCGCCTGCACCTGCGGTACGACGGAGCGGCCGCCCTCGAGCTTGACCGCGTGTGCGTCGCCTTCCTTCATGAATCGCACCGCCGTGTGCAGCGCCTGGCCCGCCGATTCCTGGTAGGAGCCGAACGGCAGGTCGGCGACGACGAGCGCGCGCGTGGTCGAGCGAGTGACCGCGCGCACCAACGGCAGCAACTCGTCGACGGTCACCGGCAGCGTGCTGTCGTAGCCGTAGACGTTGTTCGCGGCCGAGTCGCCGACGAGCAGCACCGGGATGCCGACCTCGTCGAACACCGCGGCGGCGTACTGCTCGTAGGCGGTGAGCATCGCCCACCGCTCGCCGCGTTCCTTCATCGCTTGCAGGTGGTGGATGCGCACGCGCCGCGCGGTCTCACCCGGTCGCGGGGATCCGTACGGCGAAAGGCCTTCTGCTTCGGTCATCGCACCTCTCCCGCCTCGCGGCCCGGACGGGTCCGCGGACGGCTACCAGTGTGGCACCTCACTCGCGCCAGGCGTTCGTGATCGGCAGCCGCCGGTCGCGGCCGAAGTTCTTCGGCGAGATCTTCGGCCCCGGCGGGTACTGCCGCCGCTTCCACTCCGCGACGTCGACCATGCGGATGACGCGCCCGACGAGCTCTTCGTCGTACCCGGCCGCGACGAGCTCGTCATGACCCATGTCCTGCTCGACGTACGCGACGAGCACGTCATCGAGGACGTCGTACGGCGGCAGCCGGTCGGCGTCGAGCTGCCCAGGCGCGAGTTCGGCCGACGGCGGTTTCGTGATGATCTGCGGCGGGATCGGCTCGGTCTCGCCGGCGTCACGCGCGACCTCGTTGCGCCAGCGCGCGAGTTCCCACACGAGCGTCTTGGGCACGTCCTTGATCGGCGCGAAGCCACCGGCGGTGTCGCCGTACAGGGCGGCGAACCCGGTCGCGAGCTCGCTCTTGTTGCCGCCGACGAGCATGAGATGGCCGAGCTGGTTGGACATCGCCATCCAGGCGGTGCCGCGCACCCGCGCCTGCAGGTTCTCCTCGGCGACGCCGTGCAGCCCGCCGATCTCCGCGAACGCCTTCTCGTAGGCCTCGACGACGCCGCCGATCGGCAACAACGCCCAGTGCAGGCCTTGCCTGGTGGCGAGCTCCTCGGCGTCGGCGACGGAGTGCTCGGAGGAGTAGCGGCTCGGCAGGCCGAGGACGTGCACCGCGTCGCCGCCGAGTGCGTCGGCCGCGATCGTCGCGACGACCGCGGAGTCGATGCCGCCGGACAGGCCGATGAGGACCGACGCGAAACCGTTCTTGCGGGTGTAGTCGCGCGTCGCCGTGACGAGCGCGGCCCACGTCTCGGCGAGGTCGTCGAGCCGCGGCGCGATCTCGGCCGGAAGCGCGTCGTACGGCGGGACGGTGTCGGGACTCAGCACGACGCGCTCGATCCGCATGCGGGTGCCGTCGCGCGCATCGATCCAGCCGTCGACGTCCGCGGTGGCCGCGGGGAGGTCGAGGTCGACGACGAGCAGTTCTTCCTTGAACTGCGCGGCGCGCGCGAGCACCGCGCCGTACGGGTCGACCACGATCGAGTCGCCGTCGAACACCAGCTCGTCTTGGCCGCCGACCATGTTCACGTAGGCGAGCGTCGCGCCCGCCTCGGCCGCGCGCCTGCGCGCGAGCTCGCAACGTACGTCGTCCTTGTGCCGCTCGTACGGCGACCCGTTGATGGTCAGGACGAGGCCGGCACCGGCTTCGCAGGCGACGGCGATCGGACCACCGGCCTGCCACAGGTCCTCGCAGATCGTGACGGCGACGTCGACACCGTGCAGCCGGACGACCGGCAGCACGTCGCCGGGGACGAAGTAGCGGAACTCGTCGAATACGCCGTAATTCGGCAAGTGGTGCTTGGCGTATCTGGCCACGACGTCGCCCCCGTAGAGGACCGCGGCGCTGTTCTGCGGCTCGCCGGCCGGGCGGCCGACCCGCTCGGCGGGGTCGGGGCAGGCGTCGAGGTATCCCACGACGACGGCGACGTCGCCCCACCCGTCGTCGGCGATGCGGTCCGCGAGCTGGTGGATGGCGGCCTGCGAGGCGCGGACGAACGACCGGCGCAGGACGAGATCCTCGGGCGGGTAGCCGGTGAGCGTCATCTCCGGGAACACGACGAGATGCGCTCCGCCGACTGCGGCCTCTGCCGTCTCACGGACGACACGGTCGGCGTTGCCGCGCAGGTCGCCGACGGTCACGTCGATCTGCGCCAGGGCCACCCGGAGCTGCGGCACCACTCAATTCTGCCCGAACGGCTGACCAGCCATGTCCGATCACGCGATGGCCCGGCGCGGCGGGAGCGGTGACGATGTCATGTGATGAGCGCGGACCCGGTCCTGCTGATCGTCGACGACAACGCGGCGGTCCGCTCTGCGCTGGGCGCGTACATGTCGCGGGTGGCCGGCTGGACGACGGTCCTCGTCGCCGAGGACGGCGCCCGCGCGCTCGAACTGGCCGCGGATCACTGCCCGGACGCGATCGTGCTCGACAACTACATGCCCGGCCGCAACGGCATCGACGTACTTCCGGAGCTGCGCCAGGCCTGCCCGCAGGCGCGGATCGTGATGCACACGACCGACGACACCGCCGAGTTGCGCGACGAGGCATCGGCACGAGGTGCGGACGCAGTGGTGCACAAGGGACGGCCGCTCGGTGAGCTCGCACAGCTGTTGGACGCCGCGTAATTACGGCGTAACACCGCGGCCATAGGCTTGGCGCATGGAGCGGCAGCAGGAGTTCGTCCTGCGCACGATCGAGGAACGCGACATCCGGTTCGTCCGGCTGTGGTTCACCGATGTCCTCGGCTTCCTGAAGTCGGTCGCGGTTGCACCGGCCGAGCTGGAAGGCGCGTTCGGCGAGGGCATCGGGTTCGACGGCTCGGCGATCGAAGGCTTCGCGCGGGTGCACGAGTCGGACATGCTCGCGCGGCCCGATCCGCAGACGTTCCAGGTGCTGCCGTGGCGCGGCGAAGCCCCCGGCACCGCACGGATGTTCTGCGACATCCTCATGCCGGACGGCTCTCCGTCGTACGCCGATCCGCGGCACGTGTTGCGGCGGGTGATGCAGCGCGCGGCGGATCTTGGCTTCACGTTCTACGTGCACCCGGAGGTCGAGTTTTTCCTGCTCTGCGATCGCCCGACGAACGACGTCATGTTGCCGGCGCCGATCGACGCGGGCGGCTACTTCGACCAGACGCCGCACGACCTCGGCCACGACTTCCGCCGGCACGCGATCACGATGCTCGAACGCATGGGCATCTCGGTCGAGTTCTCGCATCACGAGGTCGCGCCCGGGCAGCAGGAGATCGACCTGCGGTACGCCGACGCGCTGACGACGGCGGACAACCTGATGACGATGCGCCTCGTCGTCAAAGAGGTCGCGCTGGAGCAAGGCATCTACGCGTCGTTCATGCCGAAGCCGTTCACCGCGCAGCCCGGCTCGGCGATGCACACGCACCTGTCGCTGTTCGAGGGTGACCGCAACGCGT